>Ga0224723_1000301_pt1 | contig 34807 bp, 25 predicted proteins | sample Balambano_FR2_Me_FD_161647 | JGI IMG/M metagenome (GOLD analysis project Ga0224723, IMG submission 161647) | Freshwater sediment microbial communities from Lake Towuti, South Sulawesi, Indonesia - Balambano_FR2_MetaG | ecosystem: Environmental > Aquatic > Freshwater > Lake > Sediment | place... | reverse complement strand
CTACCCATCCACCCTTATGCCCACTTATACCGACACCCAACTTGATCAGGAACTCCAGCAACTCCGGCAGCAGGTTGCTCTCCTGCGGCAGGCAATTCAACGACCACAGGTTTCCCTGGAAGCGTCCCGTGCGGCTCCCTTCTTGGGCCAGAGTGTGATCATGACGGGCATCGTGACGGATGCAGGGGGTAATTCCGTGCTGGATGCTCCGGTAATTGTTTCGACCACCTGGGGGCGGTTGCGGAGTCGAGATCGCATTCCCGTTGAGCAGGGCACCAGTTTGGCGGTGAGAACTGGGGCGGATGGACGCTTTTCGGTGGAACTGTTGCCACCCACTTCCGAGGATTTGCTGGCGGTGCAGCAGGAGGCCCTGGAAACGTTTCTGGTGCGGTTAGATAGTGAGGCAGAAACGCCCCGGCAGACGGAAGCGGGCTTGCTGGAAATGGCCCAGCTTTACCAGTGGGATACAAATTTTGCCTTTCGACAGGCCATTGACATCTATTTTCGCGATTTTGGTCAGGGGTTGTTAGAGTCTGTCAACGCCCAGGACTACCTGGATAGCTGGAATTTTCTAGAAGCCACCTTGGTGGCCTACGTGCAGGAGCCGGGAAAAACAGCGGTGCAGAGTAGCGCCGCAATGTTGATTCCCTTTAAGCAGTGGTTGGGGCCGTGGTTAGAGGTATTTCTGACCCTATCGCAGGAGCGCAGTCCGCTTGGCAGCACTCTGGAGGTTATGACCAGGGGGGGCAATGCTGGGGTGCTGATGGATGGAGTCTATCAGCGGGTGGCCGACTACGTAGGTAGCCAACCGGGTATTGTGGGAGCCTACATTGGGCGCAAGGTGGTCGAAACTACGGTGCAGACCTTCTTGCTGGAGGGGTTGGCCGAACTGGATGTGGATGCCAGGGCGGCTCTAGTGCCCTCGTTGCAGGCGGCAACGGGCACCCTGGCGACAACGGGGGTAGGTGGTCTGACTACCCTGGTACAAACCCGCAATGAGTTGAAGCGAGAAGTCGGCACCCAGATTGAATCGAGTGGCTTGGCCGTCGGTGCCCTCACGAACCGCGTAACAGACATAGCCACTCAACTTGCTCAAGTAGATGGTCAAGTGGCTAGCCTCTCCTCCGGCGTAGGGGGGCTGACTAGTCGGTTGGCTACGCTTCAGGGCAGTTTTGAGCAGCTAGATACCAGCACTAATAGCCAACTCACCCAATTTGGTGGCCGCATTGATCAACTCCAGGGCAATGTCGGCGGGCTAACCACGCAAGTGACAGATTTGAGTGGTAATGTCGAGCGGTTGGATGCGAACACCGCCACGCGCTTTGACCAACTTGGTACTCGCCTGGGCACCCTCGAAGGCCGCCTAACGGTAGTCGGTAACAATTTTGGTACGGTACTGGGTCGGGTCGATAGCCTGGAGACATCCGTGATGGATTTTGGCAATACCCTGGGCGTTCTAGATAACGTTGTGGCCGATGTTAGTGGCTCGTTCAGAACATTTAGCGATCGCCTCAACACCCAGGCTGAAACTATTGCCACTCTGCAAGCACAAAATCAGGACTTTGATGGACGCCTGACCACATTCCAGACCAGCAACCAGGAAATGGATGGGCGTGTCACCAAGCTCAATGAGGAAGTGGTAGGACTGAGGCAAGACACCATCCGTCTTGATCAGAACATTACCCAGGTCAACACCTCTGTGGATGGCCTCCAGCGCAACCTCAGCACTGTAAATAACCAGGTCAACAGGTTAGATACGCGCGTCACTACGGTGCAGGGCAGTCTGACTACGCTGACTAACCAGGTTAGTACCCTGGATACTCGCGTGGTTACGCTAGATACCCGTGTCGGTACTCTCGACAACCGGATTGGTGTTTTTGACGATCGCTTGGGGATCGTCACTCGCGACCTCACCCTGATCAATACCAACGTCGGCACCCTGCAAACCCGAGTCAACCAGGTTGATACCCGCTTGACCAGCGTTAGTGGGCAAGTAGGCCGTCTAGAAACCAACGTTACCACCCTGGATGGTCGATTCACTAACCTGAATGGCCAGGTTGGTGGATTGGAGAGAAATCTAGGCAACCTCAGCCGCCTGTCAACCGAGCGTATGGCCGTGCTAGAAAACTCCATTAGCCGGGTTGGTAACAATGTCTTGTCCCTCCGTACAGACCTGAATCGGTAATTATGACTCTTCCCCTCGGCACCCACATAGTAAACTTAGCGACGGGTCAGCCGCCCAGTCGTCGGTTTCGCCGCCAGTGGACTGTCACCTTGCCCACAGTCGCTAGCCCCCAAACCCTGGCGTTTGCTCCCCAGACGTTGCTCCAGGCAGAGTTTCTTTCGCTTACCTTCAATGCCCTGGTCCAGGGTGCCGTGGTACCGGCCAGCCTAAACAGCCAGGGCGGGGGCGTGCGTGTTAGTTTGGCCTTACCCCTACGTCTGCATCGGGTCGTGTTTGCTGGAGGCGTGACAGGCACCATCACTGTGCATCGGGTAGATGGGGATGCCATTTCAGAACAGCCCACTGTCAGTGACACCATTGCATATAGTGAGATAACGCTATCCCATGAATTCAGTGACCGCCAATTTGTCCTCAAACGACAGGGCAGCAGCCTCACTGTTAGTAATATCGCTGAGCTATGGTTGATCAGCTATCCCACTACCCCCCGCTTCGGCTTTTTAGATGAGAGACAGTCTCCTGCGACGCTAATTCCGCTCTGGCAAACGCCAGGGCAGCTTACTGATAGCCACACTCAGGGCCACCTAACGCTTGCAGCTCAGGATTTCCAGCCCCTAGAGCGATTTCTGGTCGGGCAATCTCTCGCTGCCCTCAAGTTAGTGGCCGAGTCTGACGCACCCTGCCGGTTTCAGATTACCACTGCCCATCTCAGCTATCGTCTCTCTTACCAGGGCTTTGCGCCCAATTCCTCCGAACCCGCCAAGCAGGTACTGCGCTTCCAGGGTAGCGATCTACGACCCCAGCCCATAGCGCTGACCCTGCCGCCCCAGATACAGGCCGCCGCTCTGGAAATGAGCCTTAGCCTGAGTGGATTTCAGCAACCTGCCGACCCACTGGCCACCACTCCCCAAGCACCACCTACCCAGCGTCAGGGCATTGAACTGCTGCCCCAGCAGTGGGGCGGGTTCTCCCTTACCCCTGCCCAGGCTACTCGGTACAGTGGCGTTACCCTGGGATTGCTATTGTTGCGGTCTCGCACTGCCCTCACTGTAGACCTGCGCACTGACGAAGATGGACTCCCTGGCGAATCTTTAACCCAGGCGATTCAGACTATCCAGGGTACTACTCAACCTCAGTGGGTCACTGTCCGCTTTCCAGATTCGGTGGTGGTCTACAGCCAACCCTACTGGCTGCTAGTTAGCGCTAGCGAACCCACTCTGTGGCTCACCCAACCCGGCGATGGAGATGTATATCTCCTGGAGGGCCCTCCTCAGACCCTCTGGAGCCGCCGCCACCACTACCTGAACCGGCCAACGCTTTATCAGTTGTTAGAACCCGCCATACCGCCCGATGCGGAAGAATCTACAACGTCTAGCCCCCATCCCGCCTTATCACTACAGATTGGGACGGTTAGTTTGCCTGTGGTTTGGGAAACAGACTACACTCGCGCTCGCGTAAACCTTATGGCTGGCTTGCCAGCCACTAACGATAGCTCAACCGTAGTTCTCACCGTTTCAACGACGACGGCTGGCATCATCACGGTCTATGCGCCAGAGATTACCTATCAACCCTCGGTCAGTTAGTATGACCACCAGGGGTAGTACTTGAGATGTGATGATAGAGCATTAGAGTGACTGAGTTTCCGCTTGCCATGCCAGTCTCCCCCATATGCGCCTCCGCTCAACCCGTCAAGAATGGTCGCCTCCACAAGGGGAAACAACGGTTCAAGTGTCGGGACTGTTGTTTCCCTTTAGGCATAATTGGGGTAGTGACTCCATGACTGCTACAAAAGTGGCCGACTACTCAGGGGCTTCTCAACATCAACAGCTATCCTGACAACATGGGCAGACTGAGTAAATAGTTCAGTATGAGCCCTAGAATCGGCTCTATCGCACAACCTTTTAGAAACTATGGCACATGTAGGATTCAGGCAACTGGCATCGAGTTCATTAGTGCTGGGGGCGCTGTTGGGGGGCTGGCCGGGAACAGCGCTGCCCACAGGACTACCGTTACTAGGGCCTGCCCCAGCTCTGGCTCAGGCAACTTTGGATGAGGCCACTACGATTCGGGTCTACGAGCGTGTTAGCCCGGCAGTAGTGGCCATTGAAACTCGTACTGGCGGCGGCAGCGGCAGCATTGTCGAGGCCAGCGGGCTAATTTTGACCAACGCCCATGTGGTTGGGGGTGAGCGCGTAGTCACGGTGCGGCTGACCGATGGGCGCACTTTTCAGGGTGATGTGGTGGGCTACGGCGAGAATCGTCTAGATTTGGCGGCGGTGCGTCTGCGAGGCAACCCCACTAACCTGCCTACTGTGACTCTCGCGCCACCTAATTCAGTGCGGGTTGGCCAAGCTGCCCTGGCTATTGGTAGCCCCTTTGGTCTGCAAGGTACGCTAACCGTAGGCATCATTAGCCGCATTGACACTGAACGTAACCTGATTCAGACCGATGCTGCCATCAACCCTGGCAACTCTGGTGGGCCGTTGCTCAACCGCGACGGTCAACTGATTGGGGTCAACACCTCCATTTTCACTACTGGGCGCGATGGCGGCAGTGTTGGCATTGGCTTTGCCATTCCTACTAACGCCGTACAGAGCTTTTTGGCGGCTGTGCGCTCTGGGCAAGCCAGTACCACTGCTGCCGCTGGCCGTAGTGACCGAGAACCCGCAGCGATTACTATCAATGGCCCGGCTGTACAGGGGAGGCTCGACGACAACAGCAACATTTTGCCCGACGGCAGCTATTACAACCCGTATATCTTTGAAGGGCAAGCCGGGCAGGTTGTTACTATCGAAATGAACAGCACTGACCTGGACTCCTATCTCATTGTGGTAGCGCCAGATCAGGATGACCTCTATGTCCAGGATGACGATAGCGGCGGCAATTTGAATGCTCGCCTGTCACTACAACTGCCCTATACCGGTTCCTACCTTATCTTTGCTAATGCCTTTGCTCAGGGCGAAACAGGCCGCTACCAACTGCGAGTTATTGATCAAAGTAGTGCAGGAAACCCTGGACTGGTTCCTGGTCAGAGCGGCAATCCTCAGGGCCGCATTCTACAGCAGCAGGGTCGGCTTGGCCCTGGCGATCCCACCCTAAGCGACGGCTCCTATTTTCAGGAATTCCCGTTTCAGGGGCAGGCCGGGCAGCGTGTTGTGATTAGGCTATCTAGCCCCGATTTCGATACCTATCTGTTGCTGGTAGACGAAGCCCAAGACATTGTTGCCGAAAATGATGATGCCAACCGCGACACCACTAATTCTGAATTAGCGGTTACTCTTCCCCGCGATGGTATCTACACCGTGGTCGTAAACGCCTATGATAGCCGTGGCCAGGGGCAGTTTTTTCTAACCGTGGAATAAGGAGGTGAAGCGTTGACTGGTTTTCTCAAGGAGCTTTAGGAGCTGGAGTTCCTGGGTTAAAATTAGGATGGTAAGAGGATTAGGGTGCTATGCCCAGAAATCAGGCTCCCTAGCGGGATTGTAATAGGTTTGAGAGCCTGATGCTGGAATCTGGGCTAATGGACTGTTATCTCAATGCATCGACGCAACGTAAGTGCTGGTATATCTTTGGTTAGCTGAGTCGCTGAAAGGTTTCTATAACGGGCAAAGGTGGCTATGACGGCTGATTTCAGAAAAATTGGGTGGATGGTAGGGCTGGCCGGGCTTCTTGCTCTTGGGGCAGGGAGTCATCCTCTACTAACGGCTCAGGCCCAGCCGCGAGACACGATTACCCTCCGCTCTGACGTTCAAGAAGCCAACACCAATACAGGGGTCATTACCGCCCGTGGCAATGTGCAGATTGACTATCCGGCCCAGCAAATTCAAGCAACCTCCGCCCAGGCGGATTATTACAGCAATGAACGCCGCATCGTTCTCAGCGGCAATGTGCTAGTTAATCAACAGGGAAGCACCCTGCAAGCTGAAGTGGTGACATATCTCATCGATGAAGGCCGATTTGTTGCTCTGCCTAACCCTGACGAGCAAGTCGAAGCGGTGTATCTGCTACCAGAATCCCAATCCTCAACGGGTCCAGAGGATGCCTCACCTGCGGCTCGTCCGCGTCCGCCTGTGCTGCTGGACGTAAGCCCGGTTCAACCTTCAACTCCTTTGGGTAACTAGGTTGGCTGGGCCACGGTCATCTCCCGGATATCTAACTCGCTTTGATACAATTTTTGCTAGTTTTGCACCCTTTACTGGCCCAGGCTCGCCCTTGAAAATCGTACTTGACAACGTTCAAAAGACCTACGGCAAACGTCAGGTGGTCAACCGAGTCAGCCTTTCGGTGGCCCAGGGTGAAATTGTCGGCTTACTGGGGCCAAACGGAGCTGGCAAAACTACCACCTTCTACATGGCTACGGGCCTGGAGCGTCCTGATGGGGGCAAAGTCTGCCTCGACCAAATTGATATTACCGACCTCCCCATGCACCAGCGGGCGCGGCTGGGCATTGGCTATTTAGCGCAGGAACCGAGTATTTTTCGCAACCTGTCGGTGGCCGACAACATCCTCTTGGTAATGCAGCAAACACGGGTGCCTGCCGAAGAATATGATGACCGCCTGCGGGATTTGCTCAAGGAATTTCGCCTGGAACGGGTGGCCCACACCCTGGGTATTCAGGTGTCGGGGGGTGAGCGGCGACGTACCGAACTGGCTCGTTCTCTGGCCTCTGGCCCAGAGGGGCCGAAGTTTCTGTTTTTGGACGAACCCTTTGCCGGGGTAGACCCCATTGCTGTGGCGGAGATTCAGGAAGTTGTGGCTAAGCTGCGCGATCGTGACATGGGCATTCTCATCACCGACCACAACGTGCGCGAGACGCTAAGAATTATTGACCGAGCCTATATTATGAGCGAAGGAAAAATTCTAGCCTCCGGCAACGCTGAGGATCTATCCCAAAACCCTCTGGTACGAGAACACTACCTGGGCAAGGATTTCTCCATCTAATCCAGGCCAGAATCAACCTACCCTCCATCTCACTATCCCTTCATGGCCGCCACCTCCTCCACCCCCCACTTTTCTCGCTGGCGGCAGCCGTCTTGGTGGCCCCGTATAGCCATCATGGATCGCTACATTGCTAAGGAACTGGCGCTGCCATTTTTGTTTGGAGTAGGAGCATTTTCCTCCATTGGCATCTCTATTGGTGCGCTGTTTGAGCTAATCCGGCGGATTACCGAGTCTGGACTGTCGATTACCCTCGCTGCCCAGATTTTTTTGCTCAAACTGCCAGAATTCATTGTGCTGGCCTTTCCTATGTCTACTCTGCTGGCCACGATGATGACCTACAGTCGCCTCTCTAGCGACAGTGAGCTAACTGCGCTCCAGGGGGTGGGGGTCAGCATTCGGCGAATTATTGCCCCAGCCGTAGTGCTGAGCCTGCTGGTGACAGGGCTGACCTTTGTATTCAACGAGTTGATTACCCCCGCCGCCAATTACCGGGCCGCCATTACCTTAGAGCAGGCTCTCAACTCCGAACGCCCGCCGTTCCAGGAACGCAATATTTTCTATCAAGAATTTCAGCCTGCTACGGATGATCCCGACGCTCAGGAACTCAAACGCCAGTTCTATGCTCGCCGGTTTGATGGCACTACCATGTACGGGTTAACGATTTTGGATTTCTCCCAAGAAGGGCTGAACCAGGTGGTTAGCGCTGAGTCGGCCACCTGGGATATGAGCAAAAATACTTGGACCTTCTACAACGGCACTATCTATGTCGTTGCGCCAGATGGCTCGTACCGTAACATCGTCACCTTTGAAACCCAAGAGCTTCAACTACCGCGTACCCCCTTTGACTTGGCCAGCCGCACTAAAAACGACACCGAAATGAACATTGCCGAAGCTACTCGGCAACTCGACCTGGTGCGTCAGGGCGGCGATGAAAAACTCATTCGTCGCTGGGAAATTCGGATTCAACAGAAGTACGCGCTGCCCTTTGTCTGCGTGGTCTTTGGATTGGTGGGGTCATCTATTGGGGTGCTGCCCCAGCGTACCAGTCGCGCCACCAGCTTTGGCATTAGTATCGTGATTATTTTTGGCTACTACCTGCTGTCTTTTATCACCAATGCGATGGGTGAAGTGGGGCTACTTTCGCCCTTTATGGCCGCTTGGCTACCGACGTTTTTGGGCCTGGGAATCGGGCTGTATTTGCTGGTTAGAGCCTCCCGCTAATATCAATTTTGGATTTTGGATTTTGGATTGGCGATTTTAGATTGACCTAGACCCTACAGAACATTGGCTTACGGCAATTGTAGGCACGAAGTGACTTTCTCTAAACTTGCCAGGTCATCTTCAGGTTACTGTCAGCCGGGATGGGCACAGCAAAAGGGAGACGGTTTCGCTAAGGGTGGTTTTGCCGCCACATTGAGGCCACCGATGAGAATGATGGGTCGGTTGGCATTGCCTACAGTATCAGGCCGCAAGTTGAGCCGGTGCCGCCCATTGTAGGGACCAAAGTTTTGCAGAATCAGGGTTTAGAAGATCACATTGGAGTTTGAGGATGAGTTCGCGGAGTGCAGTGGAACCCAAGCTACCCAAACTGTCTACTGTTCTGCCCATATCTCAGCTTGCAACAGGGTTAAAAACTCTAGAATGCTTATTGGTCGAACATGGTACTCAGGCAAGTGCTTGAGGAGTATGAGGTGAGCCAATACAGCCTTGCGGCGGCTCTCGATATTGAGCGCAATAGCGTTTACCGTTGGGCCAATGAAAAGCGTGACCCCTCGGCTGAAACAGTAGTCGAGATTGTAAGAGCACTAAAGTCAATGAACCCGCAAGCCGCAGAGGACTTTGTCAACCTCTATCTAGGCAACGAAATTAACCCTACCTTTGCTGTGTTGGAGCCTGCCATTAGAACTAAGAATGGCAACAGATCCTTTGTGTGCGCGGTCACTAGACCTGGATGAGTACATGTAATCCACTTGAGTGCCACTTCCCAAGTATAGATCAAACGTACTAAGCTTCTACACCAGTTTTTTGTCTAAACTTGTCTGGAAATGTCCATCGGTCGAATATCAAGGACAAAAGCAAAATTGCCAGAAGAGACTTCTGGCCATACTTTTAGCTTATTTTGTTTTAATGCCAGGAGGCGGACTTGAACCGCCGACACGAGGATTTTCAGTCCTCTGCTCTACCAACTGAGCTATCCCGGCTAAGGGGTGCGTCATTAGCGCTTAACTAAGATAGCAAGGCAATGTCACCCCTGACAAGATTGTCGTCTAAAAAACCTTAGAAGTTAGACCTATAAACTAGCCCTTGCTCAAGTTGACATTTGTGGCCTATGGCCATCACTCAATTTCGCGCAGACGAGCCACTTTCAGATAAAACTGGCCTGTTCCCTGTCCGGCATAGGAGCGCACGCGCACGGTGTAGGTGCCTGACTCGTTAATACGAGCAAATAGCAAAGAGTTGGTGGTACCATCTGGGCCATCGTCGTTTTCGCCAATGGTTGCGCCATCCTTGCTCATCAGCGTTACCAGAGTATCGAACTCTTCAGAGATAACATCGATCGCCACCTGGTCGCCCGCTTCCAGATTCACCGTGTAGTCTCTGGCAAAACCACCAAAGCCGGTAGGAATATCCTGCGCAGAGAGGGTGTCGTTAATTTCTCGCGAATTGGGCAAAGGAATAGGAGAATACACCTGAGTTTGAGCCTGAGCTTGAACTGCGGTACCGGCTAATGCCAGTGCGGTAGCAGACAGCAAAACACTCTGGTGTAAGAAAGATTTAGCTCGCATAGCTGAGTTCAATAAATAAGTGAGCATGGCAAAGGCCATCGGTGCCTATTATGGCTTAGATCTCTCTTTTTCTCTGGATAAATCCAGACATCTGTTAGATTTAGCAAGGTACCCGATACCTGACACCCAGCACCCTAGGGCGACTTAGGAATATCTGGCTTATAGTAATCGCTAGCCTGGGCTGGCTGGGTACCGCCGTCTTTATTAATGCAGCCAGGTTTATCCACATAGCGACAAACGCGGGCATAGAGCCGAGCGCGCGTGCCGGGTGGCCCTGCTGAAAAGAGGACGCGATCGCCCCCTACAAGGCCAACTAAAATCTTGACCCCGCACACTGGGCAGGTTTGCATATTGGAGCCTGTCATGGGCCTGCGCTCAAAACAACCACTGCCCCCTGGCCAGTTGGCCGTTGAAGGCGTGTACAGCATCTTATCGGAATACCAGCAGGCTACTCTGGGCTTGCAAAGTGCTGTAACAGAGGGATTTTGAATTTTGAATTTATCTTCCGCCCTCCGCCAGCCGTTCTCGCCAAAGGCTGACCAGGTTTCGCAGGGCTGGCGAGAGCCAGGTGTCGTATTGAGGGTAGATGGGTAGTCGGGGGATAAGTTGCCAGCCTGCGGGGGCGATGGCTTTCGCTAGCTGGGTAGGGTGGGGATGGTCGTAGTCGGGGTTGACTTCATCTGTGGGGCCAATGCCGCCGAGGTCGCGGGCTCCAGCTTCCAGGCAGGCTAGCAGACCGGCTTTGTGAATTAAGTTGGGCGGAATTTGCAGGGTAATGGTGGGTGGCAAGTGTTGTTTTGCCAGGGTTACAGCCCTGACCAATGCCTGAGACGCTAGGGCTGTGCCTGCCACGGTCTGACGATGGCCAGGGCTGTGGGGCTGCAGAATGACTTCCTGGATGTGGCCGTAGCGGGCTTGGAGGTGGGCGATCGCCTGCAAGGACTCTACCCAGTCAGCTTCGGTTTCGCCTAATCCCAGCAAAAGGCCAGTGGTAAAGGGAATTCTCAATTCTCCGGCCCAGGTAAGCTGTTGCAGGCGCAGTTCAGGCCGCTTGCTGGGGGCGTGGCGATGGACGGTTTGCAGCAGTTTAGATGTCACCTGCTCTACCATCAGCCCCATCGATACATTGACCTGCTTAAGCTGAGCCATTTCATCCCAACTGAGGGGGCCAGCATTGGTGTGGGGCAATAGTCCTGCTTCTAGGGCGAGTTCACAGATTTGGTAAATGTGCTGAAACCAGTCCTGCCGACGAGGGCTGTTAGGCGCGACCTCCCCACTCAGAACCAGGATTTCAATTACTCCCCGTTGATGCAGTTCATATAACTGTTGGGCAGTTTGCGTCAGACTTAACCAGGGAGCTTGCCCCGGATCAACCCGAAAGTTGCAGTAAGTGCAGCGGTTAAAGCATTCGTAGGTAGGTACCAGGGTGTGGGCTGGGCTGTAGGTGATGAGGGGCATTGAGGTGGTGAGATGGTGGGTAGGGGGAAGGGGGGATTGTGGCTATAATGACCTGACTTGATTGAGGATGGTTCTACCGCTATGGCTGATTCCCTGATTGACGCCCTCAAGAACCAGGGTATTCAGTTTGTGCGGGTGGTGTGGTGCGACAACGGCAACGTCATTCGGGGTAAGGCAATTCACATTGATGCCCTGGCGGGTCGAGAAATGATTGGTGTGGGGCTGTCGGCGGCACAGCAGGCGGTACCGGTAATGATGGATGCGGTGGCACCGGGTAGTGGCTTGGGGCCAGTGGGGGAGGTATGGCTGGTGCCTGATTGGTCTACGCTGCAACCCTTGCCCTATGCCCCTGGCCATGCTCGCGTTTTGGGGGATATGGTCAGCCAGGGAGAACCCTGGCCCTGGTGTACGCGCCAGTTTTTGAGGCGCATGATGCACCAGGCTGGAGAGATGGGGTTAACCATTCAAGCCGCTTTTGAGCCAGAGTTTTACCTGCTCAAGGGGGACACGGGCGCTATTACCCCGGCCGATCGCACTCCCTTTGCCGCTACCCTGGCGATGGATTTGCACTGGGAGGTGATTAACGACATCGCGGCAGCTCTGTCGGCCCAGGGACTCAAAATTGAACAGTACTATCCTGAGTCTGGCCCTGGGCAGCAGGAGATTTCGGTAAGCTACACCGAGGCGCTAGCAGCGGCCGATCAGCACGTGGTCTATCGCGAGACGGTCAAGGCGATCGCCCGTCGCCACGGTTTAATTGCATCGTTTGTTCCGAAGCTGTTTGAGCAGGCCGCAGGCAGTGGTTGTCACCTGCATTTGAGTTTGTGGCAGGGCGATCGCAATATTACCGGCAACGGTCAAGGAGAGCTATCGGCCCCAGCCGCCCATTTTATCGCTGGTATATTGCACCATTTGCCTGCCCTAATGGCCCTAACTACACCCAGTCCAAATTCTTACCGGCGGTTGCAGCCCCAAAGCTGGAGCGGGGCCTACCGCACCTGGGGGGTGGATAATCGTGAGGCGGCCGTGCGGGTTCCGACCAACGCGACGCTACCTAGCCCTACCCATATAGAACTCAAAACTGTGGATGGGGCGGCCAATCCCTACCTGGCCTTGGGGGGGGTGATTGCATCTGGATTAGATGGCCTGCGGCGGCAGCGGCCGTTGCGTAATCCCGCCATTGTAGACCCGGCCACACTGTCGGAGGAGGAACGACAAGCTCGCTCTATAGAGCGATTGCCGACTTCCCTGGCCGAGGCCGTTGCCGCCTTAGAAAATAACTCAGTTCTACGAGCCGCCCTCGGCCAACCGCTGGCGACTACACTGGAGGCCGTGCGTCTGGCCGAATGGCAGGCCATGAAAGATTGCACCCTGGAAGAGGAAGTAGCCCTTTTGCTAGAACGTTACTAGAGGGCCATTTTTGCTGTCGCCTTTGCGCCTGTGCAGTAACGGAAAGGACGGTGAAACTTGGCGATAGCTTCAAAGCATTTTAAGATTGAGAGGCAAAATTTGGCCTGGTGAAGATTGCATCTTGCTTGGTTTACCCTGCATCTTCTCACCTGTTGAATATCTGGAAATCTGAGGCTAAGTTATGGATCGGTTTACGGTTGAGGTGATTTCTCAAACCCCTAATCCCCAGCAGACCATGTATGCCGCCATGCATCAGGACTATGCCGAGGGGTTTGTGCTTCACGAACGCCACCAGTGGCCCAGCGAAGCCCGCTGCGGCGAAATCCTGGTTACTAATCTACTCAAGGGTGGGCGCGGCCATTATGGTCCTCTTGAACATCCCCAAATTGTCTTTAATGTGGGCTGGTTTCCCCACAGCACTATGCAGCAAATTCGTACCCATCGCGTCGGCGTGAGCTTTGATGTTCAGTCCTTCCGTTACACTGGGCAACGCATTTTAGACGTAGTAACCGGCAAGCGCTTGGTGGAGGAAGTCTTTTACCTGCGGCCCCTCGGTTTTTATACCGATCGCCAGGGCAAAAAGTACGAATATACTGCCGAAGCCCGTCAGCAAGACCTGGAGTGGTGCCTGGAGGCCAGTCGCCGCTACAAAGAGCGCATTGACCAGGGCTTTGCCGAGGAACATGCGCGGGGGCTGATTCCCTTTGATATCCGCCAGCATTGGGTGATGTCAGCCAATGTGCGATCGCTCATGCACCTGCTCGACCTCAGGTGGAAAGCCGATGCCCAACTGGAGGCTCAGCAGCTCTGTGAGGCGATTTGGCCGCATTTTCAAGCCTGGGTACCGGCGATTGCCGCCTGGTACGAAGAGAACCGCATGAAAAAGGCCAAATTAGCACCGTAGTGGGGCAGGCAGAGGGCAGAAGGAGAATCTTAGAGCGCCGGTACGAAAATCTGTTTTCTCGGTCAATAGGGATGCCATTAAAGGTGTGCAAACTCACTCTAAAGATCCGATTACAAACTGCAACATCAGATTGTTTAATCCCCGGCAGCAAAAATAGGTAAAACACTTCGCTTGGACAGATAATGGAACTTATATTTCAGGACTGACTGCTAGCGGTCGTGCCACTGTTTTAGCCCTACAATTACACAATTCTCATGCCGTAACAGTCAGACAAGCTTGGATATCTGCCGGATGGCACCCACCCACTGAAGACGAAAGCCAGGCGTTAGCTAGAATTTGATTAGGACTTTTTTTAGGGGTAGCCTCTTGGCCCACCCTATGTCGTTGAAGTTGCAGGGAGTCGCCCAGCATGGTATCTATCCTCCAACCCCAGGTGCATGTGTGGACTCGTCAGGAGTACCACCGCTTGGCGGAGCTTGGCTTCTTTGGTGGGCGACGGGTAGAGCTAGTGGAAGGGCAGGTAATTGATATGGCCGCGATGAAAAGCCCCCACGCCGCGGCCATCGATCTAGTAGATGCGGCGCTACAAGCTATATTGGGCGCAGGATACTACATCCGTCAGCAAAAACCCTTTGTGATTAGCAATATCTCAGAACCCGAGCCTGATATTGCCGTAGTACCAGGTACCATCCGCGACTATGCTGAGGCCCATCCAACTGAGGCGGCACTGCTGGTAGAAGTTGCTGATACCTCAGTGAGCTATGACCGAACAGTGAAGGGCAGCCTGTATGCCAAGGCGGGCATAGCTGACTACTGGATTGTGAACCTGGTCAAGCGCCAGCTTGAGGTCTATCGGCAGCCCGTGGCGGATGAGGAAGCGACCTATGGCTGGCAGTATGGTGAGATGGCTACCTATCTGCCTGGGCAGGCGGTTGCACCGCTAGCCCGCCCCGATCAGAGCGTCCGGGTTGAAGACTTGCTTCCTTAGGCGATTTCTGGCAACAGTCTTCCCAGACAGCGGGCACTGCTTGCTGTGGCTATTCACAGCAACATTTGCAAAACGAAAGACCTCGTTTTAGTGGGCAAACCCTGCTTTGTTGATCCGGTAGTTTACGGATAGAGAGCGACCCTACGGTCAAGCGCTATGAACATTAGCCAATGTGCGACTTAAGGTAGATAAGGTTCACCCCGACTATCCCTATCGCAAAGTCTGGAGAGAAGAGCTATAAATTGTCATGATGACTCTAGCGATGGCAATAGAGTACTGTAATCGCCCGATCTTAATTTCTGATTTTCTGACCACTCGTGGGTTTGATTGGCTTACCCATTAGCAGTCACGTTGTGCCTACAATCGCCCTAAGCCAAAGTTTCGTCAGTCAACCAGGCGTACTAGCCAGGAACCTGCGCATCAATCTGGCTAAATAGAGCGGCCATCTGCTCGACTGTAGTAAACGGATTAAGCAGCACGGCTTTGAGCCAGCGCTGTTGCCGAAAGACTGGCAGCGAGAGAAAAACCTTGGTTTCCTGGAGGAGAGCCTGCTGCAAGTGGGCATTCCAGCCATCCCACTGGTCTGACGACAAATTTTTGGGACAACTGCGAAAGCAGACCAAATTCATATCCGGTTCACTCGCCAGTACTAGGTTGGGTCGCTGGCAAATTTGATCTACCATGACCTGGGTCAGATCATAGCTGGCGTCAATCAACGCGGCGCAGCCAGCCTTGCCCAGATGTTGGAGCGAGAGCCACAGCTTTAGGACATCGGCGTGGCGAGTGCCCTGTACAGAGATTTCCCCCAGGTTTGTCCATTGCGACTCGGCCTTCATGTAGGGGGCGGCGATGCGAAAGTGGCTATGCAGCAGCGTCATATCGCGAAACAGCACCGAAGCGCAGGTTTTGGCCACATATAGCCATTTTTGCGGGTTAAAGGTGATAGAATCCGCCTGCTCAATACCCTGAAGTCGGTAGCGATGGGTGGGGGAGAAAGCGATTGCACCGCCGTAGGCCGCATCCACATGGAACCAGAGGTCGTAGGCCCTGGTGATGCGGTAGAGTTCTGGCAGCGGGTCAATGTTGCCGGTTACCGTAGTCCCTGCCGTAGCCACTACCGCAAAGGGACGCTGGCCCGCTTGCAAAGATTTCTGAATTAGGGCTTCCAGAGCATCGGGCTGCATTTGAGCATTAGCATTAGTAGGCACCAGCACCACACTATCTAGCCCCAGACCCAGCAGCATAGCCGCCTTCTGAATTGAGGTGTGGGCCATCTCTGAGGCAAATAGAACCGGAGGAGATTGTCCGGCCAGTCCGCTCTGCAAACAATCCAGCTTGACGTTGCGAGCTACAGTAAGCGCTTGCAGGTTAGCCAGAGTACCGCCGCTGACTAGCACTCCTCCAGCCTTTTCTCCCAGACCAAACAACTGGGCAATCTCGGCCATCAGCAAGGGCTCCAAGCGCGACAGCCCTGGAGACATTTCCACACTCAGCATGTTGTTATTAAGGGCAGCGGCAACCCAATCTCCTAAAATTGAGGCTGTCGTGGGTAGTGGATCCATATGCCCCATATAACCCGGATGAGCCGGATTCATAGACTGCGCCATTATGTCCTGCAAGGGTGCTAATAGTGCCGCTATTTCCCCAGGCTGCTCAGGGATGGCCTGGTATAAACTGTCTTCGACGTTGGGCAGCGGCACCTGGCCACCCGCACTGGTGAGATAATCCAGAATTTGGTGGGTGACAGTCCGAAAAATTTCCTCAATAGCGAGTCGGTTTTGGCCAGAGGGGTCAATAAAAGCTGTGGCGGGTAAATCAGTAAAGGGCAAAACAAACCTCGGTAATGTAAACGCGGGATGTGTATTTCCTGCTTTATCGTCAGTACCGGCAGAAATGGAGTCAGTAGTTACACAGCTACCGGAAAGTAAAGCGCCTTTGGGTGATGAATTGAGTCAGAGTGGCTCCCAAGCAGGCCCTACAGTCTGCTACTTTTTCTATTTTACAGTTGCAACTCAGGGTCTATTTAGCTCTGCTCCAGAGGAGAACTTTATCGTTACTGGACAAGGTTAAAAAGTAACGTTTAGGCAGTTAGAATTGTTCATCCCTTCAGCGTTGAAACCAGGCCGTTAGAGCTAAAGCCAGGGCATCAGCCGCATCGTCAGGCCGGGGAATGTGGTCTAGGGCTAGCTCTCTGGCAACGGCCTGTTGTACGTCGGCTTTGTCGGCATTGCCGTAGCCCGTCAGGGCTTGTTTAACCTGGGCTGGAGTAAATTCCACAAAGGGAAGCTGGTGTTGGGCCAGTACCAGCATGACCACTCCCCTGGCTTGGGCAACCAAAATGGTGTTACCCATGCGGTAGAAGAAAAACTTCTCAATAACCACCAAACTGGGCTTGACCTGAGTGAGCAGACTATGGAGGTCGTCGTAGATGGTACACAGGCGATCGCCCACTGGCGTGTTGGCCGGAGTTTCAATCACACCAAAATCCACTACCCTGGCCCCAGATGCTGCGGTGGTTTGGGTAGTAGGGGTTTCAATGACGCCAAAGCCTAAGATAGCTAAGCCCGGATCAAGCCCCAAAATGCGATTGCCCATCGTACCCAGGGCTAGCGTGCCCCTACCGGCTGGCGACCATTCACAGCGATTTCATCGGGATCGGCCAGCCCAAACACCCGGCAAAACACCTTCTCTACCTTATGGCCAGAGTCAATGCTCTCTAGAGGATCTTTGCGCAGGCGATGACGGAGGCACAGCACAATTACCCGGCGAATATCGTCCAGGGTAACTTCGGTACGGCCTTCATAAGCTGCCAGAGCTTTGGCCGCCCGATTGGTGACAATGTCGCCCCGCAGCCCGTCTACATCCAGTTCAGAGCAAACCTGGGAAATGCGCACTCGGTCAGCATGATCAATAGTGACCTGGGGCAAGCGTTGCTGGGCCTCCACCAGCCGAATCTGGAGGGCGTCTTGCTGGGCCTGGTGCTTGGCTACGTAGGCCATGGGATCCTGGTCAAACTCGGAGCGCTGCTCGACGATTTGCACCCGCAGTTCTGGGTCGCGCACGGTGCGAATTTCGGCATGCATGCCAAAGCGATCCAAAAGCTGAGGCCGTAGTTCTCCCTCCTCTGGATTGCCAGAGCCCACTAACACAAACTGGGCTGGATGGCGAATGGAGATGCCTTCTCGCTCTACGGTGTTCCATCCAGAGGCGGCTGAGTCCAGCAGCACGTCCACTAGGTGGTCGTCTAGCAGGTTGACCTCATCCACATACAAAATGCCTCGGTTGGCCTTGGCCAGCAGACCAGGCTCAAAGGCTTTAACCCCTTCTGAGAGGGCTTTTTCAATATCGATGGTGCCGCAGACCCGGTCTTCCGTAGCGCCCAAAGGAAGGTCAACCATCGGCACTTTTTTGAAGGCTGTTGGCAAATTGGTCGTGCCGCGCTCAGCGATGATATCGGGATCTTGGGGCGAACGGCTGAAGGGGTCGTCGCCTACTACTTCAATATCGGGCAGCAGGTCGGCCAGGGCACGAATTGTGGTGGATTTACCTGTGCCCCGGTCGCCCATAATCATCACCCCGCCAATTTTGGGATCGATCACGTTAAGCAGCAGGGCCAGTTTCATGTCATCTTGACCAATGACAGCCGTAAACGGAAAGACCAGACGCCGGGGAGAAGCTGAAGAAGTGGTTAGGGCAGCAGTAGAACTCACTAGAATCTCAAGGTTGATAGCAGAACAAGAATTTTAGTCTACGGTTCATTGTGCCACAGTGCCTACGCGCTAATCACCCACAGGGCACAAGGCTGATAGACCAGTTTTGCTCACGCCCTTTCCAGAGATCCCGCAATCCGGGATTATAGAAAACATTCAATCTGAAGCGTTCACCACCGCCCCCTGACTATGGAGCTTGGTCTACCCGACGAATCCCTGGCTGAGAAACTGTTAGACCTGGCGTTATTCCACGGGGCTGAAGCAGCAGAAGTGCTCCAATCTGAATCGCAATCTCGCCCAGTTTTCTTTGAAGCCAACCGCCTGAAGCAACTTGAGAGTTCCTCTGCCTCAGGTACAGCCCTGCGGTTATGGGTGAATGGGCGGCCTGGGTTAGTGGTGGCCTATGGCAACGTTGAGCCAGAACCCATTGTGGAAAAGGCGATCGCCCTGAGCGCTCTGAACGACCCGGAACCCATTGACATGACCGCTGGTATCACCCAGCGCTATCCCGATGTGGGCCAGATGGTGGCCGTTGAGCAATTAATTGAGTGGGGTCAGCAGGTCATTGACCGAATTCGCTACACCTACCCAGAGGTACTTTGCGAAGTGGAAATGGAGTGTGATACAGAAACCACAAGGATTCTTAACACTCGTGGTCTGGATTGCAGCTACAGCGACACCACCCTGAGTGGCTACGCCTCAGCCGAGTGGATTCGCGGTGATGACTTCTTGAGCGTCAGCGATGGTCAAACCCGACGGGATGCACTGGATGTCACCAGTTTGGCTGATCAGATTTTGCAGCGTCTGGCCTGGGCCGAGCATTCTGCGGCTGTGGCATCGGGACGGCTGCCCGTGCTCTTTACTGCCAAGGCCGCTGATATGCTGTGGGGCACACTGCAATCGGCCCTGAGTGGTAAGCGGGTGCTAGAGCGTTCTTCGCCCTGGAGCGATGGCCTGGGGCAGCAGATGACCTCCAGCGCCATTACGTTATTTCAAGATCCAGAATCTGGCCCTTTTAGCTGCCCCTTTGATGATGAGGGCACGCCTACCCAGCGCCTAGTCTTTATCGACCAGGGGATGTTGACGCTGTTTTATTGCGATCGCGCCGTTGGGCGGCAGTTGGGCGGCGGCTCTACTGGCAATGGCTTTCGACCCGGGTTAGGCAGCTACCCTACCCCCAGCCTATACAACACATTAGTTCAGCCAGGGCAGCAATCTCTAGCTGAGCTGATGGCGACCCTTGATCATGGCATTTTGGTCGATCAAATCTTGGGCGGCGGCGCCGGAATTTCTGGGGATTTCTCGGTCAATATCGACCTGGGATACTACATCCGGCAGGGTGAAATTTTGGGTCGCGTCAAGGACACGATGGTAGCTGGCAATGTCTACGCGGCCCTGAAGGATAATCTGATGCTGGGCAACGATGCTGACTGGAATGGCTCTTGCTACACGCCATCAGTCCTAGTTGATGGGCTATCCGTAACCAGTGGCTAGTCTGGCTACAGCGTTAGATGGAGTTGTTGAGGATAGAGATCGAGGTAGAGCGCCTCAATATCCCCTCGCCGGTATAAATAACGGTTGCTACGCCGGGAAGCCCGATACTCGCAGCTACGGTTGTCTAGCTGCTGCTGTAGTTCTCGGCGCGTAAGTGGAAAAGCTTTAGCGGCTTCTCGCAGGGGCACCCACTGTTGGGATAACTGTTGGCGCAGTGCCTGGTCAGAGGTGTCTTGCAGTTGGGTCAGCAGTTGGTTAGCCAGCAGCCAGCAGGCTTTAGTATCCGCCAGGGCCCGGTGCGATTGCCCTACTTCAAACCCAAAGTGGCTGACAAGCTGCGGTAGACTACGCGACGGCAAATCAGCCAAAAGTAAGCGCGACAGAATAACCGTACAAAACCGCTGCTGATCGGGTCGTTGAAATCCCTGTTCCAAGCGTCGATATTCTGATTGAATGAACCCATAGTCAAAGGCTAAGTTGTGCCCGGTCAAAATTCCCTCGTTCAACCGCGGCTGAAGCTGCGGCCAGAGTTCCTCAGCGGCTATGCCCTGATCGACCATTGCCGTAGTGATGCCAGTTAACCGAGTGATGTTGTAAGGCACTCGCACGCTGGCATTCACCAAAAAACTATCCTCGTAGATAATCCCCTTCTCCAGGGAACCCTGAATCACCGCAATTTCAATGACTCGTGCCTCATGGGGGCGTGATCCGGTTGTTTCCACGTCTACCACGGTCAAAGGAGACTCAGGCAATCGGCGATAGTAGGCCAGTAAATGCTCAGATAGCAACGCCGACTGAGCCATGCCGCTGACAGAAACAGGTACCATGCCACACCACTAGCAAAATTGCCCTTCTAAGGTGCCATAAAATCTGGGCAACGATGCTATTATCGGCAACTCAAGAGTCCCAATCGGTGAGTATTCTCTCGATTAATGAAGGAGTGAGGCAGGAATTACCAGGTACGCCGAAATTGAGCCCAACGCTCCTTAGCCACTAGCCAGAGGAAGGGAAAATCGTCTACCAGATAGCGTTTCCAGAGACGTCTAGGCTCTGAGGCAAGCCGGTAGAGCCACTCCAAACCGAGCTTACTCATCAACTCAGGTGCTCTAGGCTTGTTGCCTGCTTCAAAATCAATGGCTGCCCCCACCGCCATAAAAATATCAATAGACGGGAGCTGAGCTCTATACTTGGCAATCCATTTCTCTTGCTTGGGTGCGCCTACCCCAACCACCAGCACGTTAGCCGAGGATTGGCGAATCATCTCCAGAATTTTCTGGCACTCGTCTTCGCTTTTCTCAAAGCCAAAAGAAGGCGAGTGAGCCTGCACAATAATTTCTCGGCCAATTCTGGCATTGATGCGCTCTTGAGCACGAGCCGCTATGCCTTCAGCTCCTCCCATCAAAAAAATCTTGATGTGCTCGTTGTTGCGGTGGTGTTCGCAAAACAGTGGGAACAGGTCAGAGCCAGAGATTTTAGCTTTGATGGGTTTGCCGAGAAACTTGGCCGCCATCATCAGTACCTGGCTGTCGCAGACCCGGAAATCAGCTTGACTGTAAGCCTTAACAAAATCTAAATCCTTCTGAAGCTTCATCAAATGGTCAACATTAGGAGTAAAGACCACTCCTTGCTTTAGCTGACTGAGAAAATCGCTGACAGAAATATTGTCAATAGGAATATTGAGGATCTCAACCTGCTTTTGAATATGTTCGTACTGCTGGCGCTGGAGTTCTCTGGCTGTAGATTCCAGAGTTGCCTTACGAAACTGTCGGTAAAGCTGCTGAACCTCTTGGGACGAAACGGTTTGCCCAGAAGCACGCTCAATCTCGGTTGGCAGAGCGGACTGTTCTACCTCTGGTGAAAACTGCTGTGTGGATTGTGGCTCCATGCGATTAACCAATGGCTTAAAAAATGTAGATGACTAACCTGGTATGTATCCGATCTGATTGGCATTCCTTAGTTAGAACAGTTGCTGTAAATCTTGGGGCTAGATTCAGCACAACACTTAATTAAGGCTTCCCAAATGGAGGGGGCAACTGTCATTAACACTAGAAACTTGAACAAAATCTTCATGAGCTACTGGTTACAGTAAAGGTGGCTGCAAACAAAGGTATGTCTCAAGGAATACATTTAATCGGAGAGTTTTTCAGGTGAGTCAGCTCTGTTTTGTTAGCTTAATTGTTGGCTTTGATACAAGAAAGCAGCTGTCCCTGAATTTACCGATAATTTATTAAAGTTAGCCAGGAATATGAAGTAAAGTTAGGCATGTTTACGGCTATGCTGATGGCTGAATCGTTCGTTTGGCGCTACTGCAAAGGCTCAAGTCGCCGCTCAGTCGTGAAGCTGGGTTCAAATCTATCCGCTGATTTGCCTAATTCTAGGGATAGGCTCTAGTTGGCTGCATAGTGGGAATACTTAGGTGTGATTGTGGCCATCTGCGTTAGCCGACATGGATAAGTTCAAGCTAGTTGAGGTGGAAAAGTGAAGCCACTAATGTCTAACAATGTCAATTACTAATGAATAGATTTCATCAAAACTCCATCTACATTAAGACTCTACAAAGTTATGAAGTTAACCAGGCCATTAGGAAAGTTGGATTAGCCTTTAGATTTAAGGCTATTAGTAAGTATTAGAGGGGCAAAGGTTTGGGGTTTAAGCTTAAGAGAAGTCAGTAGATTTATGACGATATGTACAGGTTAGATGGCTGATCTTCTAGTTGATTATTTGTATTGTTCCTATACATAGATGTCTATCTTGCTATGATTACTATCCTATTGGCGGTTGGCTTGGGCGCTGTTGCCGCTATTCTGCTAGTTCTCTGTTCAATGCTTTTACTGGAGGTGGGTTTTGCTCTACCCCAGTTGCCCTTACATTCCTCATTCTCCAAGCTACCAGAGGACATCACACTGGCGGTGGTGATTCCAGCTCACAATGAGGCCCTGGGGATTGGTCAAACCTTGGCCGGTTTGCGCTCAGACCTGCGAGTGCAGGATCAACTGCTGGTGGTGGCCGATAATTGTACTGACGATACCGCAGCAATCGCGCGAGGAGCTGGCGCAACGGTGGTTGAGCGCACCAATGCTGACCAGCGTGGCAAGGGGTATGCCCTGGATTACGGGCTCAATCATCTGCAAGCGAACCCACCTGATGTAGTGGTATTGATGGATGCTGACTGTGACGTTCAACCAGGAGCCTTACCTCTACTTGCCAATCAAGCGCTAGCCTGTCAGCGGCCTGTGCAGGCGAACTACCTGATCGAGCAGCCGCCAGCCACCAGCTTAAAAGGATTTATTTCTGCCTTTGCCATTAAGGTGAAAAACCTGGTTAGACCTCTGGGCCTACAACGGATGGGCGCGCCCTGCTTGCTTACCGGTACCGGCATTGCCCTACCCTGGGAGACCGCCACGGCTGTAACCGTTGCTAGTGGCCATATTGCCGAAGATATGAAGTGGGGGCTGGATCTGGCTTTGGCTGGGCATCCCCCCACCTTTTTAGCTATGGCTAAGGTTACTAGCCGCTTACCGAGTGAAGACGATGCGGCCAAAGTGCAGCGCACTCGTTGGGAGCATGGCCATCTGCAAATCCTTCGCTCCTACGTGCCCAGGCTGCTCTGGCAGGCCTTCCGGCAAAGACGACTAGACCTGCTCGCTGTGGCCCTAGAGATTGCGATTCTGCCGCTGTCGCTGTTGGTGATGGCGTGGGCAGCGGTGGCGGGGTTGACCCTGGCCTTTGCGCTCATGAGTCAGATCTGGCTGCCCTTTTACCTTGCTCTGGTGGCCGGAGTAGCACTATTCACAGCAGTAATTTTGGCCTGGTACCGTTATGGCCGTGCTGACTTAAGCCTGCGTCAACTAGCCACCATCCCACTCTACATTCTCTGGAAGATTCCCCTTTACATTGCGTTTTTGATTCGGCCAGAACAACGCTGGGTAAGGACTCGGCGAGATGGCTAGCAGGGGAGTTTTGGGAAAACAAGTGGCCCATCAATAGCTCTAATCAATGGCTGCAATCAATAGCTCAAAAGCCGTGTGAAGGAGCCAACTGATAATCTAGAGCTAGGGGATCGTCTGTGATCCTGCTCTGCTTAAGCCCCCTCCTGCTTGGTCACTTATGACTTCTCCAACCCGCGATGTTCAGATTTATTCTATTGCTGCTAGAACTACGGTGCTGCGCTGCCGTAGCTGGGATCGTTTGCGCTTTGAAATTGAATATGCTCTGGAGCGAGGAACTACGGCCAATAGCTACTTAATTCAGGGCGATCGCACAGCCCTACTAGATCCACCGGGTAAGTCCTTCAATGAGATGTTCCTGACTGCCCTGGAGCGACACATTAATCTTTACCAGTTGAATTACATTATCTTGGGCCACATTAACCCTAACCGCACTGAGACCTTGAAGATTCTGCTCCAGCGGTTGCCAGAGGTGACAGTAGTTTGCTCTAACCCGGCAGCTCTGGCCCTAAGGGAGCTACTGCCGGATGCTTCACCCCGCGTGCGGATAGTTCGCAGTGGCGACGACCAACTAGATTTAGGCCAGGGTCATAGGCTCCAATTTGTACCTATTCCCACCCCGCGCTACCCCGGCGGCATGGCCACCTTTGACCCTTACTCCAACATTCTCTATTCCGACAAGTTCTTTGGAGCGCACCGCTGCGGCGAAGCCGTGTTTGATCTGGGTTGGAACGAGCTATTGGAAGATCGCCGCTATTATTTTGACTGCCTGTTTGCCTCTAGCGTGCGGCAGGTGACGGCCGCGCTAGACCGCATGGAGATGTTTCCCTTCAGCGTGCTGGCCCCTGGCCACGGGCCGGTGGTGCAGTACAGTGCTAAGGAACTGTTCCACAGCTACCGCCAATGGAGTCAGGCTCAAACGGCTCAAGACCTTTCGGTAGCGCTAATCTATGCCTCGGCCTATGGCAATACGGCCACCCTAGCCCAGGCACTGGCACGGGGCATCACTAAATCTGGCGTGGCGGTAGAAGCCATCAATGCCGAACATGCTGACCCTGAAGACATTAAAACAGCGGTGGAAAAATCGGCGGGCTTTTTGATAGGGTCGCCGACGTTGGGAGGGCACGCCCCTACTCAAATTCAGACGGCTCTGGGCATTGTTCTATCTACAGCGGCTAAGTCTCAACTGGCGGGCGTGTTTGGCTCCTTTGGCTGGAGCGGCGAGGCCATTGATTTACTGGAAAGCAAACTCAAGGATGGTGGCTATACCCTGGCCTTTGAGTCAATTCGGGTTAAATTCAAACCCACTGACGTCACCCTGAAATACTGCGAAGAAGTTGGTACCGACTTTGCCCAGGCCCTTAAAAAAGCGAAGCGCGTTAAGCAGCCTCGCACACCTGCCTCCTCGGTGGAGCAAGCCGTGGGGCGAGTGGTCGGTTCGCTGTGTATTGTGACGACTCGGCAGGGAGAACTATCCAGCGCTATGTTGGCCTCTTGGGTGTCTCAAGCGTCCTTTACGCCGCCAGGGTTAACCGTTGCCGTAGCCAAGGATCGTGCCATTGAGGGACTGATGTACCCCGGTAATCCCTTCGTGCTGAATATTTTGGCCGAGGGCAAACATCTGGGGCCAATGAAGCACTTCTTGAAGCCCTTTGCCCCAGGGGAAGACCGCTTTGCAGGAGTCAATACCCGGCCAGCGGAGAATGGGTGTCCGGTTTTGGAGGAGGCGATCGCCTATCTAGAATGCCGGGTGGCCGAACGTATGGAGTGCGGTGATCACTGGCTGATCTACGCCACTGTAGAGGCTGGCCAAGTCCTGGATGGAGAAGCGAAAACTGCCGTTCACTATCGTCAAACCGGTACCCACTACTAAGCCAGGGGAACATTAAGCTGCGTGAACGACTAGCTCATAAATGGCTAGGCTATGACCGAATATGTTACCAGTAGAACTACTGGCTGGACGCCTGTGCTGCTTATCTGGGGCACTTTTCAGCCAATTGTTAAAACCTGTATTTAAACCGCTTTAAAGTCTTTGAGTTCATGACAGTTGTTTATTACTGTTCATCCCATCGCCAGGATCTGCGAGCTATCCAGCCCTTTATTGCCGATTGTTTAGAACAAGTTGCTCAGGATCATCACCCTCAGATTGCTAGCCTCAGCTTTGTCGTTCCAACCGTTGATCCGCTGCTGGCCCTGGCCCACCTAGCCGATCGCCAGGAGCCCCACCTTTATTTAGAGCGGGCGGTCAGTGAAGAGGCCGTCGCCGCCTTTGGCAGTACGCTAACCTACCAATCAACTGGCGCCCAGCGCTTTGTAGATGCCCATGCGTTTTTAGAACAGTGGTGGCCCAGGATCCACGCCTACCAAGATGCCGACTCGGCTCCAGACTCATTGACAGCGGCTCTAGAGCCTAGGTTTTTTTGTAGTTTCACGTTTTTCCCCGACTCGACTGGTGCTGGGTTAGACTTCCCATCTGCTACCATTACCCTGCCCCAGTGGCAGATTCTGCGCCAGGGTCAAACCTGCCTATTTACAGCTAATTTCTTGCTCACGGCTGAGACAACTCTGATGTCTGTACTGGATGAGCTAAATGCCCACCTGCTGGCGCTCCAGAGATTGGCCGACGATAGCCTGAGTACCGAGGTAATTCCAGCCGGTACGTCATTCCATAACTTCTTCCTGCGACGCTCTTCGGCTCTGGCCAAAAGCCACTTCAAAGAATCTGTGAGACAGGCATTAGGCCATATTACACATCATCAGGTTCAAAAAATTGTGCTGGCCCATGCTCTGGACGTGGTGCAAGATCGGCCTTTTAAGATCTCGCTTTCGCTGGCTCAGCTACGTCAGCGATACCCGGATTGCTACGTGTTTTCGGTCGGCAATGGCCGGGATAAAACCTTTATTGGGGCTAGCCCTGAACGCCTGCTCAGTGTTGCCCATCGCCGGTTAAGCACCGATGCGCTAGCTGGGTCAGCCCCTAGGGGGCGCACAGCCAAAGAAGATCGTCAGTTAGCTCTGCACTTACTGCACAGCACTAAAGAGCAGGCCGAGCACCAAATTGTTGTCAATTTCTTGGCTCAAACCTTAGCGGAATTGGGCCTTCAACCTTACTATCCCAAACCCCCAACCCTGCTGCGGCTCTCCAATATTCAGCACCTGCACACGCCGATTCAAGCTAGGGTGGCGGGCCGCATCCATCCTTTGCAGTTGGTAGAAGCGCTGCACCCAACCCCAGCCGTTGCTGGACTACCCATCGGCGCAGCTTGTGAACAAATCCATGCCTACGAGCAGTTTGACCGGGGGCTATATGGCGCTCCCCTGGGTTGGATTAGGGCCAATGGCGATAGTGAATTCATTGTTGGCATTCGGTCAGCCTTAATTAGCAGCAATTGGGCCAGACTGTATGCTGGGGCTGGTATTGTGGCAGGATCTGACCCAGAGCGCGAATGGGCAGAAATCAACCTCAAATTCCGCGCTTTGGGCGAGTCGCTGATATAACCATCGCGCAGGCCATGACCTTTGACTTTCGCAATACCAACACTCTGTGGGCCTCAGTACTGGCAGAAACGCTAGCGCAACTGGGATTGACTACAGCAGTGATTTCACCCGGTTCACGTTCTACACCGTTGACGGTGGCCCTGGCTGGCCATCCCCGCGTTGAGGCAATTCCAGTTTTGGATGAGCGCTCTGCGAGTTTTTTTGCGCTGGGCATAGCCAAACGCACGGGTCTGCCCAGCGCCCTGGTATGCACCTCAGGGACGGCGGGGGCTAATTACTATCCGGCCATTATCGAAGCCAGAGAAAGCCAGGTGCCTCTGCTGGTGCTAACCGCCGATCGCCCACCGGAACTACGGGACTGTGCTTCTGGCCAAACCATTGACCAGCAAAAGCTATTTGGGCATTTCCCCAACTGGTATGCCGAGTTAGCTATCCCACAGGCAAATCTGGAGTTGCTACGGTATCTGCGGCAAACCCTGGTGCAAGCCTGGCAGCGAACCCTTTGGCCTACCCCTGGGTCAGTGCATCTGAATTGTCCCTTTCGTGATCCGCTGGCCCCAGTAGCTGATCGCTCCACAGATGGTCTGCAATCGCTTTTGGACGGCGGCTTCTGGACAGGACTAGAGACACCCAACCCAGCTTATGGAACCGGCTGGGTCGATATTGACACACTCAACCGCTGGCGAAATGCGGATCGCGGCTTAATTATAGCTGGCCCTACTCAACCCACCAATCCAGACACTTACTGTGAAGCCGTGGCACATGTGGCTGGCTGTCTCCAGTGGCCTGTTTTAGCTGACGCCCTATCGCCCTTGCGGAATGCCGCTAGCCTCAATGCTTCCCTGATTACCACCTACGATGCCATTTTGCGCCAGCCGGGTTGGAGGGCTGACTTGGCGGCTCAGCAGGTGATTCAGCTCGGCCCACTGCCAACCAGCAAGGTGCTGCGCCAGTGGCTAGAGGAGCACAACCCTCGTCGCTGGGTGTTGGATGAGTCTGGCCGCAACCTGGATCCGTTGCATGGCTATACGACTCCCATCAGGCTTTCGGTGGCTCAACTTGCATCTGCGCTGGAGCAGGGTTGGCCTCAGACTACATCGCCTTACTTGAACTTTTGGCTATCGCTAGAGCAAAAGGTCAGGCATCACCTGGATGTAGCCTTAACTGGGCTAGATCAGCTATTTGAGGGCAAAATTCCCTGGCTGCTAGCCCATTGCTTGCCCCAGGGAACGCCAGTGATGCTTGCCAACAGCACACCAATTCGAGATGCCGAATGGTTCTGGCCACCGGGAGATCGCGGCCTTCGACCCTTTTGCAACCGGGGCGCAAACGGCATTGATGGCACGCTGTCTACAGCACTGGGAGTGGCCCATCACGGCCCGCCTGCGGTGCTGCTGACCGGAGATTTGGCGTTGCTGCACGATACCAACGGCTGGCTGACGGTGCCTCAACTTCACGGGCATTTGACCATTGTATTGATTAACAACCGGGGAGGCGGCATTTTTGAGATGATGCCAATCGCTGAGTTCAACCCGCCCTTTGAGGAGTTTTTTGCCACACCCCAGTCAGTCAATTGGAACCATCTCTGTGCCGCCTATGGAATTAACTACGAACGAGTAGAAAGTTGGGCGCAGTTGAAGGCTTGTTTGAGTTTTTTGCCGTCTACAGGGGTGCGAGTGTTGGAAGTGCGGTGTGATCGTAAGGTTTCTCAGCAGGTGCGTCAGGCTATGTTGTCTGGGTGGGATAACCACAGAGGCACAAAGGGAACTGGGTAATGATGCCAAGGGATATCTACCTGAGTAAGCCAATTCTGTAGCAATCAAATTCTGTAGAATGGAGTCTTAGTCCATAGCTTTTTGGCCATGCAAACCCAAGATCGTCCTCTGTCTGTTTCGGCCACTGGCCTAACTTACCCCAGTCGGCAAGCCAGTGTTAGCCGCACGACGGGCGAAACCGATGTGCAGGTGAGCCTAAACTTGGACGGTAGTGGGCAATGCGCCGCTAAAACCGGCATTCCCTTTCTAGACCACATGCTGCACCAGATTGCTTCCCACGGGTTGATAGATTTAGAGGTGCAGGCCACTGGCGATATTCAGATTGATGACCACCATACCAACGAGGATGTTGGCATCACGCTGGGGATGGCGCTGCACAAGGCGCTGGGCGATCGCAAAGGCATCACCCGCTTTGGCCACTTTCTGGCTCCGTTGGATGAGGCTTTAGTGCAGGTGGCGCTAGATTTCTCTGGGCGGCCTCATCTCAGCTATGGCCTGGAGATTCCTACTCAGCGGGTCGGCACCTACGACACTCAACTGGTGCGCGAGTTTTTTGTTGCCATAGTCAACCACAGCCAGATGACCCTGCATATTCGCAAACTGGATGGCATTAACTCTCACCACATCATTGAAGCCACCTTCAAAGCTTTCGCTAGGGCCATGCGCATGGCCGTTGAGGTTGATCCGCGACGGGCACATTTAATTCCCAGTTCTAAAGGAGTGTTGTGATTTTGGATTGGCGATTTTGGGTTCGCGGTTGGATTCAGCTAATCCGAAATCCAAAATCTAAAATCACCTCAGTGGCTTAGCCCGCTTCACCCTAGGCACTAAGAAACCAAAGTCGGTTGGCGCAATAGGCTCAATGTCGGGGTCGTGGCCGCCGATCTGGTTAGCACGGATAATCCATACCGTGGCTCCCAGTTGCAGAAAGATCATGGCCATAATGTCGTTGGCCATGCGGGGCAGGATGGAGCGCCAACTAGCCAGGGTGTTAATCAGAGTTTGTCCAGGAGTTTCACCAGCAAAACGGCCCAGGGTGAGTTCGCCGGTACGCCAGTCTCTGCGAGTAAAGCCCAGGGGTTGCAGGTTAGATTCCAGGGATTTCAGTAAATCCATCAGCAGACAGAATCGCTGAGTCTGCTCGTGGTCGGGATGTTCGCGCAGCCACTTGAGCATTAACGGATTGAGCTGAAATTCTGCCACCATGCGGTTTAGAGCCGTGAGCAACGCTTGCACCGAGTCCTGTACGCAGGAATTGACCGGGCTGACGGAGGTGGTTCCAGTACCATCACCAATGCGGTAGCGAGCCGCCATGACATCTAGCTCTCGAACTAGCCGGTTCATGGGCGAAAAGGTAACGCCATCAAAGTCGTAATCCTCTGTAAAGGGAGGAAACTTAACCAGCACCTGGGCCACGGGGCGAAATCCGGCTCGTCCGTACTGACGATCGCCCATGAACCGAGTCCACCCCACCGACCCGGCAATCACCGCTTCGGGACTGTGGGTAAAAATCTGGCGATAGTCAAGGTCGAATCGCAGCTTATCGGTCAGCGGTTCCCGAAGTACGCGGGCAATGCCAAAGGAAAAGTGGCCAAAGTACATCCCGGCAATAACTCCCGCCTCTTGCTTGTTGCCGCCAATGCCGCCGTAGACCTCCATAAGCAGAGCCAGATCGCCCGACTGCCAGACCTCTTGAGGATCGGGCACGGGTTCAGTCCCCTTTGGTATTTGGGGCAACAGCAGGGTATTGATCACTTGGCCCTTTTGATCGCGGGTGCCCTGCCAGTACTCGAAGTTAATGTGGTGGACAGTGGCTTTTTTGCCGATGATGATGATGTCCGCCATGAGGTCAAACAGGTGATAAGGCGCTAGAGCTTGCACCACAAACTCACCCTCCTCATCGAGGGCACCGTAGATGTACCAGCCGCCCAGGTTGAGGGGTGATTTCTCAATGCGATGGGTGGTGGATTGGTAGATGTCGTCTCGATTTGGAATGACCGGCGGAAAGTACACGACCTCCTCTGGCCCATCGAACTTACCCGACGCCTTGCCGTAGTGGCGAACGCAGAAGCGGTCATCCCCTACTGGCTCCAGAATTTGCACCAGGCCATAGTAACGTCCGGTAATGTGGACGGGGTCAGCCTGGATTAACAGTCGAGGTTCGCGATCAGGTTCCTCCACCACTTGGACGGGATCCGGCAACCGCACCACCACGTCGTCGATGGGATGAGCACCAGTAATGGACTCTAGCGGATCGACCCTGGCCCAGTGATTGATGCGATCGGGATGGACAACGCCATTGCGCTGGCTGACCTGCACCTGCTCGGCAAAGGTGACATCCATTGTCACCAACTGAACATAGGCTTGCACCTCTGGGTCGTCGCTCCACTGTAACCGCACCAGACGTCCTACCAGGTGGGCATAGGCGGGAGGTGTATGGTACACCTCTAAGTAGACAAATCGCTCTGGCTCTCGCTCTCGCAGGGCAGGCAAAACCAACCGTCCCAGCCAATTACCCACTGGCTGATAATGGGTTAGATCTGGCACTTTCCCCACCGGGTAATACTCGACCCGGTTAAAAGGGGCAGCCAGATAAAGCTCGTAGTTGCTGGAACGAACATAGTCGGCTTTATCCAGGCCAGTGCGAAGCCAGTCTTGCAGCAAAATGCCGGTGACAATGTCGATAGTCTGCTGCAGGTGGCTGCGGCCATCGGGCAGAAGGACCTCTGCTCCCATCGGCCCGTCTTTATCGCTGTGGGCGACATCGCCCAGGGAAATAAACAGAATCCGCCCCCGCCGCTTGGCCATGTTCCAGTTCGACAGCAGGGCAATGGGCCAGCGGGCCGGAAAGTACAAGGCGGCAGACTTAGCTACTGGATCGCGATCGCCCACTAAGTGATAGACCCGCTCAGTCTGCATGGCGCCAGTGTTGCCGCTGATTACTCCGGCAATAGAAATGACCTGAATCGGGGCATTAGTGGCCTGGGCCAGGTATCGAGCCGACCCCATTGACATTTGCCCGCCGCCACTGAAGCCAATCAGCGTAATCGGCGTGCCGCTGCCGGGCTGATAGCCATGAAATAGCAGGCTGTCGTAAAGCACCTGGGCCAGGCCACGATTCTGTAAGGGGCCGTAGCGGGCATCGGCGGACACCATCACCGCAAAGATATTGCGAATATTGATGATGAAGCCGATTGGCAGGCGTGGTGCGGCAGACTTAAAGTTATCCACCAGTCGCCACACCCAGGCAAACAGGCCATCGTCCGTGAGTTGTCGGTTGCTGACCGAGTAAGGGATGATGCCTTTCACCAGCAGCACATTGGGCGGCAGAGCATCGGCCAACCCATCCAAAAACTGTTGGACTTCGGGCAGGTAGCCGTGGGTGCCCTGGTTGATGCCATCTAAATAGGCCACATAGCGGGCGATGGCGGTGTCGCGCTGAGGCGGACGCACAGCCACACCAGGGTTGAGGGGTCTTTCCTTTTGCCAGCCTGCCCACCAACTCATTGACTCTAGCGGCGTTAGCAAAATCGCCACGCCTACGGCTACTGAGGTCACTACAGTCAGATTGATGATTAGGTTGGCAGTTTCATCCAGGGCCTGGAGCCACAGGTCGCGACCTCGCAGGGAGGTGGTGAGAATACCAATCAGTGAAAAGATGGCAAAGGCTAGAGCCATAAACCGCCACAGCCGCCGCGACGAACCGCCCTGGCTACCCTCGCTCTCCGCCTCTTCCCAGGTGATCTCTGAGACCGATTGGGCTGGCTGGCTGGCGTCGTCGAGCCAGTCATTAAGTTCGGCCCAGTCCGTAATCAGGGGCGAGCCGGCTGATTTGGTCTTAATCCACTGGGCTATCTGAGCTAGAGGCTGCCCTACCGTGCGCTGGCCTAGTTGTAGCACTAGCCACCCTCCTCCCGCCGCAATCACCGATTGCCACAAGGTCAATCCGGTGGTACTCCGCAGACCCAGCAGGATCGATAGCAACGTCCAGATTGACAGCAGCACAGAGATGGGCGTGCCAAAGTAGGGCAGTGCTACCAAAAAACCGAACATCTTGGGGGCATAGCAAAGCGCCAGGGCCAGGGCTAATCCGCCAATCGTGACACTGATTTTGAAGATCGGCCCTATTACCAACCAGGTACTCGCTACCCAAAACAGGTAGGTGGCCGCAAAGATTAGTGCCGAAGTAATCAGGCTCAAGACAAAGTTAAAGGGCTTGACTTTGTTCGCAAACAGTACAATGCTCTGGCCAATCCCCTCGGATAGAGCGGCTAGCAGCAAGACCAGCAGGGCTATCCAGGGGCCGTCGGAGGCGCTGGCCAGGTTAGTAAACAAATCTGGGCTAAAACTGAGGGCATCGTCCACTAATTGCCAGAATTGTCCGGAAAAGCTCTCTGCCATACGGCCTCCTTACCTGTGAAGCAATTGACCTAGCTTGACACGGGCAGGGCTGAGTTCCATTAAGATGTGCATAATCAGGGTCGATGAATCAGGAGTTAAGCCGCCACGGCCAGTTAGACAACCCTACCACTGTCGCCGATAATAGTGCTCTACATATCGCTTAATCTGCCGACTCATGCGACGAATGCCTTCCTTTTCATCGCGGCGGATAAAGGGCAAAAAGACCTGAGACAGCAAGCCTGAAATCCGTTCTTGATGGATATATTTGGTGCGGTTGGGGCCAACGTCTTCCAGTTCAAAGACGTGTTCGCTCTTAAAACCGGGTACCTTAGCCATCCAGCGCAGGCAGTGGTTAGGCTGCAATACCAACACCCGGGGCTGAAACTCCGTTTCGTCTTCCCCTTCAATGCGGCGCAGGGCCAGAAAAATTTCCCCCCCCTGGCGAATTGGGCGGCTGGGGTCGCAATCATAAAGAAAGGTGTTCCATCGGTGCCATTCTTCCTTACGCACCAAAGCATCCCAGACTGCAAAGCGAGGGGCATCAATGGTGATTTCGCTATAGAGGCTCGGCATAGTGGCAGCAGGGTAGCTACAGGCTAAGAAGCGTACACCAGTAACAGACGTTACTTCTATCTTCACACAGACTTATGGGGTCTTGGCGTACAACGGCGGGAATTAGGCTTACTATTCCTCAATACAACCCTTTGATACAGCGATAGTTTTAAGGTTTCGGCATGGCAAATCTCACTCCCAACTCCAGTTATAGTCTCAGTCTGCGTCTAAAAATTCCTAACCGGGCTGGGATGCTGGCCCGTGTTACCCAGGCCATTGCTGAGGCTGGCGGCAACCTGGGAGATTTTTCGCTGGTCAGTCGTAGCCGCCACGATTTGATTCGATTACTCCATGTCGATGCCTCCAGCGAGGAGCACGTGGAGGATATTGTGAACGCAGTGAAGACCGTGGAGGATATCGAGATTTTGGAGGTCTGCGATCGCACCTTCCAAATCCACGAAGGCGGCAAAATCAGTGTCGAGAGCAAGCTAGAGCTAAGTAACCAGGATGATTTGGCGATGGCCTACACCCCCGGCGTGGGGCGCGTCTGCAAAGAAATTGCCGAACATCCCGACCGCGTCTTTGACCTGACGATTAAAGGCAACACCGTGGCCATTGTCACCGATGGCAGTGCCGTCCTGGGTCTGGGCAACCTGGGGCCTGCTGCCGCGCTGCCGGTCATGGAGGGCAAAGCTCTACTGTTCAAAAAGTTTGCCGGGTTAGATGCCTTCCCTATCTGTCTTGATACTCAAGATACCGAT
>Ga0224723_1000300_pt1 | contig 34841 bp, 32 predicted proteins | sample Balambano_FR2_Me_FD_161647 | JGI IMG/M metagenome (GOLD analysis project Ga0224723, IMG submission 161647) | Freshwater sediment microbial communities from Lake Towuti, South Sulawesi, Indonesia - Balambano_FR2_MetaG | ecosystem: Environmental > Aquatic > Freshwater > Lake > Sediment | place... | reverse complement strand
GACCAGATTTTTTTGTGGTACTAAATACTGAGCGTAAAAGTCGTGACAGTTGGGTAGTTTGGCAAGAAAATTACAAGTACCCAAATCTAATCGTAGAATTACTTTCAGCCTCGACAGCCAAAATAGATAAAAAGACAAAAAAAGACATATATCAAAATATCTTTAAAACACCAGATTATTTCTGGTTTGACCCGAAAAGTTTAGAATTTGCGGGTTTCCATTTAGTAAATGGAGTTTACCAACCAATTCCACCGAATTCCCAAGGTTGGTTATGGAGTCAGCAGCTAAATTTGTATTTAGGAGTTTATCAAAGAAAATTAAGATTTTTCAAACCAGATGGAGAATTAGTTCCCACAGAGAAGGAAAACTCAGATCAGCAAACTTTCCGTGCAGAACAAGAAGCACAACGTGCAAACGAAGAAGCACAACGTGCAGAACAAGAAGCTCTCAAAGCACAGCAGGAAAAAGAAAGAGCGGATCGTGCAATTGCAAAATTGCGAGAATTAGGTATTGACCCGGATAATATATAAATCCTTCACAATCATAAATATTTAATAAGTTCTTTATTGGCAAATAATAATTCAATGCACTCACAATTACAGCCATGCATATTGAAAAGCTGCATATACAAAATTTTAAAAGAAATTATCTAGATGTGTATAAAAATTATTTATCAGAATACGAAAGTTTACCCTATCCTGCTGTAAATACATAAAATATAAATCATCTCAATCGTAAATGCCATCAATGTCTCTACTATATAGTACACAAGCTAATGCATTAATTGTTGGTGCTGGTCAAGGAATTGGACTAGGTTTTGTTAAACAATTATTACAAGATGACAGAATAAGTAAAATTTATGCATGTTGTCGCCAATTAGAAACTGCATCTGAGTTATCAAATATTCAAACAGAATCTCCTGATAAATTAACTCTTTTAGCAATGGATATTACCGAAGAGTTACAAATATCAGAAGCTGTGAAAAAGATAAGTGGAGAAATCCAGAAATTACATTTAGTAGTTAACTGTGTAGGATTATTACACGCAGATGGTTTACAACCAGAAAAAAGTTTAAAACAAATCAATTCGGAAAATTTGTTATGTTACTTCCAAGTAAATAGTATTGGTGCTGTATTACTTGCTAAACATCTACTACCATTATTTCGTCACCAAGAAACTAGTGTATTTGCTTCTATTTCTGCGAAAGTTGGTAGCATCAGCGATAACCAATTAGGTGGATGGTATGGTTATCGTGCTTCTAAAGCAGCACTGAATATGTTTGTGAAAAATATAGCACTTGAGTATGCTAGAACTTGTCCCAATACGATAGTAGTATCATTGCACCCTGGTACAACCGATACACGTCTTTCGCTTCCATTTCAAAAAAATGTTCCTGCAGAAAAATTGTTTTCTGTAGAAAAAACTGTTAGTTTATTGCTTGCAGTGATTGAACAACTTCAGCAGGAAGATAGCGGTGAATTTTTTTCTTGGGATGGTACTCGATTACCTTGGTAAAACATTAAATATCTATCTTTTCAAAATGCTCGACATTTGGGAATGACTCATAAAAATGGTGCAGCAGTTTTTTCCACTCTTGGTACTCAGGAGAGTTTCTAAATCCGATTGTATGAGCTTCTAAGGTTTCCCATTGAACCAGTAATAAATATTTACCTGCTACTTCTACACAATAGTGTAGTTCATGAGATACATACCCATCCATAGAAGCAATAATTTTAGACGCATTTTTGAAAGTAGATTCAAATTCGCATTTTAAATCAGCTTTAATATGCAGTATTACCATTTCCAGAATCATAATTATGATTTCACTACGACCAATTGCCTAAGCATATATGTAATTACACTGGAAAAAGGTGTAAAACGTCCATCATTATCTCGTTGTTCATAACCACGAGCTAACTGATTTATTTCATCATCGCTTAAACCATCACTGACAAGCAATGCTGCGTCAATAGCTGCACGTCGTAACTTTACTAACTTATCAATATGTAATGCTAACCTGCGAATTGTTTCTTTAGCTGCTGCTTCCTTTTCTTTATCTTCTGTTGGTAAAATCTCTCCAAATCCAGAATACTTAAAATAATCAGCACAATCTTCTTGCAAAGGTGAAACCATTAATTCTTCACTAAACCAAGCGTGCTTTTTGTGCCCGCAATGTACAGGAGTACGGGGTCTATCTTCGTCTTCACCTTGGCAGGAAGCTATTAAATTAGTATACTCGAATGTCAACTCTTTATAAACACTTTTGGGTCGAAAATGTTCAATATGACATTCTCGTCTTGAAATCGGTCTACCACAGTAACAACAAATATAACCTTGCTCTTTCAGTAATCCTTCGTACACTTCATTTTTGATTGCTTGAGGAAAGGATTTCCAATTCGGTGTTCTCAAACCAAGCTTTTGCTTCCATTGAGTTAAGCGAATTGGTGGTTCATCCTTTTGGATATATTTCATCTATTAAGAATTTCCTTGCGTCGGATAAGTACATCTGCTCTGACAAATTCCGGATCGTCTTCTCCAATATCAATTGCTAAATCATGACGTAATTGTTTAGCTTTACCAATGTCACCTTGCTCAATAAATCTAAATAAATCGCGCAAACCATCTTTAATCGGTTGTGGTCTTTCGGGAACTCCCATTAAATCTTCTAATATAACATTACTGTCTCTGCCAAAGGAATTTTCTGGATGATTTGCAACCATTCCATTGGGTGTTACTTCTAAAATGTAAATGTTATCTGGTCTAACATCACTAACTACTTGTGGTGAATGGGTGGTGATAATAAACTGACAATTAGGAAATGTTTTAACTAAAGCGGGAATAATTTGGCGTTGCCATTTGGGGTGTAGATGCAGTTCAATCTCATCTATTAGTATAATACCGTTTCCACTCAGTGGGTCTGATAAACTAGGATTAGCGATCGCCAATCTTCTGGCTAAATCTCCCACCAATGCGAGTAAGCATTTTTCCCCATCAGATAATTGATTGACGACCAGTTCTTGACCTTGTTTTTTCACAGTCATGCGTAATGGCGATCGCTCAACTCGCAAATCAGAAAAATGAGGTTGTAAACTAGCGATCGCTCGTCTGGTTGCTTCTAGTTGGTTGTCTCGATAATCAGGATTATCCCGTCTTAACTCATTTTCTAAATCTTCACGATTCCTGAACCATTCAAAGAAACCCTTAAAATCTAACCTTCCTCCTGTAAGTGCTTGCTCATAAGCATTTATCTGCTTAAACATATAAGTCTCAGAACTTTCCAAAGGCATATCCAGCACAGCCCGATTCACAGGATAATAAACAGCTAAAGGGATACTAGCTTGCTTATCTGCCTGTAATTGACTATTAACATTATCAACGGCTGCTTCTAACCCCTCTAAAACACTGTTACTATCATCAGTTTCAATTAATTGAAGCGCTGCTGACACCGCTTGCAAAGCTTTTGTTAAATCAGTGTTGCGTTTACTCAGAGATTGTAAACGTTGCTCACCCGTATCTGATAATAAAGACTTAATAGCTTCTAAACGGATTTCACCAATACTTTTAGTAGGTACATTGTCTTCTCGCGTTTTACCCAAAGACCAGATAATTTCTTTGGTATCATCCAGTGAAATCGTAATCTCATTTTGGGTTTCCTTGCAGCCATTACTAATATCTTGTTCACTCAAAGACCGCATAGAATCAAGAGATTCTTGAATTCGCCCTGTAAACTGAGACAAAAGAATCGCCAGACAATCAAGTATACTCGATTTTCCGACACCATTAACACCGATTAAAACACTAAGCTGGCTTTCTTCAAAGTCCAGCGTCAAATCGCCGATTCCACGGAAAGAGTTAATTTTTAGGCGTTTGACTTTCATAGTTTTAATTATACTAGTTCTAATTTGGATAAGTTAACTTAGATCCCCGACTTCTTGAAGAAGTTGGGGATCTGATATTAATTTCATTCTACCTGCTTAACCTTGGCAGAGTTTACTACCCAAACGACTGTTGCAAGCAGATTTCTCTTGAGCGGTTAACTCGTTAAACTCTACATCCCGACGCAAAACGATGCCATTGTGTCCAGTTAAAAAGCGAGGTAGCTGTTCATACTTAATTAATTTCAGTGTCTGAATATCGTAAGTAGTATAAGTAGTCAATTCTGGTGAATTATAGTTGATATCTAGTATTGTCAAAGCCTTCCAAGGACGAACACGACCCTCTAATAATGGTCGTGGCCCAGAACCTAAAATACCAGTGTGTAATAACTGTAAGTTACCACGATGACCAGGGTAATAGGAATGATGGTGTCCACTAATATAAGTATGAACTTTATAACGCTCAAGCATTGCTCGTAGTTGGTCTGCATTTTGCATCACATCTCCTGGTTGATTACGACCGATCGCAACCGAATACAAAGGTAAGTGACTCAGCAGAATCCGCATTTTTGCTGCTTGCGCTTTTGGACTTGCAAGACTTTTTTCCACCCAATCTAACTTTTCCTTAGGAATGAAACTGGATGAACCATCCCAAACCATAAAGAAAATATCTTTATACTCAAAAGTAAAATAAAAAGGAAACTCAAACTTATCAATAAACTTCACCCCTGGGTCATGGGCTGGATCCTTCCAATATTCTGCTGCTAAGTCGCGCTCTTGTTGAAACAGAAAATTCTTATTCACTCCTAACGCACTAGAAGCATCGTGATTACCAATAGTAAATCCATAAGGAAGCTTAGCACGCCGTAAAGGAGCTGCAACGTGTTCATCAAAAGCAGCCCACATCGCTCGAATTTTTTCTTTTGATAAAGTCGGACTTTGCCCTGCTACCATATCTCCACTACAAACAACCATATCAGGTTGCCAATACGGAATCAAAGCTATAGCCTTATCGACTTCTGGGTCATAATCTGTGGAACCGTAAGCAGCATTTAAATCACTGATAACAGCGAGACGTACATCACCGCGAGGGGGGTTAAGTAAACCATTTGGTCCAGCACTCTTCAAAATTGCAGCAGTTTCAGGAGATACCTGTTGTGCAGGTTTCTGTTCAGCTTGAATTGTGCTAACGGTAGGTTGCGGTACAGGAGATTCTGGTGGTTTAACCTGGCAAGCGTGTAATGTTAAGCTTAAACAAAATCCTAATATACATCCAATTAGGATTCGAGGGGAAAACTGCCTCAAACGCATTACTTTACAAGTCCAAGAGGAACTTCACAGCACAGCATACATCATCTTCTTAAAATAAGCACCAGAAAAATATACACATTTTTTATTCCAGATTTGATAAATCAGTACATGGCATTAAATTTAACAAAAGTCAAGAATAATATCTGACAAAATTTGATGATAAGGAAAACAAAATAGTCGTTAAATCTGAGTTCAACTATAGTAAAATCTTGCGTTGTTACTGCCACTTTTTGGTCGGAATTAATTAGCCATTATTCAAATTATTTTATGATTTATAAACTTGTTTATTCTCGCCGAAGACTAGTAGTTACTTTATTTGCTGTCACCTTGAGTGCGATCGCTTGTCAATCTCAAAAAGTACCTGAAGCTACCACCACCACACCAACTCAAGCTGACACCAGCTCGACTGTCAGTATATATGGAGCTGGTGCCACATTTCCATCTTTTTTGTACCTACGCTGGTTTGAAGAATACAAACGATTGTATCCCAACATTCAAATTAGCTACCAACCAATTGGAAGTGCTGCGGGTATTCAGCAATTTATTGCTGGAACAGTAGATTTTGGAGCAAGTGAAGTCACTTTAACTGACGAACAAATCAGCCAAGTAACTCAAGGAGCAGTTCTTATACCCACAGCATCTGGTAGCATTGCCGTTGTTTATAACTTACCAGAAGTTAAAAGTGGTCTGAAATTATCCCGTCAAGTTCTTCCAGAAATTTTCTTAGGTAAAATTACCAAATGGAATGACCCAAAAATTGTTGCTCTCAATCCTGGTGTGAATTTACCCAACAAACCAATTACACTTATTCATCGTTCAGATGGAAGCGGAACGACAGCTGCATTCACTGGACACTTGAGTGCTATCAATCCAGAATGGAAAAACAAAGTCGGAACTGGACTTAACGTGCAATGGCCAGCAGGGGTAGGTATTAAAGATAACGCTGGTATTAGTGCCCAAATTCAGCAAGCCGAGGGGACAATTGGTTATGTAGAGTATGCTTTTGCTAAGCAACTAAATTTGGCAACTGTAGCTATTGAAAATAAAGCAGGTCAATACGTCCAACCAAATAACGAAAGTACAACAAAAGCTCTAGCAAACATCAAACTTGCCGATGATTTACGAGGTTCAGTATCTGACCCAGAAGGAGCGGATTCTTATCCAATTGTCACCTATAGTTGGATGTTGGTTTACAAACGTTACGATGACCCCCAAAGAGCGAAAGCACTCAGAGAAGTTATTTTGTGGGGATTGACTGAAGGACAAAAGTATGGCCCAGATTTAGGATATGCTCCCTTACCTGCTGATGTGATTCAGAAAGCTTCTGCTGCTGTGAGTCAAATTACTCCGTAGAAGGACTTTGTTACTATCCTCTTAGTATCCTTTTATCTTATTACTTTTTCCTTTCTATGGGTTGGATGGTTGGTTTTAGCGCTTTGGTGTTATTTGCCTGTAGCAGTTTACGACATGGCGTAATTTGGTATATTTTTACGATAGGTTATCTTGTACCCTTACTTAGAGGTTGTTTTGTTTGCGTTGAGGATGTGGTTTTTTAGTAGGTTTCTTGTTGGGGTTTCTATGTTGGGAGTTGCTCCTTTTCTTCCTGCTCCATCAGGTGGAGTCGCGGCGACTTTTAGTTGGGATGTTTTCTTTTCTTTAGATAGTATTTGGTATAAGCAAATTGCAACTACTGGTTATGAATATGTGAATGATGGTGGAGGGCATTCTGTTGCTTTTTATCCTCTTTTTCCGTTGTTTAGTAAGTTGGTTATGAGTCTGGGTTTACCTTTTGAGGTGTCTGGTACGTTGGTAAATCATTTGGCGTTTTTAGGTGCTTTGATTGTTTTGTATGTTTGGGTGAATGAGTTTCATGGGGTAAATGCTGCGCGGTGGTCTACTGCTGTGTTAGCTTGGTGTCCGTTGTCTGTGTTTTGTAGTGTTCTTTATTCGGAAGCCTTGTATCTTTTATTTAGTACAGCAGCTTTACGGGCTTTTGATAAGAAACAATACGGTTGGTTTGCTTTATGGGGTGCGATCGCTAGTGCAGGTCGTCCCACTGCGATCGCTTTGTTAAGTTCGTTTTGGCTGGTGGTGCTGACAAAACGCCGTGAAATCAAAGCTTTTATCGCTACTTTTATCGCTGGTACTGGTCTATATTTATACAGTCTGTATTGCCAAATTCAATTCGGTGATGCTTTAGCGTTCATGCACGTTCAAAAAGCTTGGCGATCGTCAATTGGTTTTAATTGGGCAGATTGGTGGAAGATGTTGATGCAAATTACAGTTGGTTCTACCAATTACAAGAATGGCTATCTCAAAGACCCCTGGCATCCCCTAGCATTTATAATCATTATTAGTTGCGGTTATTTAGTATGGCGCTTCCGTCACAAGTTGGGTGCTGCGAAAGTAGATTATAGCTTTGCTTTTTTAGGATTTATACTATGGCTGTTGGCTGGGGATCCACTGACTAATACTGTGATGATTTTCGGTGGTGCTTATTTATTATGGCGTCTGCGTACACAACTAAGTCTGATTACTGTCGTCTATGGTTTATGTGGTATCAGTTTATTACTGATATCTGGAAGTACCATTTCACTAAATCGTCTCGCTTACGGTATTGTATCCCTGGCGATCGCACTAGGGCTACTACTGAGCCGTCATCCTCGTTGGGGATATATGGTTATGGCTTTCTTTGCTATTTTATTAACTAGCTTCTCTGTCCGATTTGCTCAAAATCTCTGGGTTGCTTAGCGGGACTTAAACAAAAATTAAGTCCAAATGCACTTGGACAAGAGGAACAATCATGACAGAACAAACAGTTTTTGAAGAAAGTAGTGGTAACGTCTTTGCTGACCTTGGCTTAGAGGATGCAGAAGAACTCTTTACCCGTGGCAAAATAGGGATTCAAGTTCTCCGCCTCTTAAGACAACGTGACTTAAAACAGCGAGAAATCAGTAAGCTACTTGGTATTCCTCAGCCAGAAGTGTCATATTTAATGCGCGGCGAATTTCAACGGTTCAGCGAAGGGAAACTTCTTACCTTTCTCAAACGCCTTGATACAGAAGTAACCTTGCATCTTCGCCCCCGCAATGCGGGAACCCAAGCGGTTGAAACGGTGGTGTCATTATAGGGTAAAACCAGGAACAAGGTTAAAACGGTGCAGCAAAGATATTTCTTCAGATTTCAGGATTTTCGTCAGGATAAATCGCAATTATACCCTAGAATTCAAGGTAAAATGAGACTACAATTAAAATACTTAAAGTAACAAATATTACTGACAAAATGCCATTTTAAGAAAACAAAAAATAATCAAATGTTAAATTCTCAATCTTCCGTATAATGATGTAGATTAATTAAGACACTAATTAAATACAAGCTATTTGGATGATTAAAAGTAATTCCATTAGCAAAGGTGTATTATTTGCTACGACTATGTGGCTAAGTAGCCGTCTAGTTATCTGCATTGCGATGCTGTTCATTGCGACTTCACTACCTGCTCCTCCATACGGTATAACTCCTAAATTTGGTTGGGATGTTTTCTGGGCTTGGGATAGTGAATGGTATGAAAAAATCGTTACTTACGGTTATGAATATGTTAACGATGGTAAACAGCATTCTATAGCTTTCTTCCCACTGTTACCTTTATTAATTCGCTTAGTAATGAATTTCGGCTTGCCTTTTAATGTAGCAGGCGTACTAGTCAATAATCTATCATTTATAGCAGCATTAATAATACTGTATTCTTGGGTAGAAGAACTGTACGATACTAATGCAGCAAGGTGGGCAACAGCAACTTTAGCATGGTGTCCCTTATCTGTTTACGGAACAGTAATTTACTCAGAAGGGTTATTTTTCCTGTGTAGTACATCTGCATTAAGAGCTTATCATAAACAGCAGTATACCTGGGCTGGAATTTGGGGAGCATTATCTACAGCTACGCGATCGCCCGGACTTGCACTCATACCTGCTTTTCTTTTCACTGCTTTCAAGGAACGGCGAGGTATAAAAGCTTATTTAGCAGGTGTATTTACAGCTACTGGAATTTTATTATATAGCTTATATTGCCAAATTAGATTTAACGACTTTTTAGCATTTATTCATGTACAAAAAGGTTGGCGAGATTCTTCTGGATTTGCTTGGGAAGGCTGGAAAGTAATGCTTACCCATATTATTATGGGTGAAACGAATTTAGTAATGCCAGGAACACCAGACATTTGGTATCCAATTAGATTTGGAGTTCTTGTTATTGGTGCTTTTTTGTTGTGGTACTTTCGGAAAAAAATAGGTGTACTGAAAGCAGACTATGGAATATTTATTTTATGGTTATTGCTATGGTTAATGGCAAGAGATAATTTAGTGAGGATAACTATAGTTTATGGTGGACTAATTCTACTTTGGTTTTCACGAGCTAAATTACCCCTTGTCACCGTAATTTATGGCTTTTTCACTTATCTATTAATTTTGAATACAGGGCTTGTACTTTCAGTTGAGCGTTACGCCTATGGTATTGTGTCTTTATCGATGGCACTTGGATTAATACTTGCTCGTCATCCTCGTTGGGGATATATGATCATGAGTTTCTTTGCCATTATATTGGCACAATTTGCTATTATGTTTTCCCAAAGAGTTTGGTTGAGTTAATTGTTTTTTAAGAAGGGAACAGGGAGGAGAGGGGAAGTAATAACTTAAATTCATATCTTGCAGATATACATACAAATATTTCCTACTCCCTACTCCCTACTCCCTACTCCCTACTCCCTACTCCCTACTCCTAAATATGGACAAAAACTTTTACTTACAATATGCGACTGTTGAAGATAAACACTGGTGGTTTGTAGGACGTAGAAGGATTATTAATCAAGTTATTAGTAAACTAAAATTACCAAAAAATGCAGAAATTTTAGAAGCAGGTTGTGGAACAGGTGGTAATTTAAATATGTTGGCTCAATATGGTACAGTTTCGGCAATGGAATTAGATGAAATTGCTTGTCAGTTTGCCAATGAACGCCAAGTAACAACAGTCAAAGTAGGTAGTTTACCAGATAAAATTCCTTTTACTGGTCAATATGATTTAATCGTCATTTTAGATGTTATAGAACATCTTGATGATGACTTAGCAGCACTAAGAGCATTATATGCAAAATTAAAATTAGGAGGATGGCTACTTGTCACTGTTCCAGCATATCAATTTTTATGGAGTCAACATGATGAAATCAATCATCACAAACGTCGCTATATCTTGACGCAATTAACTAAAGTTGTGAAACAAGCTGGGTTTAAAGTACGTCATAGTAGTTACTTCAATGCTTTTCTTTTTCCTGCTGTTGCTTTGGTACGATTATTAAAAAACTTCTTACGCCTTGATCAAAATTCTCATGTTAGTAGTGATTTGGCTATACCCACAAAACCTATCAATAATTTTTTGACATTTTTATTTGCTAGCGAACGTCATATAGTTAGTAAGATGAAAGTGCCTTTTGGTGTATCTATTTTATTATTAGCTCAAAAAAATATATAAATTTTTTGAAGAAGCTTACAGTGAAAAATACCCTATTCCCCGTTCCCTGATAATGAAACAAATTTACTCAATAGTCATACCAATTTACAACGAAGAAGAAAACATCACAGAGATGTATCGGCGTCTAGGTGGTGTTATAGATAGATTAGACGGAGAAGCAGAGTTAATTTTAGTTGATGATGGTAGCCGCGATCGCTCTTTGAATATGATCCGCGAACTGCATCATCTTGATAGTCGGGTGCGCTACCTGAGTTTTGCTCGTAACTTTGGTCATCAAGTTGCTGTGACAGCAGGTTTAAATTTTGTTCAGGGTAAATTAGCAGTTGTTATGGATGCTGATTTACAAGACCCTCCTGAGTTAGTATTAGAAATGATTAGCAAATGGCGACAAGGCTACCAGGTAGTCTACGCTCAACGTATGAGTCGAAAAAAAGAAGGCTGGTTTAAACGCTTCACTGCATATGCTTTCTATCGGATTTTCCGTCTTCTAGCTGATGTAGATATACCTCCAGATAGCGGAGACTTCTGCTTAATGGATAGACAAGTAGTTGATGTACTCAATGCCATGCCAGAGCGTAATCGATACATACGTGGTCTACGTGCATGGGTAGGTTTCCGTCAAACAGCAATATATTTTGAACGCGATCCCCGTTTTGCTGGAGAAGTAAAATATACTTTTGGGAAATCTTGGGCATTAGCTGTAGATGGTATTATATCTTTGTCAAAAGTGCCTTTAAGAATTGCTACCTACCTCGGCTTGCTATCAGCTGGAGTAGCTCTATTAATGATAGTACTAGTACTTTACTGGCGTCTATTTGACCCAGCTTCACCATTAATTGGTTTTAGTTTAATCACAGTTGCAGTATTTTTCCTTGGTTCTGTGCAACTAGTTTGCATTGGTATTTTAGGCGAATATATTGGTCGCATTTATGAGGAAGTTAAAGGCCGTCCGATTTATACTCTTAAAGAAACTGGAGGAGTTGTCAGGGGGAGAGAAGGAGAGAGGGAGACGGAGAGAATATGACTTTACAAGAATTTGCATTAATGCTATTATCTGTCCTTGCCAGTGTCGCAGGACAATTATTTCTCAAGATTGGTGCAGCTAAATTAGGTAGAGTTAATGTAGCTAATGCTGTTAATCATATTCTTAGCATTGTAACAATCCCTGAACTTATCATTGGTCTTGGTTGTTACGGTGTCGGTGCTTTATGCTATATCCTGGTTTTAACCAGAGTAAATCTTAGCATAGCTGGTCCAGCAGCCTCTCTAGTTTATGTTTTCTCTGTCTTACTCGGTTATTTTATTTTTAAAGAACCCATTCCTGTGATGCGGTTAGTCGGTTTAGGTTTTATTGTGGCTGGAGTGATATTAGTAGTATGGCAAAAATAAGTTGAGTAATGAAAATTGCTATAGTCAACACAGAAAAAATTAATAAATCTGCTACTGTTAGTTGGTACTTTGCTGTAACAGCATTGATTTTTTTCGCTTGTAGTAGTATTCGACATATTTTATTTCAATCGTCTGCTTATGACTTGGGAATTTTTGACCAAGCTGTATATTTAATTAGCCAAGGACAATCTCCCATTTCTTCTTTCATGGGCTATCACATTCTTGGTGATCATGCAGCTTGGATATGGTATCCTATATCCTTACTATACAAAATTTATCCGAGCGTTTATTGGTTATTTGCTATCCAAGCGATCGCACTTGCATCCGGTGCTTTCCCTACCTACTCTTTAGCTACCCAAAGTGGACTTAAAGAAAGCCAAGCCAATGCCATAGTTATTGTATATCTGCTGCATCCATTATTATTTAATGTTAATTTATTTGATTTTCACCCCGAGGTTATGGCTTTACCTGCACATTTAGCAGCAGTATGGTCGGTTAGGCAAGGTAAAACAAAGTGGTTTTGTGCAAGTGTAATATTTATTCTGGGATGCAAAGCAGTTTTATCTCTAACAGTTGCAGCAATGGGTGTTTGGCTAATTCTTTTTGAAAAGCGTCGTTGGTATGGTGGATTTGCTTTCCTCACAGGTATTGTCTGGTTTGCTGTTGCTACTTTTTTTATTATCCCTTCTTTTAGTGGTCAAGAAGCTGCCGCAGTCGGACGTTATAGTTATTTAGGGAATTCAGTACTAGAAATAGCCAAAAATCTCCTATTTAGACCTGAACCTCTACTAAAAGTAGTTTTTTCCTTAGATAATCTATTCTACTTAATCTTACTATTTTTACCGTTAATTTGGGGACTATCACTCCCACATCTCACACCTTTAGTTGCTGCTATTCCTTGTATAGCGCTGAATCTCCTCGCTGACTACCACTCACAAAAAGATTTAGTTAACCACTACTCATTACCCGCATTTCCATTTTTATTATTGGCTGTAATTTCTAGTCTCGCTGCTGGTAAAGCATGGATTTCTAGTAAAAAATTTATTATACTTTGGTCTTTAGTTATATTCTTAGCCTTAAGCAAGTACTCTTACTTCTGGTCTATTTATCTCGATTCCCTTGATACTTGGCAAGCTACACGAGAAGCGATCGCTCTTGTTCAAACTAAAGGTAACGTCTATACTACAGCCGAAATTGCTTCACATTTAACTCATCGCCCTATAATCAAACTTACAGCTGCTAATTCACCACCAGATGATTTAACTCAATTTGATTATATACTCCTTAATATTCGTCATCCAGGTTGGTTGAGTAATCCTCAATTTGCTTCCCAATTGGTAGACCAACTTAGAAATACGCGACCATTTCAACTACAGTACCAGCAGTCTGACGTATATTTATTTACTAAGTGACTTATAAAACATTTAGTAGCTTTATACAGTTTATTTTATTTATCTAGCATTGCACTATAAAAACAAATGATATGTTGATAACATATTATTTTTACTCTTGGATGTAAAATGCTAAATTAAGCTACAATCAACATTATTGTCAAAACTATTAACTTATGCAAACAAAAATGAATTACGTATTTATACGGTAAACATAATATATCGAAACGCAATATTGTAGATATAATAGTTGTAAGTAACGTAAGGCTAAAGTCCGAAAAGTAAGATTTATTAGTGAATTAGATAAACTCAATTACTATCTAACAGCTTAAGTATCAATACTTGAAGAAACTTATTTCAAGATATTGTGACATAGCATAGGCTCTTAGCAGTGGTAGATGTCAAAAGTTTTGAGGGGTTATTAGATTCCGGACTTCTCAAATAGTCAAAATTAATCACATAAAAAAGTAGTAGGAAACTAAATTGAGTTAAGTTATGTCTGATTAATTAAAAACAGGTGAAAGTTAATAGCTACGCAGTTAAAAACTTAACCTTTTCTTTAATAAAGAAAATAACTTGACGCTGTAGAATATACCCTATTAAGAGTAAAGTACACAGTAAATTTTCGCTAACACTATCAAGTGTTAATTAATTTGTTACGCATCTACCTGTAACTAGCTGCGATCCCCTATACTCGGATAATCCAAGCTTCAGTTAACCTGTATAATCTACCTGTTTTGTAGTTAAATTTCTGTTAACCTGTATCTAAATTTTCAGGATTTGCAGAAATTTGCTCAGTATATATATAAATAGAGAAAACGTAATATAAATTACCATTAGACTCGTGACTAATGGTTTAACCAGTGAAGGAGCTATGAAGTGGCAAGGAAGAAGTCATTTACTTTGTCCAAGGGAGTGTTAATTGGGCTGGCTGCATTAGCTGCTACTCTAGGGCTAGGTCTAACTATGCCTATAAAACCAAATATTTCTGTAGGCAAAAGTGGACAGGCTATTAGTATAAGTAATGTAAGCGCTCAAGTACCTACTCAGAAGCGAATTGAAGGATTAAGAACAGCTATGCTGTCAACTTGGCAGCAGGAAGCTAAAATCAAGGGTTTATCTCATACTGCACCAAAAAGATTTCAGGGTGAAACTATTAAGGCTGCTAATCTCATTAAAAAAGATAAAGTTATAGCTCTGACCTTTGATGATGGTCCTTGGCCTACATTTACCACACAAGTATTAAATATTCTTAAGCAAAATAATATTAAAGCAACATTCTTTGTAGTTGGGCAGAATGCCAAAAACTATCCAGATATGTTGAAGCGCATTGTAAATGATGGTCACACTATCGGTAATCATACATGGCATCACTGGTATCATCACATGAGTCCTCAAGCTGCTGCCTTTGAAGTTGATAAAACAACCAATATAATTAACGAAATTACAGGCGTTAAAACAACACTGTTTCGTCCACCTGGTGGCATTATGACTAATGGTGTAGCAGCTTATGCGAGAAGTCAAAAATACACTCTTGTCATGTGGTCTTCTGACTCAGTAGATTACAACCGTCCTCCTGTGGCTCGATTAATTAGTAATGTCATGAGTGGAGTCGGATCTGGTGGTATTGTATTGTTACATGATGGTGGTGGCGATCGCGTCAGAACAGTCCAATCTTTACCACAAATCATTAGCACCTTGAAAAAACAGGGTTATCGCTTTGTAACTGTTCCAGAACTTCTAGAAATGAAAGATAGAGATTTACAGATAATCACAGCGAAAAAGCAGTAGTAATTCTTCCAACCAAAGCCAGTTGCCATCAAGCACTGGCTTTCTTATGTGAATTTTACCTTCTACTAATAGTTGCTGCCATTAAATCAGGGAATTTATCCGGTGTACAGGCAAACACAGGAACGCCAAAACCCACTAATACTTCTGCTACTTTATGATCATACATGGGAGCGCCGTCATCATTAAGTGCAAGTAAACTAATAAATTGCACCCCTGAGTTTACCAAAGTAGCGATACGCTTGAGCATTTCCTCTCGATTACCACCTTCATACAAATCACTAATTAAGATAAATATAGTATCCTGAGGTTGCTGCACAAAATTTTGGCAGTAGGCGATCGCCTGATTTATATCAGTACCTCCCCCTAACTGCGTACCAAATAGCAAATCCACTGGATCTTGAACTACATCTGTTAAATCCACAACTGCCGTATCAAAAACAACTACACGTGTTTTAATAGCTGGTATGGATGCCAGTACCGCACCAAAAATACCTGCGTATACCACAGAAGTAGCCATGGAACCACTTTGGTCAACGCATAAAATTATGTTCTTTAAAGCACTACGTTTTCGTCCGTAACCAATACGCACTTCGGGAATAATAGTACGGTATTCAGGTTGGTAGTGCTTGAGGTTAGCGCGAATAGTCCGGTTCCAATCAATTTCATTGTGACGTGGACGACGGTTGCGAATAGCACGATTCAAACTACCCATAATTGCTTGACGAGTAGGGTTGGTAAGTTTGCGTTGAAGTTCCTCAACTACACGTCGTACAACCATACGCGCAGTATCTTTAGTTTTAGTAGGCATAATATTGCTTAAAGCTAGCAAATTCGCTACTAAATGTACATCTGCTTCCATAACTTCCAACATTTCTGGCTCTAGCAACATCTGACGTAAATTTAGCCGTTCTAGCGCGTCTTGTTGCATAACTTTAACCACAGAAGCGGGAAAGTAAGTACGAATATCCCCCAACCAACGAGCGATTTTTGGTGAAGAAGAACCTAAACCACCACTACGCTCTGAATCGTATAAAGCATTCAGACTTTTATCAACAGTGACATCATTACCCGTCAAAGTATATCCTGTACCGTCAGCTTCTTCACTTCCTAGCAGAAGTCGCCAACGACGGAGATGTTCAGTTTCTTTTGATTGGGTCATTGGTCAATACCTTCGCCAAAATAAAGAGGACTTTCTGTAGTAAAGCAACGAGCCGTGTTGCGGGTTGCTGGAAAAACGGTTGAACGCGGTAAACAGCGGGTGAATATGTTTTTGGATAGTTTTATTGTGGAATATTTTAAAGCAAAAGCTGGCGATCGCGTATCGCTCATAATTGCGATGGTCGCAGACCGCTCCTACCCTGCGGAAAGCTAAAGCAACGGAGCATCGCTCATAATTTTAGATGCTAGGTTGAGGAAAAATTTCACAGGGTGTTAAATTGATTCTCGCACAATCCTTGGTTATCTTCAAAAAATCTCAGCATCCACCGAGGTAACAGCACAAAATATAGCTTTGGTAATTACTGTTCGTGGATTTGTTCGATGCTACTCAGTAATAGATTGAATTTTACGCTGAATGTCGTTGATTTTTTCGGTTTCATAAACCACAGGTTTACCATACTGCTGCTTGAGTAGCTCAATTTTCTTTTGATATTCATCTGGATCTTCGATTACTTCCTCTACAAAGTTTCCGTTCCAGTATCCATAAATTACATGATTAGAATCGACATGTCGGAAAAATGGTTCAATTTCAGCAGTATGATCGCACAAGACTTTTGCTCTGCCTTCTAAATATCCCCATAGATAGGCAATGACATAGATAATTTCAGTCTCTGTCAGTTCATCAGCCAAGGGCGAGTGAAATACTTCTAAAGCTCTATCAGTATATTTAGCATCATCCACAACTCGATAAAGTCTAAACTCTAAGCCGCCACGGTAATCTGCGATGTTGAATAGATAGTGAAATGAACCGATCGGTTTTGCAATGACCATCAGAAAGGGGAAGCAGAAGGTTTGTTTCCAGGTATCGAGAGAGCGGGAACTGAGGCCAAACTCCGCTTCAAGTAGCAGCAAAACTTTGGGCAGCGTTAGCGCGTCTGATGAATTACAATCACCTCGCAGCCATAATATTGAAAGTTCGTTGAACTGAATTGGAAAACTTTGCGATCGCAGTTGCTCATACTCTTCATCTGTCAACCGCCATAGCGAAAAAGGAACCTGTTTAGCATGGAATTGACGATGGGGGCGATCAGTAGACTGAGTTAACATAGCCTTAGAAGCCAAATAGTATTATTGTATTATAATAAAGCCATGTCCTGAAACAAGCAAGACGCTTGTGCTGGATGTGGCTACAGACCTCGCATCTCCGCACGATGACGAAAGAACTAGTAAAAGAAGGCAGAAGTACAGAGACCGAGAGAGGGTTGACTACGTTCTGCTATGTCTTTAGGAAGCAATACCTTCGCGGCTATGAATCTGTTAAAATCTTACAGTAACACTAGCTGTTAAATTAATACCAGGTTGAGTAAATAAATCAATAATTTGATTATTTGCACTTAACCCACGCACATCACCCCGGCGCCAATATTTTTCATTTAATATGTTAAAAACACCAACATTGAAGGTAGTATTTTCACTATTTTACGTCTATTAACTCGACGGGTGGGAGAGTTATCCCAGTCAGCGCGATCGCTCATCTTACGTCAATTAACCCGTCGGGTAGGGGAGTTACCGCAACAGGTATGTCAGCAAGTTGAATCTCTTTCCCTGGAGCAATTGGAAAATCTGGGAGAAGCGTTGCTTGATTTTACCAGCATGGCTGATTTAAATACTTGGTTGTTGGGGTTGAGCGATACACTAGGGGAGTCGCTGCGCTCACGTCAATCATTGATATAATTTAGATGGCCTACTGATTACGATCAGCCAAAAGCTTAACGCTAACAGATAAGGGAACCCGATGAGAAAAGTTACACTAACGGAATTGAGTAATAATATTGAGCATTTATTAGATGAGGTACTAGAAACAGGTATCCCAATTGAAATTAATAAAAATGGTAAGCTATTAAAAATAGTTTCTGTGGAAAAAAATGATAAGCTTAAAAATTTGATTTTTAAAACAGATGTTATTCAAGGAAATCCCGATGATTTAGTTAATATAAGTTGGGAGCAGGAGATGAATATTGATTTACCTTGATACTCATGTCGTCGTATGGCTCTATTCTGGTTTGACAGATAAATTAAGTGAACTTGCTAAAAGTTTAATTAATGATGATGAGATTTATATATCAGCAATTGTTCGATTAGAATTACAGTATTTGTACGAAATAAAACGCATTATACATCAACCGGATACGATTATTACGGAATTATCCGAGCAGATTGATTTACGGATATGCAATAAAAGCTTTAATTATATTATTAGTATTTCTTTGGCAATTAATTGGACTCGCGATCCTTTTGATCGGATTATTGCAGCAAATGCTCAGTTAGATAACAATATACTACTGAGCAAAGATGAAAACATCTTAAATAACTATACTTATGCTAAATGGTAAGAATGCAATGAAAGCATTATTGCTGTATAGAGTAGCTTTGCTTGATTTTACGAGTATGGCTGATTTGGATACTTGGTTATCGGGTTGAGCGATCACCCATAATTGAGATGACTAATTAATTGCGATGGTCGCAGACCGCTCCTACCCTGCGGGAAGCTAAAGCAACGGAGCATCGCTCATAATTTTAGATGCTAGGTTGAGGAAAAATTTCACAGGGTGTTAAATTGATTCTCGTATAATCCTCGGTTATCTTCAAAGGTGTGGGCTTGAGACAGAGTTATAATCAAGACAATCCCACTTCACTTAACTAAGAGCCATGACCCGCGAGCGTTACATCAACCTCCTAACTGACTTCGGCTTCAAGCGTCTGTTTGGCAGCGAACCAAACAAAGACCTGTTGATCGATTTTCTTAATGTCGTGCTGCCAAAAGAACATCGCGTCAAGGACTTGACCTATCGCAATAACGAGAATATTGGCAATACCACAATCGACCGCAAAGCTATCTTCGACATCTACTGCGAAAGCGAAACAGGCGAGAAATTCATCGTTGAGATTCAAAAAGCCAAGCAAAATTACTTTAAAGATCGCAGCGTTTATTACTCAACCTTCCCAATTCAAGAACAAGCCGAAAAAGGCGATTGGAACTATAAACTTTCAGCAGTTTATACGGTCGGCGTTTTAGATTTTATTTTTGACGACCACAAAGATGACCCCACCATCATGCATGTTGTGGAACTGAAGAATCAGCACTGCGAAGTGTTTTATGACAAGCTCAAATTTATCTACTTAGAATTGCCAAAGTTTACCAAAACAATCGACCAACTCAGCAGTCATTTTGACAAGTGGTTGTTCTTGCTAAAACATTTGTACGAATTGGAAGACCATCCTGCGGCGCTACAGGGGCAAGTATTCCAGCGCTTGTTTGAAGTGGCAGAGATTGCCCAGTTTTCCCCGACTGAGCGCGAGAGTTATGAGAACAGCTTAAAGTACTACCGTGATTTGAAGAATGTGGTAGACACATCCAGAGAAGAGGGACGCGAGGTGGAAGCGCGATCGCTCATCTTACGTCTATTAACCCGTCAGGTAGGGGAGTTACCGCAACAGGTATGTCAGCAAGTTGAATCTCTTTCCCTGGAGCAATTGGAAAATCTGGGGGAAGATTTGCTTGATTTTACCAGCATGGCTGATTTAAATACTTGGTTGTTGGGGTTGAGCGATACACCAGGGGAGTCACTGCGCTCACGCCAATCATTGATATAATTTAGATGGCCTACTGATTACGATCAGCCAAAAGCTTAACGCTAACACGTACTACTATCCACTAACCTAAATAAGCTTTCCTCACTCTTTCATCTGTGATTAACTCAGATGCTCTACCCGTAAGCGTAATACTACCTGCTTCTAGTACGTATCCCCGATCAGCAATTTGTAAAGCTAAATTAGCGTTTTGTTCAACCAACAGTATTGTAACACCTGTAGTACGCAAATTATCAATAATATTGAAGATTTCCCGAACGATCGCAGGTGCTAAACCCAAGCTTGGTTCATCTAGAAGTAGTAGTTGGGGTCTACTCATCACAGCACGAGCGATCGCAAGCATTTGCTGTTCACCACCACTAAGTGTTCCTGCTAGTTGGTTACGTCTTTGTGCTAAACGAGGAAATAACTCGAATTGTTGTTGAATGTCAGCGTTAATTTCTGGTTGATAAAAGCGAATATAAGCACCTAAGAGGAGGTTATCAAGTACTGTTTGTCGTGCTAAAACTCTACGTCCTTCTGGACAATGAGCTAGACCAAGCTTGACTATATCATGAGGTGGACGCCGAGTAATATTATGACCATTATAAAGAATATTGCCACTTTTGGGGTTAACTATTTTAGAAATTGCTCGTAGAGTCGTAGTTTTTCCAGCACCATTTGCACCAATTAGAGTAACTACTTCACCTTTATTGACTGTAAGATTAACATTTTTTAACGCTTGAATCCCACCATAATTCACACAAAGGTCTTGTAATTCTAGTATTGTAAAATCATTCATAAAAAAGTAGAAGTAAAGAATCTTATTCATTGCCCAAATATGCTTCGATTACCGCTGGATTGTTTCTGACAACAGTGGGTGTATCTAAAGCAATTAATTGACCAAAGTTCAAAACAGCTATTCTATCGCACAAACCCATAACTAAGGGTACATGATGTTCAATTAAAATAATCGTTAAATTAAAATTATTCCTAAGTTGACGAATAAAATCGCTTAACTGTTGTTTCTCACTAGGATTCATCCCAGCAGCTGGTTCATCAAGAAGTAATATTTGTGGTTCTAACGCTAGCGCACGCGCAATCTCCAAACGTCTTTGATCCCCGTAAGCAAAATTCTTAGCTTGTTCATGTACGCGATCGCTTAAACCAACCATCTCTAGTAATTCCAGCGCTTTGCGTTGCGTTTTACTTTCCTCATCTGGTGCGGGTGGTAATCGGAATAATCCAGCAATTATACTAGATTTTATATGAGTATGACGAGCAATCATCACATTTTCTAGTGCTGAAAGCTGTCCAAATAAACGAATATTTTGGAAAGTGCGAGCAATACCTAAACTTGCTATTTCGTGAGAACGTCGTTGAGAAATTTCAGTATTTTGATAAAATAATTGTCCGCTAGAAAGTGGAATTAACCCAGTAATTAAATTAAATAAAGTAGTCTTACCAGCACCGTTAGGGCCAATCAATCCAAAAATTTCATATTGATTAACAGTGAAAGAAACGTCATTCACTGCAACTAAACCACCAAAACGTCGATTTAAAGTTTTTGCTTCTAATATAGTATTAGGCATTTTCTTTCTCTGAGTTCTTTAAAAACTTATTGCGATGTTTTGGTTGCAGTTTAAAAATATTGGGAGTCACTATACCTTGGGGAAAAAAGATAGTTCCAAAAACAATCAGTAGACCAAAAATAATCAATCTTCCATCGCGGAGAAATTGTGCTAACCAAGAAGGTAAACCACCAGTATCAGCAATATTCCGCAAAATTTCTGGTAAAGCAGTAAAAATCATCCCACCAATAACTGCACCCAAAAATGTTCTTGAACCACCAATCAAGACAAAAGTCAGATAAATAATACTAGCATCAAATGTCCCTTGTCGAGCATTCCACGTATTCAGGAAATGGGCACTAATTGCACCAACCATACCTGCTAAAATAGCTCCTAATGTAAATGCTAGGACTTTGTAGTATGTCGGATTAATTCCCATTGCACCTGCTGCCAATTCATCTTCACGGATAGCAGTAAAAGCTCTACCTACACGAATACGCTCCAGACGGTAAAGTAATACCATACTAACTATCAGCAAAGGCAAACCTACCCATAAATATTCTATTTGTGTTGGGAATGGTTGGGGGATACCAAAAATCCCTACAGCACCACCTGTTATGTCCAAATTTAGAGAAACAACGCGGAGAACTTCTACAAAAGCAATGGTAGCGATCGCCAAATAAATTCCCCGTAGACGTAAAGCTGGAATTCCCACTGCAACACCCAATAAGCCAGAAACCACACCAGCGACTAGCATCTCTAATAGTAGTAACAAAATTGGGTAAGGATTGCTAGCTGTGCTAAAAACTTTTGTAGATAAAATTGCTGCAATATAGCCACCAAGAGCATAAAATCCGGGACTAGCTAAAGATAATTGTCCAGCCATTAAAGGTAAGTATAAGGACAATCCCAATAGCGCTCCTAATACCATTGAGACTATTAAATTACCGTAAGTTGAAAAAAATTCAGCCATATATTTGCTAATGATATTGTAAAGACGACCCGGTGGGTCGTCTCTACGATAGGTTTATACTTTCTGTACAAACTTGCGTCCTAGTAAACCTTGGGGTCTAACTAATAGCATAATAAACAAAATCCCAAAAGCTACTGCATCTTTGTAACCAGAATAATCTGCTGGAACAAATGCTTCTACAAGTCCAATTACTAAACCTCCGATAACTGCACCAGGAATACTACCTAAACCACCTAAAACAATAACTGCTAAACCCCGCAAACCAAAACCAATACCAAAGTATGGTCCAGCAATGCTCACGCTAGAAGCTACTAAAGTTCCTGCCATTCCTGCCAAAAAACTGCTAATAAAAAAAGTCAGGATAATAAACCGATCGCTATCTATTCCCAGTAAACTCGCAGTAGTTGCATCTTCAGCGATCGCTTGCATCGCTTTACCATATTTGGTGTAATTAATAAACCAAGTTAGAATCGCAACTACCACAACGGAAACTAGAAAAATAATTATTTGTACAGTCCGAATTGGAATCGGATTTGCTTCGCTACCAAAGTTAATCGCTGCTGGCAAACCTCTGTATGTATTTGCGGGAAATGTGTAGCTTTCTGCTCCTACTAAATACTGAATCACATTCACAATCACCACCGCAACACCCAAGCTAGACACTACCGTCAGCAAAGTATCGGAATTTTTGCGTCGCAGTGGTCGAAAAGCAATGCGTTCTACCCCAACCCCTACCAAACCTGCTAAAGTACTTCCCAAAATTAAGGCGATCGGAAACCGTAATTTAATTGGAAGAGCTGCATTGGCCAGCAATCCATTTAATCCGAAAGTACCACCCATGAGTGCATAAGTAAAATATGCACCCAAAGTAAAAATTGCACCATGAGCTAAGTTAATAATACCCAGAATCGAGTAAACAAGGGTGTATCCTAAGGCAAAAATGGCGTAAACGCTACCGATAGATAACCCATTTAAAAATTGTTGCAAAAATATAGTGATGTTCATGTTGCAACTATTTCAAAAATGCGAACTTACCGTTACTTCCATCTTTATCCATTTTAATTTGGGCAACATAGAAGTCTTTTTGAATAATTTCACCTATCGGTGTAAAAGCAATTTCACCTAGAGGAGTATTGTACTTACCTGTTAGTAACTGCTTATTTAACTCTGTACGCAGTTGAGCAATTGGCATTGTAGCAACTTTTGACTTACTATCCAAGACCTTGAGAGCTTCCACATACACCTGAACTGCTGCAAAAGTTTGAGCGCTAAATTGAGGTGGTTCTTTTTTGAATTGGTCTAAATAAGCTTTGCGAAATGCAGCGTTAATTTCACCAGGATGTTCAGGACTATAAGCTTGGGCAATCATCACCCCATCACACAAATCTTTACATACAGCAAAAACATTAGATGTATTTAGACCATTGCCACCAATAATTATACCTTTGTAACCTAATTCTCTCAACTGTTTAACTAAGTTACCACCATCGGCAGCTAATCCAGAGATAATCACTAAATCTGGTTTTAAATTCAGTGCATTTGTCGCTTGTGCTTGGAAGTCATTATCACTAGTTTGGAATTTTTGGACTGTAACTAAATCTAGTTTCAAGTCTTTCACAGTTTGCTGAAAAATTTCTGTTTCTGACTTATTAAAAGCATCATTCTGAGCGTAAAAAACTGCAACTTTTTTGATATTTGGATTTTGCTTGAGTGCAGCTTTCACAGAATTAGGTGCAACTACAGAAACAGGTGCAGAAACACGCGCTACATAATCCCCAATTTCGGGAATTCCTTTAGCAGTGTTAGATGGGCCAATAACTGGAACCTTCGCACGATCCGCGATCGGAGAAGCGCTAAAAGCTTGCTGTGACAAAGTTGGGCCAACAATTCCCGCTACTTTATCTTTATTAATTAAAGTTTGAAAAGCATTAATTGCACCAGCTTCATCACCACCAGTATCTTGAAATACTAATCTTATCGGTGTACCGTTGATTCCACCTTTTTCATTAAAATACTTTTCTGCGATTTTTGCTCCAGCAACTTCTTCTTGACCAAGTAAAGCGACATTACTAGTTTGCGCTAATGCCATACCGATGGGAATAGTACTAGATGTAGTTGTTGTGTTACTTGCAGTATTATTGGCATTAGTACTATTACTCGCACCGTTACAGCTTGCGAGCATAGCACAGACTGCAAATATAGCAGTAAAGCGTGTATATTTGTTCATAAAATTTGTTAATTTGATATCAGAATGTCATTAATCACTCAGAGTGCCAGTGTAACAAGCTTTTGTAAGCCACCAATTTTTAATAACGATATTTTAAGGATGATGCAATGCTACCCCCATTACTTCCGGCTGTTAGCAGTGAACGAATCATACCTATTTGACCATGCAAAGGCAAAAGTTCCAAGTATTTATGAACACCGTTTAATATAGCGATTTTCAATTTAAGCAAGTACAGTCGGCCTACTGAAGCAGAACTTTACCCAATAACCTTATGTTTCCTGATGTGCTATGCACCTTTTTTCCTGGTTCTAATGAAGAAGTTCCTTCTTAATACGGTGCGAAATTACTACAATAATACAAAATTACTATTATCTCTAACAGACACCTTAGTGCAAAAAGTGTTAAGCAATTTAAATAAGTAAAAATATTAAACATTAATTAATTCATGTTTCCGCGCAATATCTTCCAAAATTTTCGTAACAACTTGTTGAGTATTTAAATCAGGGGAGCGTCAAATAATTCAGAATTCCGTGCAGCCTTATAAAAAAATATCACCCCAACCTGTTTCTATTTGGGGTGATATTAATTCCCTATCCTTCAGTCAGGGTAGAGATAAATTAACTATGCAGGAAAAGTGACATTGACGATAACATCGTTATAGTCAAAATCACCACCACCAAATAAATCTTCAAAACCAAAGGTATTATTACCTAGTAAACGGACGTGGTCAACTTTATCAGCATTAGCACCAAGGAAAGAAAAGTAAACTTGGTTGGTTTGTCCAGCCAATACTTGATCCACAGTTCCGTTGCTAATCAAGAACGGAGCGTAAATACTTCCTCCTGCTAACAGCTTATCTGTAACAGTAACATCAGCTTGGTTGGCAACTGTTAAATCAATTCCCGCAATCCGGTTTCTCACAGCAGTTGCAGCATAACCAGCTTGTCCAGGAAGAATCTCTGCTTTACCGTCATTGTTAGTGTCAATACCACCATTTTCATCAACAACTTTGTAGAAACCGACAAAGTTATTAAATGCTGCTTCTCTGTTAAGCGTAAAGTTCGCTTTCACATTACCAGAAACATCTCTTAAATCAATTAACTCGGATTCTTTTCTACCTTGTAAACTAGCTCCCAAAGGACGAGCATTGCTATCTGCTGCCACTTTGACTTTTATACCTTCAATAGCTAATTCAAAGCCATTTGCTGTAACATTGGAAACAAAATTGGTAGAAGTAGAAAGAACAACTTCCCTATTTTGTCCTGCAAGAATTTGGTCAGCAGTACCATTTTTAATTAGAGCAAACCCTAATTTTGCACCTGGAGCAAAACCTAAAGTTCGGGGTTCACCATCAAAACCAGTGGGTCGATTGTTGACAACTGAGGAAATTACCTTAGCTTTACCAGTCTCCAAAGCTGTCCTCAAGTTAAATTGACTGATGTCATCCACCTCAAAGACGACCAATTCATTCACAGGAGCGCTAGTATTAACTGTATCAACGGTGAATTGTAGTTGATTTACTGCTGTTGCCCCTTTCAGACCAATAACTCCTCTTGTGGAAGTTTCTTCAATAGTAGTCTTGCCAAATACTCCATCCTGACGAGCATTTAAGCGTTGAATCCGTGTATCTAAGTTAGGTGCAACATCTGCAATATTGAAAGCAGGGGTGGTGTAGTTCGCAGCGAGAAATTCTGCAAATGCATCTTGCTCAGTACCAGAAGTAGCAAAGTTGGCTTTACCTAGGTCGAATTTTGCTGGATCAACAGGTCCATCTATCTTCCCATTTAGATTCAGGTCTGTAGTTGTTTCCCCAATTAAATCTACTCGATTTGCAAAGGTGGGATTTGCTCTGATAAAATTACTCAAAGGATAACCATCACCACCATCAGCTAAGAAACTAAGGGTGACAATACGAATTCCCCGATCTTTATTTCCTTGTAATTGACCATCTTTTACCAAAACATCCCGGAAAGTTCCATCTTCGTTGAGAATTCCAGCATTCTGGACACGTTGACCTGCTGCTTTCGTGGGGTCAAAACTGAAAGACACACCACCAATTTGGGGGAACTGACCAGGTGTTGCACCTGTTGCTGTTGCTGCGACACCATGTTCGAGAACCGCTTTTAATTGTTCAGCAGTGACTGTAACTAAAGCAAGTGCGTTGTTGAAACTGAGAGCAGTTTGCAGGTCAGGTTGGGAGATACCACCGTCTGGTCTTCCCGATAAGGGGTTTCCTGCGGGGGGGATTCTAACTGATTCGGTTGCGCCAGTTGGTGTGACAATGCTACCAATACTATTCCGGATACCACCACCGTTTTTCAACGAGACAGTTACTGTTGGATCAAGACGCTTGGCATAACTCAAGTTAGCATCTGCTGTCAGATTACCCAAGTTAGTTTCTTGAGTACGTACATCTTCACGAATACCATTAAGAAACTGTCTAGTAAGACCGAAGAAATTAGCGTCTTGCTTGACAATTACTTGACGTAGTGCATCAGTGATCGCTTTAATTTCGGGATCTACTAAATTTTGGGCATTCAGCGCTGCTACTCCTTGGTCATCGGTAGCATAAGCGCCACTGATATTGGGGTTAATGCTGCTAGGAATAATCTTACCGGCAGCATCAAATTCAACTACTAGGCGACCGACATATTTATAGTTACCATCGGTGTTAACAATGACAACATCTTCCCCAGAAGCTGATTTGGCGAGAATCGGGTAATCGCCTTGCTTGGTATCTCCAGCTCTTAGACGATCTGTACTATCAGTTAGGCGAGTATTTGAACCACCCGCCATAATAATGTCCACATCTTTCAGTAGTCCTGCTAATTGTTGCTCAATTGCAATCTGCTGCATATGAGCTAACAGGACGATTTTATTGATACCGCTAGCTTTCAGGGCATCTACGGATTTTTGAATTTCCGCAGCTAGTTCAGCAATATTAGTAGCGTCTGTTGGTAATACACCAACACTACCGGGGGAAGAAATTCTTCTCAGTGTGGGAGTAGTAGCCCCTACAACACCTATCTTTTCCCCATTAACGGTAATTACGGTACTTTTGGCAATTTTGTTGGGTATAGTACTAGCTTCTTGTCCGTCAGCTGTTACCAAAGGAGCTAAGTTAGTGTCAGGAGCAAAATTCAGGTTTGAACTTAGGTAGGGGAATTTTGCACCTGGATAAGCACCATCGGGAGATAATAAAGACCTGACAAAGGGAGTACCTAAGTCAAACTCGTGGTTTCCAAAGGCGATCGCCTGGAAACCCAACTCGTTTTGGACGGCAATATCAGCGCGACCTTGACCAGCTTTACCTAATAAAGTATTTAATGAGGGGTCTGCGGCTGCATTCAGGAACAAACTAGGAATGTAAGCGTCTCCCGAGGAGAGAACAATTGTATTGGGATAATCAACTATTCCGTCCTTGTCAGTATCCTGATTTTTGAGTGCATTGAGAACAGCACTGAAGCGAGGTGCATCATCCAGCGCGGGAACACCAGCTTCTTGGTCTGAAGCATGAAGAAGCTGAAGTTGGAAGTTTGGTGCTTCAATTTCATATAAAGTCGCAGTGTTGCTGACTTCGTTAGAAACTGCTAACAGGGGTTTACCATTGGGACTTTCGCTAGCAGCAATGAACTCTAAGCCTTCTGGGCTAATATCACCTTCGTTACGAATGTACTGTACAAACTGGGGAGAAGTGGGGTTACTTAGGTCATAAACCATAACACCACCACCTGCACGTTCTAAACCAATAAATGCGTAAGGTTTACCACTAACGTAACCTATAACGATTCCTTCTGGTTCGGGTCCTTTATTATCAGAACGAGTATCAACGTCTGCTGTGCTACCGTTATTAGCGTTGAATAGTGTGGGAGCTTGGGCAGCAGTGATTCTTTCAAATTGATCGCCACTGTCAAAGACTAATTTACCAGTATCATCCCAAACTGAGAAAGAGCGAGCGCCAAAAGCATAAATTTTTTCATAGTTGCCATCATTATCTATATCTCCAAGGGTGTTGGTAATTGTCAAGCGACCAAGATTTTCAACTTTTTTTAAGTCAGTAGCGTTGGGAAAAACTACAGGATCTAAAACAACAGAACTGCTACCAACCCTAACTTCTTCGTTAAAAATTGACCCTTCTGCATTGTTGGGAGCAGGTAAGATCCCAGTTGCTGTAGGACGGATGCGGGCATCTCCTTCGTTGGCAGTGACATAATAAGTTTTACCATTAACTTGGTATGAAGCGATCCCATCTGGTTGATACATCCCAAAGACAGGCCAGTTTTGAATATTGATTTTACCGTCGCGATCGCTAGCATCAAGAGCATTACCTGGTAAACTATGGTCTTTAAAACCTAGAGGTACGACGCTTTTTACTGTACTACTAGCAATGTCAACAATTGCAAAAGCATTATTTTCTTGCAGAGCGACGAAAGCGGTTTTGCTGTCAGGAGAAACTGCTATGTACTCTGGTTCAAAATCTTGGGCAGCGGAAGCATTAGGACCGAAAATTCTGATACCTTGGTTTCTTAGATTAGCTTCTTGACCATTAAAAGCTCTAAAGTTGGCAGTGGTAACTTTAGTATTATCTAAGGCTGAAATATTTCCAGAAACGTCAATAATACTAATTGAGCCTTCTGGATCAATTTGATAATTTTCGCTTGGTTCCCCTTCGTTTGCTACCAATACTTTGCTACCATCGGGGGTAAAGGTCAGCATATCAGGCAAAGCACCTACCGTAACTTGAGAAAGTGGTGTGGCGGTTGCAACATTTGTAGCAGCATTAAAAAATACTACTTTACCCGGGTCGGTAATACTAGCACCAGAAACCGCTACCGCAACAATACTGTTATTAGTACCTGTACCTTTCCTTACTGCTACACTTTGGACTCCCCCACCAAAACTGGAGAGGTCAATATTGCCAATTCTTGTAGGTGCTGTAGGGTTAGAAATATCAACTACCTGAAGTACAGGTTTACCTGCAAGTTCTCCCGTTGTGAACAGGCGTTTACTGTTTGGGTCAAAATCACTAATCTCTGCACCATCTAATTTAACAGTACCAGCAACTTTCAATTGAATTTGATTAGCCATTGTTATATATATAACTAAAAGGTTCTCGTTACTAACTTTTGAGAAGACTATGAGTTAAGTACTTTTGCCAAGAGATTTTGACTTACTCAAAGAAGCTAAGCTTTATTGTTCGTCAAAACTTCAGCTTTGAAGCCATAACTTTTTGTATCTTCACAAATTTTCCAAAAATCTAAAATTTCAGCATTATCAAATTATCTCAACAAGATTAAGTAATAACTAGGAAAAAGTTAAAAAATAGAATATATTTTTTTGATTTACAAAGGATATTTATTCAAATCTCAATGAAAAATGTCAAGTAATATTTTTACACAATTACTATAGAATCCCTATTTAGTTTTTGAAAAATAGGTAGCCTATAAATCACCCTACAAGGGTTAATCACTCCCTTCAGTTGTCTATTCCGTTTGTGCTAGTACAGTTTAAACTTCAACGTTCTCATGCTAGTATTGTACAATGCATACCCGTACAATATAATCAAGAAACGATTTTTCTTTTAGACTTTAATAGTCAAGAATGAGTGAAATTATTGAAGATTATTGCTACGTAGAAGGCAGGACAAAAACTGAATCCACTTAGGGAACTCCTTCTAAGCTTAAAAACTAAGAAAAAGCCGTCAAGCGAAGGACGGGGCTTTAGACCCAGTTTTTCGGTAAACTAGAAGGTTAGCAACAAAACCTGCCCCGCTCTTGCCGATAATCAGAAGCTAAAATGGAAAAAACTGGAGTAATAGAGAACCTACTCCACCAACAAAGTCCATAAAACTAGGTTTACCTGGATCTAATTTTGCAGTTTGAGGAGATTGTAGCTGTTTGATAAAAGCTTGTGCTGTCAAGATTCCATCTTGATTTTTGTCAGTGGTGAAAAGCTTTTCTGCTACTTGTGCGTCTTGGAATGCACCTTGTTTGTCAAATAGTTGGTAACGCGCAACTGCACGAGCAAGGTACGCGCTTGCAAAACTGGGTTTGGATGCGATCGCCATATTAAAATAGTCTATAGCTTGTTGCTGATTACCTTTTTCTGCTTCTGCTACACCCAAAGCATAAAATTCTTCTGGTTTGGCTGCTTGTACTGGTATACCTACCGCTCCTTGCAAGTTAGCACTACTAAGATTTACACCAGATAATTCTGCATTAACTAAATAAGTATTTCTGAAATCAGCACTCGTTACAGAAGCTCCATTCAATTTAGCAGCAGTCAGATTAACACCAAATAAACTCGCACCAGTTAAGTTTGCACCTCTTAAATCAGCACCACTCAAATTTGCTCGACTCAAATTTGCACTACTCAGATTAGCTCCACTTAAATCAGCTCCTGATAAATCAGCCATTACCAAACCAGCACCAGTTAAATTGCAATTTTGACATTGTTTTGTTGCTAGTAGCTGTCTAACGTGTTCTGGATTTGCAGCTAGAACAATTTGCGGAAAGCTAATTGCAGTTAGTAATGTGGCTGTAGCTAGGATATGTCTCATAATTTGCATTCAAGTATATTATGTAGACACTGTTATACTCTAGCAACGGCAATTTCGACACTGTAGCCTTACTAGTACTTTATTTATATAAGAATTGTTTAAATCAGCGATGTAGTTGAGTCAATGTAAGAATAGGTTGACCCTCTTCCACATCAACTTCTCCGACTGTTTGATTCCTAGTAGAAAACTTAAATTGTGTAAATAGACTTAGGGCTAATGTTAGGGTAGCCGCTAGTAATAGTTTTTCCCACATAACTATCCCCCCAAAATCACTTGCCGTAATCAGCAAGTACCTACTATTATCTCTGTTAATATTTATTATGCTCCCAATTTCGTTTATTTGCCAATGCATCAAGAGTGATTTACATCTATCGTCAGAGTGATGTTGATCACTGTTAGAAATAAAAAACGTTAAGGCATTTTTGCACCACTGAGGTTGGCATCATCCAGCAGAGTAGTTTTTACTGACTCACAAAATTAATGCTTCAGATTCCCGACTTTTATTTAAAAGTCGGGAATCTGAACAGACTACTACTCTAACCTACAAAGGTAGACTAAGGCATTCACTTTTCTTTAACAACCAAATTAGGTAATCCCTCTAGCTTTTCTGTAGGTATAACTTCTTCTTGCAATGGTACAAAGATTTTCAAACCCGCAGGAACACACTTAATTTCTATGGGAGTTGTTCCCACAACTTCACCATCGATCACAACTTTCTGTTCTGGTTGTGTTGTAATTTTAAATTGTTTTGCTCTCAAATAACCAACATCATCCCGCTCTACTGGGTTTCCACTAGAAGCACTTTGGAATAAATGAACTGTAGCTGCGATCGCTGCGGCTTTAGTTGCTGGGGCTACTATTGTTAAATCTAGTAATCCATCATCAACAACAATTCCAGCGGGTCCTTGAGCTAATACTGATGTTGGTGGAGCAGCATTGGCGATCGTTACTGCTGCTGCTTTGGTTTTAACTATCTTGTCTTCTGTTTCTATTTCAACATCAAAACTTTCTAACTGACGTAATTGTTGCAATCCCGCTAGAACATAAGCCATCATCCCAAAACGATTTTTAGCTTCTCTATCAGCTTTTTCTACCGTTTCAGCTTCAAAACCAATACCTGTTAATAACACCATTGGATAATTATTGCAAAAAGCTGCGTCTACAGTCCGAGTTCCTCCCTGTAGAATAGTTCGGCAAGCAGCTTCGATTGTGTCAGGAATTTCTAAAGCTGTAGCAAAAGCGTTTGCTGTTCCTCGGGAAATAATTCCAAATGGTATATGAGTACCAACCACAGCAGCAGCAGCAGCACTAAGTGTACCATCCCCTCCCGAAGCAATAATCGCGTCCACACCACGTTGAACAGCTTCTTTCGCAAGTTGGTCAGCACCAACTTCTTTAGTCGTTAGATAAATATCTAAGTCAATCTCTGGCTCTAAGATTGCTTTAATTTGTTCCAAATCTTGCTCTGAGTCACCCTGACCAGCTACTGGATTAAATATAAGGCAGGCAGAACGTTTCATAGAGGCAGAATAATCACTTTTTATAAATAAAGTACCTGCATAATTTTTAACCTATTTCATAAACAATAGCTTCTGTCCTATGGGAGGTTTCAGGATATTACTTTTTACTAATAGTGCAGGATAACGCTGAGTTTCCGAACATTACGCCATAATTGATACAAGCGATTTGCTGGCATTGTTAAGTATAAAACATCCCCTGCGCTAAAGTTGGTTTCTAATAAATCCCATCCGTGAACGGTTTGGGAATTAGTTTCTATGTACAAGGGTACAAAGTCAGCAGACATTGCAGCGTCTTTGACTCGCTGTCCGCAGAAAGGATGTGAAGGTGTAATCAAAGTTGCAAAAGCAACCCATAAAGTATCTCCTGTAATGCCATTACCCAGGATGCGTCCACCAAGAGCAGCAGCAGCAAAAGCGGGAGCTGCTAGTTCTGCGGGGCTAAGTACTGCCTCAAAATCAAATACTTGCTGTGCTATACGGGCAAAATCTGGTTCTGCATAACGAACCACCACGGGTATATTAGGTGATAAGCTTTTAGCATTGAGGGCTATTTCCAAGTTGATGGCATCGTCGCGGCTAACTACAAGCAGTGCAGCAGCAGATTCTAAATTGCTAGTTTTCAAGGTGTTTAAGAAGCTGGCATCACCATGAATTACAGGAATTCCTAATCCTCGCGCAGTATTCACAAATCTGTTGTTTGAGTCTGGCTCTATTACTACCACTTCGTGCCCACTACTATGAAGTAGTTGAATAATTTTTATACCAACACCACTTAAACCACAAACAACATAGTGATGGCAGTGAGGAACTCGGGCAGCATCCCAAAATTGCTTGAAACGTGTACCGAGAACAAAATCATTAAGTAAAGCATACCATATACCAATAACACCTGCTCCTACCAACATCATCACTACTGTGAATATTTTGATACTATTAGGAGCGTGTTCTATAACTTTATCATTACCACCAGCACCAGTAATCATACCGACAGAAAAGTATAAGGCGTCAACTATAGACATACTAATTTCAGCAGATTTATAGGTGACTGTGGCAATAATAATGATGATTGCGAGAATAATTGCCGTTATAACTACTGATTGAGCGTGTTGTTGAAATTTGCGGAGATTTGTCAGAATTTTTAGCAGTTTGGCAATTAATGATTTACGCCTAGAACGGATACGGGGTTGAGTACCAACTATTAAGCGATCGCCGATTTTGAGTTCTTGTCCAGATACTACCGCCGATACTAGATCCATTTCCCCCTCAATAGGCAGATAATAAATTAGCATCCGTGAACGATCATCCCATAAATCACTTAGCCTACGACCGCGCCAAGGGTGTTTTTCATCAATTAACTCTTCTTGGATAGGCCAAGTTTGTTGAGATAACTTCAATTGTCCGATCGCTTTGTTTCCTAGTGCTGCAAAAGTGAACACTGGTGCAGACAGACCAGCCACACTCATAGTTAAATGGTCTGGCAAAGTTTGATCCAAGCGATCACCCAAACTAGTATTAAAAAAACGGTTGATAATCCGAATGCGAGGATTAAGAACCCGCGCTTGCATAGCGATCAACAAATTTACCGCATCGTCATTACCAGTTATTACCAAAGTATGAGCCTGTTCAATACCTGCGGCTAAGAGGGTATTAGCTGTATGTAAATTACCAACAATTACATCTCCTGCGGTTTCATCAGGGATAGAATGCTGATGAATCCCGACAACTAATGCTCCTTGCTGTCTAAGCAAACGAAAGACTTTATATCCGGTATGTCCTAAGCCACAGACAATAATTCGAGGTTTCATGCAATAGCAGCACCCTTTAGATTCAAGAGCCGCATTTTTTAGTTGAGATTCATATTTTTGCTCCTATTCCCCTGTGGGAACTGTATCTGGAAACACGATATGGTGAGGAGAGGGGGTGATGGG
>Ga0224723_1000299_pt1 | contig 34893 bp, 34 predicted proteins | sample Balambano_FR2_Me_FD_161647 | JGI IMG/M metagenome (GOLD analysis project Ga0224723, IMG submission 161647) | Freshwater sediment microbial communities from Lake Towuti, South Sulawesi, Indonesia - Balambano_FR2_MetaG | ecosystem: Environmental > Aquatic > Freshwater > Lake > Sediment | place... | reverse complement strand
CACCCGCTCAAAATCCTGCTGGTGGCCGCGCGCGTCGATCGCGGGACGGTCGGCGTGAGCAAAAAGCGCCTGGAGCAGGTGATCGACAAGCTGAAGCTGGACGGTTACTTCGAGACCAGCGCCAAAGAAGGCTGGCAGATCGCAGAACTGTCTCACGCCATCCGCGCCGCGATCGATTGGGACACGCTGCCGCGCGTCAGTTCGACCGAGTTGTTCATGCAGATTCGGGATTTCCTGACTGCTTCGCGCACCACGGGCATGTGTCTGGCAAGCCAGGAGACCCTCTATTATACCTTCCTTCAGACCCATGACCTGGCCCCCTCTGACATACTTCAGGCCCAGTTTGAAACGTGCATCGGGCTGGTGGCCTCTCGCGGTCTGGTGGAAAAACTGAGTTTCGCCGATCTGGTGCTGCTTCAGCCGGAACTGCTCGATTCGTATGCGTCGGCGCTGGTCAACGCGGCGCGCAGTGAACCGGACGGCCTGGGCTACATCCGCGAGGATGACGCGCTGGCGGGCCGCTTCCCGATGCCGAAGGACGATCGGCTCAAAAGCCAGGGGCAGGAAAAGCTGCTGCTGATCGCCACCATCGAGCGCCTGCTGCGTTACGAGATCGCCCTGCGTGTGCAGTCAGACGATACCTCGTATCTGGTGTTTCCGTCGCAGTTGACGCGCGAATATGGCGACATGCCTCAGCCGCAGAACCTGGCGGTAAAATTCACCTTTGAGGGGCCGATCCTCAATATTTACGCCACCCTGGTCGTGCGGCTGGTTCACAGGGGTCTGTTCAAATTGCGCGAACTGTGGAAAAACGCCGCGATCTTTTCCGCCACGCCCAGTGGAAGCGCCTGCGGGCTGATCGTGCGCGAGGTCAAAGAGGGGCAGGCAGAATTGACCCTGTTCTACGACAAAAACCCCAACCTCTATGCGCGCTACCAGTTCGAGGAATATATCCACGCGCATCTCAAGCGCCGGTCGCTGCCCCACCGGCTGGTGCGGACGGATTTTATCATCTGCCCGCACTGCCACTATCTCGTGCCGGAAGACGTGGTCGCCCTGCGCAAGGAACGTCAGTTCAACTGGCTGGACTGCCCGGTGTGCGGCAGCCGCCTGAGCCTGACGCATCCCAAAGACGAGACGATCACCTCGCATTCGGCCTGGATCATGCGCATGAACCAGATCGCCAACAGCCAGCGCGATCGTGCCGCCGCGATCTCCACGCTCGATGGCAAGATCGCCACCGGTGATTATGACGTGTTCCTGTGCCATAACCACGGCGACAAGCCGCTGGTCAAGAAGATCGGCATCAAGCTGAAGGAATATGGCCTGTTGCCCTGGCTGGACGAGTGGGAGCTTCAGCCCGGTGTGCCCTGGCAGAAGCTGCTGGAGCAGCAGATTCAGAAGGTGCGCGCGGTGGCGGTCTTCGTGGGGGATAAGGGTCTTGGCCCGTGGCAGGACATGGAGCAGGCCGCCTTTATCCGCGAATTCGTCAAGCGCGGCTGCCCGGTAATCCCGGTGGTGCTGCCCAACTGCCGCCGCCTGCCCGATCTGCCGCTGTTCCTGGCCGGGATGACGTGGGTGGACTTCCGCAAGCCCAGCCCGGAGCCGCTGCGCCAGTTGATGTGGGGCATCACCGGCAAACGCCCCGCCAGCAGTTGACCGTCTGTCCCTGACGACTGCCCGACGCGCACAGAAACGGATCGCCGCCAGCGCGGGGGAATCAAAAACTCCGGCGTGGGCCGAAGCTTTGTCTGAGCGGGTGACGGAATTCGAATCCGTGACCTTCTCCTTGGCAAGGAGACGTTCTACCGCTGAACTACACCCGCAGGTGAACGTCTGTATAATATACCGTGATCAGCGGTCTTTGGCAAGTGTCATTTTGGCGGGGAGCAGAGTCAAGAGGTGGAGCCTGCCGACCAGCGCTCCACGCGCCCCAACGGGCCTTAAACCTTATCATAACGCCTCGCTGACATTAAATCATTTATAGCACAAAAATTCATGGGATTTTAGCAACCTTAAGGCATGATCCGCGTTACAATAACGTTATTCTCAGGGGGCGATTTAACAGATCGGGATGAAAGCCATGATCGTTCAGGATGAAAGCAGTCCATTTGTTCAGGACGGCCTGCTGTGCCTGCCGGAAAGTGTGGTCGCGCTGCTGGTGCGCGGCGGGTTGAGCGAGCCGGTCGCCGAGTCTGCCCGGCGCGGCCTGATGATGAAGGACAACGCGACGCTGGTGGCGATCACCGAGTCGCTGCATGATCTGGTGCGCCGTGTCCAGCATGGCTCTGACCTCTCCGCGCGTTGAGGGATCACCCGCCGCTCACGCTTTTGCGTCCAGGGTGTCAGCCGCCCGCGTGGTCGCCGTCCGCCGTTTGAAGCGCGCCTCAAACACGGATGACGGACGCCAGCCCTCAACCTCGGCATGGCTCTCCGGCGCGATGCTCAACAGCACATTCCCCGCCGGCTCGCGCAGGAAGTAGACCAGGTAATGTTCACCCCGTTTGAGCCGGGGGGCGGGAGCCAGACGTTTACGAAAGCGCACCGCGCCGCCGGCAGCATCGGTCAGAGTCAGCCCACGCCAGAAGCTCGACCCCGGCAGCACATCGCCCGGCGCATTCATCACCGCAAAATAGACCGGCGCGCGGGCATAACGATAGGCGCGTGACAGCACCGTGTATGCCACCGCCGCCAGCAGGATCAGCGCGACGACCAGGCCGCCCAATCGCAGCGCCAGGAACAGCCGTGGCAGCACAAAGAATCCCAACGGCACGATCAGCGCCAGCAGGGTGATCACCGGGGCCATGATCATGTCGATCCACTGGCCGGGGTGCAGCCTGCCATGCCGGTTAACCAGCAGCCGATCGCGCATTTCCGGCACGACGACATCGCGGTCTCCATGTTTACTCATCATGTCACCTCATGAAACGACAATTTTGCGCCGGATAATGATCCCGGCCGACCGGTCACGGACTCGGATCGGCGCAGTCTGGCAGGGCGCTGAAGTCGCGCGGCCATCCCTCGCCGTAAAAATCGAGATACTCGCGCACATGCGCCGACCAGTAATCGTTATCGTGCCCGCCGGTCGGATGCACCACGTAGACATGCGGCACACCCTGGGCGCGGGTGCTGGTATCGCGCAGACGTTCGCTCAATGCGCGCTGGCTGCTGGCCGCCGAGTCAGACGCGCCGTTGTCCAGATACAGCCGCAGACCGGCATCCGGCAGAAAGGTCGAGGTCAGCGCGATCTCCAGCGGGTTAAATTCCGCCGGGACTTCGCTGACATCCGGGAAGAAAGCGCTGTGCGCGCCAGCCACACCGAACACCTCGGGGTATCTGAACGCCAGCGAGATTGCCCAGAAGCCGCCGCGAGAGATGCCGCCGATCGCGCGGTAATCCAGCGTATTGACGGTGCAGAAATCACGCTCGATCTGGGGCCGCAGTTCATCGAGGATCACCGTCTCGTACGAGGCATCCGGCGGAAAGCTGTTCAACTGGCCGATCTCGCCGAAGTAGGGCATGACGAGGATCATCGGTGGCAGCGATCCGTCGCGGATTCCCTGATTGAGCGCTGTGATCGCGCCGATCTCCTCCCACTGCTGTTCGCGGTAGCTCAGGCCGTGCAGCAGATAGACCACCGGGAAGCGCCGCTGTGTCTGGTAGTAGCACGGCGGCAGATAAACGCGGTAACGCAGATTCTCGCCCGCTGTCGGGCTGGGGTTCTCCGTCACGTCGATGATCTGGCCGTCGGGCTGATCACACGGGAAGGGTGTCGGCGTAACGGTCGGTGTCTCCGACGGAAACTGCTCCGGCGTCGGCGTGCGCGATGGCGTCGGCGTTCGCGTGGACTCCGGCGTAGCGGTCGGCGGATTGGTGACGACCACGACCACCGGCGTGGCCTGCGGCATCATCGGATCGCAGGCGGCCAGCGCAAGGGCGATCAGGCTAAAGCAAAGCAGACAGCAGCGAGCAGGAATGAAGGTGCGTGTTGGTTTCAAGAGATCGGTTCAACCGGTCAGCGTGTATATCATCATGATGCGGGATGCGCCGCACGGCTCATCCCCTGTTGACGGATTATACACGGTCAAACGCCTGGCGGGGCAGCGCGAAACGGTTACTCATGACTCGAAACTTGCGCCAAGACGCGCCACGGCGATCATTCCGGCGCGGGCGGCCAGTTGACGATCTGCTCCACCAGGTCCGGCACGCGCGGGGCGAAATCGGCCAGGTTGGCGGCCAGCATCTCCGCCTCGGCCTCGTTCACGGCGTAAAAATCGACCACATGGCTGCCCAGGATCACATTATTGGGCGCCGCCCACTGTCCCACCAGAATCCATTCCGGCGGCAGGCCTCCATATGGCTCGAACCAAAACGTATAGACGACCGCGATCCGTACACCGTAAGCCTGCGTGATGCGGCGAATCTCGTCGGTCGTATAGCGATTTTCCAGCTTGGCGCGGGCGACATCAAGCGTGCCCAGGCCATAGAGATCGACGTTCATGATGTCCGGGAAATAATTGATCGCGCCGATGTCGTTGGCGGCGACCGCCTCGCCGTCATAATAGGCGCGCACGAACTGGCCCATTGTGTACTGCTGCCAGTAGATATTGCGCGTGGCAGTGATGATCGGCTCGTCATAGGCCACATGCTGGTAGCGTACAGTCACATCGCGCGTCAGGAACAGCAGCAGCAGCCCGATCGCCGCGTAAGATGGGATCGCCTGAAGCCGGGGCGCGGGCAGATAACGGGCCAGCGCCGCCGTCAGCGCCACCGACGCCAGCACGAGCAGATAGGCTTCATAGCGGCTGAACGTGCCCGGTTCCGGCCAGCTCACCAGCCGCACGCTGAGAAATGTGATCGCCACCAGCGCGATCAGGATCACGACCTCGCGGTTCCAGACCGTGCGCGCCTCATGATAGCGGAAGATCAGCGCGGCGCATGCCGCTACGACCGGCGCCAGCATCAGGTGACGATCGGCGAAGAAGATTCGATACGTGTCCAGCACGAAGAAGTCATAATATGCGCCGGGATCGGCGTCCTGCAAATAGCGGGCCGAGGACGATTTGAGCGTCAGCGAGGTCGGCAGGAAGTCCCAGCCGTTAGCGATCGCGATCAGGCCGTAGACGATCACCGGCGCGATGCTGACCGCGCCCAGGATCACGCTGTAGGCGACGCGCCCGCGCAGTGAAAATTCGCGCCTCGCCAACCCGCGCAGCGCCAGCAGCACGCACAGGATCAGCACCAGAAACAGGCCCTCATAGCGCACCGTCCCCAGCAGCGCGCCGAGGACGGCCAAACGAATCTTATCGCGGCGGTGAACATCGTCCCGCGCCACCCGATCAGCGCCATAAGAGAGAAACAGCACCGCCAGCATGATCTGAAGCACGTGTTCCATGCCCGCCAGCACCAGGGTATTGAGCGGCAGCCAGACGATCACCGCGATCAGCACCGCCAGCCGGATCAGCGCGGGCACATCGCTACGGCGCAGCGCATCATCGACCGCCCACAGCGCGCCCCACGCGAACAGCCAGTTCAGCAGCAGCGGTGTGATCGCCTGCGCGCCGGTGAAGAAATAAACCACCGCCAGGGTAAACGTCCAGAGCGGCGATGAGGTGCTGGAGGTGAATTCGTGCGGCGTGACGCCCCACACGCCGTCCTGCGCGAAGTTCTCGGCGATCGCCATGTGGATGTAGGCGTCGTCCAGCCCATAGACCAGATGACCGTCGTTGTAATCGAGCGTGGCGCGGACGGTGAGGAGCATCAGCGACGACTGCAACAGCACGGCGGCGATCAGCGGGCCGAACTGACGCATGAGGGGAAGCAGGCGGGCACGGTTCATTGGCGTCTCATCTCTGGCGCAGGGACTCAACAATCGTGGGGATCGGGATCGTTTCGCCCCACGGACGCGCCATTATAGAAGCGCCGATCCCCTGCGTCTACGGGGTGATCGCGCGGCCCTACGGAACCGGGGTTGAAGCCAGCGCATGCGTCGGCGTCACGGTCGGAATATCATCAAAATCGAGGGTAGCCACATTTCGTCGCTGGTTGAGTACGAGATCGTCGAGGTCATTCCAACTGAATTCCCACGCATAGGTCGGTGAGGTATAAACCCGCAGCACCTGAAGCGTCGATCCGTCAGCAATCGTTAGCTGCGAACCGTCAGAAAACGCCAGGTATTGCCCACCTGGACTCCAGTTGACCTCACTTGCTTGCAGCGCTGCCATGGGTCCCGTAACCTGCCCTGTTTCAGCGTTCCATAAGCTAAGTCCACTGTAGAGCGCCGCTACGGCCAGAATGTCATCATCCGGTTTCCAGGCCAGCGCGTCCACTCGAACCGGTCGCAGTTCGGGGTCGGGAGGAGACTGGAACTCCGCCACGACCCTCTGCTGCGTGAAATCCCAGACCTTGACGCGGTCGGCCAGCGCAAAGGCAAGCCGATTGCCGTCGTCATGCCAATCGATGGCTGGGATCAATTCGCCGGAGAGCAGGATGGCTTCTTCAGCCACTCGCATCTGAATCTGTTCAATGTCGGTGTTCCAGACGAGTACATCTGAGACACGCCGACCGCCGTCGTACACACTTAGGGCCAGTAGGTTCTCAGACGGATGCCAGTCCAGGTTTCCAAGAAGCCAGTCTGTTTCGCCCTGAAGGGTGGCGATGACCGAATACGTTGACCGCTGGATGATCGAAATCACGCCTTCGCGTGAAGCAGCGGCGATCAGAGTATTGTCAAAATTCCAGGCAACTTCTCGCAGGTCGCCAATAACCTGCACAGTCACTGCCGGGGCTGTCCCCTGTGCCGGAACGACATCAATTGTCGTAGAGAACGCGATCGCAATGTATTCCCCGTCACTGCTCCACGCAACATCAATGATGCTTGGAGACCCGGATTGTGAAATCACACTCCACTGCTGCGCAAGACGTGTCAGGGTAAGGACAAGCGTCAGAATAAGGGCGGCTCTGGCGGACAGGCTCGCAGCGGTCATGGTCACACTCCCGATTTTGGTTCAATCCTACCGCAACTGTCCTGCACTCTGCCGGACGATCGCCCTACGGAACCGGGGTTGAGGCCGGCACATGGGTTGGCGTCACGGTCGGAATATCATCAAAATCGAGGGTAGCCACACCTCGACTCTGGTTAAGTACGAGATCGTCGAGGTCATTCCAACTGAATTCCCACGCATAGGTCGGTGAGGCATAAACCCGCAGCACCTGAAGCGTCGATCCGTCAGCAATCGTTAGCTGCGAACCGTCAGAAAACGCCAGGTATTGCCCATCTGGACTCCAGTTGACCTCACTTGCTTGCAGCGCCGCCATCGGTCCCGTAACCTGCCCTGTTTCAGCGTTCCATAAGCTAAGTCCACTGTAGAGCGCCGCGATAGCCAGAATGTCATCACCCGGTTTCCAGGCCAGCGCGTCCACTCGAACCGGCCTTAGTTCGGGATCGGGAGGAGACTGGAACTCAGCCACGACTATCTGCTGTGCGAAATCCCAGACCTTGATGCGGTCGGCCAGCGCAAAAGCGAGCCGATTGCCATCGTCATGCCAATCGATGGCTGGGATCAATTCGCCGGAGAGCAGGATGGCTTCTTCAGCCACTCGCATCTGAACCTGTTCGGTATCAGCGTTCCAGACGAGTACATCTGAGACACGCCGACCGTCGTCGTACACGCTTAGGGCCAGTAGGTTCTCAGACGGATGCCAGTCCAGGTTTCCAAGAAGCCAGTCTGTTTCGCCCTGAAGGGTGGCGATGACCGAATACGTTGACCGCTCGATGATCGAAATCACGCCTTCGCGTGAACCAGCGGCTATCAGAGTATTGTCGAAATTCCAGGCAACTTCTCGGAGATCGCTGCCAATGTATACCGTTACCGGAGATAACCCACCTGCTGGAACGATATCCACGGTGCCATTGAAGAACGCGATTGCAATGTATTCCCCGTCGCTGCTCCACGCGACATCAGATATGCTTGGAGACCCGGATTGTGAAATCACACTCCACTGCTGCGCAAGACGTGTCAGGGTAAGGACAAGTGTCAGAATAAGGGCGGCTCTGGCAGTCGGGCCAGCAGCGGTCATGGTCACACTCCCGATTTTGGTTCCATCCTACCGCAATCTCTCTGCGCCCTGCCGGACGATCGCCCTACGCTGGCGGCAGATCGATGAACCGGGGCGGGATCGCGTCCGCAAGGTAATGTTCCGCTTCGGGATGATAAAACGCGACCCCGGCCTGATGCGCCTCCCGCGCGCGGATGGTGAGGAGGATCGTCTCGTCACGCCGACGGTCGGCCACCCGCGCAGCGAGGGCGCGGTTGGTGGTCAGGTGGACGTACTGCCGTGCCTGTGAGTTCAGCCCCTCGCGCCGGATCGAGTCCAGAGCGGCGCGGGTCGTGCCGTGATACAGCGTCTCCGGCGGCTCGGCGGGCGGATACTCGATCCGCGTGACAGCGCTGTGCCCGTAAAGCGCGCGGATGCGATCCCCGGCGATCTCGTAGCGCTTCTTGCCGGTCGCGTCGCCCGCCACGACGAGATCGAGGTCGGCACGGATGTACCGGCCCGGAAATCGCTTCTCGATCTGCGCCCACACCGCGCCCAGATCAGCATAGCCTTCGTGATCCAGCGTCAGGCCGAATTCGGCGGCCTGGTGGCGCAGCACCACAGCCAGAAATTTCGAGAGTCGGACGAGATCGGCCATCGTTTACATCTCAAACCTTTCACTGCCCGGACTCTACCTCACCCGGCGCGGCCTGATCACACCCTGCACATGAGGAAAATCTCAGAAGATCGTGATCGCGCGCTGTTTTTCGGTATAGTTGAAGCAGATAGTCATCTGCCCTCAACAATCTCCGTTTGCTTCAACGTAAATTACTACGCTTCTCACCACAGATCAACACCCTCCGGCAAGACCTGTCATGGACATGATCAGGAGGATGGTTATGAGTCTCGGACTACGTTTTGACCGGCGGCTGGCCGTGGCGATCCTGGCTGCTGTGCTGTTGGTGATCGCTGTCGGCGCGGCCTTCGCGCTGATGGCAGAAGACGGATCGGCGGTGATCGAGGCCGATGCCGCGCAGATCCTGCTGGTGCAGGATCAGGAGACCGAAGTCGCGGTGCTGCCCGGCAACCTGGAACGCCTGTCGTGGGGGGCGGTGCTGGCGGGCGCGATCGTCGCGCTGGTGATCCAGCTCGCGCTCAATCTGCTGGCGCTGAGTGTGGGCGCAACCCGCATCAACCCGCAGGTTGGTGAAGACTCGGCCTCGCCGAAGTCGCTGGCCGTCGGCGGCGCGGTCTGGGTGGCTGTCAGCGCGCTGATCGCCCTGTTCGTGGGCGGCTGGGTGTCGGCGCACTTCTCCGGTCAGCCGGAAGATATTGACGGCGTGCTGCACGGCCTGACCACGTGGGCGGTCGTCACCCTGCTGACGCTGTTCCTGGTGACCACCTCGATCGGGCGCATCCTGAGCGGGACCAGCGCGCTGATCGGGACCGGGCTGTCCATCGCGGCGCGCGCGGCGGAAGTGACCGCGCGGGGAGCGGCCAATGTCGCAGGCGCGGCAGTCCAGGGCGCGGCGACGGTCGCCAGCGGGGCAGCCAACGCGGCGGGGCAGGCGGCGGTCGGCGCGGCGACTATGGCCCGTGAGGCGGCTGGCAGCGCGGGGAACGCGGCGCAGCAGGCCCTTGACAACTCGCCGGAGCTTCAGGAAGTCCTGCGCCGTCAGAACGTTTCCCGTGAGCGCATTATGGAAGAAGGGCGGCGGCTGCTGGATCAGGCCGGCGTGTCGGCGGATCAGGTACAGCGCGAAGCCGGGAACGCGGCGCGCGAGGTGCGCGGGGCGGTGGCGGAAGCCCGTCAGCACCCGACCGAGGCGGTGCAGATCATGACCGACGCGCTCAACCGCGTGTTCCAGCGTGGGCAGGCGGTGGTCAGCCAGGCCGATCGGGACGCGCTGGTCGATGTGCTGATGCAGCGTGGCAATCTCAGCCCCGAAGACGCCACGAATCAGCTTGATCGCTGGGAGGCGACCTACAACGAAACCATCGCTGAGGTAGAGCAGACGCGCCAGAACCTGATGGCCCGCGCCAGCCAGATTCCCAACCAGGTCAACCAGCGGGTGCAGCAGGTGGAGCAGGAGGTCCGCGACCGCGTCGATCAGGCCCGCTATCAGGTAGAAAACACCGCGCGCGATGTGGCCCAGGCCACGGCGGACGCCATCGCCGGGATCGCGGCGGCCCTGTTTGCCGCCATCGTGATCAGCGGGATCGCGGCGGGCATTGGCGGGTGGCTGGGCGCGCCGGAAGCACTGCCGACAGCCGAGGTCGATGTCGAAGACGTGCCCACCAGCTTCAGCTTCGCCGTGACGTATGCCGGCCTGGAAGACTGAGCGCCAACACATTTCCATCGATCAGAAACGAAACAGGGCGGCCAGCCAGGTCGCCCTTTAATTTGTCCCGGTCACAGGCGGAATTTTGCACGCGCCGTCCTCACAGGCCGCCTCCTCGCGCTCGATCGTCGCCAGATCGACGCCCAGCAGCCGGTTAATGGCGTAGCGGTGGCGGGCGATAACGCGATATACGCGCGGGCCGAGCCACGTCCCGACGATCGGCAGACGCAGCAGCGCCCACAGCGGCCAGCCCAGCGGGACGGCCCGCAGCATCCGCCGTGTGCCATAAAAGCCCCTGAACACCCGCCGTTCGGTATCGACCACGTGAATCTCGCCCATCAGCGGGGCGCGATCCAGCCAGGGGTAACGGTTGTCCAGCGCTTCGGTATCATGCAGATCGAGAAATTCCACCCGCCCAAACCAATCGAGCGCCCGCACGACGCGCCGCGTGGTGTTGCAGATCACACAATGTCCATCATAGATCGCCGTTACGGTCGTCATAACCTTTACCTGAAGTGAGTCCCAGGGGTGAACAGAAACCGCCGCAGCACAGGGCGGGGGGTAAGGCGCGCAGTGCCATCATTTACGCCCTCGATCCGATCGCCACCTGCCGTAGTCGTGTCGTTTATAATGTACCTCAAAAACTGGACAATAAAACATAGCGGTTCCCAGTGGATCGGGAAACGCGATGAGAAATACGTACAACCCGGAATTCAAAGCGAAAGGCATTGCGGGAGGTGCTGAGCGAGGATCGCACCCTCAGCCAGGTGGCCGCCGCGCATAGACTGCACCCCGATCTGGTCAGCCAGTAGGAGTAGCCGGGGGGCAGAATATTAGCGCGCGTGGGGAGCCATTCCTCGCTCGTTTTTAATCAGGAAGAGTCACGCGCGGCGGGTGAAAAGTAATTCCGCCACCACGAGCCATGCCTCGGTGGGGATTTGAAACCGCCTCACGGCCCGAACAGGGTGATGGCCTGGAGCAGCAGCGGCAGGGCGAAGTGCGCGCTGAAGCCGCTGGCGTCATCCGCGATCTGGCCGAAAAAATGCAGCCGCAGGTTGTTCATGATCGCGTCTTTGGACATCAGCGCCATCGGGCTTTCATCCGGAACCAGCCAGGTCGTGATCGATTCGGTCACGTCGGCAGCCAGGCCGGAGTAAAAGTCTGGCGCGGGATAAGGCGGCTGGTAGCGCACGGCGCTGTTCGGATAACCCATCGTGGTCGATTTCAACGGCTGCCCGCCCACATAAATCACCATCACCGAATAGGGCAGCCCTGGAATCTCGGTGACGTGCAGCGCGTCCACATAGCCACCGAACCCGATCCGCCCGCTCCAGCCCAGGTTATCCGGCTGCCAGGGGAGGCGGGCCAGCGCCGGGCCTTTTGCCCCGCACCAGCGCACGGTCAGCACCGAGGCCGGCTCGTTGAGGGTAAACAATCCGCTTTCCCCTTCGCAGGGGATGATCTCGCTCTCCGTTTCCAGCCACAACGCATCGCGGGCGAATTCGGGGATCTTCCACCCGGCGCAGAGCTGACCGGTCAGTTCGTCATTCATGGTTCAGATTACTTCCTTAAACGTTAAGTTCAAGATTATTTAATGTTGTTGTGATATGATGATCCAGGGTTGGCTGGCGGCTGCGCCAGCCGTAATGAATTAAGGGCATCCATGAGATAGCTGAAGGCAGGCGGTTGTGACTGTTTATATCGCCCGGCGCTATTATACCGTTTCTTGGGCGCGGCTGGTGTCCGACCTGTTGAGTCCGCCGGTGGTGTGGGCGGCGCTGGCCTTCCCGATCGCGTTCCGCGACGCGCCGAGCCAGATACACGCGCTGCTGTGGGCGACAGTGTATATCGCGCTGGTGTGCGTGCTGCCGGTGATCTATATTGGGGTCATGGTCAAACGCGGCAGGATTACCGATATCCACATGAAGCTGCGCCATCAGCGCATCCGCCCCATGATCGTCAGCGTGATCTGCACCACGATCGCGTGGTGGACGCTGCGTCTGATGGGCGCGCCGGAAGTCGTGCCGCTGCTGGCCCTGTTCAGCCTGGTGCAGTTGGTGGTCATCGCGCTGATCACGCTGGTGTGGCAGATCAGCGTCCACGCCATCAGCATTAGCGGGGTGGCGGTGGCCGCTCTGGTGCTGTTCGGGTTGATCCCGGCGCTGCTGACGCTGCCGTTGATCATCCTGGTCGGCGCAGCCCGGCTCAAGCTTCAGCGCCACACCCCCGCGCAGGTGGTGGCTGGAACCGCCATCGGCCTGATCGTCCCGGCGCTGCTGTTTGCGGTGGCGGCCATCCCCTGATCGCCCTGCGCTCAGCCTGAAATCGTTCCGGGTGGGGCCGCGCGCACTGCGTTGACGTGGCTGGATGCGCATGATAATATCCTCATATGCTCAAATATATCCTGCTTGGCTTCCTCAGTTATGCCCCTTTTTCCGGCTATGACCTTAAACGCCTGATCGACAGCTCAACCTCCAATTTCTGGAACGCGCATCACACGCAGATTTATTCGACGCTGCGCAGGATGGAGGCGGACGGTCTGCTCACGTCGGAGTTCGACGAGGGTGAGAACCGGCTTGAAAAGCGCGTCTACAGGATCACGGGCGCGGGCCAGGCTGATTTTGAGTCGTGGCTGGCGGCCCCCCTCACACAACTGCCGCAGTCCAAAGATGATCTGATGGTGCGGGTGTTCTTCTCCGCCGGGCGCAGCCCTGAGGAAATTCTGGCCGAACTGCGCGTGCAGCGCCGCCTGCACCAGCAGACTCTGGAAGGCTATACACAGATCGACCCCCGGCATTATGCCCGGCAGATGGCAAGTGTTGCCGGGCGTGACTTTGAACTGGACGCGATCTTCTGGCGGCTGACGCTGGATCATGGACGCCAGTATGAGGAAATGTATCTCCGCTGGCTGGATCAGGCCATTGCCCAAGTAGAAGCGCTGCTCACCAAACCCTCATCTGATTGATACAACCCTGTTTATCTGCCTGCGTAAATGTATAACGTGAGTATTTTTACATATGCAGATTGACAATAGGAGGTTGCAGTCATGTCTAACAAGCAGTTGCGCCAGACCGTGCGCATCGCTCATCTGGTCGAAGGCATCCTGATAGGCATCTACTTTTACTCGCCGCTCGGTTCAGAGCCATTTTACGGCGATCTGATCCGGTTTGTGGTGCTGCCGCTGATCGTCGTCTCCGGCCTGGTGATGTGGCAGCAGCCTCGCGTCGTCAGGCTGCTGCGCCGCCAGCGTGCCGCGTGATCTTCATCATCCACAGGAGCATAGGAATGAGCAAGGGAACGGCGCTCGTCACGGGCGCGTCAGAGGGCTTTGGCAGGCAGATCGCCGAACGGCTGATCCGCGAGGGATACACTGTGTATGGAACCAGCCGCCGCTCGCAGCCGGATACCCCCACGGGCGTCAGAATGCGTGTGCTGGAACTCACCAGTGCGGACTCGATCGCCGCCTGCGTGCAGGGGATTGTGACGGAAGCCGGGTCGATCGATGTGCTGATCAACAATGCCGGGCGTTTTCATATGGGGCTGATCGAGGAAACACCGGTTGAGGAGGTCGAACTGCTGTTCCAGACGAATTTTCTGGGTGTCGCCAGGGTGACGAACGCTGTTCTGCCGGTGATGCGGCGGCAGAAACGCGGGCGCATCGTTATTATGGGATCGCTGGCGGGCGTGGTCGGCGTGAGCGGCATGGGCTACACCAGCGCGGTCAAACATGCGCTGGAAGGATACGCCGAGGCGCTGCGGATCGAACTGGAGCCGCTGGGCATCCTGGTCTCGATTATGCAGCCGAGCTATTTCAGGACGGATATTTATGATCGCCGCATCACGTCCGGCCAGGAGACCCCGATCGCCGATTATGACGCGATCCGCACCGCGCTCAACCGATCGCTGGAAGCAGACAACGCGCAGGGCGGTGATCCCGCACGGGTGGCGGACAAAGTGCTGACCATTCTGCAATCGTCCGCGCCGCGCCTGCGCTATCCGGTCGGCAAAGACGCCGCGCTGCTGGTGCGCCTCAAGCGTTATATGCCAGAGGCGATGTTCCTGCGAGGGATGCGCGCCCGACTGAAGGGATGAGGGCAGGCCTCGATCAGTGTGAAGCCTGCGCGCGTTGCAGGGAAGGTGGGGGTCAGACCTGCCCCGGATTTTCCCTGCAACCCTGCCCCTGTGCATTCATTGAGCGCGTATTTACTTCTTAAGGCTTCAGCCAGCAGAAAGCCACAAAGCTCTAGCCCTCGTGGAGGATAGCGCTTTCGGCTTTAGCCAGAAGCAGCGGTTGCTCAAGTTGTCGAAACAGGGTATACAGCAAGATAGGTTATCGAGGCCTCCTAGTGCCGCAAAAAGGGTTGTGAGATGGCAATGCGCACGTACAAGTACCGGGCTGTATGCCAGCGCGTCACAGGAAGTCAACCTGTTTCGGGTCATGGACGCCACGCGGGGCCTGTACAACATGGCGCTTGAACTGCGCAAGGTATGCTGCGTAAACCCACACATGCTGTAGAAGCTGCACGGTTTCAGCCGTAGCAGAGCGTCAAAGGCGTAGGGTATGATCCTCTTCAGACGCCGATTTTTGCGATCGGTCAGCGTTTTGCCGTGGGCGGGAAAAGCCTTGCCAGGATGTGGCATGCCCGTGGATCGGTTATCGGTCATCGCTCACTGCTCATCGCTGTACGCTTATGGCTCACCGCTCACTAAGGAGATGATTTTATGCAGATTAATGGCATGACCGCTCTGATCACCGGCGGCGCCAGCGGCCTGGGAGAGGCGACCGCGCGGCGGCTGGCTGCTCACGGCGCAAATGTGGTACTGCTGGATCGTGATGAGGAACGCGGCGCGGCGGTCGCGGGGGAGATCGGCGCGGCGGCCCGCTTCCACAAGGTGGACGTAACCAGCGAGGCGGACGTGCAGGCCGCGATCGATCAGGCGCGGGGTGAATTTGGCGCGATCAACGCGCTGGTCAACTGCGCAGGCGTGGGCATGGCGATGCGCACATTCGCCAAAAATGGCCCGCACCCGCTCGATATTTTCGAGACCGTGATCCGCATTAACCTGATCGGCACGTTCAACTGCATCCGCCTCGCTTCGCTGGCGATGGACGGCAACGAACCCAACGCGGATGGCGAACGCGGCGTGATCATCAACACCGCGTCGGTGGCGGCTTTCGACGGGCAGATCGGGCAGGCGGCCTATTCCGCGTCTAAAGGCGGGATCGTCGGCATGACGCTGCCGATCGCGCGCGATCTGGCCCGGCACGGCATCCGCGTCGTGACGATCGCGCCGGGGTTGTTCAACACACCCCTGCTGGCTGCGCTGCCGGAAGAGGCCCGTCGATCGCTGGGTGAACAGGTTCCCTTCCCATCGCGCCTGGGCGATCCGGCGGAATATGCGCACCTGGCGCAGTCGATCATCGAAAACCCGATGCTCAACGGCGAGACGATCCGGCTGGACGGCGCGATCCGCATGGCGCCCAGATAAGGACAAGCGGTCATCGTAGGGGAGTACACGCTGGTACTCCCGCGGATGATGTCTCCTGCGCCTGAGTCAATTCCATAACGCAATGCAAACGGACTCCCTAATCAGGTGTAACGGCACGAATCCCCGTTTGCGACTATGATCTTAGGATACCGTCGGTGGCCGTTGAGCCGCTGCGGTGCTGTGTCTGCATGGGCAAGGTTCGGAGGTTTTCAATGGCGGTGACATTTACCTGGTTCGCGCATTCCGCCTTCTGGTTTGATATTGACGGCCACGGTGTGCTGGTCGATCCGTTTCTGTCTGGCAACCCGCTGAACACGATCGATCCCACCGGGCTGGAGCCGGAGATCATCCTGCTCAGCCACGCCCACGGTGATCACCTGGGCGATACGCTTGACATCGCACTGCGCACCGGCGCGCTGGTGGCGGCCAACTTCGAGATCGGCCAGTGGATGCTTAACCAGGGCGTGCGCAATGTGTGGCAGGGCAACCCCGGCGGCACGTTCGACGGCGGGTTTATGACCGCCAAGTGGACGCGCGCGCATCACAGTTCGTCGTTCCCGGATGGCACGTATGGCGGCGAGCCGAACGGCTTTGTGATCACCGGCGGCGGCTACCGTATGTACTTCGCCGGCGATACGTCGCTGTTCAGCGATATGAGCCTGATCGGCGACGAGGGGATCGACGTGGCGTTTCTGCCGATCGGCGATACGTTCACGATGGGCATCGACGATTCGATCCGCGCCATCGGCTTTATACGCCCGCGTTTCGTCGTGCCGATGCATTACAACACATTTCCGCCCATCATGCAGGACGCGGGGCACTGGGCCAACCGCGTCAGCAGCGAGACGGAAGCCGCGCCGATCGTCCTCGACCCCGGCAAGTCATACACGCTGGGCTGATCCCGCTCTCCAGCGCAGGGGCGGTGATCGCACCGGTCGCTGCCCCTTTGCCTGCTCTGTCCCTTCAACGCCAGTAGACCATCGCGCCGATGCCGATCTCTGACTCCGGCAGGATGAATACGGTGTTGGTTTCCCCACCTGAATCAGCTAATCGCACCTCACCCCTGAATAGTTCAGAAAAGATGATTCGGCTATCATCAAGCCAGTAAGATACGAGCGCTGTTTGCCAGATAAGCACAGGGTTTGAGGTGGGTTCCAGCCGGACCAGGTAGCCATTTTCCGCCTGATCCACGTGAAGGATAGTAGAACTGTCTGGAGAAATCGAATTCGGAACGAAAGACAGCGCCGATTCAAAGCGCCGCGCTCCACGCGGATCGACCTTGACATATTGATAGCCATCTCCAACCATAGAACTAAATCCCAGGTGTAGCCGGTTTCCAGTCAGCCATATGATGTTATTGAGTTCAAACTCAGAACGAAGCACCGCTTCAATCGGGTAACGCTCGTCAGTGCGAAGGTTCAACGTGGTAAGGTAAGGCGTGTCTGGCAACGTCGTGTCAATAAATGCAAACCACTCTCCGTCAAAAGACCAGCGTCCATTCCAGCCTGCCACCGTTGTGAGGAGTTGTCCACTATAAAAATCGTAGATATCTATCAGACTTTGAGAGTTGGCTTCATCCCAGTATCCTATTGCAAGCGACGCGCCATCTGCGGAAGGGGCAATCATTGAGACTGAAGCGCGCAGCGTAATCGAGGTTGACCGTACGGTTCCATTACGTGGATCGACCGCAAACAATACACCCGCGTCTTCGTAAAGCAGTTGTTCTGAGCCTGCCCAGCTGCTGTATCCTAGGTCTTCAATGACGAGTTCAATGAAATTTTGTCTAACCAGATCAATGATTAACAGGGCAACGGTCGAAGGCCTTGAACCGCCGACAGTAATTACAGTGTAACGTCCATCCGGCGACCAGTTGTAAGGAGCGGAACTGGATTCGTAGGTTTCGAGAATAAGCGACGAGCGACCGGTCACTAAATCATAAACACTGTAGCGCGCACTAGGCGCCAAAAAAGTTACCGCTAAGGCGTGACGGCCGCCCGGTGTGATGTAAAGGTCTGTTCGACCTTCGATGACGGCAGGTGAGCGCACAGCCACATGTCGGTTAAGGTCGATCAGATAGAAACTTTTCGTCTCTCCGTTGAGCGCCTCCGTAGCGATCGTCACCGCGTCAGTCGGGAACCCCGCGCCGACGACCACCGCCCCCGCGATCAGCAGCGCGCACAGGCCGCACAGCGCACCGGAAAACATCATCACACGCCGGATCATTCCGCGCCTCCTTCAGCGCCAGTAAACCATCGCGCCGATGCCGATCTCCGGCGGCGTAAACACGGTGACGATCCCGCCGCCGGGCCGCGCCAGCCGCAGCCAGTGGTGGCTTCCGGCCCCAATCTGCACGTCGTAAAACAGCATCCGGCCGTCGTCCAGCCAGGTCGTGATCGTCGGGCGGGCCGGGCCGGTGTGGAGCGGGGTGGTCTCAGCCTGATCCCCGTCGAAGGTCACGCTGTGGAGTGTACCATAGGCGCTGTCGTAGTAGATCAGGCGTCCGTCTGCCATTTGAAAGCCGCTGGCGACCGGCAGCGCCAACTCATGCCGCCGCGAACCGTCGGCGTCGGCGATCAGCAGGTAGCGCGCGGCTCCATCGGGCCGGATGCCATGCACCCACAGGCGGTCAGGTGCGATCCAGGTGACGACGAAGGCCGGGTCGGTCATCCAATCCGGCAGCGCGATGATGTGTTGCTGGCCGCTTTGGGAATCGATCGTGACGACATGGGTGTCCACATCGCTTCCGAACCGCGTAAAGGCCAGCCAGCGTCCATCCGGCGACCAGTCGTGGACGAATTCATGCGCCGGACTATCAATGCGCAGGCGGATTTCTCCGCTGGCCGCGTCTAATATCTCAATGTCAAGATCGTCAGTTTCGTCATCGCGGACGACCGCCAGCAGCGATCCATCGGGCGAGGCCACTGCCCGGATAGTCCCGTGCCCTGGGGATGTGCGCAAAATGTGGCGCAGTCTTCCCTCCGGCAGATCGATGATGTGGATGTCGTCCGATTCGATCCCGATCACGCGGCGCGGCCCACCCCAGAAGACTACAGAGCCGATCTCCGGTCTCTCGAAGTGCCAAAGCCACTCCCAGGTATCGATCACGAGCGTACCCTCGGTTTCGCCACCGCCCACGCCCGGCGGCAGCCCGCGCAGCACCGCGTAACGCCCGTCAGATGACCACAGCGGCTCAGACAGCAGCTGCCCGTGGAGCCGCCCCAGGATGGTGGACCGCCCCGTGATCAGATCGTGCGCCCACACATCCTGCACGGTACTGGGCGGTTCTGCCAGAGGCTGCGTGGAGATCATGTGTCGTCCGCTGGGCGAAATGCTGCCGAAATAACCGCTGCGGATCGCCACCGGGGATCGCACGGCGACACGCACATTCAGATCGATCAGGAAATAGGCCTGCTGACGACCCTGATCCAATGCGGCGCTGATCGTCACTGCGTCGGTCGGGAACCCCGCGCCGATGCCGATCACGGCGGCGATGAACACGGTCAGGATCAGGATCAGCGCGGGCGTCAGGGGCAGGATGGTGCGTAACATAATCCCTCGTCCGGTGATGTCCGCCATCATACCCCGTAATGCACCGGTGCGCGGCTTTATTCCACCGTTTCCGCCTCGGCCAGCGGAATCCACGGCGTATAGCTTTCCGGCGCGGGCACGCTGGAACTCACGTGGATCAGGGACGGATATGTCCCCTCCGGCGCTTCGTACAGCACCGCTTCCGCGAAAGTGCCGTCGCGCGTCGGCACGCTGATCAGCACGCCGCTGGCCGCCCGGCTGGTGTCGATATAGACGAAGCCGTCTGGCGTGCCCAGCAGCCGAAAGACCGACCCCGATACATCCAGCCCGCTGACCACGCTCCCATCGCGTTCCAGCAGGGTAAATTCGTTGGCCTGCGATTCCGGGTTGAAGGTCAGCGCCAGCACGCGCTCGCCGTTCTGCACAAACCACGCGCCCAGCAGTGTGCCGACCGTTTCATTGTAGAACGGGAAGATCGTCCCGGCGGCGGGATCATAGACCTGAAGCGTGTTGATGACCGGGAGAGGCCCGAACAGTTCGGTCTGTTCGGCGGCGGGCAGGCGGTCGTCGATCAACGCCTGGATCACCTCGCCGGTGGCGGGCAGTGTGTCGAGCGCCAGCGACTGGTAAACCGGGTTCGGCTCGACCGTGTTATCGGCCAGCGCCCAGGTATAGGCGGCATATTCCGCCGCGCCCCCCGCCGCGTAATTGACAGCCAGGAAGGTCACGCTGTCGCCGTCAAACGCAGTGATCACCGGGACGGCCAGCCGATCGGCGATCTCCAGCTCGCTGCCGGTGAGGGTCGCTTCGACCGTGTTCGTGCCGTAATTGAGGACGAAGAGCGTAAAATCCGCCTCTGCTTCGGGATCGTTGCGATCCAGCAGCACCGCGCCGAACGCCACGCGCTGGCTGGCTTCGTCGAAGATACGGGAGGTAGCGGCCAGATCGATCGTGCTGGCTTCGGCCAGGGGAGAGAGCGGCACATTAGCGACGCTGCTGGAAAGGCTGACGTTATAGACGAACAGCGCGCGCGATGTGCCTCCGGTCAGCGTGTCTGAAGCGACGTAGGCGATATGGCTGCCAGACGGCGACACAGCGATCTGCGCGGGATAGGTGTTGTAAGCCTGCTCCAGCGGCAGCGGAAACTCTGCCAGCGCCGTTCCATCGGGCGCGACCTGCGTCACCTGGCCGCTGATGGGATCATAAAGCCAGGCGCTCCAGGCCGGGGCATCCTGCGCGGCGGCGGGAAAAATCAGCCCGATGCCAATCAGCAGCATCAGCGCGATGGCGTGTTTTGCCAGTGCATGTTTGATCACCAAGCATCTCCTTTTCTGCCTGTTGAACTCTGCGCCGGGACAGGTTTACAGCCTGCGGCCCGGCGCGGTCATTATAACGGCGGAAGGCCGTCCGGCGGAATGCCTTCGGTCGGCAGAAGGCCGTTGGGCGACCCGCCGTCTTCCACAAGGGGCGCGGTGTCGTGAGGATGGCCGTTCTGACCGTTGGCGTGAAGCCTGCGCAGCGCGGCGGGCAGGAGAACCCTCACGGACGTGCCGACCCCCGGCTCGGAGACCAGCCCGATCTGGCCGCCGTGCGCCTCGACGATCCCCTTGCAGATCGCCAGCCCCAGCCCTGCGCCTTTGGCCGCCGACTGCGCGCCGCCGCGATTGAACGGCCTGAAGACCTGATCGATCCGCTCCGGCGGGATGCCGACGCCCTGATCCGTCACCGTGACCTGAACGAAGCCGCTGGCCTCGTGCGCTTCCAGCCGGATCTCGGTCTGCGGCGGGGAATACTTGGCCGCATTGCTGATCAAATTGACGATCACCTGGATGATGCGCCCCCGGTCGATGTCCAGCAGCGGCAGATTCGGCGCCAGCGCAATGATGAGATAATGCTCCTGCGTCAGCGCGTCCAGACGGCGTTGGGCGGCCCCGATCAGGTCTTTCAGGCTGCTGATTTCCCGGCGAATGCGCAGCGATCCGGCTTCGATCTGCGACAGGTCGAGGAGCTGCTCGACCATTTCCAGCAGGGTATCGGCCTCCTCGTTGATAATGCTGATAAATTCCTGCTGGCTGGCCGCGTCCCATTCCACGTCGTCGGCCAGCAGCGTGGTGGCAAAGCCCTTGATCGAGGTCAGCGGTGTGCGCAGTTCGTGGGTGATCATGCCCAGGAATTGCAGTTTGAGTTCGTCGGCGTGTTCGGCCTTCTGGCGCGCGTTGATCTGTTCGTTGAGCGAGGCGACCGTGGCACGCAGTTCGTCGGTGCTGTGGACGATCTCATGTTCCCGGCGCTGAAGCGACACGGCCAGTTGGTTGATGCTGAAGGCCAGCCGGTCCAGCTCTTCGATGCTGTAGGAAAAAGGGGTGCGCGCGTTCAGGTCGCCGTTGGCGAGCCGTTCCGTGGCGTTGATCAGGGTATTGATCGGGGTGACGATCAGCAGATCGGCGCCAAACCAGCCCAGGACCAGCACCACCACTGTGGCCGCCACCAGCAGACCCAGCGATTGGTTCTGACGGTCGTTGCTGGCCTCCAGCGCCACCGATTGTGGGATCGACGCCAGCACCACCAGCGATCCGCCCGCCTCGCTGCCCAGGAAGGAAAAGCCGTAATAGCCCGGCGGATTGTCATCGCTGCGGGTCAGCGTGCCTTCGCCACGGGCGACCGCCTCCTGAAACGGCGGTGTATCTGCCAGGCTGGTCCCAATCGCGGCGGGATCATGCGGGTAGATGGCGACAATCGTCCCGGCGCTGTCCGTCACCGTAATGCGCGCGCTTTCCGGCGGCTCCACATTGCGCAGCCAGTCCCCCAGCCAGTCCAGGCTGAGGCCGGTCGTCATCGCGCCGATCAGATTGCCCGCGTCGTCGTCAACCGGATACGCCAGCACCAGGATCGGACGCTGGGTCACCCGCCCGATCTGATAATCGCCGATTGTAAATTCACGGGTGGCGATCACCCGCTCGAACCAGGCCACCCCGCGTGAATTGACGCCCGCCGCCGGCAGTGGGTTGGCGCTGCATGTCACGTCGCCGTTCAGGTTGGTAAATGAGAAATTGGTGTAGTTGGGATAGTGATCGATGATCGACGCCAGCCGCGCCTGGCACAGATCAAGCTGCTGGGTGCGCACGGCGGAAAGCTGAGACAGCGCCAGCAGTACCTGTCGCCCGGCCTCGACCTGCTGGTACTGGTTGCTGGCCGTCAGGCGCGCCAGCCGCAGCATATCTTGCTGCGCATTTTCGGCGGCGGACCGGCGCTGCTCCTCCGCGCTGATGAAGATCAGCAGCATCATCGGCAGCGCCAGCACCAGCACTACGGTAAACAGCCGGAAGCGCAGCCCGGTGGGCGACAGCAAGGCTCCAAGCGATCGGGAGGCGCTGGCGGCAGGGGGTAGAGCGTCGCGGAAAGGTTGCGGCATTGAAGCATGATCCGTTGTGTCTAGACGGCAGAAATAGGTGTCTTTAGCCGGGGCATGTTGCAATGGTGGATGGGCAGTATGAACAAACCAACACCATCAGTATAGCTCATTTTTCGTACCGGATAGCCAGCAGAAAAGGGGCGTGGGCATCGGGTAAATTGAGGCCGACAACGGGCCGCGCAACCCTCAACCGGCCTCTCCCGATTTCGGGGGAGGTGATTAATGCAGTCGCCGATGCAAGGACAGGCCCGCGCGTAACCTGGCTTATAGCTGCTGGCCTTCATGACGACGCCCGTGTCAGCCCGGTTCAGCGCCGCCGCCAGTCTGATGAGCGGCGGAAGCGATGTGGATCGAAGGTGTGGCGGCGGTCGAGCCGGTTGGGACGCTGGCGTTCATACGGTGGCCGCAGCGGATCGATCCACTGCGCGCTTTCCGGGCGGCGCGCCAGGGATCGATAGGGCGAGTGGGTCGGCCAATCCCAGCCCATCACCGCGCAGCCCACCGGCGTGATGCGATACAGCCACACGCGGTCATTATGGCCGTGGCCGTTGACACGCAGCGCAGGCTCCGCCCGCAGCGAAATTGACAGACCGAAGTTTGGGAACGCCGCGCATTCCATCCAGCCGCGCAGTGCCAGTTCTGTGAACACCGCCTCGTTGAGATAAGGCCGCTCCGGGTCCTGATCCGGCTCGATCCACGGCATTCGGGCCAGATCCACCGCATCCTGCCCAGGCGACAGGCGCAGATCGATCGGGATGCTGGCGCGGATATAGGGCAGCCCCCGGTACTCCCCGCGCAGCAGATCATAGGCGAAGCGCAGCGCCCGTTTATGCGTCTTGTTCATCGCGCCGCACATCGGCCAGCTTGCCGCCGCTGGCCTCCACCAACTGCGCCAGCGTGATCGGGAAAATGGCGTTGTTGGCGCCTCCCGCTGCGTAGATCAGGTCATAGCGGCCCAGCGCGTCGTCGATCCAGATCGGCACGCTGGGGGTGCGGTGGCCGAAGGGCGGCATACTGCCCGGCGCGTAGCCGAAAACGGCGATCAACTGGTCGGCGCTGGCGACTTTCACCTTTTTGCGGCTGACGTTATGCAGCGCGGCCAGCTTGCGATCATCGACACGGCCATCCCCGCTGGCAATCACCAGCACCGGCTGATCCTCGATCATAAAGCCGAGGCTCTTGGCGATCTGGCCCAGCGCGCAGCCGATGTTATCCGCCGCCTGCTGCGATGTCGCGGTCGGCGTATCGAAAAACCGAATCTGAATATTCAGCCCCAGAGCGTTGATGGCGTTCTGCACGTCTTCCGGCGTCATGAGTTCCATAAAAATTCCAGCGAAAAGGACGATTTTGATAAAGCGCGATCCCCACACAATTATCCACGCGCAGGCCGGTCTGTGAAAGCGTAAGTCCGCCTTCGGCGTGGGATGATAACGTTTCCAGCGGTTCGTTGCCCGCCTCTTAAACTTGGTCTAAAATGGGCCTGACGACTCCTAACGTTCCCTTGCCGAGATCTTAACATGGTGGGTGGGGTTGAGGTGGCATGATGATCAAACAGGGTGCGCGCGTACAGTTCAACGAGACCCTGCTGGAACTGCTTCAGGGTGACATTACCCAACAAACGACAGACGCGATCGTGAACGCGGCCAACTCATCGCTGCTGGGGGGCGGCGGGGTCGATGGCGCGATCCACCGCGCGGCGGGGCCGGAACTGCTGGCGGAAACCCGTCAACTGGGCGGCTGCGAGACCGGTAATGCCAAGATCAGCCGGGGCTATCGGCTGCCTGCGCGCTATGTGATCCACGCCGTCGGGCCGATCTACCAGGCGGGTTCGCAGCAGGTGGCCGATCTGCTGGCGAGCGCCTACCGCCGCAGCCTGGACGTCGCGCTCGAACACCCGATCCGCTCGATCGCATTCCCCGCCATCAGCACTGGCATTTACGGCTATCCGCCCGCCGAAGCCGCCCCGATCGCGCTCAGCACGGTGATCCAGTTTGCCCGCGTCAACCCGGCTTTGACGCTGATCCGCTTTGTACTGTTCACAGACACGATGCTGGAGACCTTCGCCGACGCGCTGGCGGTCATCGCGGCGCGCGATCCGGCGATCCGATATGTGTGATATGGTCAGAACGGCGGAGGCGCGCAGGGACAGACGCATCGGCCTGCCCCTGCTGGCGGCGTCAGGATTGTGAGGCCGGGGAGCCTATACTTCCGCCCTCTGCCCGACCTGCTGAAGCGTCGCCAGCACACTTTGAAAGGCGCGGAACTCGCCTTCGGAAAACATCTCGCGGATCATCTCGTCGATGTCGCGCGCGCTCTCCAGCACCGCCTCGCGGACTTCCAGCGCGCTCTGCGTCAGGTAAATGCGCACCGCGCGCCGATCGGACTCATCCGGTCGGCGTTCGATCAGCCCTTTATCCTGAAGCTTATCGAGATTGGGCGTAAACGAGGTGGCCGCCCTGCCGACCGCCCGCGCCAGTTCAGAGGCGTGCTGGCCGTCCTGCTCATACAGGGCGCGCAGGATATACCATTCGATTACTGTGAGCGTGGATGGGCGGATGATCTGGCGAAACAGTTGATCCACATTCCTCAGCGCAACGTCCAGGTTGCACCACACTGAATTATCGAACCGAAGCGTTGTGTTATGGTTGTTCTCACTCATGCTGTCAATCTGGCAGATATACCTTAACTTATCAGACCATGCAGACAAACAATACCCTTTTACCCGCTGCCGCGCGTGATGACAATATCCATGTTGGCGAGACTGATCTGATCACCGGAGTTAATGAGGTAGGGAATTTGCGGCGATAAGCGTTTGCCGTTCATAAACGTGCCGTTGACGGAGTCCAGATCCATGACATGAACCAGCCCTCGATGGCGGATCAGCACGGCGTGACGGCGGGAGACGCCCATGTTCTGCGCGCCGTGTTCGGCCAGGTCAATGTCCGGCGCGTAGCTGCTGCTGCTGTCTGACCGGCCAATGATGTAGCCCTCGACGCCGGGCGCGGCGATCTTGTAATCCGCCGGAAGATATTGCAGCGCACGGCCTTCTTTGATAACGCGGACTTCGAGCGTTCCGTCGGCCTGAATACCCTGTCCCTGTTGTTGGCGCAGCACAGCAACCTCCAGCCTGTTCACGACGGCGCGGCAGGTTCGCGGGTTGATCGTCGCTGCCATAATGCCGGAATCAATCTTCGATTCAAATTATATCGAATATCATGAGACAACCGTAGTGTGGATTGTGAGAAAATAAGCAATTGATGATGAATGCCGCACATCCGGCCTGAATTCATTAGGATCAGGGTGTTTCTGTAGCAGTCATCTCAAAATTCGTGATTCTCGCAGGAGCGCAAGGCATTGCGCCCGTACAAAAGCCAGTTGTTGAAACAGGTCACAGGCAATGGATGACCACGCCAGAGGAGCCATGAACGACGATTATCGCCCCGATTCACAGCCGGATGCCGATGCGATCCCGCCGCTGCCCCGGCTGGCCCCGCGCCAGGCAGACAGCGATCGACCGGTTCGCCGCCGCCGATCGATCGCGCCGGAGTGGTCAGAAGGCGATGAAGACGACCCCAGCCCGTACTGGACGTGGGGGCGGGCGCTGGTGGCGCTGATCCTGATCCTGCTGGTGCTGGCGCTGCTGGCGGAAACCGCCGCGCCGATCCTGGACGCGGTTCGCCGCAGCCCGCCGCCTACTTCAACGCCGTCATTCCTGCCCTCGGTGTAGCCCAATCGCCGGTTGTGCCGCGCCTCATTTCTGGACATAATCGGGACTCTGGGCTGGCCGAACATCAACCGTTGTCGCGCGCCGCAGTCAGGATGTGCAGGCCGCGATGACCCCTGTATCACAAGGAGGAACCTTATGGCTGAAGTGACCCGCAAAGAAGTGATCCTGGCGCTGGTGGCCGCCAACAAAACCCCTGGCGTGCCGCGTCTGGCAGGCGTCGATCTCAGCAGCATCGATCTTAACCGGCTTGATTTTGAGGGCGCGATGCTGCGCGGCGCGAACCTGATGTCCACCAACTTTCAGGAGGCGATCTTCCGCAGCGCCAACCTGACCGGCGCGATCATGGTGCGGGCCAACGCCGCTTATGCGGATTTCAACGCGGCCAACCTGACCAGCGCCGATCTCACGCTCACCAATCTGACCGGGGCGCGGCTGGCGGGCGCGAACCTCACCAATGTCAACCTGAATGGCGCGAACCTGACCCAGGCCAATCTCAAGGGCGCGATCGTGACCGGCGTGAAATTCGACAGCGCCACCACCTGGCCGGACGGGAAGAAAGGTTCGCAGAGCAATCCGAATGCGTATGTGTGAGGCGGGGAAAAGGTTAACCGTTTTCGATTAGCGTCAGGTCGCAAGCGTCAAACACGGGCGCAATGCAGTGCGCCCACGTAGCCGTGCGCCCGCGTAGCCGCCAGCGCAGGTAATAGGTCAACGCCAGGACAGGAGCACGGGCCTGTCCCATATCCGCGTATCCATTGCTTCCCGATCGCCTCACCGCTCCAGGAGACCCCACACGCGGTGGAGGAACCCGCGCCGGCGCATCCCGACGCTGAGGACGGCCGCGCACATCAGCGTGATCCCGATCACGATCGCCACCGCCTGATCCGGCGGCCAGGCGAACTCAAACGTGTCGCCGAAGCCGGTTGCCACCAGCAGCACGGTCGAGGTCAGCGCCGGGCTGATCAGCGCCGCACGCGGGCTGCGTCGGAAACTGCGCGGTCGGAACAGGTCAATGCCGTGGACGTGCCACACCACCAGCACACCGTACAGAGAGATCATCAGTGTGATGGCGGCGCGTGACTCGGCCAGAGTCGCGGTCGTTTCATAGATCAGCAGATAGGCCGCCGACATGCCGACCCCCCCGACGATCCCGGCGGTGACGATAAAATCCAGCACATCGCGCCGGAAGCGTTTGATCGGCTCCGGGCGCAGGACGCCGATCGTCATCAGCGTGGCCGGGAAATTGAGCGTCCCAAACGCCACCCAACTGATCTGAATGGGGGTGATCGGGAACGGCAGCAGCATCAGCGTGGCGAAGATAAAGAGCAGCGTGTTGTAGCCGTTGCGGGCCAGGTACATCTTGGTCACGCCGAAGAGGGTCTGTGTGATTTGCCCCCCCTCGCGGAACGCGCGCGGCAGGGTCGATAGGGCGTTGTTCAGCAGCACGATATCGCTTACATCCTTGGCGATCTGCGCGCCGTCGTTCATGGCGATCGCTAAATCGGCTTCCTTGAGGGCGGGCACATCGTTCACGCCATCGCCGACCATCGCCACATATTCCCCGCGCCGCCGCAGCGCCTTGACGATGCGCTGTTTGGTCTCCGGCTCGATGCGGGCGAAAATGTCGGTATCGTAAACCGCTGCTTCCAGTTCCAGATCGGTCAGCGCGTCCAGCTCTGTCCCGGTTCGGCAGCGCGCTTTGCTCCCCGGCGGGATCAACCCGGCAGAGGCCGCCACGGCCCGCACCGTTTCGGCGTTGTCGCCGCTGATCACCTTGAGCTTCACACCCTGGGCGCGGAAGGCCGCCAGCGTCGTGTGGATGTCAGCCCGCAGTTCGTCGCGCATCACGATCAGCGCCAGCGGATCCGCTTCCGGCAGCGCTGATCCGCCGCGATCACTCCGGGCGCGGGCGAAGGCCAGCACACGCATCCCCTGGGCGGAATAGTCGTGAATCCGCCGCGCTTCGACCGTCTCCCCCAGCACCCGTTCCGGCGCGCCGAGGATCAGCGTCTCGTGATCGAAGACGACCGCACCCCATTTGCGCACGGAATTAAACGCAATCTCCCGCTTTTTCACCGGCAGATCAGCGCGCCCAAGCCGCCGCGACAGATCGTCATACAGCGCCGTCGCCGTACTGTTGCGGCTGGCGAGACTGGCGACGTAAGCCAGCAGTTGGCGCTCGACCTGCGCTGCGTCCGCCCCTCCGACCGGGATCACCTCCACCAGCGACAGGCGGTTGCGCGTCAGCGTGCCGGTCTTGTCAAAGCACAGCACCGTGACGTTCGCCAGCGATTCGACCGCGTTGATGCGCTGGATCAGCGTCTGGTGACGCCCGATTTTGAACGCGCCGATCGTCAGCGAGATCGTCGCCACCAGGATCAGGCCCTGCGGGACGAGGCTGGTCACAAACACGACCAGATTCTTGACGATCTCCAGGCCGCTGACGCCGCCGCGCCCCCCGGCCACCACCAGCATCGGCGCGAGGATCAGCATCACCAGCAGCGTGATCTGCGCCAGCGTGGCGATCCGCCGCTGGGTCGGTGTCAGCGGATTTCTGTAGGCGGCGGCGGATGAAGCCAGCCGGTTGAGCGTGCTTTCGCGCCCCACGCGCGTCGTCACCATCACGCCCGCCCCCGCCAGACAGAACGAGCCGGAGACGAGCGGCGCGTCCGCTTCTTTGTAGACCGGATCACTCTCGCCGGTCAGATGGCTTTCGTCCATTTCCAGCGCGTCACTGCGCAGCACCAGGCCATCGACCAGCAGCCGATCGCCAGGCTGGATCGGGATCACATCGCCGACCACCACCTCGCTGGCCGGCAGGCGGATCAGCCGGTCATCGCGCCACACCCGCAGATCGCGCGCCGCCAGCCGCGAGAGCCGGTGCAGTTTCTGCTTGGCGTTGATCTCCTGCGCCGTGCCGATCAGCGCGTTGCCGACCACGCTGAACCCCGCGAACAGCACGGTCAGATATTCCTGTGAGAGAAAGACGATCGCCAGCAGCACAAACAGGATCAGGTTGAAAATGTTCAGCACGTTATCGCGGACGATGGTCCAGTATGAACGCCCGACACGCGGCGTATAACGGTTGATCAGACCGCGCGCGGCCTGTTCGGCGGCCTGGGCCGAGGTCAGGCCACGATAAGCCGTCTGCTGAGGCAGTGGCGAGGGTTCATGTTCGGTTATCAGCACCATGCGGGAATCGATTCTGTGTGTGATCAGTGGCGTGATTATACGCGCCGCGCATTATCGCTGTGTTAAAATGTCGGCGATGGCCGTTGTCGTCGGCCCGCGCCCTGCACCTCCACCGGGAGTCATCAATCCTGCATGAACACACGCCTGCGGTTATCGATCATCCTGTTCGGCGCGCTGCTGGTGGCGCTCACCTGGTCGTTCCCGTTGTGGCAGCCGCTGCTGGAACGCGAGGCGGAAGACCCTGGTTTCCCCGGCCTGGCTGCCGATCTTCAGGATGATTATCTGCTGCTGACCCCCGCCGAACAGCGCCTTTATGGGCAGCTTGCGGGCGAGAACGCCGCTGTTGCGATCGATTTGCTGACGGCGCGCCTTCAGCCGGATATGGTCGCCATGCCAGAGGCGCTGCGCGAGGTGAGTGTCGCGGTGATCCAGGCCCAGGGTGGCTTTATCCCGCTGGATCAAGACACGCTGCTTGACGAGTACGAACTGGATTTTGACCTGGTGGACGAGTCGCTCTCGCCGTTTCAGCCGTTATTTGTGGCCGAGGGCGCGGTGACGTTCTACGTGCTGCCCGACCTGACCCAGTTCGTGCGCCTGACAGCGTTCCGCGTCACCAACGGCCCCGGCCTGCGCGTGTACCTTTCGACCGAACGTTTTCCGCTGACCGCCGAGCAGATCGGGCGTGATTACATCGATCTCGGCCCGCTGGCTGCCAACGCCGGCGATCAGGATTACGCCGTGCCAACCGAGGTCGATCTGCGGCTGTATCAGAGCGTGGTGATCTTCTCCGCCACCTATCAGATCATCTACGGCGTCGCGCCTTTTGTGCCAGTGTAAGCGGGGAGAGGCGCGCGGGCCTGTCCCTACCGGCGCCGCGGCGGATTGCGGGGTTCCGAGTGCAAGTTCAGAAAGCGCGGTTAAAACCTGTTGAGACTCATTGGATTTGCTCTGACACAATCCAGCCTGTCCTGCAACAACGTATACAATGGAACCAATTCCTGATCCCTGAACCCAAAACCCGGAGATACGTCCATGCCCTTCATCGACCGTTCCGATCTCGACGCGATTATCCCCCGCATCCCGGCCACGCTGGCGGTGCTCAAAGTGCCCGGCATGGCGATCGCCGCGTTCGGCGCGGGCTGGTTCTGGAAGCAGAATTTTGGTGTGCGGCACGCCACGGAAGGCGGCGCGGTGATGGATCGCACCGTGTTCGAGGCGGCCTCCCTCAGCAAGCCGATCGCGGCCTATGCCGTGCTGAAGCTGGCCGAGCGTGGGCTGATCGATCTGGACGCGACGCTCGACAGCTACCGCGAGACCCCCTATCTCGCTGGCGATCCGCACGCGGGCGCGATCACGGTGCGGCATGTCCTCAGCCACCGCACCGGCCTGCCCAACTGGCGCGGCGATCAACCGCTGGCTTCGCGCTGGCCGTCAGGATCGCAGTGGGGATATTCCGGCGAGGGATTTGTCTACTTGCAGCAGGTGGCCGAGTCGATCGTCCATGAGCCGTTCGCGGATCATCTGGCCGAGCGCGTGATCACCCCATTGGGCCTGAATGATACCAGTCTGACGTGGATGCACCGCTACGAGTCGCAGTGCGCCCATCCACATGACGCCGAAGGTCAGCCGCAGGAAAAGCGCCGCCCGGATCAGGGCAATATCGCGTTTACGCTGCACACCACCGCCGGGGATTTTGCCCGCTTCATGCGCGAGATGCTCCAGCCGCGCCGCGATCCTTATCATCTGGACGCGCCGCTGACCGAGGCTATGCTTTCATCCCAGGGCGCGGTGACGATCAACGGGGCGGAACAGGAATTTCTCTCCTGGGGGCTGGGCTGGGGTCTGCTGGCGTCTGGCAAGGACACGATCTTCTGGCACTGGGGCGATAATGGGGGGTTCCAGTGTTTTGCGGCGGGGTCGAAGGCTGAACACAGCGGTATCGTGATCATGACCAACGGCACGCCGGGAATGCGCGCCTATGCCACCGTGCTGCGTGCGCTGACCGATACGCTGGAGCCGGTCTTCGGGTTTCTGGAAGTGTGGTACGGCAAGCCCCTGTTCGCCGCCGCTGAGGGATCAACCGGCGCGTGAGGGTATCCGGCGCGGCAACGAATGGTCTTAGAGTGTGTCTGCAAAGTCGTTTATCCTCACCCCTCAATCCCCTCTCCATGTCATGGAGAGGGGAAGCTAAGCGAAGCGCAGCAGGGGTGAGGATGCCAGGAAGGGGCGAGTGCAAGTTTGCAGATGCGCTCTTAGAGACTGTCTGTAAAAAGGAACGTGACGTTGCGCGCTGCCCCGCCAGACGTTCAAACGTCCGGCTCCGTGGTCACAGAAGCCCACTGAAGGGGCTGACTATGCTGCGCATCCCTAAGACGCCAGCGTTTTAAGTGCGCTTGAAACAAAGCCGACTGGCTTTAGATGGCGGAGTGTGGCGCAAGGCAATTCTTAGCAAACACGCTCTCATTACTCATGGCTCGCCGCTCATCACTGAAAGGAATTATCACATGGCAGACTTGCAGGGACGCATTACCTTAATCACCGGCGCGACGGATGGGATCGGGCGGGCGACAGCCGACGCCCTCGCCAGGATGGGCGCGCAGCTTGTCCTGGTCGGGCGCAGCGCAGAAAAAGGCGCACGGGTGGTGGACGAAATCCGCGCCGCCAGCGGCAACCCGCACATCGACTTCCTGCGCGCCGATCTCTCGCTGATGGCACAGGTGCGCGGCCTCGCTGCGGAATTTAAGGCCAGATATGACCGGCTGCACGTGCTGATCAATAACGCGGGCGCGGTCTTCAGCACACGCCAGGTCACCCGCGAGGGCAACGAGATGACGCTGGCGCTCAATCACCTGAGTTACTTCCTGCTGACCCATCTGCTGCTGGACACGATCAAATCGTCCGGGACAGCCGAACGCCGGGCGCGCATCGTCAACGTCTCGTCCGGCGCGCACGGCCTGGTGCGGGCGATCGATTTCGACAACCTCCAGCGTGAAAAACGCTACAGCGGATTTACGGCCTACAGCGCGTCCAAACTGATGAACATCATGTTCACTTATGAGCTGGCGCGGCGGCTGGCGGCAGAAAATGCCCCGGTCACGGCCAATGTGCTGCATCCGGGGCTGGTGGGCACACGCTTTAATATGAACAACGGCCCGGTCATGCGGCTGTTGACGACCGTCCTGCGCCCGTTGAGCCGCACGCCGGAAAAAGGCGCGGCGACCACGATCCATCTGGCCTCCTCGCCGGAGGTGGAAACGGTCAGCGGCAGATACTTTGTCGATAGCCACGTCAGCGGCAGCAGCAGGGCGTCGCTGGATCAGGCAGCCTGGGCGCAGCTGTGGTCTGTGAGCGAGGCGCTGACCGGGATCGACGTGCCGCAGAACGGCTGATCGGCTGGCGGATTCTCTGCCGCTGTGTGCAAATTGCTGGAAGCCCCACGCAGGGTAAGCGCTTCAAAATCGAGGCCGTGATCCTGCTTGTGGGTGGGCGTACCTGCCGTCGGGGACGGCACGTGGGGGCGTCCCCTACATGTCGGAAATTGACGTCGTTTCTGGTCGGGACAGACCGTGCGCCTGTCCTGACAACCGGAACGCAAGGCTTACTCCCCGGCCACCGCTTCCCACACCCGCAGATCGTCAAACGCCACTTCGACCGTTGTGCCCTCGCGCGTGGCCGCAGCAAAGCCGATGTAGCCGCTGGCATAAGTTGAGTCGCGCCGGTCAGCCAGCAGGCGATCGTTGACGACCAGTGCCAGGTAATCACCCGCGCAGATCACCCGCATCCGGTTGACTCCCGCACCGGTGCGGATCGCGCCTGACCGCGCCCAGGGGATCAGCGCCGCCAGCTCGCCGCTGCTTTCGCCCCGGCGGATCGAGTACGCGCCGTCGCTGCTGATGAGGAAATAATAACCGTTGGCGCTCGACTGGCTGGAGCTGGCGCGGCACACGATCCCATAGGCGTTGACCTGATCCGCCGCCGACTGCACCATCTCCGCCTCGATGATCACATCCGTATAGGTCTGCGAACCATAGCCGCGCGTGTACTGGCTGACATCAGAGCGAATCCGGTACGCGCCGCGATCGACGCCGATCAGAACTCCGCCACTTTCACCCTCATCCCAGCCAAAGCCCTGCTCAAAGTCTTCCTCCAGCAGCAGATCGCCGGCCGTGTAAACAGCCTGCGACCTGGTTCCACATGCCGGGATGAACAGGGTCAGGCCCAGCAGCAGGCCCAGCGCCAAAAGTATCCTGCCCATATCCTGTCTCCCCCTTAATAGTGCTGATCAGTCTACAACACCACGTTAAGGATGTGCTGCGATGGCTTGAGACGCGCGTGAGAAATCCGGCCCTGGCGTCGCTAAATGCGTGTTGCCCTTTGAAGGATCGGGTGTATAATCCCGATCAAGTCGTGTGGCTGGCGCTGCCCTCACACCCTCACAACAGCGACTGCCATGACCGCAAGTAGAGAGTCGAGTTAACCTGCTATGATCGAAGTCGTTATTGATAGTGTCCGTGTCAGCTTGATGTCCCCCCACCGCATGGTGGTACTCAAAGACCTCAACAGCGACCGTTACCTGCCGATCTGGATCGGGCCGTTTGAGGCGGACGCCATCACCGTTGAACTTCAGGAAGTGCCGCCGCCGCGCCCCCTGACCCATGATCTCCTCAAAGCGATCATCCGGGAGATGGGCGGTCGCGTCGTCCATGTGCTGATCAGCGACCTGCGCAACGATGTTTACTACGCCCGGATCGTGATCGAAGTGAACGGCAAGCAGTTGGAGATCGACTCCCGCTCCAGCGACGCGATCGCGCTGGCCGTGCGCGTTAAAGTGCCGATCTTCGTGGCGGAAAATGTGATGAGCCGCGCCGCGATCGAGCCGGATGAAGATGTCGAACAGGAAGTGGTGGCCGGCAGCGACGAGCCGACGACCGAAGAGACGATCGACGAGCGCCGTCTGAGCGCCTTTGCGGATTTCGTGAATTCGCTGGATATTGATCTGGACGAAGACGAAGAGCGTTAATTCGCGCACGCCGCTATTCAATTTCAGTAGATCACGAAAGTTGAGTGCGGGTTGACAAACGACCTGGTTTGGTTAGGTTTAGGTCATCACAACCAACGAACCCAAACCAAGTCATGCACAGCATACCAGAACAGCGACTGCAAGC
>Ga0224723_1000298_pt1 | contig 34921 bp, 33 predicted proteins | sample Balambano_FR2_Me_FD_161647 | JGI IMG/M metagenome (GOLD analysis project Ga0224723, IMG submission 161647) | Freshwater sediment microbial communities from Lake Towuti, South Sulawesi, Indonesia - Balambano_FR2_MetaG | ecosystem: Environmental > Aquatic > Freshwater > Lake > Sediment | place... | reverse complement strand
GAACTTTATTCATCGTAATGATATCGTTATCTTCAATTATGAGTTTGATACACTAACTAGATGGTTACTCAAGGTCTCATATAATTCTGCTCGTTCTTCAAAAACAAATCACGAGTACTTATCACAGTTTACAGATTACATACTTTATAATATTAGTCGCCCAGACGGGTTAGCCTTATTTGTACAATTAATTATTCCGTATAAATTAACAAAAGACCAATTAGAAACTTTTCCTAGAAAGAACGAATTAATAAATGGAGAGGCTTTACCGACTTTTACTAGAGCAGGTCAAATTGAACAACCAAGAGGAAGTGGATTTAGACCTGGACGATTTTTTGCGATAAATTCTTATCAGTTTTATATTTTTATCCGTCCAGATAATATGTCTGAAAAAGCTTGGAAGAAATATATTTCAAATATTAATTCATTGGTTCCTGGCGCAATTCAACTTAGAAGATTTAAAAATAAGATAAAGTTAACAGCATCAAGTGTTACTGCTCTTGACTCTAATTTGGAGTTAATAAAGCAAAACGAGTCAGCGTATAACGAATGGAAATCTAAAAACAGAGAAACTTAAATTAAGGAGAACTAACTTTGAAAATCATTGCATGTATCAAACAAGTCCCAGACTCGGAGGCGAAAGTAAAAGCCGAGGGTGGGCAAATTTCTTGGGGAGATGCGCCGTTGGTCATCAACCCATTTGACGAATATGCCGTTGAAGGTGCATTACAACAAAAAGAAGCGACCAATGGCACAGTCACTGCATTGTGCATCGGACCAGAAACTGCAAAAGAAGCACTCAAGCATGCGCTTGCGATGGGAGCAGATGAAGCCATTCTCGTTTCTGATTCTGCATTGAACGAACTCGATACAGTCGGCGCGGCGAAAGTGCTTGCGGCGGCGATTCAAAAAATTGGTGCGGATATGGTCGTGTTTGGTCGCCAAACATTAGATAATGGTGCAGGCATCACCCCTGCTCAAACAGCGAGGCTTCTCGGTTATCCAATGCTGGGGTTGGCTGGCAGTATCAAGGTCAATGAAAGAAGCGTAACAGTTGAACGAGTCCTCGAAGAAGGCAAACAAATTGTCAAAGCGAATCTTCCTGCGGTCATCAGCGTCGTGCAAAGCATTGGCGAGCCACGTTATCCATCGTTCATGGGAATTCGCAAAGCATCGAAAGCAGAAATTCCTGTTTGGTCATTGAGCGATTTAGGAATCTCTGCGCCCACACAAATTGTCACACGCACCGAATTGATGACACCACCCGCGCGCGAAACCGTTGTGGAAATGATCACTGGCGAAAGCCCAGCCGAAATTGCAGAAAAACTTGCCGATAAAATCATCGCGGAGAAAGTGCTATGAAAACTTTAGTCTATATTGACCACTTCAAAGGCGATGTTCAACCTTCTTCTTGGGAGGCGTTGGGTGTTGCAAAAAAATTCGGCGAGGCAGTTGCAGTTGTTTTTGGTGCAAATGCAAATGATGTTGCGAAAACTGCATTTGAATATGGCGCGGATGAAGTTTTGCTCGCAGATGATTCTTCACTGACAGATTATCGTGCTGAGGCGTATGCCTCTACTCTCTCCGCGCTCGCTTCTTCTCTTAACCCAAACTTGATTCTGTTTCCGACAACTGCTCGTACCCGTGAACTTGCCGCCATGTCCGCAGTGGATTTGAATACCAATGTGATGACTGATTTAACAGGTCTTGAAGCAAATGGTGATACATTTGTTGCTACTCGCCCCATTTACGAATCAAAATTATTTGAAAAAGTTGTTTGCTCAAGCAAACCTGTGATAGCAACATTACGCGGACGTGCTTTCCCGAAACCAAATCAAGAAACAGGCAAAAGTGGAAAGATTACAAAAGTCGAAGCCAAAGGTGAAGCGAAATCAACTGTGGAAGGTTATTCTGCCTCTGAAAGCGCAGTCAACTTAGGGGATGCAAGCATTATCGTCTCTGGTGGACGTGGTGTTTCAAATAATCCATCTTTAACTCCACCTGCTGGTTTGGGTGAAAAGCAAGCAGAAATTTGGCGCGCTCAACAAGGCTTTGCATTGGTCACTGACTTGGCAAAAGTTTTGGGTGGAGCCGTTGGTGCTTCTCGCGCCGCAGTAGATGCAGGCTATATCCCCTACTCCCATCAAGTGGGTCAAACAGGCAAAGTCGTTGCTCCAGATTTATATATCGCAAACGGAATCTCTGGCGCGATTCAACATCTCGTTGGCATGCGAAATGCAAAAGTCATCGTCGCCATCAACAAAGATGCCGATGCTCCCATCTTCAAAGCCGCGAGGTTTGGCGTGGTCGGAGATTTGTTCCAAATTGTCCCTGCATTGACTGAGGCGTTTAAGAAGAAGTTGGGAAAGTAAATTCATAATATTCGAAAATAGACTTCTTTTATAAAGAAGTCTATTTTTATTAATTGCTGTAAAATTAATAAAAACTGTTTAGAGGCAAACTATGTTTACTTGCAAATATTGTGGTTCAGAATTCATAGAACATAAATCAAATTGCCCCAATTGTGGCGCGCCAATTAAGGTTGCTGACAAAAAAGTTACAAAAGAAGATGCACCAAAGTCTATTCGGGAAATTTGTATAAAGTATGAAGATGTCAGCAACCTATATCTTGATGAAGCGATAGACACGAAACGTATGAAAACGGTCAGGGAAAATTTTGATATTCATGAGAATGAAAACATTATCATGGTCTATGACGACACACTTTTCGGCAATAATAAAGTTGGCTTTGCGATTTGTGCAGGCGGTTTGTATTGGAAAAACGATTGGACGATCGAATCAAAACGAAATTTCTTGACTTGGGATGAGTTTGCAAAGAGAAAAATCATATTAGATAAACTCCAAATCAATTTAGGGCGTGGCGATAATATCGGCACCGCAGGCGTGGGAGATGATGAAGCCAGAAGGCAAATGGTAAAGATGTTGAATGAGATAAAGGACTTGTTATCTTAATCAGTAACGAGGCTGTAAATTTCTTTAAGAATTTACAGCCTCGTTTACAAATTTATTGTTGCATAAATTAGCATGTTACGTTACAAGCGTGACCTACATTTAATGGTGACTTGCACTTCCAAAAGCATGTTCAAACACAAGTATTGCATAATATTCCCACGGGAATGGTGCATTGTAAGCAAATGAGTTTTTATTTGGAGAAAATGATTTTGATTTCAAGTTTTCATCTAAAAATAAAAGCATTTCATTCCATGCTTCGGCTTGTGCGCCACCCGCTTTGATTCCATTTGCATCCACCATAAAAGCATGCGGTTGGTTTTCATAAATCGAAATTTGATGTGGAATGCCCGCTTGTTGCAATCCATTTTCTAAAGCAGTCACTTCTTCTAATGGAATAGAATCGTCTGCCCCGCCAAAAATCCCAAGCACAGGTCCTGATAAATTTTTCAACACTTCGGGGTTTGTTTCCGATGAGCCGTAAAAAACAACTGTGGTTGCCATGTTTGGATTATGTAAGCTGTATAAAAGCGAGACTCGCCCACCATAGCAAAAACCAGCGATCCCAATTCGGTTTATATCCACATCGGGTTGTGATGCAAGCCAAGCGTACACAGAATCTAAATCAGTGTTTACATCCATTTGTTTTGTATTAATGACCTGATAAATCGCGCGCAGAATCCATGTTGTGGTTGAGCCTCGAAATGTGTCTGGGACGATGACGAAATAGCCTTCTTCTGCTAACAAATCTGCTTTGGAAATGAGTTTTTCATTCACGCCGTAAAACTCGTGAATCATTATCATTGTGGGAAACGGTCCATCGCCTTGTGGTTTCGCCACATAAGCGAGGACATCTGGTGTGTTGTTGATAGTGGAGATGGTGGTGTTGGTCAATGCTTCGAGACGATTTCTACCAAGTAATGAGTCTACAAAAATGCTGAGGGGGATGAACAGGATGAGGATTCCTACAACAATTAACAATACAAGTAAGATGCGTCTAAATGTTTTCATCAGATAACTCCTATTTTGTTTAATTCTATCTGTTTATAAGGGTTGTAAAATAAATCTTTTATATGTTAAACCATAAGTACTATAAGGTACTCTAGTACTCTTCAAAATTAAAAGCTATTGTATAAAATAATTTAGAAAAGGAGAAAAAATGAAATCAAAAAATTTAAGAATTACTTTTCTGATGGTTGCTTTTATTATTTTTAGTTTAGCGTGTGGTTTATCATCAGAAGCGGCTTCAACAGAAGAAGTCGCAACACCGGAAGTAACAGATGTGGCACAGTCACCAACCGACTCGGCACCGCCTGCTGAGCCTATTATTCAACATAAAGACATCCCTGTCAATTTGCCCATACAACAGAATGGTCAAGCAGGAGACTTTGATTCCTCTATGGTCTTAGAAAATAATTCTCTTATTGGCGGAGACCGTTTTACGTTTGGTCGTTTTGAACGCCCATTTAACGCCAATACGATGGATGTTTATTTCCCTCAATTAGATATCGTAGATACAAAAGTATTTCAGGATGATACTTGGATTTATGCAAGCCTAACATTAAAGGAATTGAGCACTGCTAGTTCCAGCAGTGAAAAATACGCTGTTGAACTTGATACTAACATAAATGGCAAGGGAGACTGGTTAATTATCACTTTCAAGCCTGAGTCTACAGAGTGGGTTGTAAAAGGTGTGCAAATTTTTCAAGACACTAACAATAATGTTGGTTTAGATTTACCCAGCCTGACTGATGAAGATGCTATTGGAGAGGGAGATGGATTCGAAACAAAAGTCTTTGACCAAGGACAAGGGAATGACCCTGACTCTGCATGGGTGCGCATTTCACCCAATGACTCAAATACGATTGAGTTTGCTATAAAGAAATCTGTAGTTGGGAACCCCACACAATTTATGATTAATATGTGGGCAGGCAATTCTTTACTAGATGCATCTTTGTTCGATATCAACGACCAATTTACTCATGAAGAAGCCGGAGCGGCAGATAAAGGACTTGAGTACTTTTATCCTATCAAAGAAGTATCTGAAATTGATAACTCCTGTAAAATGGCAGTTGGTTTTCAACCAACTGGAGCCGAGGCTGGTATATGCCCAGTTCCACAACAACAAGCTGGAGACCCTGTTCCACCTGGAACTTCATGCCCTGCAAATACATTTTTGTTTTGTAACCAAAATGGCTGTTTCTGTTTCCCAATATTTATAGTAACTTTTCCTACCCCTATCCCCCCTGTTCCTTAGTTTAGGTCATTGATTTATTTCTATACTCTATCTGGAATATAGTTCCAGATAGAGTATTTATTGGGGTGCTCTCAATAAATTAAACTTTGATTATTAAAAACTTCTGGTATAATCTGCCCGCTCGACAACCAAACTGGAGAGATCGCGTAGTCTGGCTTAGCGCGCACGCTTGGAAAGCGTGTAACCCTCAAAGGTTCGCGGGTTCGAATCCCGCTCTCTCCGCCACAAAATACAACGTCCCGCAGGTTTGAGTAAATCAATTTGATTCATTCAAAGTAACCAGTGGGACGGTTAATATAAAAAAGACCTGATTTGATGTCAGGTCTTTTGTGTTGATATTTATTATTGAATTGGCTTGCCAACGAAAAGCGTTTGGCTTGAAAGTTCTTGAGTATTATCAAATAAGGATTTGGCTTCTTCAAAGGTAGTTTGGCAAGTTAAGCCGTTATCATCTGTAAACTGAAATGTTTGTGTTTCAGAAACATTTGATGCAACCCACGCTTCGATTAACGTTTGAGCATTCACTTCGCACAGTTCTTGAGTCGTTACTTCTTCTGAGACTGTTTCAGGTTGCATGACTGGCATGGTAGCGGGAACCAAAGTGGGTACCGGAGTTCGGTATACTTGAAGTTCGCCACGATAGCAAGTGAGTGTAAAACCGCAAGAATTGATGTAAAGAAAACCTACCCATGCCATTACACCAACGAGAAAAATTAAGATTGTGCCGTAAATATAACTTCTTACATCATCATTCATTGTATCTCTCCCTCTCTCATTCTGTTCCCGCAAGCGTGCGGACAAAATTTACAATATCCCATCGCTCGCGCACTGTCAGGTTTTCGTTTAACGGTGGGCATTGACCAGAAAAGTCAACATCAGGGAAGAGAGAGTTATTAGGATTAAATTTTCCATTTGAAATCGTCAGGAAAATTTGACCATCCGATAAACCTTGCACTTCTTCACTCGTCAGATTAGCAGGTTTTACTTTCACCAAATAAGCCGCAATGGTTGTTATTTCTGTACCTGTTGCCCCATGGCAAACCGCACAATGGATTTGATACAAACTTCCACCCCGTGCTACAGATACTTCATCTACCGACACTGGATTGACAGGGTCTGAACCGGGCAAATATGCGACACCATCTACAGGAATAGAATTGACAGGCACAGGCAATGGCACTTCTTGGTCGTCAAAAGATTCTTGAAGTTCCATAAATACAACCCAATCAATTTTTATCACGTCAAATGAAAAGGTCATAATTGTAAGGGCAATAATACCTAATGCTGTAAACACAACAGCAAGTTGTCTTAATAATCTCATAATTGTTGCGCCTCCGCAGGCTTGATGGATTCTGCGCCAAGTTTTTTCAATAAGTCTTTAATTTTGCTTTCTTCCACATGCGCACAGTCCACGATAACGGCATATTTGCCATCACTTACTTCTGGCACATATTGCATTGGGCGATAGTTGGGGAAAAAACTATCTAAAAAGACTGCTAAGAAAGTGGACAGCAACATTCCAAGCATGGTTAATTCAAATAAAATAACAAACGTTGGGGGCCATGGCACAAATGCTTGTGTGCTTACTTGAATTGGATACGGATACCAATATGGCGCAATAAAAGCCAAGAAAGATGCCGCCGAAAAGCCTAAGATGGCTCCGCCCATGGCGACACGTGGCACATTTGAATGTTGCGGCGGGCGACCTAACATCGCCTCAGTCACAGGGACGCCTGATACTACATACATACAATCGTCACTCACCCCTAACTTGCGGAGTTGCTCAATTGCATTTGCAGTCGGGTCAAGGTCTCCAAAGACTGCTAACACGCCAGGTGATTTTTTAGATTTGGATTCAGCCATTGCGTCCTCCTATTCCAATTCGCTAACTTGAACGACAGTTTCGCGTCCAAATTTCTTGAGTTGATGTGCCATCTGACCTTCTTGCACTTCCCAAACAGGAATCATTGGGATTAATTTGGCGAAGATGACATATAACAGAATGAATAAAACCAGTGTACCAATGCCAAGCGGAATTTCGATGCCTGGTGTGTATTGACGCCAAGTGAACGGCATACGGTTAATCGTCAATGAAATAGGGATGATGATATAACGCTCTAACCACATGCCTACATTGATAAGAATACCAACAATTGACACTAACCAAGGTGTTGAACGCCACTTTGGATTCCAAAGAATTGCCCATGGAATGGCAATATTGACAATTAACATCAAAAACCACATCCACCCAAGTGGACCGGCTTCATGGAAGTGAAGCAATTGTTTTGTCCACTTATCACCACCGTACCATTGCACCATATAATCATTGAAGAAGAAGTAAGCCCAACCCATTGAAATAATGAGCATGAGTTTACCAATGGCATCAAAATGTTCAGCACGGATGAAGTAATCCATATTCTTGATAAACTTGCGAACTGCGGCAAGTACCACCACCGCCGCACCCATACCTGAATGTAAAGCACCTATAACAAAGTATGGACCAAAAATAGTTGAATTCCAACCTGGGCGCATCGCGGCGGCAAAATCCCAAGACACGATAGTGTGTACCGAGAACATGACTGGGATAATTGCAAATGCAAAAATATTCATGGCATTGCGTAAGTGAGTCCACTCACCTTCTGTACCGCGGAAACCAAGCGCAAGGATGCGATAAAAATTCTTTCTCCAACCCGTTGTCTTATCACGCGCCATCGCAAGGTCTGGGATGAGTGGCAAGAAAAGATACATAGTAGAAGAAAGCAGATAAGTAGTAATCGCTAACAAGTCCCAGGAAAGAGGCGAATGGAAGTTGGGCCACAACATGCGTTGATTTGGATAAGGCATCAACCAATAAGCTAACCACACACGTCCCATGTGCATGAAGATACTGAAACCTGCTTGCACCAAACCGAAGGTGGTCATCAATTCTGCAACGCGCGTAAATGGACGACGAAACTCAGCCCGAAACACACGCAAAATCGCTGAGATAAACGTACCTGCGTGACTAATACCAATCCAAAACACGGTGTTGACGAGGAAGATGCCCCAATACGATGGGCGGTTAACACCAGCGACACCCACACCTTCTGCAATTAAGACATACCATGAGTACACCAAACAATATGCTACTGTAGCACCCATGAAAATAACAGTTGCCCACCATTTCCATGATGGTTTTTCTGTTACGGCTTCCATCACCATGTCATTCATCACCCCGCGTGGAAGCGGGTCAAGCATCAAATGTTTTTCTTTGAAGTGTTCTTCTGTGTGACCATGATGCTCATGGTGTTCTTGTTTCTTTTCGGTCTCTTTTTTACCGTACGCCATTTATGCACCTCCTCCATTCAAATAAGTAATGTTTGGAAGTGTGCCTAATTCTTCTAAATGTTTCTTGCCATGGGTATGACCATGATGAATCATGTTGTAAACTAAGGTATCTTCTTTATCAATGCGTCCAAACGTAATGGCATTCGATGGACAGGCTTGTGCACAAGCGGTTGTAAATTCTCCATCCATCACATCACGCCCTTCGGATTTGGCTTTATCGTTGGCTTTGTGGATGCGTTGGATACAGAACGTACATTTTTCCATCACACCGCGTCGGCGCACAGTGACATCTGGGTTAAATTGGTTTGGCAAAGGTTCAGGGCGTTCATAATCTCGCCAGTTGAAGGTACGCACTTGATACGGACAGTTGTTAGCGCAATAACGTGTACCCACACAACGGTTATAAACTTGTAAATTTAACGCTTCTGCTTGTGAATGTACAGTCGCAAACGCCGGGCAGACTGGTTCACAAGGCGCGCTTCCGCATTGTTGACACATCATCGGTTGTTGATTGGTCATCTTCACTTCGGGATATTCACCTTCCCAAAAGCGTTCAATCCGAATCCAGTGCATGGCACGACCATAACCAGAATCTTCTTCACCTACAAATGGAATATTATTTTCCATTGCACATGCGGCTACACAGGCTTGGCAACCAGTACAAATATCTTGGTCAATCACCATGCCCCACTTGCCGCCTTCTTCTGTGGCTAACTTCACTTCAGAAATTTTCAAATCAGACAATGTCGTCATGATTAATGCTCCTCACCACCAAGGTCTTCGCCGTACACGCCCATTCTACTTTCATTGCGTGAGACGGGTTTGAACTTGCCAGTCTTTTCAATTCTCACTTTCATACCTGCAAATGCTAAATCACCTGCTTCGTTGAAGTGCAGACCTAATAAATCGGCAGGGTTAGCACCACGATTTTGTGCATATCTACCATAAGCCGTGTGACCCTGACCAAACGGAATAGCCACCGTATCAGGTCGAATAGCAGGGTACATATAAACAGGCACTTCAATTTCACCTGCTTCACTAATCACTCTTACAACTTCATCATTTTCAAGATGCAAGTGATGTGCAGTTTCTGGATTAATTTCAATCCAAGTCGTCCACATCACAGTTGTTGTTGGGTCTGGTAATTCTTGTAACCAGGGTTTGTTGGCGCCAGCCTCACCTAAAGTTGGTGAAACAAACGGCACAAAGAAAAACTCACCTTCACCAGCAAATTTTGCTTGTTCAGCACTGATGTTTCTGCTAAAAGCCGTTGAACCGCTTGGTGAAACTTTTGCATCCACATTCTTCCACCAACCACCATATTGTTGGAAGTAAGCCATAAACGCGGCATTATCTGTGGCAGAGAATGAACCGCTTGATTCACTCATCAATGCAGTCACTTTATTTTCCAAAAATTCAACTTCGTCGGCGAATGGCAAAGCAGAGGCAAATGCACCACCTGCCAAACCTGCGGCTGTAATTAACACATCTACTGTAGAACGCGTATTGTAATAAGGTGAAACAACAGGTTGAGCCCCAGAAAGAACCGGTAAATCAGTTCCAGTTGTCACACGTTGGTAACCCCAACCTTCCAAACCATGATGGTCAGGCAAAACATAATCCGCTTCTACGGCAGTTTCATCTGGGAATGTCCCAAACGAAATCACTTGCCCCACATTGCTCAATGCTTCTTTGAAACCAATAGCATTTGGCAATTCAAAAACGAGGTTGACACCATGCACAAACAAAACTTTAATTTCGCCATTTTTCATTCTGTCAACAAACGCTTGCATTTCTTGAGCAGAAGCCGGGCGATGATATTCACTTTGATTTGGAGCCAAAGCCGAAATATACATACCGCCAGCCTTACCAACATTACCAGCCAAAACATTCAAAGCCAACACTGCTTCAGCCACAGCCAAACCATTGGATTGACCTAATGCAGGTCCACCGGGGATTGCGACAGCATTGGAAGTAGCAAACATTTCAGCAAGATGTTGCAACGCTTCTAACTTAACGTCAGCCTGAGAAGCCACTTCAAGCGGGTCTACACTTGAAAAGATTCTCGGAACAGAACCACCTTTAATTTCTGCTACTAACTTACCAATTGCGAGGATAACCATCGCTTCTGTACCGGGCTTCACTGCAATCCATTCATCCGCCTTGGCACCCGTCGCAGACATTCTCGCTTCAAATTGCACCATGCGACCACGCAATTTTGTTTCAGTCGCTTTTCTAAAATTAGCAAAACCGCGAGTATATGAAAGTGGAGAGAGCCACGTTTCTAAAAAGTTTGCACCAAAAGAAAATACTGTTTGAGCATTGGCTACATCAAACCACGGCATACCCGCTTGACCAAAAAGATTTTCAGCCGCTTTGCTCAAAGTAGCACGCGACTCAAACATGCTCAATGCACCAAAGCGGACTGGGGCATTGACCCCTGCTGAATTTGCCAAATCAGTTACAAGGTCAAATAAATGATCCGATGACGTCCCAAGTAAAAATGCAATTTCGTTTGGTTGATTATTTTTCAAAGCATCTGCCACAACTTGAATAGCATCATCCCAATTTATATTTTCACCAGCAAAATCACCGCGAGATTTCTTAATCGGGTCTGTGACTCTATCTGGATTATATAAACCATGCAATGTGGCTTGACCACGCGCGCAAGTCTTTCCAAGATTTAATGGATGATTGGCATTCCCCTCAACTTTAATCGCACGCCCTTGATATGTGCGGACGACAAGACCGCACCCTACTGCACATTCACGACATGTCGTGGCGTAATAAGTGCTGACACCGACTAAATTGTATTCGGGCATTTGTTGATATGGTTCGCGCGTAACATAACGCGAAGCAGGACCACAACCCGTAAGCACAGCAGTTGTTGCCGCGCCCAAACCAGCCAGTTTTAGAAAATCACGCCGGGAAACTTGTTCACTCATAATAATAATTTCCTTTCGCCCGGGTTAATAATGACACGTGCCACAGTCGACGAGTTTGATTAACTTCTCTTGGTCTTCACCGGCTGTTTCAATATGACAATCCAAACACCAACCCATATTCATCACCTGCGGGTTTTCGGCAATACCCATTCTACTCATATCACCATGGCAATCTTCACAATTCTTTCCAGCCGCCACATGCGCGCGATGATTAAACTGCACAAAGTCTGGCACAATGGCTACCGGCACCCATTGAATTGATTCGCCATTTAGCACAGCATCTTTCAATGGTACAAGCAATTCACTGGTTGCAGTTTTCTCAATTTGATTATGACACGCCCAACACTTGGCTTGTGATGGAATCCCCGCCGCAGGTCCCTTTGCCGCACCAGGATGACAATACAAACATTGAATCCCAAACTGCACATGTGTTTGATGCGGAAACTCAATTGGCTGAGGTGGCGTTTGTTGTGTAAGCGAAATTCCATACACCGCCGCACTAAACACCGAAAGCAAAACAATGCCCACTGCAATTAACCCTATCGGTTGCATCAGCCAGTTAAAAATCTTTTTTAACATGGATTCTCCTAAAGTAAACTTTAAGCGCAACGCCGCCGCGAACAAATCAACGGCGACGGCTTAAGATATCTTACTGCTTGTAACTTGAATCACCATCAACAGAAAACAGTTTGCAACAATGTTGAAAATCATAAAAACAAAAAATCGAAACTACAAACCCTTTCTTCAAAATCAAATTCATTCTGGTCTCCAAGTTCGGCAAATTATACATCGAAAGTGCAAAAAGGTACAAGCAAACCTTTATGCGAACCAGCCAATAAAGCAATTATAAAGTACAAGTCCTGTCATTGCGAGGCAAAGCCGAAGCAATCTCTTTTCAATGGTATAGGTATGAGTTTTATGATAAACACTCCCAGTGATACAATTATATTGAATCCGCTATGAAAACTTACTTTGTAGGAATTATCGCGCTTCTTTTAATTACGTTGACACTTGCTCTTGCCGCGTCAAACTTCGTCTCCGCCGACACATTGACTGCATCCGCAAGTGCAGGCGTAATGATTCAACAACCTACCCCCACACCCACTGCAATACCAGCATCCGAAATCGGCTCCACTGACGGCATCCTCGTCATGGGCATTGTGATTGTAATGATTATCACCCTACCAATTTTGTTTCGGAAGAAGTAGGTAGGTAAACGAGATACAAGTTACGAGATGCAAGTTACGCATTACGAATCACGCACACTCCCTTTAACCCCCTATTAACAAAACGTAACTTCATATTAACAAATTTTTTTTGCCTTTAATGATATAGTCGAAAACATGGCAGAAAAAATACTGATTGTAGAAGATGAACTCGCTTTGCAAGAAACACTGGCATACAACTTAAAAAAAGAGGGCTATACAGTGGAAACCGTTGGCAATGGACGGTACGCTTTAGAATCTGCCCGCAAGATGAAGCCTGATTTAATCGTGCTAGACATCATGCTCCCTGAAATGGATGGCTTTGAAGTGGCACGCATTCTTCGTAAAGAAATGTCTTCTGCGATTTTGATGCTGACCGCCAGAGATGATGAAATAGACCGCGTCGTCGGTTTAGAAGTTGGCGCAGATGATTATTTGACCAAACCATTCTCAATGCGTGAATTGATAGCACGAGTCAAAGCACAATTAAGAAGAACGAGATTATTACGAGAAGAAATCAGCAAGTCTGTTGAACCTATCAAACACGAAACATTGACCTTTGAAAACTTAACCATTGACTTAACTCGCCGCGAAGTGACATTAAACGGAAAGCCTGTGCAACTCAAACCGAAAGAATATGAGTTATTGCTTTTCTTTGCTGAACATCGCCGACAAATGCTCTCGCGCGAATTTATTTTAGAACGTGTGTGGGGCTGGGATTATATTGGTGACAGCAGAACTGTGGACGTGCATGTCCGTTGGCTGAGGCAGAAGATAGAAGCCGACGCGGCTGAACCAAAACGAATTGTCACCGTAAGAGGCGGAGGGTATCGGTTTGAAGGGTAGAAATGTCTAAAACAGATTTATCCATTTCAATGGAAAGAGCAACTGTATATAGTTTGTTATTTGCTCTGCCCATTGGATTTTTACTCGGCTGGCTTTACACACTTCGTTGGGGATTTGAAAAATTAAGATTTGGCTTCGATATTTTCTTTGGAGGGCTATTTGATTTTTTGCTCGTTTTTATTCTCGGAATTATTGTTCACGAGTTAATTCATGGCATTACATGGATGATTGCAGGCAACAAGCCTTTCAGTGCTATCAAGTTTGGCGTGTTATGGAAATCACTGACACCATACGCACATTGTAAAGAGCCATTGCAAGTGAATGCGTATCGAATCGGGGCGGCGATGCCTGCGATTTTATTAGGTTTACTACCTGCTGTAACTGCAATTCTGAATGGCAATGGTTGGGCAATTGTTTTTGGTATTGTATTTATCACTGCCGCTGGTGGTGACATGGTTATTTTATGGTTAATACGAAATGTAGAGAAAAATAAATTTGTAGAAGACCATCCCTCCAAAGCAGGTTGCTATGTGTTGGATGAAAATTTAATTGCGTAATTTACGTTTTACGCATCACGTTTTACGTTTTATAACATGATTCAATTACCCTATATCCTAGTAATTATTCTTCTTTTGTTTGCCCTGTTTTTTGCATGGCGATATTATGATTTAAGAAAACGCATCAATCAATATGCACAAGCAATTCGCAATCAATCAGATTTTTCTGGCAAGTTAAAAGATTTAGAAAGTTTAGCCAGCGTGGTGAATTCTTTGCAGTCAATTTTTAGTATAGAAAGAGCCAACCTCAACGCTGAAAATGCCCGCCTCGCCACTGTGTTAGAACAATTGACTGACGGCGTGTTAATTGCCGATGCAGATGGACGGGTGCAATTTGCCAACCCTGCCGCCCGAAAATTATTTGATGTGCAAAACCCGATTCAACAAACGATTGCACAAGTGATTCGTAATTTTCAATTAATTGAAGCGTGGCGAAGATGCCAACAAACTCGTTTGATTCAAATTGAAACTGTGGAATTGCCTACTCGTAAACAATTTTTACAGTTAACCGTGATTCCAGATAAATATGAAAGCGGAAGTTTATTACTGGCACAAGATTTGACGCGTGTGCGCAGACTCGAAACTGTGCGACGAGATTTTATTTCCAATGTCTCACACGAATTGAGAACGCCACTGGCTTCATTAAAAGCATTGACTGAAACTTTACAAAACGGCGCGCTTGAAGACACGGAAGCGGGTCCACGATTCCTTGACAGAATTCACACCGAAGTAGATGCGTTGACTCAAATGACGCAAGAGTTATTAGATTTATCTCGCATTGAATCAGGTCAGGTGGAATTAAATTTTGCACCGATTACTCCCAAAAATTTAATTCACTCTGCCGCAGACAGAATGAAAGCGCAAGCCGAACGTGCCAATTTAAAAATTACAGTTCATTGCAATGACAATTTAAAAACGATGCGAGCCGATTATGCCCGTTTGGAACAAGTGTTAGTGAATCTCATTCACAATGCGGTCAAGTTCACAAAATCAGGTGGAGAAATCAGTTTGTTTGCTGAACCAATTGACAAGGGATGCCGATTCGCTGTAAAAGATACAGGCATCGGCATCCCAGCAGAAAGTCTCAACAGAATCTTTGAAAGGTTTTATCGAGTCGATTCATCACGCACAGGTTCTGGTACCGGGTTAGGTTTATCTATCGCAAAACACATCGTGGAAGCACATAACGGAAAAATTTGGGCAGAGAGTGAATTGGGGCAAGGCAGTACGTTTTATTTTTCAATTCCCCATCAAGTGTGATTGCACATCAAAACTTTTATTTTCTGATTCTGGTTTTAAGCGCATGTATGAACCATCTGCTTGTAAAACTCTGGCGCGCATATTATCTTTGAGATAATTTTCTAACACGTTATCGCGCAAATGTTTGATTTGTTTTTTATTTTCAACAGGGAAAACCACTTCAACACGATGATTCAAATTGCGCGGCATTAAATCGGCACTGCCCATGTAAATTTCATCTTTTTCATTGTTTTGAAAATAATACATACGGCTGTGTTCTAAATAACGTCCTACAATACTAATGACGCGAATATTTTCACTCACACCTTTCACATTTGGTCTTAAGCAACACATACCTCGCACCAATAAATCCACTTTTACGCCTGCTTGCGAGGCTTGATATAACAATTGAATCATTTCAGTATCAACCAATGAATTCATTTTGAAAATGATTCTGGCTTTATGCCCTACTTTGGCATGTTCAATTTCACGTTTGATTAACGATGAAATTTTATTTCTCAAATTGACAGGTGCAACCAATAATTTTTTATAACTTTGTTTGGTTGAATAGCCCGTTAAATAATTAAACAAATCCGTAGCATCAGCACCTATAGCATCATCACATGTAAATATACCCATATCTTCATAAATGCGCGAAGTGACCGCATTGTAATTTCCTGTTGCCAAATGCAAATAACGCCGAATCCCCTCCCCTTCTTTTCTCACTACCATCGCCACTTTGCAATGTGTTTTGAGTCCAACCAAACCATACACCACATGCACACCTGCTTGCTCCAATTGTTTTGCCCAACCGATATTTGATTCTTCATCAAACCGCGCTTTGAGTTCGACTAAGACCGCGACTTGTTTTCCTCTTTCGACTGCTTCTAACAACGCTTCAACTACGGGGGCATTTGCTCCTACACGGTACACAGTTTGTTTGATGGCAAGCACTTGCGGGTCACGCGCGGCGGCATACAGAAAATCTATCACTGGCGCAAAAGAATCATACGGATGATGAAGCAAAATATTTTCATTGCGGATAATATCGAAGATATTTGAGTCAGGTGTGTATTTTAGGGTTTTAGGAATGCGTGGTTTATATAACGGATATTTCAAATCATGCCGCTCAACGTTGTTATACACTTGCCATAAGTTTGCTACCCCTAGCGGATGATTCAGCACATAGACATCATTACGTGTGATTTCAAGGTTTTCAATTAACAAATCCAACACTTCTGGCGGCATAGATGGATATACTGAAACCTGCACTACTGACCCAAACTTACGTTTGCGAATGCTTTGTTGCATAGTTTCGAGTAAATCATCGGCTTCGAGTTCTTGAATTTCAATATCGGCATCACGCAAAATGCGGAAGGGATGTGCGGCGACCACTTCTAAACCGGGGAATAAATCTGCTAAGTTATGAGCAATCACTTGCTCTAACCAAACAAAATAATGATGATGTGCAATCGTGCCATCTTTTCTAAGACCACCAGAGGATTTTTTAATCGGCACAAGGCGTGGAAGCGTATCTGGCACTTTCAGGCGAGCAAATTTTTCATTGCCTTTTTTATCTTTGATGACGATGGCTAAATTCAAACTCAAATTAGAAATATGCGGAAAAGGATGACCAGGGTCTAACGCTAAAGGAGTCAAAACTGGATAGACTACATCGGTAAAATATTTATCGGCTTTTTCTTTTTGCGTTTTGCTTAACTTGTGATATTCAAGAATATGGACACCCGCTTTATCTAATTTCGGTAATAATTTACGTTGAAAGTAATGTTGAGCATCATGCAATAATTCTTGAGAAAGTTTGTGAATCGCGGCGAGTTCATCACGTGGAGTCATACCATCGGCAGAGACCTCCATGATGTTGGCTTCTACTTGCTTGCGAATGCCAGAAACCCGTACCATGAAAAATTCATCCATGTTGGAGCCGAAGATAGAAAGAAATTTAATTCTTTCTAACAATGGATTATTTTCATCACGTGCTTCTTCAAGCACGCGGCGTTGAAATTCCAACAGACTCAGTTCGCGGTTGATATATAAAGAAGGAGAGTTAAGGTCGAGGTCGGGCATACAGGTATCCGTTAAGAAAGAAGCGGTTATTTATTTCCAATTTCAACTAACACACCGGGAGTCAAAAGCCATTCCAAAGTCGCGCGTCTGGTATGGCGTAAATCTTCTGTGGAAAGTAAACACACGCCACCTTTTTTCAAAGCCATATCCACTGGTGAGGTTTGACCCACCAGCAAACTGACCAACGTGGTGAGATACGGTTCGTGACCAACAAGCGCGAGACTATCCACTGTAAATTTTTCGTTGATTTCTGCAATCAACAAATCAGGGTCGCCTAGTGGAATTAAGTTATCAGTGTATGAAATTTTCTTTTTTATTTTGAAAACTTCGCCAAGAATTTCAGCAGTTTCTTTGGCGCGTGCATAAGGGCTGGAAAGTATCAAATCAAAATCAACACCAAGCGCGCGTAAACCTTTTGCGATTTGACGCATTTTTTTACTGCCTTTTTCAGTTAACTTTCTATCGCTATCTTCACCTGATTTTGATTCTTCTTCTGCAATGGCGTGGCGAATAATGTATAAGTTCATTTTTATCTCCTTTTTTTATCCACTAATCCTCACGAATTTTCACTAATTGTGTTTTATTCGCGCAGATTAGTGTAGATTAGCGGATACATATTTTTTATGTTTCAATTTCTAATTTCATTCCAAAAATTTCTTGAAACAAGGCACGGCGTTTTTCTAATGCCCAAGTTTCTAAACTTAAACCGCCTTTGCCTTCTAATTTCAAAATCCATTTGTTTTTAGATTGTTTCATTTTTACATTTTTGACAGAATAGGTATGGCTGACATCCATTGCATCGGCGAGGCGTAATAATGCAGAAAGTTTAATCACGGTCAATCTATCTTTAGAATTTAACGCGCGAAAATTTTCATCTTGCACATTTGGCATGGCTTTGCGGTGATAACGCATCACATTGGCAACAATATCTTGCTGGCGTTTTTTCAAGCCAATTAATGGGTTGGCTTGCAAAATATAGTAAGCATGTTTGTCATGGTCGAGTGTGTTAATAAAATGACCAATGTCATGCAACAAAGCGGCGACTTCTAATAACAATTTATCTTCGGGTTCTATATTGTGTAATGATTTTGTTTGTTCAAACAAACTGCTTGCTAAAGAGGAAACTAAAATTCCATGTTCAGAATCAAATTGATATTTTTTGCCGAGGCGCATAGCGGATGTCCACACTTGTTCACGAGGCGAAGGTTTCGGCATGTTGCTCAGGCTTTGTGCAAGGTCAATCAAAATGCCATCTTTTAATCCAACATTTGGAATTTTGATTTCTTTGACGCGCGCTTCTTTGGCAATGATTCTTAAAACGATAGAAGCAGGCAAGATGACATCTGCTCTATCGGCTTTTAACTTAAACTTCCGCATCCTTTCTTCTACGGTCAACTTGCTCAATGTCCCGGTGAGTTTTTCCAACTCTTCAAGCGTGATTAACTTTTCGCTCTCTTGCTTGAATATTTTTTTTCGTAACACGCCCATCTCTTCAATGTTGCCGCCTGTGCCAATACATACATCTATTTTTTTATTACCAATTTCATGTTCAATTCTTTTTTTCGCGGCTTCAGCATATTCTTTGACTAATTTATCAAACGGAAGTTTGGATGGTTTCTTGCTTAACTTTTGCAGTAAACGCACTGTCCCCATGTTGTAACTTTCAGTAGATAAAATATTATCACCTTGTGAAAGGGTTACCTCCACACTGCCACCACCAATATCAATAGACATGGCATATTTATTTTTTAACTCAATGGCATCCGCAACGGCTAAATGAATTAAACGTGCTTCTTCATCTCCGCTGATAATTTCAATTTCAATGCCTGTGGTTCGGGCGATTCGGTCACATAGAATATCGCTGTTATTGGCTTCACGCATGGCACTGGTGGCGACTGCCCGAATCTTTTCCACTTGATAATCATCAGAGACTTTTTTGAAGCGAATAAATGCGTCTAAGGCTTGTTGTGTGGTTTCGTCACCAAATTGTCCCTTTGCAAACGCATCTTGACCCAAGCGCACAGGCAGTCTTAAATTTTCAATCGTTTCGAGTTTATCGTTATAACCGATTCTCCCCACTATTAAACGCATCGCGTTTGAACCTACATCAATTGCGGCAATATTTTGCATAGCAGTACTCGCCATTACAGAGATTCGTCTGCCTCTTCAAAGAGTCCTGTTTCTATATATATGGTTCTTTCACAAATGTTTGTGACTCTATCGGCGGAACGTTCGAGGCTGTGTGCTACCCAAAGGACATAATTAATGCGTTGCATCATGCGTGCATCAGCAATCATCCTTTGAATAGACGCTTCGTATAAATTACTGTAATACGAGTCTACCACGTCATCTTCAAAAATAATGTTTCGAGCAGTTTCTGCATCGGCTTCTAAAAATGCGTTCATGGCACGGTGAAGCATATCGGCTGTTTTCATCCCCATTTTTTTGGCTGTGATTAATAAAGAAGGAATGCTGATTCCGCCAGAGCGAATATTGGCATTTGCAATGGCTTTGGCATAATCGCCGATTCTTTCTAACTCGGTGCAAAGGTTTAAGCACGAAGCCAAAAATCTCAAATCACGCGCCGCTGGCGATTGGGTGGCAATTGCTACAATAACTTGACCTTCTAAGTCGAATCTTTTGGTATTGATAATTTCATCATTGTCACGAATAAAACGAGATTTTTCTATATCATGGTCTTTCAAAGCCGATACCGCGCTAATCAAGGCTTGTTCTACCATGTTGCTCAGTAACAACAAGTCGTCACGAATGGTTTGCAGGTCTTGGTCTAATGTTTTGCGGGGCATGGGTTTGTGTATTGAGGATAGCCCAAAAAGGTTAACGAGCCTCAAAAGGGTTGTTAACAAGAGGTAAATAAATGAAACGTCCCGCAAAAGTGCGTGGCACTATAAAATTTTAGATTCTTCTCAACCTGTTTGGTGCGACGCACTCTGTTGATTGCAAATCACTTAATCACATCTTAACTCGTTGTTGTTTCGCACTTAACAAACCCTTGCTATAGTGACGAAAACCCTGCGGAGAGTTTATGAAAAAAATATTATTCATTTGCGGTTCGTTAAATCAAACGACGCAGATGCACAAAATTGCCAAGCAATTGATGAATGAATACGATTGCTATTTCACACCATACTATGCCGATGGATTTGTAGATTTTCTTGCGAAGTTGGGCTGGCTCAATTTTACAGTGTTCGGCGGCAGACATCGAAGGGAGACAGATGATTACCTAGCAAAAAACAGGTTGAGGGTAGATTATCGAGGCGAAAAAAATCAATACGATTTAGTTGTCACATGCAGTGATTTAATCGTTCCAAAAAATCTAAAAGGCAAGCGAATTGTTTTGGTTCAAGAAGGAATCACCGAGCCAGAAGGTTTTATGTATAAACTTGTGCGTTGGTTAAAACTTCCACGTTACCTTGCTAACACTGCCACCAATGGGCTTTCTGATGCGTATGATATTTTTTGTGTGGCTTCGCAAGGCTATGCCGAGCATTTTATTCGCAAAGGCGTGAAGCCTGAAAAAATTGCAGTGACGGGAATTCCTAATTTTGATGAGATGGAAAGTTTTTATCAAAACAAATTTCCGCTTTGGGGCTATGTAGTAGTGGCAACCACGCCATACAGGGAAACATTTCGACCTGACAATCGTATGTTTTTTATCAAGCAATGCCTTGAAATTGCAAAAGGCAGACCGTTAATTTTCAAATTACATCCAATGGAAAATGTAAAACGTGCTACGCGAGAAATTCACGCACTTGCACCTAATGCCATTGTCCTGACACATGGCAATGTATCCGAAATAATTGCGAATGCGAGTGTTGTCATTACACAACAATCTACTTGTACATTTGTGGCAGTTGCTTTGGGTAAAGAGGTGTACACAAAATTAAATGTTGAAGAACTCAAGCGCTTAATGCCCATTCAAAACGGCGGGACGTCTGCCAGTCATATTGCTAAGGTTTGTGTGCGTCTCATCCATGCACCTGAAACACAAAGCCTGAAAGTTCGGAGCAAGGTGCGTGCCAGAAAAGCCCTTCCTGAACAACCATAACATTGCATTTTTGTTTACCCGTTGTTAACTGGTTCTTAAGTCCATCATAAAAGAAAGGATGTATCATACAAACATGGAAACGATTGCATTGCTCTTATTTTTCTCTTTGCTGTCCGTCTTCAGCGTAGACGCATCTCGCAAACGCCGCGAGTTCTTGCAAAAGAAAATCCGCGCGTAGTCTTTTTCATTCTTCTCCTCCCTCACCACCCGCTTAACCAGCGGGTGGAATCGTTAACAAGATACATATTCATATTTCAAAAGCCCTTAACATCTGTTTGCTATAGTCTGAAACGAAATGAAACTATTTTGCGTAAGAATTATCAAGATTAGAATAAAAGTGCGACGCACTTAACAACACGGAGATAATATAAAAATGGGACTTGCAGATTTGCACATCCACACCATGTATAGTTACGACGGAACCGCCAGTGTTTCGTCGGTATTAAGACGCGCCAAAGAAATTGGTTTAGATGTAATAGCGATTACAGACCATGATGAAATTGCCGGCGCATTGGAAGCAGTTCAACTCGCTTCACACTACGGGATAGATGTGATTCCCGCGTCAGAAATTACCACATCCGAAGGCGATTTGTTGGCTTTGTTCATCACTGAAAAAATTCCTGCTCAACTTTCATTGATAGAAACAGTTTTGAGAGTTCGTGAATTGGGTGGCGTGTGTATTGCTCCGCACCCAATGGCAGGCGGTATGGGCATGAAAAGTTTAAGTGCTTATTCCATTTTGAAAGCCTTGAAACATCCACTCGCATCACAAACCTTAATCGGAATCGAAACGTATAACGGCACCGCCATAGACCGCATCAGTAATCACTATGCAAAAATTTTTGCCAATGGATTAAACATCGCCCAAACGGGAAGCAGTGACGCGCATATGATTGATACCATCGGTTTTGGTGCCACAGAATTTGAAGGGCATACTGCTCAAGATTTTTTGAAAGCCTTAAGAGAAAAGACAACCAAAGTAAAAAAACAAAATGAATGGAATACGTTTCAAATTATCAGCAGTTGGGGAATACGCTATATAGAAAGAACATTCCAGCACATCACTGGCGTAGCCCAAGCATAAACTTTCTTCATTCCTCTTTCTTCTTCTTTCAGATAAAATAGAAGGAAGAGGATATTGAACTTATGACAAAAAAAATCTTAGTCACAAACGATGATGGGGTCATGTCACCTGGTTTGTTTGCTTTAGTAAAAGAAATGCGCGTTTTTGGTGATGTATTCATCATGGCACCAGATAGAAACTGGTCTGGTGGTGGGCATGTCAAAACCTTAGACCGTGCCTTGCGTGTGCGAGAATTTCGTTTGGAAGATGGCACGCAAGCCTTTGCCAGTGATGGCGCACCTTCTGATTGTGTGTCTTTGGCGGTGTTGGGTTACTTCAAAGAAAAATTTGATTTAGTAGTTTCTGGCATTAACTTTGGCGCAAACCTTGGGCATGATGTTACCTACTCAGGAACAGTGACTGCCGCCATGGAAGCCGTGATTGCAGATTTGCCCGGCATTGCTTTTTCACTTGAATTACCGGAAGGACATGTCGGTCCGTTAGATTTTTCGGCTTCGGCTTATGCGGCACATATCGTCGTTCAAAATGTGATGGAGCATGGTTTACTGCCTGAAATTTTGTTGAATGTCAATATTCCCTATTTGAAAAAAGAAGAGATAAAAGGCTTTCGCGTCACACGGCAAGGCTTACGGGTGTATCACAGCCGTTTAGATGAACGCATTGACCCGCGCAATCGTCCATATTATTGGATTGGCGGCGATGCACCTACTGGCGTGCCAGAAACTGGCACAGATGTTGGCGCATTATCGGAAGGATTTATCTCTGTCACACCGCTTCAATTAGATTTGACAGCCTACCGCGCTTTGTCTGAAATCAATACGTGGGAGTGGGAAGATGATTCAGGAAGTTGAATTAAGCCTCCCCTAAGAAAGAAGCGAGTGAAACGTCTCAAAGAAGAAAAAATCTTTGGGATGTTTTTTGTTAACTTAACAAGATGTTAACCTATTCTTCCATTTAACTTAAGAGCGTCTTGATACCATTTCGTAGCAATTAACCAAAAAGGAGAAAAGAAATGTCTAAATTTGCACGTATATTTTTGTTTGTGTTTGTAGTTTTCAGCCTTGTGCTTGCCGCTTGTGCGCCTGCCACAACCGAAGCACCTGCTGAAACTGAGGCTCCTGCTACCGAAGTTCCAGCAACCGCTGCACCTACTGAAGCAGTTGTTGAAGACCCAATGGCAATGTATGCACCGGATGCAGTGAGTGGTGATATTGTCACTGCTGGTTCTTCGACTGTGTTCCCACTTTCTGAACGCATGAAGCAACGCTTTGAAGAAGAAGGCTTCACTGGTAACTTGACCGTTGACTCTATCGGTTCTGGCGCAGGTATTGAACGCTTCTGCGTGGCTGGTGAAACCGATATTGCCAATGCTTCTCGCGCTATTCGTGATACTGAAATTGAATCTTGCCGAAGCATTGGTCGCGAACCAGTCGAATTCTATGTTGGTATTGATGCTTTAGCAGTTGTGGTCAGTGCTGAAAATGATTTTGTTGAAGATGTCACCATTGAAGAACTTGCTTTGATTTATTCCACCGCTACCAATTGGTCTGATGTTCGCCCTGAGTGGCCCAATGAACCCATTCTGCGCTTTAGCCCAGGCACCGACTCTGGCACCTTCGATTATTTCGTCGAAGCCATTATGGAAGAACTCTTAGGGGATGCTGGCGGAGATGCTATTCTCAACTCTGCTGGCACACAATTCTCTGAAGATGACAATGTACTTGTTCAAGGTGTGCAAGGTTCACCCTATGCTATCGGTTACTTTGGTTATGCTTATTATCAAGAAAATGCTTCTACTTTGAAGGCACTTTCTGTGAATGGTATTGAGCCAAATGCTGAAACTGCTGAATCTGGTGAATATCCAATTTCTCGCCCGTTGTTCATTTATTCAACTGCTGAGATTATGCAAGAAAAACCACAAGTAGGCTCATTCATTTACTTCTATATTAGCAATGTTGCTGATGAAATTTTCGATGTTGGTTACTTCCCTGTTAGTGATGCTTCTGCTCAAGCAAATCTTGATGCTTGGATGGTAGCCGCTGGCTTAGCAGAAGCACCAGACCTCGGAGCAATGTATGCCCCAGATGCAGTGACTGGTGATGTTATTACTGCTGGTTCTTCGACTGTGTTCCCTCTTTCTGAACGCATGAAACAACGCTTTGAAGAAGAAGGCTACACTGGCAACTTAACTGTAGATTCTATTGGTTCTGGCGCAGGCATTGAACGCTTCTGCGTGGCTGGTGAAACTGATATTGCCAATGCTTCTCGCACCATTCGTGATACTGAAATTGAATCTTGTGCCACGATTGGTCGTACTGTAGTTGGCTTCCTAATTGGTATTGATGCTCTTGCAGTCGTCGTCAGTTCTGAAAATGATTTTGTTGAAGATGTCACCATTGAAGAACTTGCGCTCATCTACTCCACCGCTACCAATTGGTCTGATGTTCGCCCTGAGTGGCCCAATGAACCAATTCTGCGCTTTAGCCCAGGCACCGACTCTGGCACCTTCGATTATTTCGTCGAAGCCATCATGGAAGAAACTTTAGGTGATACCGGCGGAGATGCCATTCTCAACTCTGCTAACACGCAATTCTCTGAAGATGACAATGTTTTGGTACAAGGTGTGCAAGGTTCACCGTATGCCATCGGTTACTTCGGGTATGCTTATTATCAAGAAAATGCTTCTACATTGAAAGCTCTTTCTGTCAATGGTATTGCACCAACCGCTGAAACTGCTGAATCCGGTGAATATCCAATTTCTCGCCCGTTGTTTATTTACTCCAGCGAAGAAATCCTTCAAGAAAAACCACAAGTTGCCGCTTTCGTATATTTCTACCTCAACAATGTTTTTGATGAAATTCTCGATGTTGGTTACTTCCCAACCAGTGATGCACAAGTTCAAGAAAACCTTGATACTTTCATGACTGCCACAGGTAATTAGTTTGATAGTTCGTTTATAAAGTTAAGACCTTCCCTCCCCAAGTTGGAGGAGGGAAGGTAATTTGTTGTAAAATCAGAATATCATTTTGAGTTGGAAGGAGGAGCTTGTATCATGGCAGAGTTGACAAAAAAAAATACAGAAAAACAAGCACCTATCACAAGTTTGCGGCGTAAGCCACGTTGGGGTGAAACAATTATTCAAAGTTTATTATTCTTAAGTGGTTTCCTGTCTATCTTCATTACATTAGGAATTGTATATGAACTTGGGAAAGAAGCCATGCTATTTTTTCAAATGCCAGATGTTGAAATGCTTTCCATCATCACCACCACCGAATGGAAACCGCACATCAATAAATTTGGTATCTGGCCCCTACTCACTTCTACTTTGTTGACCAGCGCCATTGCCATGTCCATTGCTATTCCATTAGGCATGAGTGTAGCAATTTACTTAAGCGAGTATGCCAGCCCAAAAATCCGCAATACGTTAAAACCAATTCTTGAAGTATTAGCAGGCATTCCTACCATTGTATATGGATATTTTGCTCTGACATTTATGACTCCCCTGTTACGTCAGATTTTTGGCAACGATGCAGTGCAGATTTACAACACCGCCTCTGCCGGACTGGTAATGGGGATTCTGATTCTGCCACTGATTACTTCCATGACAGAGGATTCGCTCAGTGCCGTCCCGCGTGCATTACGCGAAGCGGCTTATGGCATGGGCGCAACCAAATTAGAAGTAGCAGTACAAATTGTGGTGCCTGCCGCACTTTCTGGCATTGCCGCCGCTATTATCGTCGGCGTTTCACGCGCCATTGGTGAAACTATGATTGTGGCTGTAGCCGCAGGTGCAGGACCCAATTTCACATTGAATCCATTTATCGGCGCAGAGACCATCACAGGGCATATCGTCCGCATTTCAGGTGGCGACCTAAGTTATGACTCGATAGATTACAACAGTATTTTTGCTCTTGGTTTGTTCCTCTTCCTCATTACTCTTCTTCTCAATATCATTAGTCAGGCAGTGGTACGCCGTTTCCGTGAGGTGTATGAATGAAAGAAAAAGAAGTTGTGCAAGGGTTTTCCAATAACGTTAATACCCGCAACCGCTATGGGGCTGTTTGGCAAATTATTTTTCAAGCCTCTACCATCGTGGGCATCATTGCACTCATTGCATTAATGCTCAATATCATTAACAGTGCTTTTGGATATATAGCCTACGAAGCCAGAGTAGACCCTGATACTTTCACAGTGGACGGCGTGCCACTTGAACAACAAAGCAAAGACCAATTATTAACTCTGCTTCAATCTGAACTTTCAAGTGGTGCCTACAATAAACTTGAAAACGAAAAACCATTTGCAGACCGTTCCCGCGAAGAAGTATTTCAATTAATTGTTGAAAGAATCATTCGACCCGAAATTGTTGCCGTTTGGGATTTATGGCCCTCCCTAACGCAAGCCGATGAGATTCGTGCCACCGTAGCACAAGAGTTTCCAACTGCTGAATTAGATTTCGTCTCATGGCTCACATCAGATTTTGTCACTCGACCTCAAACCAGTGAACCGCTTACTGCAGGGGTTCGAACTGCTATTCTCGGTTCATTATGGACTATCTTTTTTACTGTCATATTAGCATTTCCAGTTGGTGTGGGAGCCGCAATTTACTTAGAAGAATATGCTTCTGATAATTGGTTAAATAGAATTATTCAAACCAACATTAATAATCTGGCTGGTGTACCTTCTATTGTGTATGGAATTTTAGGGTTAGCACTTTTTGTGCGTGCATTCGAACCGCTCACGAGTGGTGAAATTTTCGGGTTGGTTGACCCAACTACGGCGAACGGAAGAACCGTTTTATCAGCAGGCTTAACACTCGGTTTGCTGGTGCTTCCCATTATCATCATCAATTCACAAGAAGCCATTCGGGCTGTACCACGTTCACTTCGCAATGCAAGTTTCGGAGTAGGTGCTACAAAATGGCAAACGGTTTGGTCGCATGTCATCCCAAATGCTATGCCAGGTATTTTGACTGGTACGATTCTTGCCGTCTCACGCGCCATCGGTGAAACTGCACCTTTGGTTGTGGTAGGTGCATCCACCGCCATTAGTTTTGACCCTGAGTCACCTTTCTCAAAATTTACAACTTTACCCATTCAAATTTACCAATGGACAGCTCGCCCACAAGCGGAATTTCAAAGCCTTGCCGCCGCCGCTATTTTAGTATTACTCGTATTATTACTCAGCCTGAATGCCTCTGCCGTTTTATTACGCAATCGCTTCAGCAGGAGATTTTAAGCATGACCACAAATAACAATTCTGAACCTAAATATGTGATTGAAACGCAAGACCTTGAAATTTACTACGGCACTTTCAAAGCAGTGACCGATGTAAATATGAAAGTTGAACAAAATAAAATTACAGCCATTATTGGTCCATCGGGTTGTGGCAAATCTACTTTATTGCGTGCCTTTAATCGTATGAATGAATTGTATGCAGGTACATCCATTCGCGGAAAAATTACATTCAATGGACAAGATATTTACGCCAAAGAAGTTGACCCTGTGGAAGTGCGTTATCGCATTGGGATGGTATTCCAAAAGCCAAACCCTTTCCCAAAAAGTATTTATGAAAACATTGCATGGACGGCTCGCATTCATGGGTACAAAGGCAACATGGATGAATTGGTTGAAAGTTCATTGCAACAAGCTGCATTATGGGATGAAGTGAAAGATAAATTACATCAATCAGGGTTATCGCTTTCGGGCGGTCAGCAACAACGGCTTTGTATTGCGCGGGCAATTTCAATTAAGCCAGAAGTTATCTTGATGGATGAACCTGCTTCTGCGCTTGACCCAATTGCGACTCTCAAAATTGAAGAGTTGATGCAAGAATTGAAAAAGAATTACACCATTACGATTGTGACTCACAACATGCAACAAGCCGCCCGTGCTTCTGATTACACTGCTATGATGATGCTTTCCAAAGAAGGCGAGCGTTCTGGCACTGTGATTGAATTTAATGAAACCAAAACCATCTTTACACGTCCATCTGATAAACGAACTGAGGATTATGTAACGGGAAGGTTTGGTTAACCATGAAAGCAAAAGTATTAATTCTTTGCACAGGCAATTCTGCCCGAAGCCAAATGGCAGAAGGTTTATTGCGTGCAATGGCAAGTGACACATTTGAAGTGTTCAGCGCAGGCACCGAGCCGAAGGGCAAGATACTAGATGAAGTCCAAGAAGCGATGCGTGAAATTGGAATCGATATTTCAAGTCAATGGTCAAAATCTGTCACGGAATATCTTGGCAAACAAATTTTTGCACATGTCATCACGGTTTGTGCAGATGCCGAAGAAAAATGTCCCGCTGTGTTTTTGAATATGGGAACACATGAACATTGGCCCTTTGATGACCCCGCCAAAGCAGATGAAGAACAACGCCTCGAAACTACCCGCCGCGTGCGTGATGAAATTAGAAATCGTCTTCACCTTTGGCTGACCGAACAAAATATTGCTGTAAAATAAGATTAAGAGGTTGCGATGAGAAAAGCATTTGAAACTGAACTGCAAGAATTAAAAGATGAAATTCTTTTGCTGGGTTCTATGGTAGAACATGCCATTATTCATTCAGTAGAGACGTTGAAAAAACGTGATATGAAAGGTGCGGAACAAATTATTGCGGCTGATAAAGAAATTAATAAAAAACGCTTTGACATTGAATCGCAGTTGATGGTGTTGATTGCTACACAACAACCGATGGCACATGATTTGCGTTTGTTAGCCTCTTCGATGGAAATTATTTCTGAATTGGAACGCATGGGTGATTATGCCAAAGGCATTGCCAATATCAACATCCGCATGGGTGATGAACCATTGCTCAAACCTTTAATTGATATTCCACGCATGGCGCAAAAAGGCGCGGATATGTTGCACAGAGCATTGACTGCTTTCGTGAATGAGGATGTAGAAACCGCCCAAGCCATTCCTATTGAAGATGATGAAGTGGATGCACTATACAATCAAATTTATCGTGAGTTGATGGTGTTTATTATTGAGGACCCCAAAAATATTGAGCGCGCCAATTGGTTGTTATGGGTGGCACATAATTTAGAACGTGTAGCAGACCGTGTCACGAACATTTGTGAACGCACTGTTTTCATCGCCACTGGAGAAATGACCGAAGTGAAAAACAGTGATGATGAGTTTTGGAAGAATCAAAAAAAGTAATGCGTAAAACGTAATGCGTAATAAAACGTGGATGAAAATTACATCATCCACGTTTTATTTTAAGTCGGGTTAATTTTCATGATTAATCCCAAGCTGATTTTGATACTTCAAAACATTTATTTCCTTTATATTTAAATCTCTCATAAAAAGTTTTTTCATTTTCTTCTGAAAAATTGCTTAATAATTTTGACTTAGAAAAATCTCTATTTAATTCATTGCCAGATGACCATAATATCAAAGGTTCTCCTAAACTCTCATGCAAACAAACTCTTCTACTTTCAGGGTTAGTTGATGCGTATTCATAGAATCGATAACCTGAAAAAATATAGCTATCTTCATATAAAACGAAAACATCTACAAAATACACTTCAATGCTACCTACATTTTTTGGAGCATCGAAAAGAACCTTACTTGGCTCGCCATATTCTTCAAAAAGCCTATGTAGTGGAAAAAGAATTTTTGATAACTGATGGTCAAGTAAAATAGCAGTAACAATATTATTTTGAACTTCTATCAAAATGCTTAATGCAAAATCTTCACCTGCGTTTGGGTTATGAACAGCCCAACCGTATGTATCGAAATTAGTTGTTTTTGTAATTGACCAGCTTGCCTTATTATTAGTATCAAAATAATCAAACTGTTCAAGAAATTGTTTTGTTTCTGCCCAAGTAGTAAGACCAGGCGTAATTCCCCATAAACAAGGTAAACGACACTGGTCGATAAAATTATAGAATCGATAAAACATAACTTCTTCTTGCTCAAAAGAAAGTGTTGGTAATGGAGATAAATAAATTGTTGGGGTTGGTTGAATAATTTGAGGTGTTGGAGAAACAGCAATAGTGTTCGTTGGCAATAAAGTCAAAGATGGTATTGACGAAGAAGTTATCGGAGTAGAAATTTCTTCTACTGAATTATTTACTATTGTGCATCCAATAATAAGAAAAACTAATATTATTAAGTAGATGCTATTTTTCTTCACCAAACTCTCTCCAAATTTTCATTCTCGCCTACATTTCTTCCCACCTTTGCCACAAACGCGCTCAAATCTTTTTTTCTGAGCTTAAATAAAAATGACCTCCATACGGAGGTCATTTTTGAAATCACATTCCAATCAGTGCGAAGATTGCGTACGCAAGGGCTAACCAAGGGACGATTGTGGCGAGTACCGGAACAAACATGCCTAAACCAGTACATAAGAAGAACAACCACATACACCAACCAGAAATTGTTTTTGGTAACGAGATATTCATTTTCACACTCTCCTTGAGTTGAAATTATGTCTAGCCGAATTGCTAGCCTGAATTAAGTAACACTAGATTGAATGTGGGGTTACGCAAATTAAAAATTGAAAATGATACAATTATTCTATGACTATTTTAACAGCCCCTGCTGAATTTACTTTACATCGAGAAAATAAATACGATTACGCCTCACCCATACGTTGGATTCTTTCGCATGTAAAACCATACACTTGGATTGTGATAATGATTTTCGTCGGCGCGATTGGAAACGCGGTTCTGGCTGTGGTGGTGCCTGTGCTTACAGGTGACGCATTTGACTCCATTCGAGATACGCTTGATACCAGTGTCTTATTGCCTTTGGCTTTAACCATCGGCATTTCACAAATCATCCGCGGCGTTTTACAACTCGGTAGAAATTTTGGCGCGGAATTAATGGCACAAAAAATGGAACGTGATATTCGCGATGAGTTGTATCTTTCATTGCTCGGAAAGAGCATGACGTTTCATAATCTCCAACCCGTCGGCGACACAATGGCACGTGCCACCAATGATGTACGCGAAGTCAATTACATGTTTAGCCCTGGTGTAAATCTTGTAGTGGGTTCATTCATGTTTATTCTCATGCCATTATTTTTTGGTCCAACCTATCATTGGTCACTTGTACTCACGCCGTTAATTTTCATCATCATTTATTTTATAGCGTTGGCACGTTATCTTAAATCATTATCACCTGTTACTGATACTGTCCGTGCGACGTTTGGGACGATGAACACGCATCTTTCTGAATCATTAGATGGTGTCGAAATTATGAAAGGCGCGGCACAAGAAGATGCTGAAGTTGATCGCTTCATTATCAATGCCAAAAAAGTGCGTGATGCCTTTGTGCAACAAGGTGAACTCGAAGCGCGATACATCGCCATGTTGTTATTAGGTTTGGCTTATGCAGGCGGATTAGTCCATGCTTTGCTTTTGTATCGCGCACAATTATTATCAGTTGGAGATGTCATCGCTTACTTCGGCATGTTGCAACTCTTACAATTCCCAACTTTCACATCTACTTTTGCTTATTCACAAATTTCTTCTGGGATTTCATCTGCTAGACGTATTTTAGACTTAATCAAACGCGAGACTCATCTTGACCAAAACGCTTCAGGCGTGACCTCAAACATTCGTGGCGACATCGAATTTCGCAATGTCTCATTCAGTTATCCAAACGGTGAGCCGATTTTGAAAAATATTTCTTTCAAGGTGAAAGCAGGTCAAACCGTTGCTTTAGTCGGTCAAACTGGTGCAGGCAAGACATCTTTGGTTAAATTAATTAATCGCACGTATGATGTTTCTGATGGTCAAGTGTTAGTTGACGGCACAGATGTGCGAGACTGGAATTTGGCTTCATTGCGTGAGCAAATCTCCATTATTGAACAAGATATTTTCTTGTTCTCTCGTTCATTAAGTGACAATATCGCTTTCGGCAAACCAAATGCCACCAAAGATGAAGTCATGTCTGCTTCGATTGCGGCACAAGCACACGATTTTATTTTAGATTTTGACCAAACTTATGGAACTGTTGTTGGTGAACGTGGCGTCACACTTTCTGGTGGACAAAGGCAAAGAATCGCATTGGCACGTGCTTTCTTAACTGAACCAAAAATTTTAGTCTTGGATGATTCCACCTCCGCCATTGATTCCGCCACCGAAGATAAAATTCAACGTGCTATTTCCAACGCCGCGCGCGGACGAACAACATTCATCATCACACACCGCTTGTCACAAATCCGCTGGGCAGATTTAATTATCGTGCTTCGTAAAGGTCAAATTTCAGCAGTCGGCACACATGATGAACTGATGCGAACCTCCGAAGCGTATTCAAGAATATTTAGAGAATAAGAGAGGAGAGAATAGTGAATAGAGAATAGAGAATAGTAATCCGTTGAAACATTCTTTACTAATCTCTAATTATCTAATCTCTAATAACTAAAATGGGATTTTTTGCAGGATTAAACGACGAAAAATACGATAGACAATATACAGACCGCGTGCTTGTAAGCCGCATGGTCAATTATTTCGGTTCGCAAACCAAACGACTGCTATTCGCCTCTGTCATCATTGTCATCTTAGCATTCATCGGCGCGGCATTGCCCGTTGTCGTCAGCCAAATGATAGATTTAATTCAAGACCAACCTAGCATACAAGAAATTATGCTAATAGGGCTGGCATTAATCAGCGTAGCCTTTGGTTTATGGGGCTTAAACTGGATTCGCCGCGCACTCACCATTCGCGCCGTGGGCGATGTGGTTCTCGATATGCGTTCACGCGCCTTTCGTGCTGCCGCCGAACATGATTTATCTTTCTACGACCAATTTTCATCAGGCAGAATCGTCTCGCGCATCACATCCGATACCAATGATTTTGGTCAACTTGTTGTCATCATCACCGATGTTGGCGCGCAAATTATACAAGCCGTCATTATTGCTATCATATTATTCAATACCGAATGGCGTTTGGCATTATTGATGGTGGGTTTTCTGCCATTTATTTTTGCAATTGCGGCAGGCTTTCGCGCTATGGCAAGAAGAGTCACAAAACGCGGCATGAAAGCCATGTCTGATGTGAACGCCGCCATTAAAGAAACTATCAGCGGCATTTCCATTGCAAAAAATTTTCGTCAAGAAGAAAGCATCTTCAAATCGTTTGACGAATCAAATCAACAATCGTATCAAGTCAATGTTCAACGTGGGGTTGTGCTGTCGCTGGTCTTCCCAGTTCTAAACGCAGTCGGAGGCGTGTTTGTTGGTATCCTCGTTTATGTTGGCGGGTTTAGCGCGGCGCAAGGCATGGTCAGCATTGGCGCGTGGTATCTGTTCATCATGAGTCTCGACCAATTTTTTTTCCCCGTTTTGAATCTCACATCGTTTTGGGCGCAAATTCAAGGTGGGCTTTCCGCTGCCGAACGTGTCTTCGCGTTGATTGATGCTGACCCCAATGTGATACAAAAAGATAAACAAGATGTGCCGCGTCTCAAAGGTCAGATTCATTTTGAGCATATCCATTTTCGTTATTCGGATAAAGAACCGATTCTTTCGGACTTCAACCTGCTCATTCAACCTGGAGAGACTCTCGCCCTCGTCGGTCACACTGGCGCAGGCAAATCTTCGATTGCAAAATTAATTGCACGTTTTTACGAATTTCAAGAAGGCAAGTTATTAATTGACGGAAGAGACATCCGCACCTTTGACTTGACTCAATATCGTCGTCAACTCGGAATCGTTTCACAAGTCCCATTTTTGTTTTCTGGTTCAATAGCCGAAAATATTCGTTATGCCGCGCCCGGCGTACCCGAAGAAGAAATGCTTAAACTCGCCAGAAAAATCGGTGATGGTGAATGGCTTGAAACTTTACCCGATGGTTTACATACTGAAGTTGGTGAACGTGGAAATCGTCTTTCAATGGGACAACGCCAATTAGTAGCATTGATGCGTGTGCTTGTTCAAAACCCCGCCATCTTCATCTTAGATGAAGCCACTGCCAGCATTGACCCCTTCACAGAATGGCAAATTCAACAAGCCTTGAATTTAATTCTCAAAAACTCAACCAGCATTTTGATTGCCCATCGCCTCTCCACCGTCAAAGCCGCGGATAGAATTGTTGTCATGAAGAAAGGCACAATTATCGAAGAAGGTAATCACGAAGGTTTGCTCAACCAAAACGGACATTATGCCGAGTTATACAATACATATTTCCGTCATCAATCTCTGGCTTATGTTGAACAGATGAAAGAGATGGTAGGAAAGTAAGTAGTTACCCCAAACCTAGCAATGAACAAATTAAAATTCAACTCCTTCTGGCAATATACTTTGTTAATTTTCATCATCTCAGCCATTGCCTACTTACCACTCGTCAAAGGCTTAGGGTATCTTTTTGATGATTG
>Ga0224723_1000297_pt1 | contig 34991 bp, 33 predicted proteins | sample Balambano_FR2_Me_FD_161647 | JGI IMG/M metagenome (GOLD analysis project Ga0224723, IMG submission 161647) | Freshwater sediment microbial communities from Lake Towuti, South Sulawesi, Indonesia - Balambano_FR2_MetaG | ecosystem: Environmental > Aquatic > Freshwater > Lake > Sediment | place... | reverse complement strand
CTCCTAGCCCCACGCCGCCCGCTTCAACACCATCCCTCCCCCCTGTGGCGGTAAGGCCGACGCCTAACCCAGTGTCTCCGGCTGCCCCAGGGGTTAGCGGCGGCGGCGTTGCCAGCGGTACCCACTTTCGTGTTGTCGTTCCCATCACTGGCCCCAACACGCTACAACAGGTGCGGGCTGTTGAACCCGAAGCCTTTCGCACCACCGTAGACGGGCAGACTATGGTGCAGGTGGGCCTGTTTCGCGAGCAGCAACGAGCCGAAGAAGTCTATCAAACCCTGGTAGCGGCTAGCCTGCCTGCTAAGATTCTGAATGCCCAGGCTCCAGCTACCGCCACTCTACCGCCAATTCCTAACGTGCCGCGCGAACAAACCCTGGTGGTCATTGACCCTGGTCATGGCGGGCGCGACCCTGGTGCCATCGGCATTGGTGGCCTACAGGAAAAGCAGATTAACACCACCATCTCTAATCGGGTGCAGCAGCGGCTTCAGGAAGCCGGGTTGACCGTGCTGATGACCCGCACCAGCGACCAATCAGTAGATTTAGATGCCCGTGCCCAGTTTGCTAACCAGGCTGGCGCTGATTTGTTTGTGAGCATCCACGCCAATGCCATCAGCATGGATCGCCCAGAGGTCAACGGCCTGGAAACCTACTACCTGTCTAGCGGCGAACGTCTAGCTCGCAGCATTCACAACAGCGTGCTGCGCAATACCGGCATGGCCGATCGCGGCGTACGCCAGGCCCGGTTTTACGTGTTGCGCTACACTACCATGCCCGCTGTACTGGTAGAAACCGGGTTTGTAACTGGCTCTGTGGATGCCGCCCGCTTCCGCAACCCAGCCGCCGTAAACCAGATTGCTGATGGGATCGCCCGAGGCATTCTGGACTATTTGCGCGGTTAGTAATTTGGCACAGCAACGGCGATAGGAGTCGGGGATCCGATCCCTTAAACCTGGTACCTGCCACCTGGTACCGAATGCCTGCCACTCTTAAAAAGGTATTTCCGACAACATAGGAATGGGCTACAACCCTCGTAAGGTTGCTAAATACGAACGTATCTACATTCCTATGACTTTATTTGTGACGACTGAGTATCGTTCGCCCACGGAGCTGCGTGAGGTGGTAGCAGAGCAACTGCGGCTATTGCTGGAACAACGCAACTACGAGGGGGCTAAAGCGTTATTGGTGCCTGTTCAGCCGGTAGACATTGCTGAAGCTTTGGAAGGGCTAGCCAAGTCTACACAGTTGGTCGCCTTTCGTTTGCTACCCCGCAACAAGGCCGTGGAGGTCTACGAGTACTGCTCCACCGAGGTACAAGAAGCCCTGATCGAAGAATTTCAGGATCAAGAGATTCTAGACATCGTCAACAGCATGGCCCCAGATGACCGAGCCAGCCTGTTTGATGAACTGCCGCCTCAAGTGGTGCGCCGCATTCTACCGCAACTCACGCCAGAGGAAAGACAGGCCACCTCCCAGCTACTTGGCTACCAGCCCCAAACCGCTGGCCGCTTGATGACGCCGGAGTACATCTATCTTAAGGATGAGCTGACGGTCGCTCAGGCAGCCGACAAGGTCAGAGAATTAGCCCGCGATCGCGAAGTTAGCTATTACCTCTACACCACCGATGACCATCACAAACTGACTGGGGTAACGTCGCTGCGTGACTTACTGTTGGCCGACCCTAACCAGCCGCTCCAGGCGGTGATGAATCGCGATGTCATTTATGCCTATACCGATACCGACCAGGAAGAAGCCGCTCAACTGATTCAGCGCTACGACTTGAATGCCCTGCCCATTGTGGATCGTGAGCGGGTGCTGGTAGGGGTCATGACCGTAGACGACGCGATGGATGTGCTGCAACAAGAAGCCACGGAAGACATTTACACAATGGGCGCTGTAAGTTCTGAGGGGGACAGCTACTTTCAATCTAACCTGGTGTCGGTGACACGTAAGCGCCTGCCGTGGCTGTTTATCCTACTGCTGACCAACACGCTAACTATCCTGGTGATGAGCAATTTTGAGGAAATCTTAGACCAGGTGGTAGCTCTGGCCTTCTTTACTCCTCTCCTGATTGATACGGGCGGTAGCATTGGCGCTCAATCGTCAACGGTAGTGATTCGGGGCCTCAGCACCAATGAACTGAAACACCGCCCACCTTGGTGGGTAATTGTTCGGGAATGTGTAGCGGGCGGAATTTTGGGGATTTTTTTAGCGATCGCCGTCATTGTTCTCGTTTTTGTAGTGATGGGTGAAACCGCCATTGGCATTACCGTAGGGGTTAGCCTCCTGTGTATCTCCATCGTTGCCGCAACTGTTGGAGCGTTATTACCTTTTGTATTTGATTATTTCAAGCTAGACCCAGCCATGATGTCGGCCCCATTTATTACCACGGTGGTAGATATTCTAGGCATCTTCATTTACCTGAGCATTGCTACTGTACTGCTGGGTCTGGCTGATTAAGCCCATTGCCCCAAACAAAACCAGTCGCATATAGCCTTGAGGTTAATTCTTAAGAAATTCCCCTTTTGCCTTAATGCAGCCCTGGCTCAATTTGGTTTAGGGGAATAAAGCACTCATTGGGCAGCAGCACTGGCTTATCACCAAAAATGAGCTTGCCACGGTGGGTTTTAGTGCTAATGGCAATACCAATCGGGCGCTGGACATCTTCTGGGTGGACTTCGTAATAGGTGCGATAGATTTGGCGAGCCGATTTCAGCAATGCTGGGTTAAGTACCGCTGGCAGAGCTGCGGCATCGGGCAAAGTTGACATTGGCTGGCTAGGGGAAAGGGGTTGCTGTAGACCGTACACGGCTCACCTGTGGTTCATCTAGACAAGACTGTAATCGATATCTCTAAGGGCGGCAAATCGTTAAGTTATATTAATCAAGCTGTTTGGGAGAGGGCCTTGAGTAGAGCCTCACCCATGCCCTGGCAGCCCACCTGGGTCATGGATTCAGACATGATATCGCTCGTGCGATAGCCCTGATCTAATACTGTTATAACCGCTTGTTCGATGCGATCAGCAGCGACTGGCAGATTCAGGCCGTAGCGCAGCATCATAGCAGCACTCAGCACCTGGGCTAGCGGGTTGGCCTTATCCTGCCCAGCAATGTCCGGGGCCGATCCATGAACAGGCTCATACACCCCCGGCCCCTCCGCCCCCAGACTGGCAGAGGGCAACATGCCAATGCTGCCGGTTAGCATGGCCGCCGCGTCTGACAAAATATCCCCAAACAGGTTGCCGGTCACAATCGTGTCGAACTGTTTGGGCCAGCGAATTAGCTGCATGGCCGCATTATCCACGTAAAGGTGGCTGAGGGTAACATCCGGATAGTCTGCCGCCAGGGTGGTGATGCGATCGCGCCACAGTTGCGACACTTCCAGCACATTAGCCTTATCTACCGAGCAGAGATGTCCCCGCCGCTTTTGGGCGGTTTCAAAGGCGACACGGCCAATTCGGTCGATTTCCTCCACGGTGTAGGCCATCGTGTTAACGCCCCGCTTCTGGCCCGTTTCGGTCTCAAAAATTCCCTTGGGCGTGCCGAAGTAAATACCCCCCGTAAGTTCTCGTACCACCATGATGTCTACTCCCTCCACCACCTCGCGCTTGAGAGATGAGGCATCTACCAACTGCGGCAGAATGGTGGCCGGACGCAGGTTAGCAAACAGGCCCAACCCGGCCCGCAGAGCCAACAGTCCAGTTTCAGGTCGCTGCGGTCGGGGTAGGTTATCCCACTGATAGCCGCCAATTGCCGCCAGTAACACTGCATCACTACCCTTGCAGATATTCAATGTTTCTTCTGGCAGCGGTGAACCAGTCGCGTCGATGGCGGCCCCACCAATCAGTGCCGCCTGAAACTCAAAGGCCAAATCCATCTGGCGGCCTACCGCCTTGAGTACATCTACGGCCACAGCCATAATCTCAGGCCCGATGCCATCCCCAGGTAGTAGCGTAATCCGAAACGAAGAAGTCATGAACTGTGCAAGAGTAGGGTGCGTTCGTAAAGCCATGCACCGTCAGCATTGATCAACCCGCACGGTGCAGCTAATCGAGTCAATATCATACCGTCAGGGGTTGCTCTTGAGTCTTGATTTTCCCAACCTTCTTCCTTAGGTCAAATTTCTTTCTATGCGCCAGTACCTCTACCTCCATGGCTTTGCCTCCAGTCCCCAATCTAAAAAAGCTCAGGCGCTCAAAGCTCGCTTTCAAGAGCAGGGTATTTCCCTGGAGATTCCTGACCTCAACCAGGGCGACTTTACCCACCTCACCCTCAGTCGCCAAATTCAGCAGGTCAGGGATAGGATTCTAGCTCAGCCAGATCCGACGATTCTGATTGGCTCTAGTCTGGGCGGGCTGACGGCGGCCTGGGTTGCCGAACAACCTGCCCTCAACGGACGCATTGAAAAAATGGTGCTGCTAGCCCCGGCCTTTCAATTCCTGGCCCAGTGGCTACCCCAGCTCGACCCCGACCAGCTTGACGACTGGCGCACCACCGGCACCATGCCGGTTTACCACTATACCGAACAGCAAACCTTGCCCCTGCACTATGCCTTTGTGGAAGACGCCCAACAGTACCAAGATGACGCCCTACGCACCGAAATTCCTACTCTGATTCTCCACGGCCTCTACGACGACACCATATCCATAGAAGCCAGCCGTGCCTATGCTGCCCTTCGCCCCTGGGTGCGGCTGGTCGAACTACCCAGCGACCACGCCCTGGTAGAGGTTGAAGCTGACCTCTGGCAACATATTTGGGACTTTTTGTAACCGCTTTGCAGGGTTAGGTGCCTATGGTTCAGAAGACAAGCTCAGCTACTGCGATACAGCAGCCAGAGAAAATAGGGTGCGCCAATTACGGCTGTGATCACCCCGCAAGGTAACTCGATTGGTGCAAAAGCCAGCCGCCCCAGCAGGTCAGCCAGTTCTACAATGCAAGCTCCGGCTAGCGCGGCTACAGGAATTAGCCCCGTGTAAGATGGCCCTACCAGTTGTCGCCCCAGGTGAGGAGCCATCAGCCCTACAAAGCCAATGGTGCCAGCCGTGGCTACCGATGCCCCAGCCAGGGCCACTGTGCAGAGCAAAAGCAGGCCGCGGCTCCACTCTACCCGGTTGCCCAGCCCTTGAGCCAATCCATCTCCCAGGTTAAGTGCATCCAAGTCTCGGGCCAGCAGCATTGCCATTGGCAAAAACACGACTAGCCACGGCAATAGCGGCCAGAGATGCTCCCAAGTGCGGCCATAGACGCTACCTGACAGCCAGACAAGGGCTTGGCTAACGTCGTCGATATTGCCAAAGGTAATCATTAGGCTGGTAAAGGCCGCGGTTAGCGATGTCAGGCCAATGCCCACTAAAATCAGCCGCACCGGAGAACTGCCTCGATTCCAGGCCAGCAGGTAAATGGCAATGGCTGCTCCTAGCCCGCCCAAAAACGCGGCGATGGGCAACCATCCTACCGGCAGTCCGGGCAGCAGCACAATAAACGATACGGCCACCAAACTGGCCCCGGAATTAATGCCAATAATTTCTGGTGCGGCCAGAGGGTTGCGAGTAATGCCTTGGGAAATGGCACCAGCGGCGGCTAGCCCCATACCCACTAGCAGTGCCACCAAAGCACGAGGCAACCGTAGCGTATTGACCACAAAAGCATAGTCAGGATTACTCGGAAAGCCCAGTATCGTTTTTACGACTTCCAGCGGCGGCACGGGATAGTCTCCCTGGCTGACATTAGCCACCAGCGACAGCAGCATTAAAGCTACTAGAGCCATCAGCACCCCAGGAACCCGACGATCTACCCGGAAAGAGAGGGGGAGACGGCGGGGACGAACAGAGAGCCAGGGTTTGATGGTAGACATTGGGCGGAGCGTGTGAAGATTAGGGTGAGGAGTGAGACGTGTTTATTGTTTGATGCGAGAGCGAGCTAGGTAAATAAAGAAGGGTGCCCCAACTAGAGCTGTCATAATTCCTACGGGTAGCTCTTGGGGGCGAATTACTAGCCGCGCAGCCAAATCGGCCACCGAGAGTAAAATAGCGCCTACAAGCATCGCGTAGGGCAGAATCCAGCGATAGTCAACTCCGACCGCGAAGCGCACTACATGGGGCACGACCAGGCCCACAAAACCAATGGGGCCAGCTAGAGAAACGGCGCTACCGGCTAGCAGCACGACTGCAATGGCAGCTCCCACTTTCACCCAAGCCGTTTGCAACCCTAGCCCTTGGGCTACATCTTCCCCTAAGGACAGCAACGTTAACTGACGACCCAGCGCCAAGGAACCGACCAGCCCAACGACAATATAGGGCAGCACTGGCCCTATCGCGGCCATGTCGGGGCCAGCCAGTGACCCGGCCAGCCAAAAGCGAATTTCATCCAACGTTCGCTGGTTGAGGATGAGAATGCCGGTTGTCAAGGAGGTGAGTAAGTAGGTTAGCGCCGCCCCGGCAATCACCAGTTTCAAAGGCGTAAGCCCGCTACGGCCCATAGAACCTAGCCAGTAGACGAGAACCGCAGCGAGCATCGCTCCCCCGAAGGCGAACCCAACATAGTTACCACCGCTGCCGCGCCAAAACACGGCCAGCACCATCGCTAGGGCGGCGCCTTCGTTGATGCCCAAAATATCTGGTGCAGCCAGAGGGTTACGGGTTAGCCCTTGGGTAATGGCTCCAGCCACTCCCAGTGCGGCTCCTATAGCCACAGCTAAAATTGCCCTTGGCATCCTGACCGTGCGAATAATGAGGTGCTCAGTGGAGCCATCAAATTGAAAAATAGCCTGCAACACGATGCTGGGCGAAATATCTGCCGCGCCTAAAAGCAGGCTAGCTATCAGGCAGCCCAGCACCACAAACACCCCTAACCCTAACCCAACCATCAACACTAGTGGCGATCTGGAAAACGGATTTAGGGGTGCTGAAGCGGTCACTACAGAAATGTCTCAAATGCGAATTATTCCCATGAATCATAGCTTAAAGCGGCAACCTTGGCTCACTGTGGCGGGGCTATTCCATTCCGCCATTTAACTCACGACCTGCTGTCGGCCTGAATTCGCAGTTAACTCTTAACCTGAACTGCTCAAAAAGAAAAAGCATCACCTGGCTGGTTACTCAGGTGATGCCTTGGCCTGAAGGAGACTGGCTCCTCAGTGCTTAAGTCAGAAAACGGGGTTATTAAACCAGTTCGCCACCATCAACCCGACGAATCGCCACGACCGCTGGGCGAGGAGCCGCATTGGTGGTTTTGGTGGGCCAGTTAGAACCAATGGGCACTTCCCGCTGCTGCACAAAGTCTTTGCCATCAGTGGTCATCAGGGCAAAGGCGCGAGTTTCGGCAGCCATATCCTTACGGATGCCATTGATTTCGCCGGGGTGCTGGGCCGAGATAAACAGAGTTTTCATGTCATTGGTCGTAAATGGCCCAGTCATTTCGCACTCCATCGGGCCATAGCCAAACACAAAGGATTCGCCTGCGTTAGCCCCTTCTAGCGGCATATACCAAATCGAGTTGTTGCCGAATAGCCCTCGCAAGTTGGACTGGCTAACTGGCTTACCTTCATCATCAATGCGACTGGGCACAGCCCGGTTGTGCTTGTCGGAGGACATATCCGTCACCATCCAGAGGTCGTTTCTGGCGTCGATCTGGAAGTTGTCGGGGTTGGCAAAGCCAACACCACCCAGAGCCGGTTCACCCCCTACATGCAGTACCTCCCAACTGAAGGTCATGGCCGCCGCGTCGTTACTATCTTCCCGTAGTTTCATAATCCAGCCGTACTCGTAGGGACTTTCACCATTGGGGCCTTGAAAAACGGCCTTGTGGGGGCCGCCATCGCTGCTGCTGGGGCTACCAGAAGTGAAAGCAATAAACAGAGTGCCGTCGGCCCGCACCATCGTATCTTCGGGACGGGCCGTAGTGGTAGCACCAGCGGCATTGCCCGCATAGTGAGCGTCGATGAGAATAGCGCCTTGCTTTTCGGTGGCGTTGCCCGTGTACAGGTCGCCCAGGGTCTTAAACTGGCTCTTAAAGGCGGCAATTTGTTCGTCGGTTTCAACTTTCATGACGCCGCCATCGGGCCGGTTGGGTAGGGTGATGAGGCCACCCTCGATCTGGCTGGGCAGGTCAGGGTTGACGGGGGTATCGGCTTTGAGCGCAATCCAGCGACCGGTGCCATCGGGGTTGAACTTGGCGGCATAGAGCATACCATCGGCCAGCAAGCCAGAGTTAGACTTGGCGGTCGGATCAGTCACTGTGCCAGCGCTAACGAACTTGTAGAGGTGGCCACCGCGGCGATCGCAACCAGAATACATGGCCAATTTCTGACCAGCTACCGCCCGAACGCCCACGGCTTCGTGACGATAACGCCCTAGCCAGGTGTGTTTGGTGCCGTAGTCGTTGGGGTTAGAGGGGTCTACTTCTACCATCCAGCCGTACTTGTTACCGGCAAAGCCAAAGGCAGTTCCCAACCCATCAAAACCATCAGGATTGATAAAGAATGGCTTTTTCGATGGCGACATGGAGGTGCCATCGGCGTTAACGGGTTCTGGGACAAAGTCTTGGAAGTTCTCCTCAGCACTGAACATGGTGCCCCAGGGGGTAGTGCCCCCGGCACAGTTGTTGAAGGTGCCGATGATGCGTTCCCCTAAGCCATCGATGTAGCCGACTCCGCTAGTCTTGCGGAAGATGGCTGTGGCGGGGCCAGTCGCCTTCAGGTAACGGCCATCTTTCAGGCCAGAGACGCCGGTAATGCGGCGATCAGCATTGCTGTTGGTGCGCTCCCAAGTGCCGTTAGAGGTTTTGCGAATAGAAATTACGCCAATGCCCAGATCAATCAGTGCTTCTTCGGCAATAGCCTGAATTTGGGCCTTGATGGGGTCGCTATCCGGCAGACTGTAGACGTCAATGCCATCTTCCCCAGCGGCTTCAGCGGCGGCCTTGACCTCATCAAAGGGTAGTTCCTTGCCCAGGACAGGCTGGTAGGTTTCCATCCAGGTGAGGGCGCTGATGTACTCAAAGTTAATGCTCAGAAAACCTTCTCCAGCGGAGGTTTCAACATAGGAAAGGTAGTCGTTGTTGAAACCAAAGCGAGAGTCGCCTACAGGGTCGCCCCAGGCACCAATGACATTGTAGGTATACCCTTCGGGCAGTACCAGGTCATCTTTAACCACATAGGTTGCGAATTCGGTAGCCTGTTGCTCGGGCGCTACGCCTGCGGTAGCAATAGGCATAGGCACTCTAACCGGCTTAAAGGCCACCCCAGAACTAGCCGAGGCGGCCTGGGCACCTAACCCTAAACCATTACCAGAGGTTTTGGAGAACGACCCCAGGGCTACGGTGCCAGCGGTAGCACCAAAGAACATCAACAACTGTCTACGATTAAGGCTCATTTTAGATTGAATCCTTAGTAATCAATTAGGGCTCCTAGTGGGGTTGAGTCAATCTCTTAAAAAGACTCGGATCCACAACACCAGAAGAATTATTCACTAAATGGATAAACAGGCGTTTAAGGAAAAGTAATGAAGTGACCAAGAAGCAGTCCAAAATATCAAAAGGATCCAGATCTTATAACGTCTTCGCTTGATCTATCGGCGGGTTGACCCTGCGGCGTTGGCTTTCCATCTAAAATCAAAAAACAATTTCTCCAAGAGGTTATGTTCCCGAACTACTACACGGGCTGTGCCGTCTGGGCTTACAAAGAGTGGATGGGCGGGTTTTATCCCAAGGGCAGCAAGGCTGGAGATTTTCTGAGGCTGTACTGCGAACGAATGACCGCTGTAGAAGGCAACACCACCTTTTACTCCCAGCCTGACGCTAAAACCATTGAACGCTGGGCTAGCACCATGCCGCCAGGTTTTCGGTTTTGCCCCAAGCTGCCCAGAGCTTTCTCCCACCAGGGCAAGCTAGGGCCGTTTGCAGCGGAGGCTCACCAATTTTTGCAAACTCTGGCTCCCTTGGGCGATCGACTGGGGCCGCTGTTTGTTCAGCTACCACCCACCTACAGCCCAGAATACTTTGCCGATTTGCAAGATTTTTTGACTCAGTGGCCCCGGCAGGTATGCCCCATTGCCGTGGAAGTCCGCCATTTGGACTGGTTTGCCGAACCCCACGCCACTCGCTTGAACCAAATGCTAGAAGACCTGGGCGCTGGCCGCGTGCTGCTCGATACCCGCCCCATTTACGATGCGCCGGATACGGATGATGACCCGCAAGTGGGTTCAGAACGCAAAAAGCCCAGGGTGCCGCTTCAGCCCACAGTTACCGCACCGTTTACCATCGTGCGCTATATCAGCCATCCCACTCTGGCCTTCAACGAACCTTATTTTCATGACTGGGTGCCTCGACTGTGCAGATGGCTGGCCGATGGCCATCAGGTCTACTTTTTTGCCCACTGCCCACAGGAAGTGTTCTCCCCAACCATCGCCAGAGAGGTTTACCATCGACTTCAACAGGCCGGAGCCACTCTGCCAGAATTACCCTGGGATAGGGTCGCACGACAGCAGGCAGAAAAGGAACATTCCTCAGCTCAGCTTAGTTTGTTTTGAGGGATCACTCAGGCTCTTCTAGCTAACATAGGACGCTAACGTTATTTTGCCCTTAGTCCTGTAACCCGGCAATTAGAAAAGCACTGGCCAACCTAGCGTCGCCGTCTAAGAAACACCCAACCTAACCCAGTGCCCACCGCCATCATCAACGGCGCAAAGGTGGCTTTGGTCATCAAATTCGATAGCAGAGCTCATTGTAGCGAGTGGGAATCAAACTTCTGCAAAGACCTCACTAAGGTGGCTGAATTGAACAGTTCATCCAACCAGATTTGCAATAATAGATCTAGATCCTCAACGTCCCGTCCTGCCCTTTGTCAGGCTATCTCCGTAGCTTTAAGCCTAAATGCAAGGTACAGGCCATCTGCCCTACAGCCGCCGGTAACACCTCTATGGCTACTATGACCCTAGACCCTAGCGCCGATTCCTCTCCTAATGCTCTAGTCACTTTGCCCAATGGCAGCGGCACGGCTTTTCAGCCCGATGTAGCTGTGCAGAGGGTTCGCAAGCTGCTAGAGACGCACCGCAACGAGCGCCAGATGGTACTGCTGCAAGATTTTCCTGACCCCGATGCCCTGTCTTCGGCCTGGGCGTATCAGCTAATTGCCGCCACCTACGACATTGAGTGCGACATTTTTTATGCTGGCACCCTTAGCCACCAGGAAAACATTGCCCTGGTGAAGCTTACGGGGCTACCGGCCCGTCGCTGGATCTTGCACCATGCCGATGGCCCCAACCTGGAGCTTTACCAGGGTGTTGTGTTGGTCGATAACCAGGGCACAACTAGCCAGCTTTACCAGCCAGTGCGCCAGGCTGGTATTCCGCTGGTGCTGGTGATTGACCACCATGCGCCTCAGTCTAAGTTAGATGCTGAGTACATCGACCTGCGGCCTCACATCCGCGCCACCGCGACAATTTTGACCCAGTACTTACAACAAGGATTGCTCAAGCTAGATCGCGGCAACGCCAAACACACCAAATGCGCCACCGCTCTAATGCATGGCCTGCGGGCCGATACCAACCAGCTTATGCATGCTGGTGCTGATGATTTTATGGCGGCGGCCTACCTCAGCGAGTTCTACGACGGTCAACTATTGAGCGCGGTGCTGCAAGCTTCTCGCTCAAAGCGGGTGATGGATGTAATTGAGCGATCGCTGCGCAACCGCAAGGTTCGCAACAATGTCTCCATCGCTGGGGTAGGCTACTTGCGCTACGAAGACCGGGATGCCATTCCCCAGGCGGCAGATTTTCTAGTCACCGAAGAAAACATCCACACCGCTGTGGTCTATGGCATTGTCCACGACGAGGACGAAGAACGCGAGGTGGTAATTGGCTCCCTCCGCACCAGCAAAATTACCCTTGACCCAGATGAGTTCATTAAAGAAGCCTTTGGGCAAGACAGTGCGGGCCGCTTTTTTGGCGGTGGACGTTCGATGGCGGGTGGGTTTGAAATTCCGGTGGGCTTTCTATCAGGGTTTTACGAAAATTCAGCCTACAACCGGCTCAAATGGGATGTTTTTGATATGCAAATCAAGCAAAAGCTCTGGCGCTTGGTTAACCCTGAGGAAGGCATAATTACCACAGACTAAGCTCTCAAGTGACCCTCTTGGTGTACAGTGACCCTTACATCAATTCGGCCATTCTTGGAATAAATCACCCTCAAATCCAGGATTTAGTAGCGTTGATAACGGCGGGGTTCTCATCGCCGTTGAAATGATTAAACAGCGATCGGGAGCAGTGATCTATGACTGTATGTGACTACAGGCCAGGACTGGAAGGGATACCAGCCACTCAATCCAGCATCAGCTTTGTGGATGGTCAGGCCGGAATTTTGGAATATCGTGGCATCAGTATCGAAGAACTGGCCCAACACGGCACCTTTTTGGAAACGGCCTATTTGTTAATTTGGGGTGGGCTGCCCTCCAAAACCGAGCTAGAAGCCTTTGAGTACGAAATTCGGTATCACCGCCGCCTCAAATACCGCATTCGCGACATGATGAAGTGTTTTCCGGAGAGTGGCCACCCAATGGATGCTCTGCAAGCCTGTGCAGCGGCTCTGGGGCTGTTCTACTCACGACGAGCGTTGGATGATCCTATTTACATTCAAAAGGCCGTGGTGCGGCTGCTGGCCAAAATTCCAACTATGGTGGCTGCTTTTCAACTGATGCGCAAGGGAAACGATCCGGTGCAACCCAGGGATGATCTGGACTACGCGGCTAACTTTTTGTACATGCTTAGCGAGCGCGAGCCTGACCCCTTGGCTGCCCGCATTTTTGATATTTGCCTTACCCTCCATGCCGAACACACCATCAACGCCTCGACTTTTTCGGCTATGGTAACGGCCTCTACCCTGACTGATCCCTACGCGGTAGTGGCTTCTGCTGTGGGCACCTTGGCTGGGCCGCTCCACGGCGGCGCTAACGAAGAGGTGATTGAGATGCTTCAGGAAATTGGCACCGTCGAAAACGTGCGGCCCTACGTAGAGCGATGCATTGCTGAAAAATCCAAGATTATGGGCTTTGGCCATCGAGTTTACAAGGTTAAAGACCCCCGCGCGACTATTCTGCAAAAGCTAGCCGAGCAACTGTTTGAAAAATTTGGCCAGGATGAGTACTACGCCATTGCTTTAGAAATGGAGCAAGTTGTGTCCGAAAAGCTGGGTCACAAAGGCATTTACGCCAATGTGGACTTTTACTCTGGCCTGGTCTATCGCAAGCTAGATATTCCGGTCGATTTATTTACGCCGGTATTTGCCATTGCTCGGGTGGCAGGCTGGCTAGCCCATTGGAAAGAGCAACTGGGCGAAAACCGCATCTTTAGACCCACGCAAATTTACACTGGCCCCCATAACCAGACCTACACTGCCCTGGAAGACCGACCCCATATTTGGGATAAGAAAGGTTTCCAAATTTCAGTTCCGTCCTGATGGGTCACACCCCTCTGGGCACGTGCCATGAATACCCTGATGATGATTCTAGTGACGATTTTCAGGAACTCCTGCCCCTCTGGCCTCCGGGTCGGGGGGCTTTTGTTTGGGAGATGAAGACGGTTAAGTATCAGCAATGATAAAACCTAGATATTCCTATGGAAGGGCGCGGCTCAAGGCACCTGTCTGCGGTTAGAGAAAGGGTAGAATTTGTCACAGGTTCAAGGATTAACCAGGCTAGCCGGTATTGATGACTGACTTGAGTTATGGTTAATGGTGACGCGCCAAGGGGTTGATAGGAGAGGGCTGATAGATGAATCAAGGAATCGACCTGCAAGGGAGTTTCGTGAGGGCACTGACCGATTTAGGTCTGTCCTATGGGGTGGCTAAAACCCTGTGGTTACCTTTGCCAATGGTGCTGATCTTAATAGCAGCCACGGTCAGCATTTTTGTGACGGTTTGGCTGGAGCGTAAAATTTCTGCGGCAGCTCAGCAGCGCATTGGGCCAGAGTATGTCGGGCCTCTAGGCACTCTCCAGGCGGCGGCAGATGGTATCAAGCTGATCTTTAAGGAAGACATCACCCCCGCTAAGGCCGACCCCATTTTGTTTACCCTGGGACCAGCCCTGGTGGTGATTCCGGTTTTTCTGTCTTACGTGATTGTGCCCTTTGGCCAAAACCTGGTGATTACCGACATTGGCGTTGGTATCTTTCTATGGATTGCCCTCTCCAGCATTGCTCCTATTGGCCTGTTGATGGCGGGCTATTCTTCTAACAACAAGTATTCGCTATTAGGTGGCCTGCGGGCGGCGGCACAATCCATTAGCTACGAAATTCCGATGGCGCTGGCGGTCTTGGCCGTGGTGCTGATGTCCAATAGCCTCAGTACTATTGATATTGTTAGCCAGCAGTCGGGCTACGGCATCCTGGGTTGGAACATTTGGCGACAGCCCGCTGGCTTTTTGATTTTCTGGATTGCGGCCCTGGCTGAATGTGAGCGCTTACCCTTTGACCTGCCCGAAGCAGAAGAAGAACTGGTAGCAGGCTACCAGACTGAATACACGGGCATGAAGTTTGGCCTCTTCTACGTAGGCTCCTACGTTAACCTGGTACTCTCAGCCCTGATTGTGTCCATCTTGTACCTGGGTGGTTGGGAGTTTCCCGTATCCGTTACCTGGTTGGCCGATGTGTTTGGAGTGAGCGAAACGACTCCCTGGTTACAGGTCATCACGGCTTCGGTTGGCATCATGATGACGTTGTTTAAGGCTTATGCGCTGGTCTTTATTGCAATTCTGCTACGCTGGACCGTGCCACGGGTAAGGATCGACCAACTGCTTGACTTTGGCTGGAAGTTTTTGTTGCCGGTTTCTCTGGTCAATTTGCTGCTAACGGCTGGCTTGAAGCTGGCTTTTCCCTTTGCCTTTGGTGGTTAGGTGGCAGCTAGCCGGGCTTGGTATTTAGGCTGCAATTCTCAATGTACTGCTCAATCACAACACGCTAGAACGCTGGAGATTCTTCTATGCTGGGTTTTCTAAAACAGGTTGGTGATTACGCTAAGGAAAGCTTTCAGGCGGCTAAGTACATTGGCCAGGGGCTGTCTGTCACCTTTGACCACATGAGTCGTCGCCCCATTACGGTTCAGTACCCCTATGAAAAGCTAATTCCGTCTGAGCGGTTTCGGGGTCGCATTCACTTTGAGTTTGACAAGTGCATTTCCTGTGAAGTGTGTGTGCGGGTTTGCCCTATCAACCTGCCAGTTGTGGATTGGGACTTTGATAAGGCCACCAAAAAGAAAACCCTTAAGCACTACAGCATTGACTTTGGAGTTTGCATTTTCTGCGGCAACTGCGTGGAATATTGCCCCACAAACTGTCTGTCGATGACTGAGGAGTATGAACTGGCGGCCTATGATCGCCACGAACTAAATTACGACAACGTGGCTCTGGGTCGTTTACCCTACAAAGTTACGCAAGATCCAATGGTAACGCCCCTGCGTGAGCTGGCCTACCTGCCTAAGGGCGTTATGGATCCCCATGATTTACCGGCTAATTCTCGACGGGCAGGCAAGCTACCCCAGGAAATTTTGGAGGAGGCGGAAGCTGAACCGAAGTCCTGAGCCTGGCAGGTTAATCTGGATTTGCCTTACTGGGGCAATGCCAAAGTCCACACTTTCCACACTTTAGTAGGAGTACAATCTGGTGACGTTAGCGGAAGGGGTTCAACTGGTTGCGTTTGGGGTGCTTTCAGCCATGATGCTGGGCAGTGCCCTGGGAGTGGTGCTGCTGGAGAATATTGTTTACTCAGCCTTCTTGCTGGGCGGGGTGTTTATCAGCATGTCCGGAATGTATATTCTGCTCAACGCTGGGTTTGTAGCCGCGGCCCAGGTGTTGGTGTACGTGGGCGCGGTCAACGTGCTGATATTGTTTGGGATCATGCTGGTCAACAAGCGCCAGGCGTTTTTGCCGGTTCAGCGGGCTTGGGTGAGTAAGACCGCTACAGCCATGGTTTGTGCGGGCCTATTTGCTTTGCTAACCGCCTCTATTATCAACACGCCCTGGGCTGTTTCAACCCTGACACCAGCCGGAGAGTTAGCCATTGTGGAAATCGGCAAGCACTTTTTCTCGGATTATCTGCTGCCCTTTGAGCTAGCCTCAGTGCTGCTGTTAATTGCGCTAATTGGAGCCATTGTCTTGGCGCGTCGTGAGCTAATTCCCGATGTTGCTCCTGGAGAGCCAGAATCCGAAGCTCTGCAACTGCCAGAACGCCCTCGTGAGCTAGTATCTTCTCTGCCAGCTTCCCTGGGCGACTTAATTGACTCTTAGTTCTGTTCTTACATCCTTAACCCTATGCAACTTGAGTACTTTCTACTAGTCGCTGCCGCCCTGTTTTGCATTGGTGTTTACGGGTTAGTGACCAGCCGCAACGTCATTCGGGTATTGATGTCCATTGAGCTCATGCTGAATGCCGTTAACCTAAACCTAATGGCCTTTTCCAACTATTTAGATCCGGTTGGGGTCAAAGGTCAGGTTTTTGCTGTATTTGTGATTAGCATTGCGGCTGCTGAAGCCGCCGTTGGCCTGGCGATTGTGCTGTCTATCTATCGCAACCGCGACACGGTAGACATGGAGCAATTTAACCTGCTGAAGTGGTAGCCCGTAGGTGGCGCATCTCGGGGGAATAGGCTACAGTTTTGCTGAAATGTAGAGAGGGTGGCCCATGCTCTCTCTACCCGTGTATCTAGAACCCTGATTTTTTGGCCCATGATTGCGCCAAACCGTTGTGCAACTGAAGCAAGTCATTATTGTTCATAAGGCCGGGAACCGACTCAGTCAGCAGTGGGCGGAAAAGTGTGCCCACGAACTAGAGGCATTAGGCAGCCAGGTGCTACGGGGGCCTAGTGGCCCAAAAGATAATCCCTATCCGGTATTCTTAGCCTCGGTCAGTCACCCCATCGACTTAGCCATTGTGTTTGGGGGCGATGGCACGGCCCTAACCGCAGCGCGCCATCTGGCCTCAGAGAGCATTCCTATCTTGGCTGTCAACATTGGCGGGCATCTGGGCTTTTTAACCGAAACCTCCGAAGAAATGGACGATACCCAGGTTGTGTGGGAGCGGCTGTTGCAGGATCGCTTTGCGGTGCAACAACGTATGATGCTGCAAGCTCAGGTATTTCAGGGCGGGCGCTCGAATTTGGAGCCAATGAGCGATCGCTTCCTGGCCCTCAACGAAATGGCCATCAAACCTGCCTCCCCCGACCGTATGATCACCTCTATTCTGGAAATGGAAATCGACGGCGAGGTGGTCGATCAATACCAGGGAGATGGCCTGTTAATCAGTACCCCCACTGGCTCTACGGGCTACACCGTGGCAGCTGGCGGGCCTATCATTCATCCCGGCATAGACGCCATTGTGGTGACACCCATCTGTCCCCTAAGTCTGTCTAGCCGCCCAATTGTGCTACCTCCCGGCTCGATTGTCAGCGTCTGGCCTCTGGCTGACCCAGACCTCAGCACCAAGCTCTGGACTGATGGCGTTTTGGGCACAGCCATTTGGCCTGGCCAGCGGGTGGATGTCCGCATTGCCAATGCCATGACCCAGTTCATCATCCTACGGCAGGATTACTCCTACTACGGCACCCTGCGCAATAAGCTCAACTGGGCTGGGACGCGGATTAGCTTTGCTAATAATCATCGGAACTGAAGCCAATTTCCCATTACAGACCCAGCAGAATGGTATGCTGCATGACAGCTGATCGGTTCCAACGGGGATCAGCCGTTGGAGGTAAGGGGGAAAGTTCGGTGTGAGTCCGGCGCTGTCCCGCAGCTGTATGGAAGAAAGTTTTGAGTGCTTAGTTTTGAGTGCTTAGTTGCAACCAATTAAAACCTCACAATTCAAAACCTCTCCTGAGTCAGAATGCCCGCCGATGATTGCTTTCTCAAAACATCTGCGAGGCACAGATTTATGTTTCCGACCAAACTTTATAGCCAGTTCAGCCCCCGTTTGCGGACGGCGCGGGTTGGGCTACTGGGTAGTGCGCTGACTGCCAGCCTGATCTTAACGACCGCTCCGGCTGTGGCCCATCATGGGATGGATAATCGCCTGCCCACCAATTTTTTTGAAGGGTTTATCTCTGGGCTAGCTCACCCAATTATTAGGCTGGATCATTTTGCTTTTGTGGTGGTCATCGGGCTTTTAGCGGCGGCTAAACCGCATGGGCTAATGCTGCCCATGACCTTTGTGTCAGCGACACTGGTCGGCACAGGGCTGCATTTAGGGGCATTGAATCTACCAGCTCCAGAGCTTTTGATTGCGGGCTCGGTGCTGCTCTTTGGGCTGCTGCTAGCGGTAGGAAACCGACTCGGCACGGTCGGCACGGCATTGCTGGCTGGAGTTGCCGGACTGTTTCATGGCTTCGCCTACGGCGAAGCTATTGTCGGAGCTGAAATGACTCCGCTTATTGCCTATCTGCTGGGGTTTACGCTAGTTCAACTGGCAGTGTCCCTAGCCGCCTACGGGCTAGGCAAGCGCTTCATGGCTCAGCCCAATTCCCCAGCGCCTAAGGCTCACCGGAGCTTACAGGCCGCCGGTTGGATGATTGGCGGTGTTGGCCTGGCCCTAGCCTACGCTCAACTGGCTGGATAGCTGCGAATTTCCTGGGTTGGAGCGGCTCTATGCGACCCAACCTACCCCCTACCACCCACCCCAAAACCTAATGGTTAAAACTCATCATCCCCGGCCATAGGCGACTCATTATCGCGGCGGGAGCCCAACAGTTCCAGGCGATCTACCCGAATGACGGGCTTGGAGCGGCTAGCCCCTGTAGCCCGGTCTTGCCACTGGTCGAGCTTGAGGGCACCGCTAACACCAATTAAGCTGCCTTTGCGCACGTAGTTAGCTGCTACCTCAGCGGTTTTGCCCCATAGTTCCAGGTTAAACCAATCGGGTTTGTCATCTCGGCTAGAGCGACGCTTGACGGCCAGAGTTAAGTTGCACACCACGCTGCCCGACTCAAAAAATTTCACGTCGGGATCTGCCCCGACTCGACCCACCAACGTCACCACATTTACGGTCATCGCTCTGCTACCAACACCAGCAACCCGCATTGTAGGCTAAACCTCGGTCATCTGTCAGGAACCTGGAAAAGCCGAATTCAGTCAATCCCTCTCTGGTTAGAAAAAAGTCAAATCTTCCTCTTTCCTTGAGGTATTTTTCGCCTGCACTCCATCTACTCAATTGAATAATTGCCTTAGAGCCGTTCAGCAATTATTTTTCAACCTCTGTGAGTTGTTAAAATCCTAGTAATGCCAGCGCTTTGGAGGGGCACAGCAGTTTATTTTTTGAATAAGGATAAGCGCTTTACTGGACGCACTGATACGAAACGTAATAGAATCCACATCGGATCTAAATTGATTCACTGTTTTATCTAACTTGGGGATAGATCGCCTGTGGCTCTCTTCGACAGATTTTCCCGCGACATGGGTATTGACCTAGGAACGGCCAATACGCTGGTTTATGTGTCTGGCAAAGGAGTGGTTTTGCAAGAACCCTCCGTGGTCGCTATTGACCAGGTCGAAAAGAAGCCCCTGGCTGTTGGCGAAGAAGCCAAGCGCATGCTAGGCCGTACCCCCGGTAATGTGATGGCGCTCCGCCCCCTGCGCGATGGCGTGATTGCCGATTTTGATACTGCCGAACTAATGCTCAAGCACTTTATTCGCCAGGTGCATGAGGGTCGTACATTGGTGTCTCCCCGTATTGTGATTGGCATCCCCAGCGGTGTAACGGGCGTAGAACGGCGGGCCGTTATGGATGCGGCACAGCAGGCTGGAGCCCGCACCGTGTATCTGATTGATGAGCCGGTAGCCGCGGCGATTGGGGCCGGGTTGCCCGTGGCCGAACCAACCGGCAACATGATTGTGGACATTGGCGGAGGCACTACGGAAGTGGCGGTTCTCAGTCTTCAGGGCACGGTGCTCAGCGAGTCGGTGCGGGTGGCTGGCGATGAGCTCAGTGAAGCTATCTCTAGCTACATGAAGAAGGTTCACAATCTGGTTGTCGGTGAGCGCACCGCTGAGGAAATTAAGATCACCATCGGCTCGGCCTACCCCAGTCCTAACGACAACGAAATTGCCATGGATGTGCGCGGTCTGCACTTACTGTCTGGTCTACCTCGAACGGTCACGGTTAAGAGCGCCGAAATTCGGGAGAGCATGGCTGAGCCTTTGTCAGTGATTATCGAGGCTGTGAAGCGCACCCTAGAACGCACTCCACCTGAGCTAGCCGCTGACATTATTGACCGCGGCATTATGCTGGCTGGAGGGGGAGCTTTACTCAAGGGCTTGGACACGTTAATTAGCCACGAAACCGGTATTGTGGTGCACGTGGCGGCTGACCCCTTGAGCTGTGTCGTGCTGGGTACAGGACGGGTTTTAGAAAACTTTAGCCAGATGGGTCGGGTCTTTAGCGGGCGTTCGAGCCTGTAATCCTCTGTTAGCATCCTCATCTACCGAACAGTATGTTTGCCCTACGTCGTTGGTGGACACGTCATGCCCTTAAAGCAGGGATGGTCACGTTGGCCATTTCCTCGGCTTGGCTGTTGCGAGCTACGCAGGGAGCGGCTCTCTATGAGGCTTATCACTGGCTGACTCGTCCTTTGCAGCCTGGAGTAAGCCGCGAAGAGCAATTTGAAAATAGCTACATTCTGGAGCTACAGCAGCGCATCATTGAGCTTGAAAACCAAAACCTTGCCCTGCAAACCCTAGAGAGTTATGAAGCGTCATTATCGCAACCTGGCGTTCGAGCGGCGGTAATTGGTCGCGCTGCTGACCACTGGTGGCAGCATGTGATTTTGAACCGGGGTAGCCGTCAGGGGGTGGCGCCTGGCCATGTAGTGACTGGCCCAGGCGGGTTAGTTGGTCGAGTGGTGGCGGTTTCGCCCAGCACCTCTAAGGTACTTTTAATTAGCGATCCTACCAGTCGCGTAGGCGCTAAGGTGAGTCGTAGCCGGATCATGGGCGTGGTACGAGGGCAGTCTAACAATCGGGTAGTGATGGAATTTTTTGAGAAAAGCCCCGATGTCAAGGCGGGAGACGTGATTGTCACCTCCTCTTATAGCCGACTGTTTCCTCAGGATGTTCCCATTGGGCGGATTGAGTCGCTAGATTTAACCAAAAGTCCGGCTCCTGAAGCCACTATTCAGCTCTCATCGCCCCTGCCTATTTTGGAGTGGGTGGTCATTCACCCCTTCAATCCGCTTGAGTCGGTGGATGAGCCAACATGGCCTACGCCTGATGACGAAGATCAGCCAGGGAAAAACTCCCCATGACATCAGGGGTAAGAAGTATGACAAAGCCCCTGTTAAAGCAGCCCTGGGTGTTAAACAGTGCGGTTACCGTAGGCTCTGTGCTGCTATGTTTGCTGCTGCTGCCGGGACGCATTCCGGGGCTAGAACTATTGGGCGTTTCACCCCACTGGCTGCTAATTTGGGTAGTGGCCTGGAGCATTAAGCGCACCATGTGGGAAGGCGCAATTGCAGGTTTAGTGCTTGGCCTGTTGCAAGACGCCATGACAGCCCCCCATCCTACCCATACCCTGAGCCTGATTGTGGTAGGCGTGCTAACGGCTCGGCTACAGAAGCAGCGCTACCTTCAGGAAGACATTGTTTCAGTAGCGCTGATTGTTTTTGCTATGGCCGTGATTGCAGAAACGGTGCTGGCCTTACAAATTAGCCTTAACCAGCTTATTTCTGCCGATTCCCTTTACCCATCGCTGCCCAAAATTTGGGTCTACCACCAGCGAATTGCCCTCAGTTCTGCTATCCTCAGCAGCCTTTGGGCACCCGCTTTGTATTATCCCCTCAACCGCTGGTGGGATAAATACAACACTCCAGAACCTTAAACCTATCCCAGGAGGGGAAGCCCAAAATTGCCAATCCAATATCGCCCTACCGCCGCCGCAACGTCACTTGCTGCTGCAAGCGCTGAGCCGCTGTCCAGAGGTCGGGCAGCAGGTAAGTAGGGCGAAAGCTTTGTAAATAGGTGCTGCTGCGAATGCCGCAGGTAACGGCTACGGTATCCAAACCCAAGGTCTGACCAGCCATAATGTCGGCTTCTGTGTCGCCAATCATCCAGGTGTTGTGGAGGTCATACCCCTGGCGCTGTTGAGCAGCGATCGCGATTCTCAACCGTTCAATTTTGTGGTTAGCCTGGTTGGTGTAAGCCGCATCAACTCTGGGCATACCATAGAGGTCGCTAATCGCCCAGTCTAACTGGTGCTTAGCCAGAAACTGCATCACCTGATCGGGCGGACGCAGTGTTACCAGCACAACCCGCACACCACACTGCTTCAAAATATTTAGCCCTTCGTAGGCAAGGGGCTGAAGCTGGTCGTAATTAAGCAGACTAGCGTGGTTAACCAAACGGCTGACCTGAGCCAGAAACGCATCAATTTCTAACCCTTCTAGACCCGACCAGTGGGCAATTTGCCGGTCAGGAATGCGGTTTTGCTTAAACGTCCAAAACTGAGACTTCGAGAGGCTGCGGATGGCGTCTGGGTTGCCCTGCCCCTGAGCGGCTATCTGCTCCAGCCCTAGCCGGTAGGTCGCGTAATAGCGCTCTGACACATCGACAATGGGGCCATCAAAGTCGCAGAAAATGGTGGATTGAGTCATAGTCTAGGGTGAGTCCACGGAGGGTAGAAGGGTAAAACCAAATGAGCAAGATAGAGTCTTGGGCTATTTTCTTAACGCTTTCTTTACAAACCTCAAAACTTATTTACTTTAGCAGGCCAGTCTTAAAATGACCACCCAACCCCTGACCGCCTTGTGAAGCGTCACGGTTCTACAGCTCAGTCCATGTACGAGGGAGCAAAGCCTTACAAGACAGGTAATGGAGACTGTTCAAAGGCGTGTCAGGCAGTTAAGCCCCTTCTCGTTCTAGCCAGCCTCGCATTTTACCTGGATTCAGCAGGCCATAGGGGTCTACGTTAGCTTTAAAGGCTACCTGCACTGGATCAACCAGCTTCATGCCACCGTCTTCCAGAATGTAGGTGTGGGGATTGGCAATCAACGCACCGTTGTCTTCGTGGTAGCGAATGATGTCATTCAACCGAGCCTCGGTGGAGTAGCGCACAATTTGCAGAGCTGCCGGGCACACCTTGCCGCCCATGCGCAGGTACTCCAGGTGCATTAGCACTTCATCACCAAAGTGTTGGTAAAAATGCTCAATGCCTTTTAGGTCTACATCGTAGGGAAAAATTGTCTGCAGATAGGTCAAAGACGAGTCAGCACTGCGGGCGTGCAGGGTCGTGTGGTTCCAGGTAAATTCCGCCAGGGGTGCGCCCTTGCCGGCCTCCTGAGCAGATTTCTGGTAAGTAACGGTGCCACCAAACTCGCGCACCAGTTCCCTAAATAGTTCCAAAGACGGCTCTGCAATCATCAGCAGGGCAGCAGCTTGGCCCGCAGGCAGATAAGGCTGAAGGGCGACGAAGTAGCTGGGGATGGGCCAGGCCATGATGCTGATGAGTTTTTTGATCAAACCATCTGACTCGCCCAGTGCCTGACCAAAATGGGCTGCGGTCATAAAGTCATCGAACACCACAATCACCTCGGCCCAGGGGTAGGCTGGCCCCAGGGGAATTTCTAGCTCGGTGATAATGCCATTGGTGCCGTAGGCGTGGTTCACCTTTTGCACGTCGTCGCCCCGCAGTTCCAGAATTCGGGGCGTGTCTTCCAGTGTCACTACCCGCACAGCATTGAGATTGCCGCGATCGCGCAGTTGTCCGTAGGTAATCGAGCCAATGCCGCCGCTGCCGCCGCCGATAAATCCCCCAATCGTGGCGGTTCGATAGGTCGAAGGATACATCCGGAGTTCCCAGCCCAGTTCCCGCGTCACTTTGTCAATGGCGGCTAGCTTGGCACCGGGTTCGACCCAGGCCACTCCTGGTTCCACCTGTTTGACAGCACTCATTTTACTCAAGTCCACCACCACCCCCCCAATCAGAGGAATGCACTGGCCGTAGTTACCGGTACCTGCCCCCCGCACCGTAACCGGTACCCTGGCCTCTACACAGAGCTTGGCAACCTTTAAAACCTCTGCTTCGGTGGTAGGCCGCACTCCCAGGTCAGCTCGATGATGAGCCAACTGCTCTTGCAGCACCGGGCTGAAGTAGTAATAGTCTTTGGATAGCTTTTCAAGCAGGTTGGGTTCGCGAATCACCTCAATGGCACCGAAGGACTGAGCCAGAGCATCCCAATTCACAGCAGCGGCAGCGGACGAGGGGGTCATAGGTAGTCAATATCGAGAGCAGTACACTTAGTGTAAGCCGCGAATTCCTGAAGCTGTCTGTAGCCTGCTCAACTGTCTCAGGGAATTGCGATAGCTCCATCGGCAACCTTGCGGCAAAGTCGGGCACCGAGCCGACTCAGTTTGCTTTCTAAATCTTCATACCCGCGATCTAGATGATGAAGCCCCTGAATGATGGTAGTTCCCTCAGCGGCCAAACCAGCCAGCACCAGAGCCGCAGAAGCCCTCAAATCAGTAGCCAGCACCGGCGCTCCTGACAGGCGGTGAACTCCCTTAATGATGGCGCAGTTACCATTCAGGCGAATGTCCGCCCCCATACGATTTAGCTCAGCTACGTGGCGCAACCGATTTTCAAACACGGTTTCTGTGATTAGGCTATTGCCATCGCACAGAGCCATCAGCGCCATAAACTGGGCCTGCATATCGGTCGGGAAGCCCGGAAACGGGCCAGTTTGAATGTCTACAGGAGCAATGATGTCGCCAGGAATGTACCGTACCCGGCCAAGGCCGTCGTCTACCACTTGGCCACCGACTTCATGGAGTTTGGCAATAACCGCCGTCAGGTGTTCTGGGATGACCGGCGACAGGCTAATTTCAGAGCGCGTAATCGCACCGGCTACTAAAAAGGTACCGGCTTCGATGCGATCGGGAATGATGCTGTAATCTGTGCCGTGTAGACTGGGCACCCCAACAATAGTGATGGTATTGGTGCCAGCACCGCGAATCCGCGCCCCCATGGCCCGACAGAAGTTGGCCAGGTCAGTTACCTCAGGTTCTTGGGCGGCATTTTCAATAATGGTTTCACCCTCAGCCAAGGTAGCGGCCATCATTAAAGTCTCGGTTGCGCCCACGCTAGGGTAGTCTAGATAAATCTTGGCCCCGCGCAGTCGCCCACCACTACCGGGGACGTAGGCATGAACGGTACCATGATCGATATGCACATCGGCTCCCATTGCCTGTAGCCCGCGCACATGCAGCTCGACTGGGCGGGCACCAATGGCACAGCCGCCAGGCAGAGGTATGCGAGCCACACTCATCCGGGCCAGCAGCGGCCCAATGATAAAGAAGCTGGCTCGCAGGCGGCTCACCAAATCATAGGGAGCCTTGGTATGGGCAATGGTGCTGGCATCAATCTCTAACCCATCGCCTTGGCGAGTCAACGTGACCCCCAGAGCGGCCAGAACCTCGCCCATACGCTCAATATCAACCAGGTGAGGAATGTTGCGAATGCGGCAGGGTTGGGCCGAGAGTAGAGCGCCTGCCATTACCACCAGGGCCGAGTTCTTGGCCCCGCTGATAGCCACATGGCCAGACAGAGAAACCCCACCAGTAATCTCAAGGACGGCGCTATCGGCCTCTGGAGAGGTTAAAGAACTAGATAAACCAATCGAAGTAACGATAGCAGTATCCTCCACGGCTGTTAACTCCACCATTTCCCGATTTTTCGTCTAGATTCTACCTGAAATCTCCAATTTCGCTGTAGTTGTCTAGATCGCATCTTGAGAACATATAAGGCCCCCTCAGAATAGCTGATTCCTTCAGATAACGAAATATTTTTTAGAACCTTGACGCTTTGCCGTTGCTGAGGCATGATGGTAAATCGCGGCGTTAGTGAACGCTGCTGTGCGGAACTGGCGGAATTGGTAGACGCGCTAGGTTCAGGTCCTAGTGTTTGCAAAAACATCCGGGTTCAAGTCCCGGGTTCCGCATCACAGAGCTAGACAGCTCAGCGGCCAGGCGAATGTTAACAAGCTTACAAAATCCCCTGGTAAAAGAGGTTCGCAAGCTTCACCAGAGCAAGTTTCGGAAACAGCAACAGCAGTTTCTCCTAGAGGGTACCCATCTCATTCAGGAAGCGCTAGCGGCTGACTATCCGATGCTGGTGGCCTGCCACACTGAGGGTTGGGCGCAGCGCTATCCTGACCTGGCTCGGTTGCTGACTCAGCGAGTTGAGCGAGTTGAGCCAGTTTCTGAGGTGGTTATGCAGTCTTTAGCGACCACGGTTCACCCCGATGGCATTGTCGCTGTCGCGCCTCAACGCTTAACCCACCAGCCAACGAACAGGATTGGTCTTGGGCTGTTGCTAGACTCGCTGCAAGACCCCGGCAACTTAGGCACTATCATTCGCACGGCTGTGGCCGCTAATGTCGATGGCCTCTGGCTTACCTCAACCAGTGTGGCGCCAGATCATCCCAAGGTACTCAGAGCCTCGGCGGGGCAGTGGTTTCGCCTGCCGATGGTGGTTGCTGATAACTTAGGTGAGTTACTACAAACCTGGCCCCAACAGGGAGTGCAGCTAGTAGCTACCCGTCCCAATGCCCGCCTAGACTATTGGGCTGTGGACTTTACCCGGCCTACGGTCTTTCTGCTGGGTAATGAGGGCGCTGGCCTCTCCGCTAACCTGGAACACCACGCCACGGTCGCCGTGAGCATTCCCATGCACAACGGAGTGGAGTCGCTGAACGTAGCCGTTTCAGCCGCCTTGCTGCTGTACGAAGCAAATCGCCAGCGGCGGGCATCAAGTTAAGCAAATAGTTGTCTAATCACCCCGATGTGGTCAAGAATGAAGGATGATTCAATGAGCCAGGGCGACTTGCCGTCCTCTGAGCTGGCGGAGTGGCGTGATGATAGTTTTGGGTAGTTTTAGGAGCTGGCTGTGAGCGACGTGTTCGACTATGACCTTTTGATTATCGGTGCTGGAGTGGGGGGGCACGGGGCTGCACTCCATGCGGTTAAGTCGGGTCTGAAGACGGCCATTGTAGAAGCCGATGTGATGGGTGGTACCTGCGTAAACCGGGGTTGCATTCCTTCTAAAGCGCTACTGGCCGCAGCGGGCCGGGTGCGGGAGCTCCGCAATGAGCATCATCTCAAGTCAATGGGCATTCAGGTCGGAGGGGTGAGCTATGATCGCGCTGCCATTGCCGACCACGCCAAAAACCTGGTTAGCAAAATTCAAGGCGATATGACCAACAGCCTGACTCGCCTGGGGGTAGATATTATCCAGGGTTGGGCACGGTTAGCTGGAGAGCAAAAGGCCGTCATCGACACCCCAGCCGGAGAGAGAACGGTTACGGCTAAGGACATCATCCTGTCGCCAGGGTCTGTGCCCTTTGTGCCCCCTGGCATTGAGGTAGACGGCAAAACGGTGTTTACCAGCGACGAAGCCCTCAAGCTCGACTGGCTGCCCGATTGGATTGCCATCATCGGTAGCGGCTACATTGGGCTGGAGTTCTCAGACATTTACACCGCCCTGGGCTGTGAAGTCACCATTATCGAAGCCCTGGATCAGCTCATGCCCACCTTTGACCCCGATATTGCTAAGGTGGCCCAGCGGGTTTTGATTGCCCCCCGCGACATCGACACCCGCGCCGGTTTGATCGCTAAAACCGTTACTCCTGGCAACCCAGTTGTGATTGAGCTAGCCGACCGGGAGACCAAAGAAGTTATGGAGGTGCTGGAAGTCGATGCCTGCCTGGTAGCTACTGGGCGCATTCCGGCTACAAAGGATTTGGGTCTAGAGCAGGTTGGTGTTGAGGTAGACCGACGCGGCTTTATTCCGGTGAACGATCACTTGCAGGTGACGCGGGATGGTGAGCCTGTGCCCCATCTCTGGGCGATTGGCGATGCCACAGGCAAAATGATGTTGGCCCATGCCGCCTCCGCCCAAGGGGTAATCACGGTAGAAAATATCTGCGGACAGCCACGCACAGTGAATTATATGAGTATTCCAGCGGCAGCCTTTACTCATCCAGAGGTGAGCTTTGTGGGGTTGACCGAGCCTGCCGCTCGCCAAAAAGCTGAGGCCGAAGGATTTGAGATAGATACCGTGCGTACCTACTTCAAGGGCAATTCTAAAGCTCTGGCCGAGGGCGAGTCTGACGGGTTAGCCAAGGTTATTTATCGCAAAGATACCGGAGAAATTCTGGGCGCTCACATCATTGGGTTACATGCGGCAGATTTAATTCAAGAAGCGGCCAATGCCATTTTCCAGGGCCAAACCGTTACGGATTTATCTTTCTGTGTGCATACCCACCCCACCCTATCGGAAGTGCTGGATGAAGCCTTTAAGCGGGCCGTGGTGGTGCCAGCATGAACATTCGTCGTCGCCCGCCCAACCCCAAGGTGGCCGTTCAGCATTTGCAATACCAGGTTAAGTTGCCTGATGCTGAGCCTCGCCATATTCTAGAAAAGATTGTCTGGCACAAGGAAGTAGAGGTGGCCCAAATGCGAGAGCGTCTACCCCTGGCCGATTTGCAGCGAGACGTTCTGAACGCCCCGCCTACCCGCGATTTTATGGCGGCCCTGCGCCAGGGTTCCACCACTCCAGCCCTAATTGCTGAAATTAAAAAAGCCTCGCCCAGCCAGGGAGTGATTCGGGAGGACTTTGATCCGGTGGAAATCGCCCAGTCCTATGCCAGCCACGGAGCCGCCTGTCTCTCTGTACTCACGGATAGGGCCTTTTTTCAAGGCAGTTTTGAGTACTTGGCCCAAGTGAGAGAAGCCGTTGAACTGCCGCTATTGTGTAAGGAGTTTATTATTTACCCTTACCAGATGTACCTGGCCCGCTGCAAAGGGGCCGATGCCGTACTGCTGATTGCGGCTATCCTGTCTGACAAAGACCTGGCTTATTGTGTTCAAATTGCCAAGGCTTTGGGCATGAGCGCTCTGGTAGAAGTTCATACCCTGGCCGAACTGGACCGGGTACTGGCAATTCCGACCGTCTCTCTAATTGGCATCAACAACCGAGACCTGGCAACCTTCACTACCGACCTATCTACTACTACAGCCCTGATTTCGGCTCGCCAGGTTGAGCTTCAGGCTCGCCAAGCCCTTGTTGTTAGCGAGTCGGGCCTGCACAATGCCGCCGATCTCCACACCGTTGCTACGGCTGGGGCTAACGCTGTGCTGATTGGTGAAGCCTTTATGCGGCAGCCCGATCCTGGTGCTGCTATTAAAGCGATGTTTCAATCTGCGAGTTCCTAACCCTTACATCCCAGTATTCAGAAAGTACCTACAGCGCACGAGTTATTTCTTAGAGCACAACACCTATGGCGAGTTCGGGCAAGCCAGTTCCTTTACCATCCCACATCCACTACGAGTTGCTGTTACAGTTGCTGGAGCAACAAACTATGGCCACTGTGTATCAAACGCCCCAGCTCAGGCAGCAAGTTCACGAGCTCATTGTTACGCTGCGTAAGGCGCTGTCTCAGCAGCGGCAGCTTGAAGAAACCTGTAAGCAAATCAATGTTCCTGTTGAGTATCAGTGGTCTACAAATCAGCCTTTGGAAAGTTTTTCCTCAGAAACGTGACCAGCGTTAGGTCAGCAGTTTTACATTCCATTTGCCTTCCGCCTTTGCAACAGAGCTGAAGCTCAACGGTTGTCTGAGCTAGGATTGAGGTTTAATGACCACGGCGTAACTAGAGTATGGATCTTTCTCTACTGTTGGCGATTGCCCTACTAGTTGGGTTATTTTTTTGGCTCAGACGCTACCAGGGCAGAGGCCGAGCTAGAGCGCGGGGCTATGGCCGTTCGACCACAACCGCCAGCTCAAGGAAATCGGTCAACAGCCAGACGAAACGTGAGCTACTTCGCCTGGTGGGTGGCAATCAAGATGTGGCTGAGCGACTGGTCGAACAGGTACAACTCCGCAACCCCAACCACAGTGAACAGTGGTGCTGGGAGAAAGCCATTTATGACATCCAGCGTGATCGTCATCGCTCTTGACCAGCCACACAGTTGCCTCTATAACCAGACTATATATTGTTGCCTTTTCTTAAAAGCCTTGTCATGCCATGGCTGATCCCATCACCATTGACGATATTTATGCCCTGTTTCAAGTCTCACAGGCCGAGGCGGATCGCCGTTCTGCCGAGGCCGATCGCCGGTTAGAAAGATTGGAGCGCGTTGCCGCTAACATCAGCCGCGAGGTTGCTGGGCTAACCAGCCGCTGGGGCCAGTTTGTTGAAAACTTGGTAGAGCCAGCAGTGGTGCGGCTGTTTCAAGCTAGGGGCATTGAGGTACAGGAAACCTATCGCCGCATGAAGTCCAGTCGGCCAGGTGCAGAGATGGAAATTGACATCTTTGCCGTAGATGGAGAGGTGGCCGTTGCTATTGAAGTCAAAGCCCGACTCTCCCAGCGAGATGTAGGCGAGTTTCTAGAAAAGCTCAGCCGCTTTAAGCAAGCCTTCCCTAACCAGGCCAAGTACCGCCTCTATGGAGCTGTGGCAGCCATTGAGATTGATGCTGGCATAGATCGCTATGCTTATCAGCGGGGACTGTTTGTAATTAAGCAAAGTGGCGATACAGTGATTATTGCTAATAACACGGCCTTTCGACCTACAGCGTGGTAGGTTGTGATTCCTATGACAATTTGGCAAGCTGACCTCCATCGCCCACCACTGGCAGACCAAGCTGGTAAGCCCCGATGGGAAATTTTGTTCTGCAATGAAGATTTTAGCTTTAGCTATGAGGCTCAGGCGGCTCAGTCCGCAGTGAATCAGGATTGGGTGATAGCACAAATTAAAGCGGCGATCGCCCGCTCTGAAGTTCCCCCCGACCGACTCCAGGTCTTCCGTCCTCAGGCACTTGCTCTACTAACAGCAGCGGCTGAGGTATTGAGCCTTACGGTAGAACCCACTCGCTATACTCCGGCCCTGCATCAGTGGCTATCTCAAAGGGCTAAGGAGTATCCTGCTTTGGCTAGCTATACGGGCAACTCCTACAACCCCCTCCAGCTTGAGCTACCTCCGCCCCGGCCCCTGCCAGAACATCTCTGGGGCGACCAGTGGCGCTTCGCGGCTATTTCTGCTGGAGAATTTGAGCAAACCCTGTGCTACGAACCTATCCCAATGCGCCAGCTACCGGTAGAACTGATGCCTTCTAGACTAGGGTTAGCCAGCCCTCAGCTATTACCAGGCATTGTGATAGACGCCGGACGCCAGGCCATGCCTCTTTGCCAATGGCTGCAAACCGTTCAGCCTGTGGAGTTAAGATACCTGCCGGGCAATCCAGATGGCTTAATTCTAGACGCTGGCCTGGTAGATCGCTGGGTCATGACGACCTTTAGCGATACTGAAGTCGCCACTGCTGGGCGGTTATTTGAAGACCGCAAAATCCAGAATCAGGGCCTGCATTTTTTGCTGGTGCGCCCAGATGATTCAGGCATGACTCATACCGGGCTGTGGCTGTTGCAACAATGAGCTGGATTTGGGATTTGGGATTTGGGACTTTAGACGGTTTAGATTAAGACGGAGAGACTTTGACATCCTCTCTAGCCAGCGACATGTGATGATAGCTAGGTCAATACTCAGGCGCAGTAACTATGGCAGCACAGGCACAAATTGGCATTATTGGCGGCAGCGGACTCTATCAAATGGAGGCGCTAACGGATATCGAAGAAGTACGGATGGAAACTCCCTTCGGTCACCCCTCTGATGCCATTATTCTGGGCACGTTGGATGGCACTCGCGTGGCGTTCCTGGCTCGTCATGGCCGTAGCCATACGCTGATGCCTTCGGAACTGCCTTTTCGCGCCAATATTTACGCAATGAAATTCCTTGGTGTCGAGTATCTGATTTCGGCGTCTGCAGTGGGATCTCTCAAAGAAACGGCTAAACCTCTGGATATGGTGGTGCCTGACCAGTTCATCGACCGCACTCGCAACCGCGTGTCTACTTTCTTTGGGGAAGGGGTAGTAGCTCACATTGCCTTTGGCGACCCGGTCTGCCCTGTCTTGGCTGGGTTACTGGCCGATGCAGTCGCAAGCCTTAACTTGCCCGATGTTACTCTGCACCGAGGGGGTACCTATGTCTGCATGGAAGGGCCAGCTTTTTCGACCAAGGCTGAATCAGAGCTTTACCGCCGTTGGGACGCTACGGTTATTGGCATGACCAACCTGCCAGAGGCTAAGCTGGCCCGCGAAGCAGAAATGGCCTATGCTACCCTGGCCCTGGTGACGGATTATGACTGCTGGCACCCCGACCACGATAGCGTTACTGTGGAAATGGTAATCCGCAACTTGCAAAAAAACGCTGTCAACGCTCAGCGCGTCATTCGTGCAGCCGTGAATCGCATTGCAACCAACCCGCCAGAGTCTGAGGCGCATTCGGCCCTCAAGTACGCTATTATCACTCCACTAGATAAGGCTCCCCAGGCAACGGTAGAAAAACTGCGGCTGCTTCTGAACAAGTATCTGTAGGCCCAAGGTTTTGGGGTAAGGGGCTGTACATAACTTGACCAATATGCCTGATAATTCTCATCACCCTATGAATGAGGGGGCGTTGGGTTGGCAAAGTGTAGTGAACTCGACTAAATGCGATCGCTCGTAACGCTATTGTGTTGGGTCAATGCTAAAACCCACACACTTAGCGATTTTTTTGTAGTTCTCCCTAGAGCCTACCTATGAGCCCCTTGAATTTAGTCGTTGATCAACTTGTTGCACAGAATGGCCACCTACCTGAGGGCATCGCTGACCTGGGAGAGTTTCTGGAAATTCTTCAATTGCTGATTCGCGAACCAGCCGTGGTGGGTTGTGAAGACTCCTTTTTTCGCGTATTACGCCGTGAACTTGAGGAAGTTGGGGCTGAAGTCACCTACTATCATGGTGTCTTAGTCGTTCAGGGAAGCCGCCCCCAAGATCTAATGCTGTCGGCCCATATCGACCGCCACGGGTTGCTGTGTACCGGGCCAAACGAATTTCAGTACGCGGCTTTTATCGCGGGTAATCAAAGCGAGCTGACCGGCGACTCGGTGTCTGAGCAGATGCTTCACACTATTGAAAACCGCTTTCAGGGTCAGCGAGTGCAGGCCCACCTGCCCTATACCGGCACCTACGTTGGCCAGGGAATGATCACTCGCTCGTATATTTGCTCAGAGCGCAAAAACCTGATCTTTGAAGTAAAAGGGCTAGAGCACTTGCAACCGGGCACTCCTATTGCCTTTTTGGATCGGCTGCAATTTAACGATGGCTACATCTCTGCCCAGCTTGACAACGTGGTGAGTGCAGCCATCATCATTTTTCTGTTCCGCTGTGGCTTTGAGGGCACGGCTCTGTTTACCGCCCAGGAAGAATCGGGCCGCAGTTGGCGCTATGCACTATCGTGGTTCCAGCGTCAGCGCATTACGACTCAGCGGCTCATTGCTCTCGACACCAGCCCTTACCACAACCGAGAAGCCGCCAACGAACAACTTGTTACCTTGCGTCGCAAAGACGCCAGCGCCAACTTTGCAGAAGACATTACCCAGGAAATTGCCGAGCGCTGCACCCAACTCGGCATTCCCTACAGCTTTAAAGACGACTACATTGAAGCCCAAAACCGAGTCCGCACCAAGCCCTACTCCCTAGGCCGCACAGAGATGGGGCGGTTAACCGCTGCCACCAACGGAGCGGTGACAGGAACGACGCTGCAAATCCCCACCACGGAGTACCATACAGCCACGGAAACGGCTTCGCTGGCTTCGGTGGCAGCGATGATTCGGCTACTGCAAAGCTATATCTAACCTCAGTTCGGACTGAGCATTTCCCTGTCTTGGGAGGTGTGCCCGGAGGGTAAGGTCTATTAAATCGACAATAGCAGTGGCGTCACTTCATACTGAAGGCCCACGTTAGAATGGGCGAAAGGCTGGTATTGGGCCTAAAATGCACGCTTAGGGATGCAGAAGACATGGTTACGACCACTAAGCGATTTTCCTTAGCAGAGTACCTCACCTACGACAACGACAGTGATCGGCGGTACGAGCTAGTCAATGGCACCTTAGTGGAAATGCCCTCAGAAAGCGATTTGAATAATGCCATTGCCATGTACTTGATTGGGGTGTTAATTCAGTTCATCCCGATACTACGGTTGCGTCGCGGCACCGAAATTGTGGTCAGCGGTGCACGGGCAACGGTGCGCTTACCTGATTTGCTAGTGCTTTCTGAGGAGTTAGAACAAGCCCTAGTTGGCGCAAATCGCAGTCTGGTGACGAGTGATATGCCGCCGCCCCTGTTAGCAGTAGAAATCGTATCCCCAGGCCGAGACAATGAAGATCGAGATTATCGCTACAAGCGCTCAGAATATGGGGCTAGGGGTATCGCAGAATATTGGATTGTCGATCCAGAACGGGCACAACTTGTCGTCCTGACCTTAGTTAACGGGCTGTACGAAGAAGTGATTTATCAGGGAGGCGATCGCCTACTGTCTGACCTCTTTCCTGGGCTAGAGTTGACCGCACAGCAGGTACTTCAAGCTGGCAGAGCTTAGGATCCAGTGTTCACTCTAATTGACGTCGCCCATTGGTTATCCACCCGCCCGTCGGGAGCATCATAAACGACTTGGTGAGGAAGCTCCCCAGATATTCAGAACTTTTTTCTATCAGGGAGTTTCGTGTCAGAGAGAATCAACGGTAGGATAAGCCTGAACCCTACTGGCTTAGCCCTATGGTGAATCTACCTCCCGACTCTGATGAGCGCCGTCGCCGCGATCACATCCTGGATTTTGATGAGTTATTAGCCGTTGTGCTGGCCCTGCTAGGGATTGGGGCGATTTTGTGGTGGGGAATGTCTCGCGATCGTAGTTTTTTAGCTGACACTAGCTTATTTGGGCCAGTGCTGGAGGGAGAAACCAGGCGCACAGAAATAGACGATCCAGAACCCTCTACGGGCCTCTTTGAGCCGCGTACCTTAGAGGATGGACGCATTGACCCTGGCGCCGCCGCCCGCCCGCCGGACTTAGCCAACCAGACCGGAGTACCTGGCGTTAGCGGC
>Ga0224723_1000296_pt1 | contig 35043 bp, 44 predicted proteins | sample Balambano_FR2_Me_FD_161647 | JGI IMG/M metagenome (GOLD analysis project Ga0224723, IMG submission 161647) | Freshwater sediment microbial communities from Lake Towuti, South Sulawesi, Indonesia - Balambano_FR2_MetaG | ecosystem: Environmental > Aquatic > Freshwater > Lake > Sediment | place... | reverse complement strand
GATATCATCAATATATAGCAGATTTCACCTTGCTGAGGTACACGGGTACCTCAGGTTACGAGCCAGATGTGTTATTATGTGCAACATCTAGCAATTTGATATTATTAGGAAAGCGGGTAATAATTTATAACCCAGTCTGTAGCGATCGCGCCTAAACAGGTCTGCGACCATGGTACTTGAACACGAGAGAAAGCAAAAACCCCTATGGTAAAACGCAAGAAAAGCAATCTCCAGTGGATTAAAGAAACACTTGAACTAAAACCTGACCATCGTTGGGAAGCTCCACCAGAGTATAAGATTTTTGTGGCAGGTAGAGGAGCTGTTCGCTTCAATGTACCCCAGAGTTGGGTTTTTGAGCCACAGGAAAAATCATTCAAGTTTCTTGACAAAAAACCACCTGATGATGATTGCTGTCTGGAAGTATCTTACAATCATTTACCACCTAATGATTGGAGTCTGTTCCCTTTAAAACCTACCTTGAAAAAAGTGATGGAAAATGACAGTCGTGACGTGATTGCTAGGGGAGAAGTTATCTCCGTCAAACGTCAGACTGCACGAATTGTCTGGTGCGAAATTAAGTTTATTGATACCCAAGCAGAACCACGGGAAGCTTTTTCCCGGACTTGCATTGGCTTGGGGTCTAATATTCAGTGCTTGATTACCTTTGATTATTGGGTAGACCAAGCAGAACAGCTAATACCTGTCTGGGATGAAGTTATCCGATCGCTAACTTTGGGACTATATATCCGTGACCCCATGACTGGTGTGGCTTTCCCTGACTGATATGTAGTATATGTTACTCTGGAAAGTATTAATGGCGATCGCGCTCTAGGTCATAGATGACTTTTTCCGCATACCAATCTATTGTTTTGTTAGGATACTTAACCTGAGCTTGAGCTAAAAGTCGGTTGGCTGCGTTTCTATCGTTATGCAATAACGTTAGAAGTTTTTTTTGAAGTTTACCCCGGACTTGATCAATATTTTTTGTGACTACTTGATTTTGACTAGAGTGACTCCAGTTGCTGCGAGCTGAAGAAATTTTGGTGTTGTCTTGGTTTTTACCTGAATTCAGCGCTGTACCAATGACAATACCACCTACTGCTACACCAGCTAGAACAATTGCAGGTGCTATAGCAGGTTTTGCAGTGTCATCAGTTGGAGAATTAGAAACTGCAAGCTGTACAACTTCTTGTTTAACAGGAAATCCAAATGGTAAATGTTGTACACTCAGTAAACTAGCAATTACACCAGTAGCTAATAGCTTAAATACTGGTATTCTCTTAAGAGCAGGATTATAAGACATATTTTGTTGAAAAATTAATTAGATCAACTCCTTACTTTTATTTTGAACGGTGAGTATAACAGGAATATGTCAATCGTTTGACAGAAATATAACACTTGTAAATATGTATCGGTTTTTAGAAGCGGTACGACCGATATATGTGGTAATAAATAATTATGAGCAAACTTCCTTGTCCTAATTACATGGACAAAAACAGTACCCAAACTCTTCAAGAAGGTTTAGAGGAATACTACGCCATTAATTCACACATAACTCCTCCTAGTACTCAACCTCCAGAATTCGCTAAAATTTTGCTTGCTCATGATGTCGGTCATGTAATTTATGGTTGTGATACAGGGATGTACGACGAGCTAAAAATCCTACCGCTATTTTGGTGGACAAGTGAATGTACTTTCCAGCGCTTCCGTGAAATGAGGAATATACCTGCTGTAGACGTTATGTATGATGACATGATTAGAGAAAAGGGAGTAGTGTGGCTTTATGGAGCAATTCTTCAGGTTCTTCCTCCACTGCTTCTAGAACTCACTTCAATTTGGTTCAAAACTCGTAAACGGAAAAATCGAGTCCCTTTTCTAGATTTTGAACCTCTACTTAATCGTTCTCTGTTAGATATTCGCCAAGAGTTTGACCTCTTAGAGTTTATCAAATGAAAAAGAATTAGTTGCACTGAAGATAAAAATGAATAAATCAAAAACCGTAAAACAATTAGAGGAAATTTATGCTAAAAATCGCAATGAATGGCGAGAATGGTTAGATAAAAACTATCAAATATCTTCTGGTATATGGCTAGTTTACTACAAGGTGAAGAGTGGTAAGGAAAGTATTGAATATAGCGAAGCTGTCAAGGAAGCTTTATGTTTTGGTTGGATTGACAGCAAAGTCAAATCTTTAGATGAAGAAAGCTATATGCAAATATTTACACCCCGAAAACCAAAAAGTGTTTGGTCAAAGTTAAATAAGCAATATATAGAAGAACTGATTGAACAAGGGTTAATGACCGAAGCTGGTTTGCAAAAAATCAGAATTGCAAAAGAAGATGGTTCATGGACTACGTTGGACGGAATCGAAGCGTTAATTATTCCTCAAGATTTGAAGACAGCATTAGAACAAAATAAAATTGCTAGCAAGTATTTTGAAGCATTCAGTAACTCATCAAAAAAAAATATTCTTTTTTGGATTGAAAGTGCCAAGCGTATGGAAACGAGATTAAAAAGAATAGAACAAACTGTAAATTCAGCCGCACAGAACAAAAATCCATTGGAACGATGAATTATATGTATTCAAAAATATATTAATAGTTTTTATAACACAGTATTTAGCCTAAATGACTCACTTGTTACTACGTAATATGTGTATTTAATTATACGATATTTCAAGCTAAAATTTTACTAATCCTTAAACACAATAAAATGTTTTCAGCTACTTTGCGACTACCCTGCCGGAAGGCTGACCCTAATACGTGAGATTTATTATCAGATATCACTTGTCTTAAAGCAGCGATCGCAATCATACTAAAAGTGTAGATTAAATTTATCTAACCTTTTTGTAAGGAGCGTCATGTCGGATTCAAAGTTTTTTGACGAAGCTCTAGACGCGCTATATAAAGCCGCAAAAGCCTCTGCTAATTTTGTCGAGACTGCATTAACCTCAAAAGATACTGATTTTAATCCAGCCGATAAAGAGCGTTTAAAAGTAGCACTTTCAGTACTAGAAATTACATGGTCAGATGATGAAGACGATGAAGAATCCTTTATGAGTCATGAGAATTGAGAGTTCTAGAATCCAGGTTTGCTGTAATTTTACAATCACTTAATCCCTCGCCAATTCATAGCGATCCTAGGCTAATCTTACCAAGCCTGGGATCTCATTTTTTATAAATAATAGGGTAAGCATATTTTCTCTAATCCCTATTACAACAGCTAATTTACTGCAAACCCAGTATATTGCCTAACTAAAGGTTCATGAAATGCTAAAACAATATCAGACTTTGGAACTCCTAAATTTACCAACTCATCGGCAATCCCAATTTCTGTACCATCATGCTGTATCCAAATTTTATCACCTTTAATATCTAGATGTAAAACACAACCGTACATTGGTCGCCGATTTTTCCAACCCGTATTAACAACTTGATAATGGTCTCTCTCAGTATCAAAAACTAGCTCAGTTTCAGCTTCATCATCTGATTTACTCAGGCTTGCGTATTCACTCAACAATTGTTTGATATAAGTGCGATAGCGTTCTAATTTTTCCATTCTAAAATTACCTCGCCTACTGGATCATAAATAATTAATAGAATTTGAAAACGGCTAATTATGGTTTGTGCAAATGGAAGGATAAAAAATTTGCGATATACACCAATCGGAATTGCTAAATATAAAATGCGTTCAGGCTGCCGTTCCTCTAAGGCTACTCGGTAGTTGATAAATTGCCCTACTGCAGTATGAAATTCAGAAATATTGGACGTACCAATAAAACTTTTGATTTCAACCGCAATTTTTTCTTCTCCCCGTTCTGCTGCAATAAGTTTTTCTGCCCCCAAGTCAATTTCCATATCAGCCCCACCCGCCTTAATTCTTAACGGGTCATCCGTAACCAACCAACCCTCCTTTTCTAAACCATTCCTAACTGCGTAATGGAAAAAATCTCTAGCCATTGAATGAGTAACTTGATCGTCTAGATAAATTATGCCTATTACGAACGAGTATAGCAAGCCTGAAAAACCTTGCTAGCAGCGAATTAATAACGAGCCTTGAGTTGTATTTTCTTGAGTTACCGCGTTTTTGAAATGCAATGGCGCCTTCCTGCGGTTTTAGAATATGTTAGTTAATAGGTACACACTTAGAACCCGTAACCCCTATTATATAAGAGGTCAAGATGGTACAGATACCCGCTAGGTATTCACATTATACTTATGCCTTCGCATTCTCCTGAACTTCAACCAGCAGAACGACTCTTGCCACTAACCAATGAAGCGATCGCTCCTAGAGTCTTTTGACTCCTTAGATGAGTTAGAAGAAGTTTTATTTGAACGTTGTAAAGTGCTATCTGATGACCGTGACCTAATTCGTGGTGTAACTTTTTACCATTAGTGCCCACAGATGAATAGCAGTTTTACTATGTGTGTTTAACCGGATTTGATATTAAGAATATTAGTCCAATCTTTGATTTGAAAAAGGCAGGGAGCAGAGGGGAAAACTAATCTTTTTCATACATGGTGGTGAAATTTTTTCAGCGGGATTGACTAGAAAATAGTAAATTTAAAGATAATACCCACAGATATTTACAATTTTTTAGTGGTAATTAGCGGAAAGCGGTGGTTTCGCTATGCCTATTCGTGAAGGTAAAGCGCAAGAAATCTACATCGTTACCTCAGGTGAAATGATGGCGATGTATGCTGCTAACAACATCGCTCGTGGTATTTTGAAATATGCTCACTCTGGTGGTGTGCGCTTAGGTGGTTTGATTTGTAACAGCCGTAAAGTTGACCGGGAAATCGAACTTATCGAAACCTTGGCAGCACGATTAAACACCCAAATGATCCACTTCGTACCTCGTGATAACATCGTTCAACACGCAGAATTGCGTCGTATGACTGTTAACGAGTATGCACCTGAAAGCAACCAAGCTCTTGAGTATCGTGCATTAGCTGAGAAAATCGTCAGCAACAAAAAACTTACCGTTCCTACACCTTTGGAAATGGATGAGCTAGAAGCGTTGTTAGTTGAATTCGGTATCCTTGATGACGATAGCAAGCACGCAGATATTATTGGCAAACCAGCTGAAGCTGCTGCTAAGTAATAACTGAAAAGGAAAAAGGAAAAAGGTAAGATAATTACCTTTTACCTTCTCCCTTCTCTCAAATACACCCTTGATTCCTTAGAATTACAGAGGCAGAACATGACACCTCCAGAAAATCAAAATATCGTAGAAGAAAGAAAAGAGCTAATTAAAGAAGTTTTAGGAGCTTACCCAGAGAAAGCTGCTAAAAAACGGGAAAAGCACCTCAACGTATATGAAGAAGGCAAAGCAGACTGCGGTGTAAAATCTAACATCAAATCACTTCCTGGTGTGATGACCGCTCGTGGTTGTGCTTATGCAGGTTCCAAGGGTGTGGTTTGGGGACCAATAAAAGATATGGTTCATATTAGCCATGGTCCAGTTGGTTGCGGTTACTGGTCTTGGTCTGGTCGTCGTAACTACTACATTGGTACCACAGGTGTAGATACTTTTGGTACAATGCACTTCACTTCTGACTTCCAAGAACGAGATATCGTTTTTGGTGGTGACAAAAAATTGACCAAGATGATCCATGAAATTGAGGAATTATTCCCCCTCAATCGTGGTGTTTCTATTCAATCTGAATGTCCTATCGGTTTAATCGGTGATGACATCGAAGCGGTAGCTAGAAACACTAGCAAAGAGATTGGTAAACCAGTTGTACCTGTACGTTGCGAAGGTTTCCGTGGTGTTTCTCAGTCTTTAGGACACCACATTGCTAACGACATGATTCGTGACTGGGTATTCCCCCGTTCAGACAAAGCCATCAAAGATGGTGAACTAGGTTACGAATCTACTCCTTATGATGTAGCAATTATTGGTGACTATAACATCGGTGGTGATGCTTGGGCAAGCCGCATTCTTTTAGAAGAAATTGGTTTGCGTGTAGTTGCCCAATGGTCTGGTGATGGTACTTTCAATGAGTTGTTAGTAACACCGAGCGTGAAGATGAACCTCATCCACTGCTACCGCTCGATGAACTACATTACTCGCCACATGGAAGAAAATTATGGTATTCCTTGGCTAGAGTATAACTTCTTTGGTCCTACTAAGATTGCTGAATCTTTACGGGAAATTGCTTCCAAGTTTGACGAGAAAATCCAAGCCAACGCTGAGAAAGTAATTGCTAAGTATCAGCCTACAATGGATGCAGTACTTGCTAAATATCGTTCTCGCTTGGAAGGTAAGACTGTTGCTTTAATGGTTGGTGGTTTACGTCCTCGTCACGTTGTTCCAGCATTCCAAGATTTGGGTATGAGATTAGTTGGTACTGGTTATGAGTTTGCTCATAACGACGACTATAAGCGTACCACTCACTACATTGAAAACGGTACTATCGTTTACGATGACGTTACCGCGTTTGAGTTTGAAGAGTTTGTGAAAGTACTCAAACCCGACTTGGTAGCTTCTGGTATTAAAGAGAAGTACGTCTTCCAAAAAATGGCTCTTCCTTTCCGTCAAATGCACTCTTGGGATTACTCCGAGCTTGGAAATCAAAGTAAAGATGAGTAAGAGCAAAATTTCTTAGGCGATAGAAGTAAAATAGTCTAGTTTTAGCCTATATATCAGTTTTATGCTTTTATATAAAGTTTATCTCCCCTCGCTTTTATCGTTATCTCAAATTTAACTTCAACTAAAATTGTTAATTAAAAAACTTTTTTAATGGAACTTTTTTAGACTAAATATCCAGTTTTTGATGACTCGTAAAAAATAAATCCTTGAGGAGACGTATCAGTTCTTACGTCTCTATAAAAAGGAATTCAAAAATAATTTAGGACTTTTATAGTATAAAAATAAGTAAACCATTTAATATACCCCTCTTCTGTCACTCTCCGAAAAGTTTTATCATTTCTGAATTCTAGGTTATTATACAGTAGGCGATAGCAGGCTTTTTTGTTCATAAAAATTTCTTCAAGCCTGAAAATGTCCAAAATTAGATGAGCAAGGGCTGTATTGCTTTGTATACAATTTATTCAGGAAGTATTAATAATAGTAAAAACTGGAGAGTGACAGAAGAGGGGTATAATAGTAAAACTCGTTTAAGAATAAATCAAGACGTTATGTGTAACGTCTTTAATAAGAATATTTCATGATTAAATTGATTTCATACTTGGTTATACTTGTAAACCAATTCTATTTTTAACTGTTCAATTTCTAACTTTAATCTTTCATTTTCTATCCTAAGCTTTGCATTTTCTTCCTTAACAAATTCAATTTCGTTTCTTTTATTTAAAGCTTGATTTATTGCTAATTTTCGCATATCTAGTGAAAACCAACGCTGATAAGTTTGAGTATGAACTTGTACACTATGCCCCAAATTATCTGCTGCTGCTTTAATTGGTATTCCCAAAATATGCGCTCTTATCGCCCAAGCGTGTCGCAAATCGTAAGGTTTAAAGTCTAACTCAATTTTACGGAACCACCAGCTTACTCTTTGAGTTAATGCTGTCATATCAGCATGGTTACTTTGATTTTTTTTATTAATTGTACTCATCAACATTTCTAAATATTTAGAATTTCTTAAATCAAATTCTTCAATCCAGTGTTTATGTAGCGGTAGTGCTTCTCTTTCTCCGGTTTTACAATCTTTATGAACCTTCCAAGTCATATCTATATTTTCTTGACTTAACCACCAGTCAATATTAGGTTTGGTGAAAATTTCACGAGGACGCAAACCAAAAACAGCTAGCATTCCATAAGTCCAGCGCCAAAGTTGCCAGCTATCCTTAACATCTTGGTTAACTTGATGACCTCGATTATTCAGATAATCAGCAAATTTTTCAATTCCCGATGATATTTCTACGTCAGAAGGAATATTACGAGAATTCTTTTCTGGCATTTTGGCATATTTTGATAAATCAATCGCAATTCCAAATGTCAGACAAAAAGCAGATATAGCCCTTGTCGCGTTATATTTAGCCCATTCTTTATCAATTTTTTCAATAGATTTGATTAAATTTTCTGGAATAGCTAAATCTTGAGGATTAGTGAAACGCTTTGTACGGGAAAAGTAATAAAAAAAAGTATGCTCGCTTTTTGTAGTGCGTTTATGAGTTTTAAAATATTCAGACTCAAATAGTTCTAATAATTCTCCAATAGTTTTTAAGTCTTTTTTAATTGCTTCAATCCCCAAATATTTATCATTCCATACGAAAGACTTGCGAGCAATTAATTTCCCTAATTCGTATGCTTCTTCCTCTGCTGTCTTTAATCCATCCAAATTAGCGGGGATATTTAAACTAATATTGTACTGTTTTCTCCTTGTACCGTTTTTATCTTGATCTCCTGGTTTAATTGGTAACGTAGCGCGTAACTGCAAACTTCCATTTGATTGTCTAATAGATACTTTCGTCTTTGCAGACTTTAAACGTTGATTAACTTTCTCCAATTCTTCTAGTACTTTTGCTCTCATATGCTCTCTTTGCTGCTGTGCTTGCTGACTTGAACCTAAAAAACTACCGTCGGTAGATGAGATTGGCTCTAAGTCTGCAAAAGCTTCTTGATATTTATCTTCACCCTGGTTATACATCGCTATTTATAGTCTAAATTTAGCCTAAAAAAAAATTGTTTCTAGTAAACAATGTTTGCCACTAACAGTGTTTTCTGTAAACATTTAGCTGTTTAAAACTATTAAAGCATAGAATGAAATACTCCGGTCCTTATCACGGTTATGATGGCTTTGCTATCTTCGCTCGTGATATGGATTTAGCGCTCAATAACCCAACCTGGAGCTTAATTGGTAGCCCCTGGAACAAAGAAAAAGCTACAGCTAAAGCTGCATAGAAATAGTGTGAGCGGGTTTCACCCGCTCATAAAACCACCACACCGACCTTGGAGATAGACAAATGCCTCAGAACCCAGAAAAAATTCAAGACCACGTTGAACTGTTTCACCAGCCAGAGTACCAACAGCTATTTCAAAATAAGAAAGAATTTGAAAAAGGACACAGCGCAGAAGAAGTTGCTCGTGTTGCTGAATGGACAAAAAGCTGGGAATACCGCGAAAAGAACTTCGCTCGTGAAGCTCTAACTGTTAACCCTGCTAAAGGTTGTCAACCTTTAGGCGCTATTTTTGCTGCTGTGGGTTTTGAGGGCACTTTACCCTTCGTCCAAGGTTCTCAAGGTTGCGTTGCTTACTTCCGTACTCACCTCACTCGTCACTACAAAGAGCCTTTCTCTGCTGTTTCTTCTTCTATGACAGAAGATGCTGCGGTGTTTGGTGGTTTGCAAAACATGATTGATGGCTTGGCAAATGCTTATCAACTTTACAAGCCAAAAATGATTGCTGTTAGCACCACTTGTATGGCTGAAGTAATCGGTGATGACTTAGGTGCTTTCATCAGCAACGCTAAAAACGCAGGTTCTATTCCTCAAGATTTTCCTGTACCTTTTGCTCATACCCCTAGCTTTGTTGGTTCTCACATCACTGGTTATGACAATATGCTCAAGGGTATTTTGTCTAATCTAACCCAAGGCAAGAAAGGAAGCAGCAACGGTAAGATTAACTTTATCCCTGGTTTTGACACCTACGTTGGTAACTACCGAGAAATCAAACGGATGGTTTCTTTAATGGGTATTGATTATACCCTGTTAGCTGATAACTCTGATTACCTGGATACACCTAACGATGGTCACTTCAAGATGTACCATCCAGGTACTACCTTAGAAGAAGGAGCAGATTCCATCAACGCTAAAGCTACAGTTGCTTTGCAAGCTCACTCAACTCCTAAAACCCGCGAGTATATTGAAAAAGAGTGGGGACAACAGGTAGTAGTATCTCGTCCTTGGGGTATTCGTGGTACAGATGAATTCTTGATGCAACTGAGTCAGTTGACTGGTAAACCGATTCCTGCTGAGTTGGAATTAGAGCGTGGTCGTGCAGTTGACGCAATGACTGACTCTCATGCTTGGCTCCACGGTAAGCGCTTTGCTATCTACGGCGACCCAGATTTGGTATACGGTGTAGTTAGCTTCATGTTAGAATTGGGTGCTGAACCTGCACACATTCTAGTACACAACAGCAATCAAGATTTTGAAGCAGAAATGCAAGCATTGTTGAATTCTAGCCCCTACGGTCAGAATGGTAAAATTTGGCCTGGTAAGGACTTGTGGCATTTGCGTTCACTACTCTTTACTGAACCCGTAGACTTGATGATTGGTAACTCTTACGCTAAGTATTTATGGCGTGATACTAAGACACCTCTCATCCGTATCGGTTATCCCATCATGGATCGTCATCACTTACACCGCTACTCTACTATTGGTTACCAAGGTGTAATCAATATGCTCAACTGGGTGGTTAACGGTCTGTTTGAAGAAATTGATCGCAATACTAACATTCCTTCCAAGACAGATATCTCCTTCGACTTGATTCGCTAAGAATTACGTTAGTGTAATCACTTGCAGCGTGCCAATAAGGGAAAAGGAAAAGCATTAATATAATTCACTTATTTGGATTTATTCTACCTTTTTCCTTTTTCCTTTTTCTTATTAACTATTTTTTGATGTTTAATTATGGATTCTTTAAATCATACTCATCATCACCATCACTATCATCCAGAAAACTATTCTAAATCTGGTTGGGATATTGTATACCCTTTGCGTTTATTAGTAGATGGAATTGAAGTTAAGAATTCTCGCTTTGCTCATTTAATTTGTCAAGTAATTCCTTGCTGTTGCCCTTTTGAGCGGAATATTAAGTTATTTGGACGTACTTTACACATTCCTGCTTTGTGCAAATTAAATCCATTGTATGACAATTTTGTAGGATTGCGTTTCCGTGCTTTATCGTACCTTTCTGATGTGTGTGGAGAGGATATTATGAAATATATTTGCTAATTACAGGGTATTACACGTTTATGAGGTTCAGTGATATTACCTCGTAAGGGCACGGCATAAGTAACATTTTTCATTCACCTGAAATATTTCGGACGTTCCGTTCCCTACATAATATTCTTTGTTAGTTTAATCATTGTGGCTACTGTACCTCATGCTCGTTGAAAACCGCTGTAAGTTATACCTCCCTAACTCTTTTCTCCCGAAGCTTGGCGGGAGGAGTAAATCCTCCGCCAACTTCTCTGTGTGCCCTCTGCGGTTCTTTAATCATTAGGTGAAGAATATCTGATTGGTGAATATGTTTTTAGTATTTAACCACTGAGACGTGGAGAACGCGGAGGGAAGAGCGGGGGAGAGATTCGCTAATGATTTGGGATTGCTATAAGAATTTACTTTCATTCTGAAAATAATGATGAAAATTACTCAAGGTAAAATTAACGAGTTGCTCGCTGAGCCAGGATGTGAACACAATCATGTCGAAAAGAAGAATAAATGTAAGCAACAAGCTCAACCTGGATCTGCACAGGGTGGCTGTTCTTTTGATGGTGCAATGATTGCTCTTGTACCAATCACTGATGCTGCCCATTTGGTTCATGGGCCAATTACTTGTGCTGGTAATTCTTGGGGTAGTCGCGGTAGTTTTTCTTCTGGCCCTGATTTGTATAAGAAGGGTTTCACTACTGATTTAAGTGAAAACGATATTATTTTTGGTGGTGAGAAGAAGCTTTATAAGGCAATTTTGGAGGTACACCAACGTTACAATCCGGCAGCTGTTTTTGTTTATGCTACCTGTGTTACTGCTTTGATTGGTGATGACCTTGATGCTGTTTGTAAAGCTGCTAGTAATAAAATCAGTACTCCTGTTATTCCTGTACATTCTGCTGGTTTTGTTGGTAGTAAGAATTTGGGAAACCGTATCGGTGGTGAAGCGCTACTAGAATATGTTGTTGGAACTGGTGAACCAGAATCCACAACACCATTTGATATTAACTTGGTTGGTGAGTATAATATCGCGGGGGAAATGTGGAATGTTTTACCCTTGTTTGAGAAATTAGGCATTCGAGTTTTATCAAAAATTACTGGTGATGCTCGCTACAAAGAAATTTGCTATGCTCACCGTGCTAAACTCAATGTAATGATTTGCTCGAAAGCTCTATTAAATATGGGCAGAAAGATGGAGGAACGCTACGGTATTCCTTATATTGAAGAGTCTTTCTACGGTGTGGAAGATATGAACCGCTGTTTAAGAAACATTGCAGCTAAATTCGGTCATGTTGATTTACAACAGCGTACAGAGAAATTAATTGCTGAAGAAACTGCTGCATTGGATATTAAACTAGCTCCTTTCCGCGATCGCCTCAAAGGTAAGCGCGTAGTACTTTATACTGGTGGCGTGAAAAGTTGGTCGATTATTTCTGCTGCGAAGGACTTAGGAATGGAAGTAGTTGCTACCAGTACCAAAAAAAGTACGGAAGAAGATAAAGCCCGGATTCAGCAATTACTTGGTCAAGATGGCATTATGTTAGAAAAAGGCAACCCCCAGGAATTACTGCGGGTAATTGCTGACACCAATGCAGATATGCTAATAGCTGGTGGTCGTAACCAATACACCGCTCTCAAAGCTCGGATTCCCTTTTTAGATATTAACCAAGAACGCCATCACACCTACTCTGGTTACACAGGAATGGTAGAAATGGCACGAGAAATAGATGAAGCTCTTTACAGTCCTGTATGGGAGCAAGTACGTAAACCCGCTCCTTGGGATATAGAGGTAAGCTAAATGGCGAATGTAACTACTTTTAACAAACCAATTGCCGTTAATCCCCTGAAACAAAGTCAAGCATTGGGTGCATCCATAGCTTTTTTAGGATTAAAGGGGATGATGCCTTTATTTCACGGTTCCCAAGGATGTACAGCATTCTCTAAAGTCATATTAGTACGGCATTTCCGTGAAGCAATTCCTCTTTCCACTACAGCCATGACAGAAGTCAGTACAATTTTAGGTGGGGAAGAGAATGTTGAACAAGCAATTCTGACACTGGTAGAAAAGTCCAAACCAGAAATTATCGGTTTGTGTACCACTGGACTCACAGAAACCAGGGGAGATGATATGGAAGGTATTCTTAGAGATATCCGTAAACGTCATCCCCAGTTAGATGAAATGCCGATTGTTTTTGTTTCTACACCAGATTTCAAAGGTGCATTACAAGATGGTTTTGCTGCTGCTGTAGAAAGTATAGTTAAAACAGTTCCCCAAGCAACAGACACAAAAGCTCACCACATCACAATTGTGGCAAGTTCTGCTTTCACTCCTGGGGATATACAAGAAATTAAAGAAATTGTCTCCGCTTTTGGGCTAGTGCCCACTATAGTACCCGACCTGGGAGCTTCATTAGATGGTCATCTAGATGAATCTTATAACCCCATCACAGGTGGGGGTACAACACTAGCACAATTAGAGAAAATAGGTGGTTCAGCGTTTACATTAGCGCTAGGTGAGAGTGTTAGGAGTGCAGCGGAAGTTCTACAAAAACGCTTCAATATTCCTTATGAAGTGTTTACCGAACTAACAGGCTTAGAAGCAGTAGACCAATTTATCCAAGCCTTATCAGATTTAAGTGGTGTTAGCGTACCAGAAAAATATCGTCATCAACGTCGTCAATTACAAGACGCAATGTTAGACACTCACTTTTATTTTGGTCGCAAACGAGTATCCTTAGCCTTAGAACCAGATTTACTGTGGTCAACAGTTTACTTCCTCAAAACCATGGGTGCTGACATTCACACAGCAGTAACCACAACGCGATCGCCACTTCTAGAAATGTTACCTGTAGACAAAGTAATCATCGGTGATTACGAAGATTTTGAGGAATTAGCAGTTGGTTCCGACCTAATAATAGCCAACTCCCACGCCAAAGCGATCGCACGCAAATTAAACATTCCCCTCTACCGTCAAGGAATCCCCATTTTTGACCGTGTAGGTAACGGTCAATTCACCAAAGTTGGTTATCGAGGAACAATGCAAATATTATTCGATATTGGTAACATCCTACTTGAACACGAAGAATAGAGTGCGGGGTGCGGAGTGCGGAGTGCAAATAGCGTATACCTCCCTAACTCCTTCCTCAGTGTTCTCTGTGCCTCTGTGGTTTTTTAGACATACTATTAGGAAAAAACAAATGAAAATCGCCTTCACCACTAGTGATAGAGTACATATCAACGCCCACTTTGGATGGGCAAAAGAAATTGATGTCTATGAAATCTCAACAGAAGGATATCAGTTTATAGAAACTCTCAAATTTGAGGGAGAACTCAAAGAAGACAAAAACGAAGGCAAATTACTCTCAAAACTAGACGCTTTAACAGATTGTACAATTGTTTACGTTTCCGAAATAGGTGGTAGTGCTGCTGCACGTCTCATCAAAAAACGTGTCACGCCAATTAAAGCGCGATCGCAAGAAGAAGAAATCAGCCAAATTCTCGATAAATTAGTCCAAACCCTGAAAGGAAGTCCCCCACCTTGGCTAAGAAAAGCCTTACAACAAAAAACTCAAAATTTTGAAGATGATTTGGAAGCAACAGTATGAGTACAACTAATAGTTTAAATGGTACTAACCCTGGTGAAGTTACCAATTCACCTTTTCTGAAAGCCATCGTTCAACAAATTCGCGGTCAAGACGCATATGGAGTTTATCGTAATTGGAATGATGAATTACTATTAAAACCATTAATTGTTACAAAACTAAAGAAACGAGAAATATCTGTTGAAGGTGAAGTTGACCCTGTAACAACTAGCCGAATTATGGCATTTTATCGAGCGGTTGCGGCTCGTATTGAACAAGAAACAAATTTACTTTCCCAAGTTATAGTTGACTTGAATCATGAAGGATTTGGTTGGGTATTAGTCTTTTCTGGTCGATTATTATTAGTAGTGAAAACATTAAGAGACGCTCACCGCTTTGGCTTTGAATCCTTAGAAAAAGTTGCAGAAGAAGGAGAAAAGCTAGTAGAAAAAGCTGTTGATTTAGCCAAACGCTTTCCGGAAGTGGGAAATTTATGATGGAGTTGATAAATGATACAAACTGAAGAAAGCCAGAATATAGAAGAACTAAAAACTCAAATAAAACGCCTCAACAGTAAAGCAGGTCAAATGAAAATGGACTTGCATGATTTAGCAGAGGGATTACCTACAGATTTTCATAAATTAATGGATGTTGCCCAAGAAACTTACGATATTTATTATGAGTTAGACCAACTTAAGCAACAAGTCAAAAAAATGGAGTTAGGAAAATGACATGGAACTTTAATGCATTTCAGAAAATTGTTGATGCAGAAGATTATTTTAAATTTTTTCAATTACCTTACGACCAACAGGTAGTAAACGTAAATCGTCTGCACATTTTGCAAAAGTTTTCTCAATACATACAAAAAATTGAACAGCAAAATCCAGAATTGAATCAAGAAGAAAAGCTAAATCAATATCGTGTAGCTTTGGAAAAAGCATACCAAGTATTTCTGGAATCAACACCCCAAGAACAAAAGCTTTTCAAAGTATTCAAAGAGAAGCCAAAAAATGTAGTAACGCTAACAGAAATCACTTCTGATTAGGAGGTAAAAAGTGGTTAACCTAACGCCTACCGAGTTAGAACGCTACAGTCGCCAAATCATGCTCCCTAATTTTGGCGAAGTAGCGCAAAAGCGCTTAAAGTCAGCGACTGTTCTGATTACAGGTGTGGGAGGACTAGGTGGTACAGCTGCGCTTTACCTAGCAGTAGCAGGCGTTGGACGGCTCATCCTAGTCCGGGGTGGTGACTTGCGGCTTGATGATATGAATCGTCAGATTCTCATGACAGACGATTGGGTAGGTAAGCCAAGAGTATTCAAGGCCAAGGAAACTCTCGAAGCGATTAATCCTGATGTCAGAGTAGACGCAATTCACGAATATGTCACTCCGGAAAATGTTGATTGTTTAGTACAATCCGCTGACATGGCTATCGATTGCGCTCATAATTTTACCGAGCGTGATTTGTTAAATTCAGCTTGCGTACGCTGGCGTAAGCCAATGGTAGAAGCTGCTATGGATGGGATGGAAGCTTACTTAACAACAATTATTCCCGGTGTAACTCCTTGTTTATCTTGTTTATTCCCTGAAAAGCCGGAATGGGATAAACGTGGTTTTGCAGTTCTAGGTGCTGTTCCAGGTACATTAGCAACTTTAGCAGCATTAGAGGCTATTAAGCTAATTACCGGGTTTAGTCAGCCTTTACTAGGACAACTGCTGACAATGGACTTAACTCGCATGGAATTTGCTAAACGCCGTTCTTACCGCGATCGCTCTTGTCCTGTGTGCGGTAACAGCGCCCCATGGCGTTATTTGCAATCTGATTCAGTTAAGTGCGAAGTCTAAATTATTCCTAATTGCGTTTAAAAAACAATCAGGAGGAAAAATGACAGTTTCTTTGACAGAAAAAGCAGAATTTCGTCTACGAACATTCTTGCTTAATTCTGCTGCCGATGTAAATCCATCCAGTAAAGGTATCCGTATTTCTGTTAAAGATGGTGGTTGTAGTGGGTACGAATACGGAATGGAAATTACCAATAAACCACAACCAGATGATTTAGTGATTCAGCAAGGTAAAGTGCTGATTTACGTTGATGCTAAAAGCGCGCCTTTAGTAGAAGGTGTGGTCATCGACTTTATCGATGGTTTTATGGAAAGCGGCTTTAAATTCATCAACCCCAATGCTAGCGATACCTGTGGTTGTGGCAAATCGTTTAAAGCTGGTGACTGTACACCTACTGGTGTTCCTTGCAATCAGTAATCACGACAACACTACGGAAATCATTCTGTAAACCTCATTTTTACTAAGTAACGCTTGTATACGAAAGTTTGCCGCCGATACAACTTAGACAAAGCAACTTAGTATTAAATCTCATCCTGTCCGAGGAGAACAAAAATGGCTACCTATCAAGTAAGATTAATCAACAAAAAAGAAGAACTCGATACAACAATTGAGGTTGACGAAGATACCACTATTTTAGAAGCAGCAGAAGAAAAAGGGATTGAACTACCTTTTTCTTGTAGTTCCGGTTCTTGTTCTAGCTGTGTTGGTAAAGTGGTTGAAGGTGAAATTGACCAATCTGACCAAATCTTTTTAGATGATGAGCAAATGGAGAAAGGATTCGCTTTACTGTGCGTTACTTATCCTCGTTCTAATTGCACAATTAAGACTCATCAAGAACCTTATTTAGTGTAAATTTATCTTTTGGTTTTTGGTTAACTTTAAGGAACGGTGTATTTTTTCACAAGTACAAATAATATAGCAATCCTATTTGATTTGTGGAAAATCGCGGTGTTCAGATCCCCGACTTCTTAAAGAAGTCGGGGATCTAAATTTATTCTAGAAATAATTATGAATGAAAATACAATTGAATGGCTAATTACAAAAGGCTATAACCCTGAACATCTAAACCAACGCCGTGAAAATGGTGATACAGCTTTAATGAAAGCGACAAGAGAAGGTATTTACTCTATGGTGAAAGAATTGATAAATGCTGGTGCAGATATTAACATCAGAAATAACGATGGTAATAATGCTTTGTGGTTTGCTTGTTTTGGTAATCACTACGATTTAATAAATTTATTACTTACAGCTAACATTCATATTAATAATCAAAATGACAATGGTGCAACTGTCTTAATGTACGCAGCATCTGCGGGAAAAACCCAAGTCGTACAATTACTGTTAAATTATCACCCTAATTTAGATTTGAAAAACTTAGACGATTTTAAAGCTATAGATTTTGCCAGTAACTTAGAAGTTCTGAGGATACTTAAAAATGCAACCAGACAAAATACTAGTAGGTAAATACCATGACCAAACAAAGCATTCTTACCTATCGGTACAGTTAGACCCTAATTACGTTGATGCATCTACTCAACCATCAGCTTTTAAATTTTATCCAAAGTTTTATAAAAGGTTGAAACTTGAAGTCAATAATCCTATTCACTCATTTATCTGGTTAACTAGCGCTATTACTTTAGAAAAATTCTATAAAGATATTCCTTATCAATTGCGCGTTAATCCCTCAGCTGGCGCTCTCTATCCTACAGAAGTTTACATCCAGATACGAGGAATAGAGGGAATAGTTGACGGAATTTATCATTTAGAAATTGCAACTAATTCTCTAGTACTAATTTATGAATTAATTGATGATGGTCTAGAGTATTATATTATACCAAATAATAGTGTAACAGGATTCATTTTTTTAATTAGTACCGTTTATTATAGGTCTAGTTGGAAATACAAAAACCGGGGAGTGAGGTACTGCTTTTTAGATGGTGGCCATCATCTAGGAGCAATTGCAGCTTCAGCTTATATCCACAACCGAGATGTTCAATTAATTTTTGAATTCGATAAGCTTGCTCTGAATGCAGATTTAGGATTTGAGAATAAAGAGTTTGTTGTTGGTTGTGCAATTTCGGGTGAATTCCAAGAAAAAAAAATTAGAAGCTTAAGGCTGAAAATTCCTTTTGTGTGTGGTACTGATTATTTTGAAGTTAATCAATTTATCGAAGATGCTTACCAAACAACCGCTTCACAAAAAAGTCCACAGAGAAAATTAGAGCTTCCTCACTTTAATTTTGACCAAGAGAAGTTTACCCACATTGTTTGGAATAGACGTTCTGTCAGAAGGTTTTATAGACAACCTATTCTTTTGGAATATTACATTAATATTTTGAAGGATGTTGATCAATTAATACCAACGGTGCATTGTGAGGAGATAGAGATTTATTCTATCCTTAACTTAGTTAAAGGAATGTCTCCTGGGTTATATAAAGGTAAACATTTGGTTAAGTTAGGTAATTTTAGTGAGAAAGTTGCCCAATTATGTATTAATCAAGCTATTGTCAGAGATAGTAGTGTGACTTTGTTTTTTGTTTCAAATTATACAAATTATCAAACTGCTCTGCAAATAGCTGGTTTTTTAGGACATAGGGTATATCTATCTAGTAATTATTTGGGAATTCAGTGTAGTGGGATTGGTGCATTCTACGACGACGAGACTAAAGAGTTTCTAGAAACTGACAAAGATGTACTGTACGCAATGGTTATTGGAGTATAACAGATTGGAGAAAAACAACAGATGGTCATGAAAAATTATTTCTTTGACAACGATGATTCACGTCCGATTCAACCAACCTCAGCGGATATTATACTGCGGCAGCAGTTGGAATATTCTGTGAGCAAATATTTTTACGACGCTTGCGATCGCTCTATTCAAAATTTGTTATCTAACTGTCGGTGGTATGTCACTACCAAGGCTAGCATTATCACATTGGTAATAGAATGTCCAGACCAAGTGAGTAACTGGCGAGTTCTGCAAAAATTAGCTGTCATGGGGTCATTGTTAGATCAATTTGTGACTAACGCTAGAATTCGGATTTGTCCCCCAGAAAATCAGGGAATACCTTTTGAAATGCGGGTAGATGAAATCTCTGTTTACCGAGATATGGCTTAGTAGGTATTGAACGGATTTTGTAAAGTAAGTATAGCAATTCTTAATGAGTTGTAATATTATGTACATGAAAATAACCATTCGCTAAAAGCGTAGGATTATTTTGTCCTGCATATTGGAATGTATTATCAAGTAGGTTATTAATTGTTCATAAATTATTTAGGATTGCTATAGTTATTTCTGTAAAGACTATATTAGCAGAATTTTGTACAATAGGACTCAATTCCCAGCCAAAGTCAAGGTTAGCAGCTTCAATCAGGTAAACTGTAACTTGGTTGGGAAAATGATCTTCAAAGATTTTATGTCCCGCAGCTAAAGCATGATCCCAGCGAAAATTATGCAAGTTATAACTAGGCTCTGGTAATGCTTCTAGTTCCTTTCCCGGAACTTTAAAAATTGTACCTGGTTCAGAGTTGGTTGCGCTTGCATCAATAATTATTAATTCTTGACTACCCCGCGCTTGAAACATTACTTCCATCCCTGCTGTACCGCAATCAAAAATTTGTACATCGGGACAAGGATTGGTAGTCAGGAAATTTTGGAGACGTTGAGCAATTTTTACTCCTACAGCATCGTCACTGCGGTTGAGATTACCGCAGCCTATTATTGTAAGCATGATAATACAAGGAAGTAGAGTAGGCTGTTGATTCTATAACATGATTGCCTATGAGACTTTATGCAAAAAATGTGTTGGTAGTCAGCGTAACGCACCGTTAATCAGAAAGCGGTGCGTTACGGGGATGCCAGGTGCCTCAAACTCCTCCACCCCCGCAACGCGCTGCTCACTATTCCCCGTTACCTGTTCCCTGTTCCCTTTTTGTTAAATTTCTACACCATAAGTTTGAGCAATTTGCTGTAATTTTTTAAATTGCTCTTTTGATGCTTGGTTAATTTTTTCGTCTGCTGGTTTTTCGTTTTTCTCTCCTTTGGGAAGTAAATACAAAACGTAAATGGAGGCAAAATCTACAACTACTGCTATACCTGGTAATGCATGGTTATCAGCTTGTTTGCCAGCGAAGACTGCTGCTAATCCAGCTTCGATGGTATTTCTTGTAGATTCGATAAACTGACCGACGAATTCTGCTATGTATTCTGCTGTCGGTAGATTGGCTAATTTGCTTTCATTGGGGTTAAATTCGTATCCCGCTTCTTTAGCTTGTTCTAAGATGCACCATTCTGTAAATTCTTGGAGTGCTGATTCTGGAAGACGAGGAAGATAGTTGTGTAATGCTACTGACATAATTTACTGTGTAATTAATTAAGCTGTACGAAAACGTGCTAATTCTTCGCCTGTTTTCGCATCATGAGCATGGACTGTACAAACTAAGCACGAGTCAAACGATCGCGCTACGTGTCCTACTTCTACAGGATCTGTAGGGTCTAAAATTGGTGTTCCAATCAATGCTTGTTCTATTGGACCTCGCATTTGTTGACTGTCACGAGGGCCAATATTCCAAGTTCCTGGAGTAATAATTTGGTAGTTCTTGATCTTGCCACCTTCAATATCTATCCAGTGACACAGCGCTCCTCGACTAGCTTCGGTTGCACCCCATCCGCGTCCATCTTTTTCTTTTGGTTTGATATACCATGAATCGTTCAAACGAAACTCTTTTAAACAGCGTTCTGCTTGGCGGTAGAGCTTGACAATTTCGTGAACTCGTGCTAGCTGACGAAGATGAACACTTGGGCCACCAAACTGACGAAATACATCTAGGATAAAACCGTCGTAGTGTTGCCAAGATTCGCCGTGTTTACCACCAGCGACAAGTTGACGTGCTAGGGGTCCTGCTTCTAAACGACCGTAATCGCGGTGACGCACAGCAGTAGCCCAGGAATAGGCATTATCAAAGTCTTTGGTATTTTTAGTAGTGGGTTTGGTTGTGCGATCGCTAGGGTGAAGGTCAGTTGTTCCTTCTTCATACCAGGAGTGAGTTGTATTTTCCCGCACGAAGGACTGATCCATCATCATATGGGTATCAGTGAAGCCATCGTAGATACCACTTTTCATAATTGTAGCGGCGTTACGTCCTTCAATGGTCGGCTTTTGGTATTTTGCTTCGTGAGGTAAATATCCCCAAGTAACATATCTTCCCACACCAGTACCATATTTATCTAAACCGATATTTAAACCCATAGACCAATACAAACCCAAATCAGAATTGCTGTGATTTGGACTTTCTACGAGCCACTCCATAAAGTCATCATAGCTCTGAATTTCTTCGTAGCGTTCTAACGAACAACCCAACCAAACTGGTTCTAACCAATTTTTACGAAAATATTCCAATATCGACCAAGCGCGAGTCACATCTGTCAGGGTAGGAGCGCACATTACCCCACCAGGAATCATGTAACTGGAATGAGGCCATTGACCACCAAATAATGCGTAAATTTCTACAGGTTTGCTAGAGATTGTAATGCCTATTTCATAAGATTTACCAGTGAAGGGGGCAAAGCGTCTACAAGCTTCTGCATAGAAAGGGCTACTACGGTAATTTTTATTAGTTAAATCGATAGCAAATAAACCGTAGAAATACCGAGGGATACTTTGGATTGTTTCTACGATTTGTCCGAGGTTTCTCGCCAAAATGGCATTACGGGGTACTTCTGTTTCCCAAGCCGTATCTAAAGCCCAAGCGGCAGAAGTGAGGTGAGAAGCACCGCAAATACCACAGACACGAGGGGTAACAATTAATCCTGCTTGGGGGTCTTTACCGCGCAGTAAAATCTCGAATCCTCGGAAAAGTTCAGCATGAGTCCAAGCATTTACTACTTGCCCATCTTCAATTTCGACTCTGACATCTAAATCACCCTCAACTCTGCCAACAGGTGAGATGTCTAAGGTTTGGATTGCCATTTTTTTAAAGGAGGTACTTATACTGTAAAAAAGTCTTCTTCTACCCAATCAGGTATGGTGTCTTTTGCTGCAATGGTGAGGATGGCATAATCTATCTTATTTACACCTGTTGGTAATTCTTTGGGAACTCCCAATACAGTTTGGGTCTTGAACACTGTTCCCACTTTCAGGTCATGGAAGGGAAATTCTGGTTCCGTACAACCGATACAAGGCATACCAGCACGGGTTTTTGAGGAAACGCGATTCCACAGGATACGGTTGCAGGAAGAATGAGTCATCGGACCACGACAACCAAGGTCATAAAATAAGCATCCTGTACGCTGACCAAAACCGGAAGTAGATGCTTTGTAAGCAAAGTGGATGTTTCGAGTACAACCTGTTTGAGTGTAGGTGTTGAAGAAGGTTTGGGGACGATGTAATTCATCTAAAGCAATGTCACCAATTCGTCCGGTGGCGATCGCTACTAATATCTGCGTTATCCAATCAGGATGAGCGGGACATCCAGGAATGTTAATCACTGGGAGTCCTGATTTGGCACGAAATTCTTTGCCTAAAAATCCTCCTGGTTGACGCTTGAGAAATTGTAATCCTACAGACTCACTGGGATTTGGTGTCATGGCAGGAATTCCTCCCCAAGTCGCGCAATCTCCTACAGCTACTACAAATTTAGCAACTTTTACTAGGTCTGAAAGCCAGTCTTTCATTGGACGATCAGCAAATCGATTCCACTCACACGCTTACTAATAATTAAACCCTTATAGAAAGCGCTTTTTAACTAATAAAAACGTTTGGGGCTTAAAATTGTGCCTAATTTTAGGTTTTAAATTCTTATGGGTTTTGTTACAAAGGTAGTATTTTTGTTCTAGATAATTAAAGGAAGGAGACCATCACTTACCCGAAGGGAACTCCCCATCCCTAATTATTAATATTTAGCTCGATAATATAGCGATTTCCTCTACTTTTTCGTATGAAAAAGCACTCACTTCTCAGTAATGCTTTCCACTGAGGACAGAGAGTTTTAGTCATTGCTTCAACTATATTTGTGTTAATCCACCACTGCTGGCATCGTTTCCCAACACCATAATCGCTTAATTCTTTATAGCCTTGAGTATCAAGGTGACTGAACAGCCCTGATAGCAAAAGGTATGCGATCGCTAATTGACTGTTACTGTTATTCATGGATGTAACAGCTATCTAAGATAACCTATCTTACTGCGGAAGTTCCGCAGATAGGTCAAATTGTGAATCAATATAAACTTGTAAATCAGTCACGCGAATTTTCCAGCCATTTCCTAGCTTCTTGGCTTTTAGTCGTCCTTTTTTTATTTCCCCTACTAACCAAGACTTACTTAGTCCGGACAAAGCAGAGGACTCTCCCAGATTCAGCAGCATTTTTTGACGCAGCACGTTTATTAATTGCGATCGCGCTACAACTTCTAGACAAATTTGTGCAGCGGCTGATATTTCTGGATTGGCGACAAACTCCGTCAGCACTGTTTCGGGTGATGTCGTTCCTTGCTTAACTATAGCCGGAGAATGAGTTACAGCTTGCTTTTCCAACTTAAATCTCTCTAATTCATCGCTGTCAAAAATTGGTGATTTACCTTTATTAGTATTGATGTATTTGACGCTAATCTTTCGTTCTTTAACGTAACGCTCCAACGTTCTATCCGAAATTCCCAAAAATTCTTGAGCTTGCTTTTTATTTAAGTCCGCCATAATCCGACAAGTCTTTTTTCTCATTGTCGCACGTTGACGTGAAGTCTGCCGGACAGAATCTTCAGAGGAGCGAGCTTCACGGCATTGGTATTAATGTTCTTGCGTTAAAACGGCATGGGTCGCTTTCCTCTCAGTTTTGAAAAACTGAGTTTCCCGCATACCATGAGGTTTTATGATGGGAACGGACAAAAGCAAGATGTCAAAGCTGATGACATTGATGTTTATGAGAAGATCCCAAACGAAAACCCGTTAACCGAAGACCAAGCCTGGCTAAAGGAAAACCTTGGTACTGGCGAACGGGAAATCGTGTTTGAGACGCCCTATGAGTTGAAAGACGACTCAGAGGAATCTCAAAGCTAATTCTTAATAGTTAAAGCCCCTACCCCAACAGGGGCTTTCCTTGTTATCAATATTTTAAACTATGAATGATACTATCATCTACCCAAGTTACTTGCGTATTTTTGAATGTAGGGCGGGACGCTGGTTCATCAAAAATGCTGAGATTTTTTATCAAGCGAGTAAGCGTGTAATTAACCACGAAGATATTGCTACCCTTTATGGCATCACTGAGCAGCAAGTAGTTATTGAACTATTCCGTATTTGTGGTGGAGCATCAGGTTACTACTTAGCAAATCTTAGAGATAAGAAGTATCACTATTGTGGACATAGTAGAGAAGATACGAAGAAGAAGTTGCTAGAGCTTGGTATCGGTCGCCTCGACCCACTTGAATCCTAAACAAAAAACCGCTCCCAATCGAGCGGTACAACCCATGAGTAAATACGTATGTTAAATTAGACTTTCATTGCTTTTAGAACCTCAACCATCGCGTCCGCAAAACGCGATTTTTTCTATGAAGGTGCCGTAAGTACGGCACAGACAAGCACCTACACCCAAACAATAGCAATCAGGCTTAACCAATATATTTTGTGTCTGGTGATACACGGTAATATTTAATTTTTAATTAATGATTTTTATTGATTCTCCAACTCTAAAAAATACTCCTCTTAAATATTTAAGCCATGCGGCTGAAGTTATGTTGAGCGATAACACCTACGCACCACTGGTAGCCATAGACTATGGTGAAGCGGAAGTAATAATTATTGATGATGATTTACTAGAACCCGTAACGTTACCACCTGGGACAACCGTAACCTCGGTAATTGGTGTAACTCCAGCACTTAATCCAGAATCACCACAACCAGGTGAGTACCTGTATAATCCTTATACCAACACTCTTCAGGTGTTTGGGGGTAAACCAAAATCTTTACAAGTACTAACGACGGTACAAGAGATACCTGTAATACCTCAAAGAGTACCCCCTCCTTACCCACAGCTATTTACAAACCTACCTTTAACTGGACAGATACAGCTTAACCGCCAGTTTGAGCAACAACCCTCTGGCTCTTTTGAGTTTGAGATAGCGAGGTCAAAATCTATAATCCAAGCATTACTTTTTCCAGGTGCGGAAATTGAACTGTATGGAATCCCACTGCGGATAAATTCCGTAAGCATTAAAGAAATGCCTCGGAGTGTGTATAATCAAGAACTGTGCCAAGTCAGCGTAAGTTTAGGCTCGTGGTGGGAAAATCGGCAAAATCCGGTTTTTCTACGTTCGGATGGCGTGCTGCGATCGCCCGAGAACCAGCCTTTTCTTGACCCTGACTGCGTATCTCCACAACAAAACACCACCAGCAATCAGCAACGTACTACTACAGTTCCCGCGCTGCTTGGTAAAGCTGGTATTCCTTATTCCGGACTAAGATTAGCAGAGATTAACGTCCCCTTCGACACCCCACGTGATGCAACAGTAGATCCTACTTCTTTGTTGGAAGAGCGATCCAGGATTGCTGGTGGATTTGTATTTTGGAGTAACTCCGCAGCTGTAGAAGTGCGACCCATTTCCGGGACACGAGTTTGGAATTACAACGAAGCTGATATTCTGGGGGAAATAGATAGTAGTTATGAGGCAATTAGTAAGAGTAGTAAGCGAAGAATTATTAGTATTGCTGATGTTAACCCACCAGAACCGGATTTGGTAAATTTTCCAAGTGAAGTAATACCAGCACCAATACCAACATTACGAAACGAGCTACCCACAGCGCTGGCTTTTGAATATCCTAATACTGAGGTAACGGGTGAGTTTTCTGAACCTGAAAACGATACACAACAGGAGCGTACTCAAGGGCCAAGCAAACCTTACTATAAGCGGAAAGAAACTAAACGAGAAAAACGGACTGATGGCGACTTAAATGCACATAAACCCTTGAATGGCGTGGATTCAGTCAAAACAATGTCCCTCTGTTTTGACCTTGGTGGACAAACCAAATCCCGGAGTTTTGTGATAACCGAAGATGGCTCGGAGATTGAAGTTGTAAACGAGATTTGGGGCTTTGCTTTTACCGCTATTCAAATTTATGATGCTGGTAGCAAATCCTTACGAGGGGGGCTAGGCACATGGCAGTGCATCGAGCGTGTTAAAATAGATTATGTTTATGATAAAAATACAGGTTACTTAATTCGGATAAAAGAAAACGGATTTAAACTTGTACGCTTTAAACAAGAAAGTCAAGACAAGCCAGAAACTTTGACTTTGGAGTCAGACGATCCAGAATTTGGTATTTACGATTTTATAAAAATTCCAGTTAGAAAAGAAACAAGTTACGAACTGACCTTACTCGACAGTGCTAACGACACTGAAGGTTTGTTTGAACTTTATAAAGTATGCAACCGCGATGGCACATCTAGGATGGAGCCATTAATTAACCCTAATTATGTGCCTCCATATTACGTTAGTTGGGAGCGTAGCGAGTCTATAGCTTACGCTTCACGACCAAATCCTGAAAATGTTGGGATAAGTGAAGCAGATAAAAAAATGCCCCCACTTATAGTTGGGGAGGAATCAGGATTTGAAACTGTAATTACAATCATCAAAGCAACTTACAAACTAATTATTACCCCTGAAGGAACTCTACAAGGTGAGGAAATTACTCCGCAAAAGTTCATAAAATACATAAAAAAATTTAAAGCGGAGGGACAAGCGATTGGACAGAGTTTGATGGAAACCAGTGTGGAAGAGGGAACTGGTAATCCACCAATCGCAACCAGGCGCTCAGTTGTGTATGAAAAGGTAGATCAACAGAAAGAGCAAGAAGCTTCAAAAAGACTTCAAGCCGAACCTGTCAGATATCGGTACTTTGTGCAAACGGAAGGATATAGAGCTTCCGATCCACCAGCAGGAAGCGAAAGTTTCCCAAGTGCCAAAACTTGGCAGCAAGCTTTAAATGGATTACGTACTAAACTAGCTGTTGAAAATTGGCGTAATGGCTTCTCCGAGAATTTTCAGATACCAATTAATTTGAGTATTCAAGAAGGCGATCGCTTTAATTACTTTTGCAACGGTGAATTTCGCCAGCGGGTGGTATTAGGGGTACAGCACACCTTAAATTTGTTAGGTGTGGTTGATGAACAACCAAAAATCACGGGAATTACCACCCTTACTCTTGGGCGCTGGACACTCCCTCCACTAACATGGAATCGTGTAGTTGACCCAACACAGCCGAAGTCACCAACACAGCCGAAATCACCAATACCAAATATTACTATAATAAATGTTGTAGATAGGAAATTAGGATATGTCCTTCCTTGGGCTGAATTGCAAAGTAGAAGAAACCCTTAGTTATTTAAAAGTGTACTATGGCTTAAAAGACAAAGAAATCGAGCTATGTCGCTTAATCTATCTAGGCTATTCTAATAAAGATATAGCTAAATTCCTTGGAGTAAGACATAGGAATATTGAGTATAAACTTTGTACTTTATACAAGAAACTAGGATGCAGAAATAGATTTGACCTGGTAGCTATACTTAATAAAAAAAGACAACCAGTTCTACCCCAACACGTTCAAGTTATTCATAAATTTGTAATGAAGAATAAGTGCAAATATACTTACGTAGAAATCGCAAGTTTGTTAAATCTGAAAGTAAGATTTGTAATAACGATTATAAATTATTTAAATTTAAGAGATTTAGTAAAGACCGAACGTCAGAACAGTGAGAGTGAAGTTATAAGATATGTTAGTAAAATGTTAAAAGTAAGATATATGCATTTAAAAAGATTTTTAAATAAATACTGCATAACGATTGACAAACTTGTATATACAGTAAGAAAATATAAGCTATTCTTGTAATAATGTATACATTGGCACGAACAACTGAACCGTGGCGAAAGCTTTTCCCCAGTATCAAGAAGAGCGGGGAAAGTATTGAGATAAAGCTTAGAGGACAAACAGTAAAACTAAAGATTGAAAAAAAGCTAAGCATGACTACAAGTGTTAAACAAATTACTTATGGTAGATATTGACATACTCACCTTCCTGAAGGCGAGGGGATTGTTGACGCTTCGTTGACAGATGCTACCGAAGTAGTCTGTCTCTGCGCCCGGTCATTTAGGATGATAACTAAAACTTGGGTAAACGGAGGGATTATACTCGTGTTTAAAAGCTTTGACTTTATCAATAATACCTAAATAGATAGTTTTGCCACTATCTGTTATCTTCCAGCCTTCTATAAAAAATAAGTCGTTCTTTATTTCTGAAGGTATTGTTCTATATATAATATTATCTATTGAATTATCTCTTAGCATAGATGTGGTATAGAACAAATAAGGACCCAAATTATTAAATTCATGAAAATATTTTAATTCTAATAGACTCGGTGTCCACAAAAAATCAAGAGTTCTTTTATCTATAACTGATATTCCTATTTGATAAACGTTATAATCAAGGAATCCAGGAAATAAATATTCATATAAATTTCCCTCCTGAGAAACAATTCTTCTGGCGTAGGAGCAAAAGTAAGCTTTTTTTATATCCTGTACTTCAAGTATTGTTTCACAAATATATTCTTTATTAGAATAAGTAATATTCATACTAGTGATGACACCTGTAGCTACCAAATAATAATCTCTATCAATGCGCTCAGCATAAATTATTTTTGTGCCAGCATAGTTTTTTTCAAAAATATAAGTAAGATGCTTTATACTGATACCATAACGGGAAAGCCGTTTTGTGTCTTCAATTAAATTAATGCTAGTAATACTAGATGGTTCATTAATTAGTTTTGGCAAGTAGTCAGCATACGGCTCCGCTACTACAATTTCAATATAATCATCTGAATTTTTAAGTTTAATTTTCCCTTGCTTATGGTAATAGGTAAATTCTTTTGAGATTTTATACCTTTTATGCCTATATCCTCTTATCCCGTAATCATCAATTAGAACAAGTCGCTTACGTTGTAGATGTTGAGTTATGTATGTTCCAGGCTGCCAAAAAATAAGTAAAGACTCAGAAATATTTAACTCTTCTTCTGTATACGTAACAAAATAATTACCATTGAAGGGAATAGCTAGATTATATTCGTCTTTGAAATAAGTAGTATCATTACTAATAAAATTAGTCAAAATACTGGCATAAAAAACACCTTCACCATGCGGTAAATATAGAAAGCTGCTAAATGTTGATTTGTTGGCAGCACTATTGTATTCTCTCTCAATTTTGCAATCAAATATTTTTTCTCCTTTATTTATAAATCTTATACCAAAATCAATAGAAAGCGGATGGTATAATACCCAGGTATTATTGCCAATATATTCACGTCCTGGAAAAAAGTCTGTCTCGTATATCTTTATACTATTTTCAGTATCTATGTAAACAAAAATTTCTTTAAGCTTCCCATTTGGGAATATCCCTTCATAACCCTGATAAGTAAAATTGCAAGTATGTTTTTTGCCAAGATTTAAAACGTAGCTCAAGATAGGTTCAATACCATAATTTAGTTCATATACACCAGAGCGGTATAATAACTTGGGTTTTGAGTAATAATTAGTTAAATATGAATATACTTTCCCTTCCCTAGAGTTTTGCTGTTCTTGTTCTATGTATCCAAATGATCCCTTAACCGAAGGACTTAATGATGGCTTTGGTAAGTAAGTTCTTTTATATTCAATTTGTCGTGAGAATTCTGTAACTGGCTTAGATTCAGCAATCGAAAACAGCCACCAACGACCATCCGATGTTTGAATTGCTAAGCAGTTTCCTTTAGGAATACTTTGGGCACATATTGCCTGTTGGTTTTGATTATTAGCGGTAAACCATATTTTTTGCTGTGCGTTACCGCCATTTGAGGTAGCAATAATGATATTATTTACATTATCTTTCCAAATTTTATATAACTCTTGCTCTCTCATCATCTAGGTAATACCTGTCCAACCGTTGCTAAAGTATTTGTCCCCCCTTCAACAACCTGCGGTGGTGGTGCAGCGTAATGCCATTGTCGAAGCAGGGTTGCAGGTATTGCGATTGGATTGGTTTGAGTTAATCCAGACTGTCTTCCTATGCTGCTATTTATAGCAATTAAGTTAGTTTCTAGCTTAAAAGCAACAAGAGCAATAATGCTGTTTTTAGCAACTGGTGCAGTATTCGCTTTAAATGATTGTAAAGTAGCCATTAGGTTGTTCTGATACAAAAACCGGAATTAGGACTTGGATGGAGGGCAGTGTATATCTCAGTGGCGGATATGTAAATTAAATCAAATTTTGCAATAGTATTCGTTGCAGCGACCAAAATATCCGCACTAAAAGTTCCTGCTACTCCCATTCCCTCAAAACTCAATAAGTCGGGCGCTGGTTTAACGTCTCGTCTTCCTGATATAGGATTGGGGTCTTTAAGGTTTGGGTTTAGTAACTGAAGTGCGGAACCATTATTGTAAGGATTCCCAGCGGTTGATGGGTTATAAAATTCTTGGAGTAATTCCGATTTTGGTATGAATCCGAAAACAAAATTATTTTCATTCCACCAACTATATTTCGTTGCTGGCCGTACATATCCAATAACAGCTAATAAAGGTGCAGCTTGGTGGATGCAAACTAACCTAGCTTCAGGGTGACTAAATGCCGAAAAATAAATCGGAGTATTTGTTTTGATTGCAGTGGAAAAAGTCGCTTCTGTGCTTTCATTTGTTCCGGTGTTGAGAGCAGTATTCCAGCTATCCAAGCAAGAACTTTTTACTGTTAAATCATCGCCAGAAATACTGGCAGAAATTTTGATATAAAGTCTCCCTTTGGTAAATCCGGATGCTAGGGTGATTTCATAAACAATATAGCCAGCACTAGTTTGATTAGTAATTACAGTATTAGGGAATCCTGCGTTCGTTAGTGCTGTTCTTAATGCAGTAAAAAAGCTGGTTACTGTGATTGGAAGTGTTGTTAGAGAAGATTCAGTACGAGTTGCTGCTGGCATTATTCAATTAATATAAAGGCATCAATAGAAACTTCTATTATTCTAGGTGAAGAATCATTATTTGTAACCAACATAGGATAGCTTATCCCCAATTCTTGAAAAACAAATGTTGGTTTGTATAGTCCCCAAGAAAGCTTGCTTGGAATTGTAATGACTTCCGAAAAAATAAGTATCTCAGGAAGTGGCACAATACCAGGGATTCTATTAATATCATCAGTAGCACTTGCGGAAGTCTGATAAATCCTTACCCTGCTTGCATAGTTAGTCGCTAAGTAAAGTAATTGTGCATTCTTGGCAATATTGATTGATAAAGTCGCAGTATCCCCCGGATTGATTTGGGGAGTTGTGAAATTTAAACTAACTCTATTTGGCGAGAATCCTGGCTCCCCAATATCTCCTTTTTCCCCGCGTGGTATCCCGAAACTTAACTCAATCCCGTTAGATGTGGGTTCGGAGGTAACAGTTGGCGTAGGAGATGAAGTAACCGTCCCAATGGTAATAATTGGGGTTGAACCAACATCACCTTTATCACCCTTTGTTCCCTTGACCGCGAATATATCCCATTGATTCCCGACCTCTGGAATTATATTAATCGAAGGCGCGATCGCTATCCACGTGCTGCCGTCGTAAAACACAATATCGTTGATGCTGTAATTATTAGATGCTTGCCAGCCGCTGCGGTATCTAAACGGTTGTTCTAGTAACAGTTCCCACTCTGCTGGGGAAGTTGTACCTGGTAGATTATTCGGCATTTACCATCACCAAAGTAGCGCCCTTAGGTTTAAAAAAAACATTATCACTACCTGAGTCAATCACGAGGTAATTCGTATTTAGAGTAGGCGTAATTGTAACGTAATTGTACAAACGAGCTTCTATAGTTGTAATTGTTTGAGAATTGTTAGTTTCAAATGGGTCTCCATTTCTAAGTCTTAAATTCACCTCCGAATCACCGTAATAAGTATTTGCTTTGTCTATAAAGTAGTTTATGGGAAGATTATACGCCGTCTCACTAAACTTAATTAGTTTAGTAGCCTGTGCATCTTCATCAGAATAATAGCTTGGCGGCCAACTTCCTGGATACTGATACAACTCAGCACTCTGTATTAAAGTTTTACAAACCCAAATTTTCTTGTCGCTGGTCTGTACTAAATCTCCTTCGTTGTAAGGCAACTCATCATTCCAAGCCCCTCGCCAGGTAATGCTTCTACCGCGTACCCCTTGCTGTCCCTCCTGCCCTTTTTCAGCAAAAATAATCCATCTATTGTCTTGTCCTGGAGGGTCGGCACCTTGCTCGCTTGGGGCATATGCATCGTATATCCAGGCTCTCCCATTAGATGAAACAACATCGTTTCTCTCATAGCTATATTCGGAGCTAAAGTTGCCCCTAAACCTAAAACCTTCTCCCCTATCTCCGGTATCTCCTTTCTGTCCAGTTTCTCCGGTATCTCCTTTCTCTCCCCTATCACCTTTGGGGATGCCAAAGTTTAGGACTGCATTATTCCCAGTACCAGAATTAGTAATCGTTGGTTGGCTCCCTGGCTGCAATAAACTAACGGTTCCGACTTGAAGAGAAGCTGGCTGAAAATCTCCATCCCACTCAGTAATACAAGGTGGAGAACTGTGCGAGATACTTGTAATCTGTCCACCATCATAAACAAAGCTATAGCTAGCACGATAGTTCCCAGCAGGAAAACTACCATCACCAGATTGGATAGTTACCACTCCAGGTGCATGCAGTGAAAAATCCGCAGCGGGTGTGGGAAGTGTCGCAACCGCACCACTCGTCCAGTTTTCAATCTCAATGATTTGGGATGACCCAACCACTACCCCAAATCCAGAAAAAGACCGTATTTCCCCAGTATCCCGCTTCTGCACATATATCTTTACAATCTGAGCATTAAAAGCTCCCTTGTTGTTCCCTGCTATCACATCAGGGTAGTTTGCTCGGATAGCGGAGGGATAATTTAGAGTTAGTCGGATACCGCCAGACGTTATCGCAATCTCTTCACTCCACTCCGAAGTTGCACTCTCTCCCGCGACGGTACTAACTATAGCCCTAATAGCTTCAGCGTCGGTAGGTGTATAGGTAGGTTCTGCTAGCAGAACTCCCCCATTACCGTTGATGATAATCTTTTGTCCTGCCAAATTTGGCTGTATTCCAGGGATATTCCTTCTAGGTTTTTGGGGAAAATCATACCCTCCAACCAAAGCAGTTCCAGAAAGAATGTCAACAGATAATCCAGATCCTGGAACAACTCTATATTTATCACCTATAGCGAAAACTGCACCATTGGGTAATAGTTTTCCTAGAGGATTGTAATCACCCGATTGGGTTCTGATTGCTGGAAGCACCCCAATAACTGACTTGGGAGTTAACTGATTATTCAGTTCTGCAACTGAGAAAAAAGGCTTGACCGCAAGTGCGATCGCTTCTCCCGGCTGCAAGTCATCAGCTGTCACAAATGGTGTAGTTAGCTTGGGTGTCCACGGGAAAAACGCCCCAAGGTTAGGGAAGTTTCTTCCTTCGGTATCAGCCGTACGGATACTTCCATCTAATCCCACAAACCCAGAAAACTTGACCATAAACAGCCCAGACAATAAATCAGGACTGCGCTTGTTATTATATTCAAGCTCAATCCCAAACTCTGTACCCGCAGGTAGGACGTATTCATCATCATTGAATAACCAATACTGTGCTTCCCAAGAAGGTAGATGTTTACTCCCAGATTCACCAGGGTAGGGAGGGGTGGGGATTGTGGTTAAGGGATTAATTTCAGTGATTGCGCGATCGCATCCTACACCTGTTTCCGTGTCTGATACATAAGTACTGGCGCTACCTATCCGCACCCATTGCCCAATGTCCGCTGCAATCACATCTACACTTGTGGGCAATTTGGAGTCAGCACGATATTCTAGCCATTTCGCCTCGTTAGTCACCCATCGCACCTGTCCATCCAGTCGATTAGTCCCAGTGGGCAAGTCGTTAAGAGTTCCCACAGAAGGAGCCAGAGCTACGTGGTCTGGCTTGGATAATTCAATGGTTTGGGGTAAAGGCGATCGCACGGACTGCGGCTCAATCCCTAACCCAAACTGGAATCCTGGTATACGGGCAATTTGAATATGACCACTTGCATCTGCGGACGGGCCGCAGCTGATGAGAAAATAATGAATATCCCACCCAGGCTTGGCAACAGAGACTGGTATTTTAATACGGATTTTACTGTTTGTGGTGATGGTAATTTTGTTACTCACCGAAGGCAGGTTAAAACCAGCGCGGTTTTGCAGCTGAAATGAAAAGTACAGTTCACCTGCGCTAAGTTGCCCCCCCGGCAACACGTCTACCGTGAATGCTGGACAAATTAATCCGATACCGGCGTATCTAGGAATCATTTATACCAAATCCGCCTTTAATCTAAACACGAAATCTTCAGACCAGGCGATCGCGTCAGCTAAGGCATGAAACTGACGACCATCATAGAACGTAAACTCCCCTTCTGGATTGATTGTGCAAATCGCCGTATCCCATACTGCTTTATCTTCGGCATTAACGGAAATTCTAGCCCCCCAAGGAGTTAAGTTTAATTCCAAGGATTTATCTTCTTTGTATTGCCAATTCATGTGGGTCTCCGTTCATCACCTAAACATTAGTACAACATAACCGTCACCACCCTTGCCACCATTGCTACCAGCAACACCATTTGTGGCTCCCCCTCCCCCTCCTCCTCCTCCTCCATAAATAC
>Ga0224723_1000295_pt1 | contig 35061 bp, 32 predicted proteins | sample Balambano_FR2_Me_FD_161647 | JGI IMG/M metagenome (GOLD analysis project Ga0224723, IMG submission 161647) | Freshwater sediment microbial communities from Lake Towuti, South Sulawesi, Indonesia - Balambano_FR2_MetaG | ecosystem: Environmental > Aquatic > Freshwater > Lake > Sediment | place... | reverse complement strand
CCCCACATCCCCATCCCCGGACTCCAACTCGGCAATATCTTCATCGGCATTCAACCCGCTCGTGGTTACGACCTTGACCCAGCCCTGAACTATCATGCACCCGATTTAGAGCCGACTCATGAGTATTTAGCTTTTTATCACTGGGTGCGATCGCACTTCAAAGCACAGGCGATCGCCCATATCGGCAAACACGGCAACCTGGAATGGCTTCCGGGTAAAGGAGTAGCGCTCTCTGAAACCTGTTACCCCGAAGTTGCATTAGGCGCACTGCCTCACCTTTATCCGTTTATCGTGAATGATCCAGGTGAAGGATCTCAGGCAAAACGCCGCGCCCAGGCAGTGATTCTCGATCACCTCACGCCGCCAATGACCCGCGCCGAACTATATGGTGCTTTGCAGCAGTTAGAAGGATTAATCGATGAATATTATGAAGCGCAAAGCCTTGACCCAACTCGGTTGAAAGTGATTAGCGATCGCATCACCACCCTTGTTCTCCAGGAAAATTTACATCAAGATCTGGCTCTGCCAAGTGATAGCTTGAGCGCGATCGACCACTCACAACTCAACTCCTTCTTATCAGAATTTATTACTCGTGCCGATGGCTATTTGTGTGAACTCAAAGAAGCCCAAATTCGAGATGGGCTACACATTTTTGGGCAATGTCCTCAAGGGCGACAACTGCGAGATCTGATTGTGGCGATCGCCCGTCATCCAGGAAAAGACAGATTAGGTTTGATCCGGGCGATCGCCCAACACTGGCAGCTAGACTTCGACCCCCTCACCGCCAACCTTGCTGATTCCCTTCCCACTCCATCTCCCCATCTTCCCTTCACTTGCCGAACTATTGGCGATGCGCTCGAACATCTCGAACATCAGGCCGCCGACCTCATCGAATCTCTCATAACCACTTCCAGCGTTACTCAATCGGGAGTTTTTACACCCCATATCTCCCACCCTACACCTTACGCCGACCTTCACTGGATCGCTACAAACCTTCTCCCCGCCCTCCAACAAACTCACCAGGAAATTACTCACTTCCTGCATGGGCTAGATGGGCGCTACGTGCCCAGCGGAGCCTCTGGCGCACCAACTCGCGGTCGCCCTGAAGTCTTACCCACCGGACGCAACTTTTACTCCGTAGACATTCGCGCCATTCCCACTGAAAGCGCCTGGGATGTCGGGCGCAAGGCGGCTGAAGCGTTGGTGGAACAATACACTCAGGAACACGGCGACTATCCAAGAACATTGGCGTTATCCATTTGGGGCACCTCCACTATGCGAACTGGTGGAGATGACTTAGCAGAAGCATTAGCGCTGTTAGGAGTTCAGCCCGTTTGGGATGGATCAGCCCGACGAGTTGTAGATTTTGAAATTTTGCCGCTGTCCGTTTTGGGTCGCCCTCGTGTAGATGTCACGTTGAGAATTTCAGGCTTCTTCCGCGATGCCTTTCCTAACCTAATTGACTTGTTCGATCAAGCTGTAAGAGCGATCGCAGCACTCGATGAACCCGCAAATCAAAATCCCCTGGCGGCTCAGGTGCAGCAAGAAACTCAAACCTGGCAGACCGCAGGATTGACTCAAGAGCAGGCAGAACGGCGATCGCACTATCGCGTCTTTGGCTCAAAACCTGGCGCTTATGGAGCCGGACTACAGGGATTAATCGAATCTCAGAACTGGACAGACGACCAGGACTTAGCCCGTGCTTACATCAACTGGAGCAGCTACGCCTACACTGGACAAGGCGAAGCCCGCACCGACCCTGAAGCCTTCAAACAACGACTGCAACAGCTTCAGGTGGTGCTGCACAACCAGGACAACCGCGAACATGATTTGCTCGACTCTGATGATTACTACCAGTTTCAGGGCGGGTTAACGGCTGCGGTGCGATCGCTCACGGGCACAAATCCTACCACTTACTTTGGCGATCATTCTTTACCCGAAAATCCTAAAATCCGCAAACTCCAGCAAGAAATTGCCAAAGTCTACCGTTCTCGCGTTGTGAACCCTAAATGGATTGCTGGCGTAATGCGACACGGTTACAAAGGTGCCTTTGAACTAGCCGCGACAGTAGATTACCTGTTTGCCTATGATGCTACCACTCACTGTGTTGAAGACTATATGTATCGAGGTATTGCTCAGGCTTACATATTTGATTCTCAAGTTCAGGAATTTGTTCGGCAGAAGAATCCCTGGGCTTTGCGTGACATGGCAGAGCGCTTACTAGAAGCCAATCAGCGAGGGCTATGGCAGGATGTGTCAGAGAAAGTGTTGGATGAGTTGAGGGCGATCGCCCTTCAAGCCGAAGCCACAATCGAAGATAGCACAGCCAGCAACATTCATTGAAGGCAATTAGCAGTCAGTGATTAGGTTTCATAGTCTCTTTCAGCGCTCGTAGTTGTGACTCTCGTTCCTCCTCCTTAGCTAATTCTCGACTCAAAAAGTAATTGAGAAAAGTCCGAATTAGGGCGATTACCGCTAACTTTCCTAGCTCCTCAAAGGTAGGGGCAACAATGGTCGAAAGAATATCTGCTCCTAGCTGAAACTCTAACGCCAGGGCTAGCCAAGAACCTAGCCGCAAGCGCAGCAGCAGAAAATTAGATTCCATCGTCCGTTGAGGATGACGAACAGCAGCTAGCACAGATGTAACTAATCCTACGAAAATGCAGAAGGCTGCGATCGCCTCCATGCTGAACCGCAGCAATCCCACTGCTCCTTCTAATCCACCCTCTAGAAGTTCAATCATGTTGACTGAAAGCAAATAGGTTTAGAGAAAAGCGACCCACGATCGCCCCCTTCAAAGTACTGCATGAGTGCGATCGCTTCAATATTTTTTTAGGTAGTCAAGTCTCTTAGCTAACGATCGCTGCCTTTTGTCGGGCTGGGCGTTTGCGGTCTGATTTCTTCTTCAGTCCAATGGATTGTGCTTCGTTGCTGTCTGCGCCGTACTGTCCTCGCACAACTTCTTTCATTGCTAATACGGTATTGTGAAATTCCCACTCTGCCAGACGAGCCGCATCCGCAGCGGCACGATAAAGGGCAAGTTTTTCAGTCTCAGCTTTTTGTAATGCCAGCATTGCCTGATAAGTTCGCTGTAGAGCTTCAGGGGTGGCTTCCTGACGTTGAGTGCTGTAATCCTGAATGGTATTAAAACCATTGAGAGAATCAATATCCTGATCGAGCAATTGAGCAGCAAGGCGACGACTGGTATTTTGCGGTGCCATAAAATGTCTCCGTAGTAGACTACGAATCTAACGTGCCCATTAAACTGCTTCTACTAACGTGGACTACAGCGCGTTACCCGTAGGATGGGCAAAGCAAAGTGTGCCCATCCAAACGCAATTCTCAAATAGATGGGCATGGGCGATGTCCTTTGCCCATCCTACAGTTAACTACTAACAGCACCTTACTATTGATGTCATATCTTTGATTGCCAGATTAATCAGTCGTGAGCAGAAACAAGGCGATCGCACCTAAAAGCAATCGTGTCGTGGGCAAAGACAATCCCATTGTGAGCAAAGACAATCGTGTTGTGAGTAAAAACAATTGCGTTGTGGAAGGTGACAACTCAATGGAATGGAGAAACAACTTAATGGAGGATGGAGGCGATCGCGTTGTCAGGCGTGACAATTGAATGTTAAGCGGTACCCGGTTGTCTTCCTTTCAGCCAAGCAAATACATCATTGACCGTAAGAGTCAACGCCAAGTCAGGCAGTACCGGGAGAATTTCATTGCCGACTAGTTCGTTGGGTAGTTGCTCTGGGCGAAATACCAAAATCACACGCTCCTGTGGATCGACTAAATTGACAACACCTGTCATGGGCGATCGCTCCCACAGCAATTAAAAACAGCATGATCATTTAAGATGTGGCTCTGTTACTTTCAATTCTAAAAAACAAAAGAGGATTGCCATTCACGATTCTCTCTTCTACTTCCTTCATGCCGATTCTCTCTGCGACTTTGCAAGATTCAAGATTGGGGCGATCGCAGCTTGCAACCAGATATTGATAGCCAAGTTCGTCAAAACAATACTCCAGAATTCTAGTTGCTGTTTCCGTTGCATAGCCCTTTTTAGTTGCCTGAGGCAGCAAAGCATAAACCAGTTGGGGCTGTTCTTCCTCAAAGAAGTACCACAAACCCGTCACTCCAATCACTTCCTGATTGTCTTTAGTTCTAATTAGCCAAAGCCCAAACTTCTTTTCGTTAAAAAGCTTTTGGCTCTCGCTCAACATTTCCTCAACCTGCTGCAAAGCTAAAATCTTGTCATCACACAAATATCTTCTTATATACGGGTCAGCAAAGATATTGTGGAGAATATTAAGCTCCTCTTCTAAAACAGGCTTTAGTTGCAATCTCTGAGTCTCAAGTATTGGGGTCATCTTACCGTTGCCTGAGTCAACGACCAAAAACTAGATTTTATAGTAAAAAAGTTTGAGTTTAATCTAGAGAACTTCTAGCAAAGATATTTGTAGAGGCAGGTTCAGTAGAATTTGCAGGATGTGTAGGATGTGTTAGGCGTAACGCATCGTCTCTAGAGATGGATGCGTTACGCTGCGCTAACACATCCTACGCAAGAATTCGGAGTGATTAAATTCACGATCCCAAGAGTAAATTTCTTCTTCCCCCAAAAATCGTATTTTAAAGCTCTGTCGAGTTGAGGGTACATCCCTGAGGGACAGAGCTATGATGTTGTTTGTAGTGTAGGCATCCATTTGTCCCGTTTTGGGTATGGCGATCGCACTTCACTGTGAAGATCGAAGCTGCCTACGGTTTGTAGGACTCAATCTATGCGGTTACGATTTAGCCAACTCCTGATTAGCCTCGGATTTGTACTGGGTTTGGGAATGCTGCCCGCACAGGCTCAAGTCTCAAATGGACAAGTTGCGGCGTTGGTTGAAGCGTTGCGTCAGGCAGCCCCCCAAACTGGCAATCCAGACGACGGTTTATATAGCGACTGGCAAATCATGGGAGCAAACATCCCACGCTGGTCAAGATCCTGTTTAGGCAGAGAGCTAACGCCAGCCCAGTTTGAAGCTGACCCTAATGCCGCCCGCAGCGTCGTCACCTGCGTCATGCGCGATGTGCTGCAAGATGAATATCGCGCCAGTAACAACAACGAGCTGTTAGCCGTGCGGCGATCGGCTGCCTGGTGGATGCGGGGCGACCCTGAACAATACAACAGCGCTGAAATTTCAGACTATGTGCAGCGGGTTGTGACCGCCTACCAGCAGCAGGAAGGAAGGTCTGCGGCTGCGCCTGCTCAACCTGCGGCTTCGCAACAGCGCCCCCCTCAAACCTCCGACTACGATCGCTATATGCAAGCGGGCTATGCGGCAACCCAAGCGCGAGACTTTGAGACGGCGTTGCTTTACTTCAGAAGAGCCTTAGACGAACGACCTGATGATTCTTACGCGGAGGAAGCAATCGATAACGTCGAAGACTACCAAGATTCTCGTGTCCAGTAGCGGCTAACAGTTCGCTTTAGTTAATTCATTCACTGAAGATATGAAACGGTTACTTATTGGTCTCGCAGTTTTATGTGCTGCACTTTCCGTTGCTCCGGTTGCCCTGGCTGTGGAGGATTGGGTCGAAATCACAGAGAATGACGTGGGCGATCGCTTCCTCGTAGACCGCAACTCGATCGAAAACCGCGACGGCATCATCTGGTACTGGGAATATCGAGACTTTCAGGAACCCAACAACGCCTTTGTGGGAGTTGAGTTAGACCAGCCCGTTTTTGGCGCACTGGTTTACCGTTCAGTAGATTGCACTAGCCTGGTATCGCGGCTCAGACGCATCACCGTTCACGGTAGAGGTAGACAGGTGATTCACCGTGCCGTCTATGATGACAATGGACGACTAACGCAGCCTGTGCGAGGCAGCAGTTCAGCAGAAGTGCTGCAATTTGTCTGTGACCAGGAGCAAGTAGAGGAAACAGAGGAAGGCAACTAAAAGGTAATGAATGCGCTGGTAGGAAAATCGCTGCAAGGCGGCAAATATATTCTGGAGCAGCCTTTAGGACAGGGTGGGTTTGGCATCACCTTCAAGGCCGTGCATCGAGATTTGGGGCAGACGGTGGTGATTAAAACTCTGACTCCTGCCAGCTATCAGCATCCGCAGTTTGCCGAATTGGAGCGGCGGTTTCGCGATGAGGCGCGGCGGTTAGCGCTGTGCGTTCATCCCAACATTGTGCGGGTGAATGACTTTTTTGTAGAAGCGAATATCCCTTACCTGGTGATGGACTACATCCCCGGTCAAACTCTGGAAGAAGTGGTTTTTCCAGATCATCCGTTGCCAGAGGCGATCGCCATTCACTACATTCGCCAGATTGGAGCCGCTCTCCAGGTGGTTCACCAAAACGGTTTGCTGCACCGCGACATAAAGCCGCAAAACATCATTTTGCGTCAGGGCACCCAGGAAGTGGTGCTGATCGACTTTGGCATTGCGCGAGAATTTACCCCCGGCACGACTCAGACGCACACTAGCCTGGTTTCGGTTGGCTACGCACCGATCGAGCAATATATGTCGCAGGAAAAGCGCACCCCAGCCACCGATGTTTATGGACTGGCAGCAACCCTGTACGCCTTGCTCACCGCAACCGTGCCAATCGCTTCCATTTTGCGAACCCGTCAAACCTTGCTTGCCCCCCGTGAGTTGCAACCTCAAATTAGCCCAGCCGTCAACCAAGCTGTCCTGCGCGGCATGGCAGTCGAGGTGCAGTATCGTCCGGCAACCGTCGCAGAATGGCTCACTCTACTACCATCTGCATCGGTCGAAACGACTGAAGGGTCGAACGGAGCTATCTCAAATCCAAATATTCCCCCTTCCCCAACCACCGCAGCAACTGTCGCCGTCGCCCCCCGCTACGCAAATCACGCTGGACTTACTCCAGGTCAGTCAACCGTTAAAAAAACAATCGCAACGCCTGGAACTTCTGTAAAAACAGCGGCGGCAATTCCACCCGCTCGATCGCCCCAACGCCCAAACCGGATGGCTCCCTTGCTATTAGTGGGAGTGGCGATCGCCGCTGCCATCATTGGCGGAGTCAGTGCAATGTTGATGCGATCGCCCCAGACTGCCCAAGCCCCAGAGCCAACTCCAACCGAAACTCCAGCAGAAACGCTTCCCTCGGTTGAACCGATTGAGCCATCCCCTACACCAGAAGTTTCCCCTTCACCAGGGTCAGAACCTGAACCCGAACCCCCCATTGCAGAAACTCCTGAACCCAGCCCAGAACCCGAACCGCCCCAAAGTCAGCCAGACACCGCTATCGCCCCACTCAATCGCAGCATCCCCGGATTTGGCACAGGCATCTCAGCCGCAGAAGTGCAGGATGCACTTGGTGCCCCAACCCGCTCCAGAGATGGCTACTGGCCCAACACCCGCTCTGACCTGTATGAACTGGTGCCCAACCAAGTCACCCTCGCCTACATCTACGACAAAAGCAGCGATCGCATTCGCCAAACCGAAGCCTCCTTCGCCCAATCCGTCGATCCGCTGGTGATGCGAGTCGCCCTCAATGGAATGCTCAACGGCAGATCCACCGAAGAAATTGAGCAGGCTTTGGGAGAAATTCGCGATCGCCAGCGCAACAGCTACTCCTTTACCTCTGGCAATCTGGAAGGCTTAATCGAACGAAATGAGAGCGATCGGATTTACATTGGCATTTGGGAAGAGGATTTGCACTGACAGATAGCAATATCACTTGTCGATAAGCAGATGCAGCAATATTGATACATTGCAACCCTAAATCAGTTGTAAGATCAGCGGGTTGTGATTTGGCTGCGCGGATGAGTGCGATCGCCTCTCAGTTCGAGAAAATTGTCGGTTCACTTGGGGTTTGTGCCTGGGAAAACCTGAACCCTGAGCAGCAGGAGCAAATCAGCGCAGCCCTGATTCCTGGTACTCAAATTAACTGTGTGGTTTACCCCACGACTCAGGCAGAGCTAGCAGACGTGATCACCTGTGCTAGTCAAAATCACTGGCGCGTTTTGCCCTGCGGCTCTAGCAGTAAACTGCACTGGGGCGGGCTGGCAGAAGGCGTTCAGGTAGCGGTGAGTACGGCAAGGCTAAACCGTCTGATAGATCATGCGGTGGGAGATCTGACGGTCACGGCTGAGGCTGGAATGCGGTTTGCAGAACTTCAGGCGACGCTGGCAAAGGTAGGTCAATTTCTGGCGATCGCCCCCACTTATTCTAACCGGGCAACACTAGGCGGCATTGTTGCTACTGCTGACACAGGGGCTTTGCGACAGCGCTATGGCGGCATTCGCGATATGCTGATTGGGCTTTCCTTTGTGCGATCGGATGGACAGATTGCCAAAGCGGGTGGGCGGGTCGTGAAGAACGTTGCAGGCTACGACCTAATGAAGCTGTTTACCGGGTCTTATGGAACGTTAGGTATTATCGATCAGGTCACATTTCGGGTATATCCGCTGACAACTGCCTCCCAAACGGTCAAGCTTACCGGAACGGCAGAGGCGATCGCCCAGGCAACCAAAACGCTACTTGCTTCAGCCTTAACCCCAACCGCAATTGAACTCCTTTCTGACAACACCGTTGCTCAGCTACAGCTAGGTGAGGGTATGGGGTTGGTTAGCCGCTTTCAGGGAATTGCGGTCAGCGTCGAACAGCAAGCCACCAAACTGCTAGAAGTGGGTCAAGCGCTAGACTTAGAGGGTAAAGAATTGACCGCTGAAGATGAGTCCAACTTATGGCACCGATTATCAGAAAGATTTGAGGTGACAGCCGCTGAATCTGCAATTACCTGCAAGATAGGAGTATTGCCCGCTAACGCAGTCGCAACTTTAGCAAAAGTGAGTGAAATGAGACATGAAATGATTGAGGCGATCGCCACTATCCACGCCAACAGCGGCTTAGGCAAACTTAAGTTGAGTGTTGATATTACTCCTCAAATGCTGCTCAAAATTCGCCAACTTTGTGAGTCTCAAGGGGGCTTTCTCACGGTGCTAGCGGCTCCAGTATCTTTCAAACAACAGTTCGATGTTTGGGGCTATTCCGGTAATGCATTGGAATGGATGCAAAAGTTAAAACACCAGTTTGACCCCCAAAATTTACTCAGTCCCCGTCGTCTTATTCCCACGTTTTATTCCCAATAGTTGAGGGGTGCGATCGCCAAATGAACCCAGACATAACCCAAACTGCTGCTCAAAACCTGGATTCCTTTCCCAGCTTTGATGCCAAACACCCGCCCGACCAAAAATTGGTGGATGCTTGCGTCCACTGCGGCTTTTGCTTGACCACTTGCCCCAGCTACCGCGTGATTGGTAAAGAAATGGATTCGCCCAGAGGCCGGATCTATTTGATGAATGCCGTTAATCACCACGAAGCGCCGCTGTCTACTGCGACTTCACAGCACTTTGACTCCTGCTTGGGCTGTCTTGCCTGCACTACAGCCTGCCCATCGGGTGTGCAGTATGACCAACTGATTGCCGCAACTCGTCCCCAGGTTGAGCGAAATGTTCCTCGTACTTTGGGCGATCGCCTCTTCCGCCAACTCATCTTTTCTCTCTTTCCTTACCCGGATCGTCTGCGATTGCTGCTGATTCCTCTGTTTGTTTACCAAAAGCTAGGATTGCCAAAGCTGGTGCGCTCTACCAGAATCCTCCAGCGATTTGTGCCGCGACTGGCTGCGATGGAATCTCTATTGCCCAACGTCACTGCCGAATCATTCCAAGATACAATGCCGACCGTGATTCCAGCGCAGGGAGAGCAGCGCTATCGGGTGGGAATGATTCTCGGCTGTGTGCAGCGGCTGTTCTTCTCAGAGGTGAATGAAGCGACGGCCAGAGTTCTCAGCGCCAATGGCTGTGAGGTAGTCATTCCCAAATCCCAGGGCTGCTGTGCGGCCTTGCCTCAGCACCAGGGGCAGGAAGAACAGGCACAGGCGATCGCCCGTCAAATGATCGACAGCTTTGAAAACACAAACGTAGACGCAATCATTATCAATGCCGCAGGCTGTGGACATACGCTAAAGGAATACGGTCACATCCTGCAAGATGACCCCAACTACCGTGAGAAGGCGCAGGAATTTGCCAGCAAAGTTAAGGATGTACAGGAATTTTTAGGGGCGATCGGACTCACTGCCAAGCTTTCTCCCCTGACCGATGCCCCTCTCATGCTTGTTTACCAGGATGCCTGCCATCTGCTGCATGGACAGAAGATTAGCCTGCAACCGCGTCAGTTGCTCCGGCAAATTCCAAATGTGCAGTTGCGAGAACCAATGGATGCAGCCCTCTGCTGCGGCAGTGCAGGCGTTTACAATATGCTGCAACCTGACGTTGCGGATGAGTTGGGTCAGCAAAAAGTACAGAATTTGCTTAACACGGGTGCCACGCTGATTGCTTCCTCGAATCCGGGCTGCTCACTGCAAATTCAGAAACATCTTCAGCTTCAGGGCAAAACCGTCCCGCTGATGCACCCGATTCGTCTGTTGGACTACTCCATTCGCGGAGTGAAACTAGAGACCCTCTGAGTCTTCATCTGGAATTGCTAGCGCTAACTGATAAATTTGGCGGCGCGACAGGGAAGTTTTTTGAGCAAGCTGGCGACTGGCTTGAGAACGCGACAGTCCCTGACTCAACAAGTGCTGCAACTCTGCTCTCAGGGCTGACTCTGACAACATCGGCTCTACCAGGTCGCTGCCAGCAATGACTAGAGTGAATTCTCCCTGTGGTTCTCGATCGCGGTAATGAGCGATCGCCTCCTCTAAACTGCCACGCCACACCTCCTCGTGCAGTTTGGTTAATTCTCGGGCCAGGGCGATCGCTCGACCAGTTCCCAATACCTCTGATAAATCTTTCAGAGTTTGCCGTAGACGGTGAGGAGATTCATACAAGATTAGCGTTCGAGCCTCAGTTTGCAAAGCTTCCAGGCGATCGCGTCGTTCCTGCCCTTTGACAGGTAAAAACCCCTCGAAAATGAAGCGATCGGTTGCTAGCCCCGACACACTGAGCGCCGTCACCCCGGCACTGGCTCCTGGAATGGGCACTACCGTAATTCCCTCATCAGTACAGGCTTTCACCAGTTCATAGCCCGGATCAGAGATTCCCGGCATTCCAGCATCGGTGACAAGGGCGATCGTCTTGCCCTGCCGCAGACGTTCCATTAGTTCAGGTAGGCGACTGTGGCGATTGTGGTCGTGATAGCTAACCTGTGGCGTAGAGATTTGAAAATGCTGAAGTAGCTTTCCGGTGTGGCGAGTGTCCTCGGCAGCGATCGCATCTACCGCTTGCAGAATTCGCACCGCTCGGAAGGTCATGTCCTCCAGGTTGCCGATGGGGGTTCCTACTACATAGAGAGTGCCGTACATGGAGGCATCGCAGCTTAAAGTGAGGGCTATATTATTTTAGATTTTGGATTCGTAATTCTGGATTGACGCAAAAGTAGCGTTTCATTTGAGTAACTACCAGCAACCTTTGCATCCACGCCAAAAACTTTCAAGAGTCCGCTCCAACCGGATTGTTACGCGATGTGCGCTTAGAGTGGAAACTTTGGTTATTGTGGAGCAGGCACCTTGCCTGCTTGATTTGGACGGGCAAGATGCCCATCCCACTGGAGAACTGGGGAAAGGTGGCGATCGCTCCTAAACTAAAAGCAACTGGGTAGAGTGTTACAGGAAAATTCTCTATGTTTTCAAGCAAGCCTTATGTCGAGCAGACTGATCCGCCGCGATCGCCCAGAGAAACGTTGCCGACCATGTATGATCTGCCCAGTGAAGATCCAAATGAACCTGGTTTGCCTGACGAATATCACTACCTGCAACCTCAACTGCTAAGCGCTACCTTTCGCCTCTCGGACTATGCGGCTGAGGAAGTTTTTACGGCTGGTGACTTAAACATTTACTACGATGTTCGCCATCCGCTCTGGCACAAACGTCCTGACTGGTTTGCCGTTTTGAGAGTGCCGCGTCTGTATGATGGAAATGACCTGCGCCTCAGCTACGTGATGTGGCAGGAAGGGGTAGGTCCCTCTGTTGTGGTAGAGTCACTTTCTCCGGGTACTGAAAACGAAGATTTAGGGAAAACGCAGCGAGGCAAAAATCAGCCGCCGACCAAATGGGAGGTTTACGAGCAGATTTTACGAGTTCCCTACTATGTCGTCTTTGATCGCTATACCGACCAGCTACACGCATTTAACCTGGTTGCTGACCAGTATCAAGAGCTTGACCTGATAGAACCTCGTATCTGGATGCCTACGCTGAACATTGGGCTTGGGCTATGGCAAGGCGAATGTCGCGGTATCAACCGTCAGTGGCTCCGCTGGTATGACGCGACGGGCAACTGGATTCCTACTGAGGCAGAGCAGTTAGAGCAAGAACGACAACAGCGATCGCAAGTTCAACAGCGGGCAGAACAGCTTGCTGAGCGACTGCGGGCGATGGGAATTGATCCTGATCAACGATAGCGCTGTGTCTAGCGATTCTTAAGACGCTGGGCAGTGCGGAGAATTTGTCCGGCGAGAACGGCTGCGCCAAAGCCGTTGTCGATGTTGACGACTCCAATTCCGGCGGCACAGGAGTTGAGCATGGTGAGAAGGGGGGCAAGCCCGCCAAAGTTAGCTCCGTAGCCGATGCTGGTCGGTACGGCAATCACGGGACAATCTGCTAGCCCTGCTACTACGCTAGGAAGTGCGCCTTCCATGCCTGCAACAACGATTAAAACATCCGCTTGCTCGATCACTTGACGGTTGCTCAGGAGGCGATGAATTCCAGCAACGCCAACGTCCCACAGGCGGTTTACTCGAAAGCCAGATAGCTCAGCGGTAACGGCGGCTTCTTCGGCAACAGCAAGGTCAGCCGTTCCGGCAGAGAGCAGGGCGATCGCCCCCTCATGTTGAACCTCTGGCATTGCGCCATTTGCAGTAGATTCCACCAACGCACAAATTCTAGCTAGCTCAAAGTAACGCAAACCAGGAACCTTTGGCTGAAGCTGCTCATAAACCTCTGGCGTAATTCGGGTTGCCATCACAACGGGGTTGCGCTGTCGCATGGCGGCCATGATGTGAGCAATCTGATCGGGCGTTTTGCCAGGACCCCAAATCACTTCTGGAAAGCCAGTTCTAAGCGATCGGTGGTGGTCAATCTTGGCAAAGTCAGCAACGGGTTCAAAGTCGAAATGCTTCAGTTTATCGAGCGCATTTTCTGGGCTGATTTCACCCTGAGCAACGGCATTGAGTAGATTTTGGAGAGCTTCAGATTGGGACACGGGAGGGAGGATAGAGGACGGAGGACGGAGGAGGGAGGACGGAGGACGGGGGGATACACTCGTTGCCAAGCTCTAGCTTGGCAATGCAATGGAGGAAGCTCCTGCTTCCCCTCTCGCTAGCACTGGAAGCGGGACTTGATAACGAGGATGAGGGCGGGTTAGGAACCTCTGTGGGGGCGAACGGCCATTCGCCCCTACGGGAATAAATTCTACCGCTTCATCCCTCATCCTTCATCCCTCATCCTTCATCCCTCATCCTTCATCCCTCATCCCTCATCCTTCATCCTTCATCCCTTTCATCTACCACTTTAAGCTCTTGAATATTCCACAGTCCCCAACTCGGCAGACCCGTGTATTTGAGTCCCTGGATGCGATCGCGCACTGCCACGATCGCAATTTCGTGTACCAGATGAATCACGGGTAGTTGTTCCTGGACGATTTGCTGAAAGCTGCCATAAATTTCCTGGCGTTTGGCTTCGTCTAGCTCTCGCGCTCCGGCGGTAAAGAGGCGATCGATTTCTAGCTCCCAGTCGTCGGGCTGCCAGCCTGTAATTTGTGGTTCACCGGGCTGCGGACCTAAGTTGAACATATGCGACCCGCCTTTGCTCGTCCACAGGTTTGCGCCACTGTGCGGTTCAATACTGCCTGTGAAGCCAATCATGAAGCACTCCCAATCGCGGGTTGTGGTGACTTTGGTAATCAAGGTGTTGAAGTTAATCGGGCGAAAATCAACCTGAATGCCAATTTGAGCCAGATCTGCACGAATTTGAGAGCCGATCGCCTCTCGAATTTCGTTACCTGAGTTGGTCAGAAATGAAAAGCGGACGCGATTGCCGTCTGCATCAAAAAGCTGCCCACTGGAATCAAATTTGAAGCCTGCTGACTGAAGTAGCTGTCTGGCTTTGTCCAGGTCGTAGTCGTAAATTTTTAGCCCTTGCTCCGGCGACAGGTAATAGGGACTTTGAACGGAGATGGGCGAGTCTTGCGGTTCGCTGATGCCGCGAAAGATGTTGTTGATCATGCGCGGGCGGTTGATGGCGTGGGCGATCGCCTGCCGAAACTCTAGTGTGTTAAACCAGCGCGACTTAATCGGGTCAACTAATGGCTGTCCCTGAGCATTCTTGCCGCGATTCAGGTTAAAGGTGATGAACGTCGTACCTGACCATTCGCCTCCGGTATAAACTGTGAACTTACCGCGTTCTTCTTCCCGCTTGAGCAACTCAAAATACTCAGGGCGCAGCGGTCGCACATCGCCGATCGCATCCAGATCGCCAGAGCGAAAGCTGAGCAGTTGCACATCGGTAGACTCCATGAACTGCCAGACAATCCGGTCGATGTAGGGCAACTGCTGCCCGCTAGCATCTTTTTCCCAGTAGTAAGGATTGCGCTGGAAAATCAGCCGCTCTCCGGGCGTGTAGCGCTCTAGTTTGTAAGGGCCATTTACCACAATTTTGGTAGGGTCGGTATTAGTTGCCCAGGTTGAGGTAAACAGAGAATTGCCCTGTGAATCGAGCGTTTCGACCGACTCTTGCAGAATGTGTTTTGGCAGGATCATCATGCCTATGGGTGGCCCAGCCAGTGCCCGCAGTAGCGGCGCATACGGTTCTGGTAGGAGAAATTCAACCTGGCGATCGCTCAATTTCTCAACTTGAGGAAATTCACCATTCTCCCCAATTCTCAGGTCGTCTTTGTTATCGGTTGGAATTTTCTCATTTAAGATCACATCCTGAACGGTAAACACCACATCGTCTGCCGTCAGCGGCTCCCCATCTGACCACCGCAGCCCGTCTCGCAGGGTGAAGACAATCCGTCGCCCGTCTTCAGAAATTTCCCAAGATTCCGCCAGGTCTGGCTTGATTTCTCCCGTTACGCCATCTTCCTGGGTCAACCCACGAAAGCTAAACAAAAAGATGCTGGGAAATTCTTGATTTAGCACCGGGTTAAAAGTCGCCGGGTCTTGCAGCGAAGTCAGGACGATTTGAGAAATGTTGCTGGCTTTAGTTTGGGCGATGAGACTGCGGCAGCTACTCAGCAACAGGGCGATGAGCAGAATGAGGGGGAGCGATCGCCCCAGCCAGCTACGCATCGCAATTGCCAAGTGGGAGGTGAAAAGGTGAGAAGAACGCATACAAACAGGCAAATGACGATTGAAAGTAAAGCAAATCAGTGAATTGAAGCAACGCAACTTTTCCATTGCTTCTGCAAGCCATCACATTGCTTTTGCACCTATTACACTACTTCTGTATGGCATCACGCTGCTTCTGTGTAACATCACATTGCTTTTGTAAGTCATTACATTGCTTCTGTAAGCGATCGCAATGCTTCTGTGAGCGATCGCATCAGTATTACGTCGGCGATTGCAACTTCTTTTGTTATTAGCTGTTACCCAGGAATCTCTCGTTCCTAGCTTTTAGCCAGGAATTCTGCCGTACCAGAATGTCTTGAGCTACCATCGGCATTAAGAGTACGTTGGATCGAATATGGCTGAACCTAATCTGACTCCAGAAGATGTGTCCATCGAAGATTTGACCTTTGAGCAGGCGATCGCCCTCACCCAGTCTCTCCTGACCCAAATGGAGCAGGGTAAACTGTCGGAGACAGAAATTAGCGAAGCGATCGCTGCTCTGGTCAACAGCATGAATGGAGCCAGGGGATTCTTCGTCACCTACTTGTCGGATGAGCGAGCGATCGCTGACCAGCCTTCAGACGCAGTGGTGCAGGCGTTGCAAACGTCGCCAGAGATCGTGTCAGACCTGCTAGTGAAAAATTTGGCGATGTCGTCGGCAATGGCAATTACCCATGGGCGCAACGGCAACGAAGAAATGGTGCAGGGGTCAGATCGGGTGCGATCGCGCACTGCCCATCTGATCGAAAAACTTCAGCTAGCGGCTGTGGTCGAAAAAGCGCAAAAGCTGCACGAAAGCGCCTCGACTGGTTTGGGTGAATACAAAGCTTTTCTCGATCGTTGGGGCTATGATGCAGAGCAGCGTCAGGTAATTCAGCAGAGCATGGAAGGGGCCATCGGTTTGGCGACAGATGATTCGGTGAACGAGTAGATAGCCGCCAGAATCACCCAGTTCAGCACATTGATCCGGGCATCGTAAAACGTTACGTCAAATAGCGCAAACGCAATGCAGCCCCAAAAGGCGAACAGATAGCCGAGCAGGAGGGGGCGATCGCCCGGCGCAAGTTGGTTTGTGATTAGCGATCGCACAGCGCGAAAACAGATATAGCCAATCACAGCCGTCAAGCCAATCATCACCAGCAATCCAGCTTCCGAAGCCAGCAGCAGCCAGAAATTGTGCGGATGGAAAATTTTGTCGTAGACCGGATCGATAATTCGAGCCGGATAGAGAAACTTGTAATTTCCCAAACCCCACCCCAGCAGAGGACGTTCCCAGATCAACTCCAGCGCAATTTGCCAAACTCCGACCCTCGGATCAGCCGTTAACCCCTCAAGCGAAACCGCCCGACCGCCAATTCCTACCAGGGCAGCGCTGATCAGCACACCCAATAAGCTCAAAAGTCCGCTAATCAAAACGGTTCGACTGGCTTTAACAAAAAAGCTGAAAGCGACAAGCTGAGAAACCGCAATCAAAATGCCATTGCGCGACCCGGAACTAAAAATGCCTAATAGATTCAAATAAACTGCTGCGTAGACTAGCCAGTTTGGGAGATAAGTGGACTGCGGTAAAGAAGGACGATATGAAGCAGTCCCCTTTAGGGGGCGATCGCCATCTCGCCTTCGCACCGATTGCAGCAAAATCAACCCCAACCCTAATCCCAAAATTAGAACTAAATAACTCGCCAAAGCATTGGGATGTTCAAACATGACCATTGCTCTTTCCTTATGCGGCGCAGAACGCAGCCAGTCAATAAATTTCCACCGCTGCATCTGAGTTGGAATGTAAGGCGACTTAATTAGATATTCAACAAACGCAACAAGATTAATTGGAATAGAAGTAATCACCAAATCCGTTGCAAGCTGCTCTAACTTCTCTGATCCTTTAAGCAGGAAACGCAGAAATGCAAAAAAGACAAAAAAAGGCAAAAAATTGGTCAGTTGCAGAAACGCTTCTTCCTTGCTGAAAGCAAAGCTAGAACTCAAAATCATCAGCCCGCTAACGACGAGCAGCCCCAGACAAACTTGAGATTGCAAAACAACTTTATAGAATTGTCTGATCAGGAAAACCAGAACCACAAACAATCCTAGAAAACTCAGGTAATTGAGATAGGGCAAACCAATCAAACTGAAGCGTGAAACTTTTTGATAAAACCGAAAGGCACGACTCTCGACCATTGACCCCTCAGTAGGCTCCTTCCCCAAATGCGACCACCCAAATCGTGCGAACCAAAATATAAACGTCTAGCCAGACTGACCAGTTTCGCACATAATAGGCATCTAAGTTGACACGTTCCTCGTAAGTGATGTTGTTGCGCCCGGAAATCTGCCAGAGTCCTGTTAACCCAGGCGAAACCTTAGTGTAAAGAGAGAACTTTTCTCCATACCGCCAGATTTCTTCATCGACAATGGGGCGTGGACCAACCAGGCTCATTTCACCGCGCATAATGTTCCAGAGTTGGGGCAATTCATCCAGGCTAGTGCGGCGCAAAAAGTGCCCAACTCGGGTAACTCTGGGGTCATTCATCAGCTTGTGATTCTTCTCCCAAGATTCCTTTAGCTCCGGATGCTGCTCTAAATATTCTTGCAGCACTTCGTCAGCGTTTCGTACCATTGAGCGAAATTTCCAGGCTTTGAAATAGCGTCCACCCTGACCGATGCGAACCTGTCCATAGAAGACCGGGCCCGGCGAGTCGAGTCGAATCAATAGAGCAATTAAGCCAATGAGCGGTAGAATCAACAGCCCGCCAATCAATGTAGAAACCAGGTCAATCAGAAATTTGGCAAAACGCGGGCCAGGTAACAGCAATTGCTGACGCACCTCCAACCCCAACACGCCGCCCAGATCCTTAGCTGCAACCCAGAGGCTAGAAAAGCCAAACAGATCGGGAATGATGAGCAGATGGGCGAAGGTATGACCGTAGCGCTCCAGGAGACTCAACAACCTGCCGCGTGGAACCCCCGGCATCGCTACAATCGCATAGGGAATTTGGCGCGACTTAGCCAGAATAGGAGCCAATTCCAAGCCACCCACAACGGGCACATCGTGCAGCGATCCTTGCTTTTGAGGATCATCATCCAGCACCAGAATAGGCTTTAGTCCAATCCCAGGACGGCGTTTGAGCGTGCGAATGACGAGATCTCCGGTCTTACCCGCCCCTAACACCAGGACAGGGTAGCCCCACCATTTTCTTGCCGCAAACAGATGACGCACAATCGCTCGATTAAGCTGCACCAACACCAATGAAAGGGCCCACGCCATCAAGAAAACGCCTCTGGAGTAGACTTCCCCCTCGCGAAATAGGAAGATGGCTGCCCCCAGCGCTAAATAAATCAGGGTGGTGGTCATACTCGTCCAGCGCAGTTCGTCTACTGGACTGACAGCAACGCTGGGATAAAGCCCCACAGTGGCGTAAGCAAGGATAAACAAACCCAGGACAGGATAAAGCTGAAGGTAGAGGCTGGGGTGAAATCTGCCGTCAAAAAATAGCCGCAGGTAAATGCTCAGCAGACCCGCAACGCTAAGCGCCATTAGGTCTGAGCCGATCATGAATAGAATGGTAGGCAACGAGCGCGTGGATATGCTTAAGGCCGAGATGGTCGGCTTTAAGGTACGGTTAAGCTGCATTTCGATTTTTCTCCTCACGCTAATACTCTATGGCATCCCTCCGCCTAAATTTTGTCCATTTTTGGTCAATAAACCGAATCATTTGTTGGCGAAAGCGTTCTGGAGAAAATCGCTCTGCATTTTGGCGCAGTTCTTCGGGGCTAAAGCAGTAGAGTCCTGATTCAAATTTCTGAACGGCTTCAACCAGGCTTTCTACGGTTTGGTAGGGGAAGAAGATGCCTGTTTTGCCTGCAATAACGCTTTCGGTCACGCCTCCCTTGCCATAGGCAATGACGGGCGCTCCGGCGGCTTGTGCCTCGACGGGGGCAATGCCAAAGTCTTCGGCAGCCGCAAAAACAAAGGCTTTGCAGCGAGCCATGTGGTCAGCGACGACAGCATCTGGCTGATGTCCTAGAAGCTGAATGTTAGGGGTGGCGAGACGTTCAATTTTGGGGCGATCGCCCCCCTCCCCAATCACGACCAGCGGCAGTCCCAATCGGGCAAACGCCTCTACAACTAGATCCACTCGTTTGTAAGGGACAAATCGGGACAAAATTAGGTAGAAATCATCACGCTGATATTTCGGCTGAAACCGATCGACCGCAACGGGCGGATAAATCACCTGAGCCGAACGACGGTAGGTTTTCCAGATGCGGCGGGCAACATAGCGAGAGTTTGCCAGAAAATAATCAACCCGGTTAGCGGTTGCCAGATCCCACAGCCGCAGGTAGTGCAGCACCAGATGGGTAAAAAATGCGCCTGTCCCCCGCTCTAACTTGCTGCCCTTGAGGTACTGCTGCTGCAAATCCCAGGCGTAGCGGATGGGCGTATGCACATAGCTGATATGAAGCTGGTCGGCGCGGGTGATTATGCCTTTCGCAACGGCATGACTGCTCGACAGCACTAAATCATAGTCTGACAGGTCAAACCGCTCGATCGCCAATGGCATCAACGGCAGATAGTGACGAAACTTGGTTTTAGCAAAGGGCAAACGCTGAAGGAAAGACGTTTGCACAGGTTTATGGTGAATGAACGATCGCAACTCAGGCGGCAAGAACTCAACCAGGCTAAACAGGTCAGCCCCTGGGTAAAGCGTCAGCATTTGTTCGACGACTCGCTCTGACCCAGCGTAGGTGACTAGCCACTCGTGGACGATCGCCGTTTTCATGGTTGTTGGTCATTGGTTATTAGTCATTAGTCATTGGTCATTGGCTATTAGGAACTATCGTAGGATAGTCAGCGGTAGCGTTACCCATGCTGCTTGAGGAATAGTTGCATTACATCTACGCCTAACACATCCTATATTCTGCTCTATCTTGGAGGGTGCGATGGCTGCAAAAGATCTATTTCATGACGCGGTAAAACAAGCGCTGCTCAAGGATCTGTGGAAAATTACAGCAGATCCATTGATGATTAAGATTGACGGAGTAAAACTTGAGATTGATTTGGCAGCCGAAAAAGTCTTTGCCGCCGAGAAAGCAGGGAGAAAAATTGCAGTTGAAATTAAGAGCTTTCTCAATCCATCAACCATTTTAGATTTCCATGCAGCGTTAGGACAATTCTTGAACTATCGTTTGGCATTACAAATTAGTGAACCGAGCAGAGCTTTGTACTTAGCAGTTCCCTTCGACACGTTTGAATCATTTTTTCAAGAGCGATTTATTCAGGAAGCTGTTAGGGTTTATCAGGTGAAGCTTTTGGTTTACAATCCGCTTCAAGAGGTGATTGTTAAATGGAAAGAATAGAACAATATCGCCAACACATTCGTCAACTATTAGGCTTTCATGCAACTTCGGGTAGTTCTGAAGATATCGAATGTCAGCTTGTATTTGATTCAGAACACGATCATTATCAGGTGTTGGATATTGGCTGGGATGGGCTAAAACGGGTTTACGACTGCTTCATTCATATCGACATTAAAGACGGCAAAATCTGGATTCAACGAAATATGACAGAAGCAGATTTAGCTCAGGCGCTGGTTGAAATGGGCGTGCCGAGGGAAGATATCGTTTTAGGGCTGCATCCACCCTACAAACGTCCCTACACAGGCTACGGTGTTGCCTGAGTTGATGAATTGTGCGATCGCCCCTCCCCATTTCCCAAATCCAAAGCCCGAAATCCAAAATGGTATAACGCTTACAGCAATTTTCAATTACCTAAGCCACAGATTTTTTGTTGTGTGCCGCGCTCCGCGCGGCACACAACAAAAAATCTAGACACATTTGAGCGCGAAGCGCTGTAAGTGCAAGGTTAGAACAAGATATGTGAGCGGAATATGGAATTGAAGCGATCGCGACCCATTGTCGTCTACACCGCTGAGAGCAGCCTCAGAAACCCCCAGCAGCTTTTAAGGGACATGGTGCAAGACCTGCTGGCTTCGCGAGAGCTAGCGTGGCGGCTGCTGGTGCGAAATATCAGTGTTCGCTATCGGCAGTCTTTGCTGGGACCGGTCTGGACATTTGTGACTCCTCTGGCAACGGCGATCGCCTTTACCCTGCTGCGTAGCTCCGGCGTAATTGAAGTTGGCAATACGCAGGTGCCTTACCCATTCTATGTAGTTGTGGGCGTAGTGCTGTGGCAGCTATTTACCAGCAGTCTCAACCTGCCGCTGAAGGCAATGAAGTCTGCCCAAACGCTAATCAAAACAATCAAGATGCCAATCGAGGCGATTATTCTATCTAGCGTCGGTGAGTTGCTGTTTGATCAGGCAATCAACTTCGGCGTTTTGATCCTGCTGCTGGTTCTTTTCAAGATTCCGCTGACCTTTGGGATTTTGCTAGCTCCCTTTGCGAGTGTGCTGCTGCTGTCGCTGGGGCTAGGGCTGGGGCTGGGGCTGGTGCCCGTCGGCTCTCTTTACACCGACATTTCTTCGGCAATTCCAATCGTCACGCAGTTCTGGTTTTTCCTCACGCCCGTCATCTACACGCCGCCCACCCGATTTCCCTACTCGCTGCTGACTCACCTAAATCCGGTCAGTCCGCTACTGGTAGGGGTGCGTAGTTTACTCTCTCAGGGAACGCTAGACGACCCCACGCCATTTTTCATTGTCTCTGGATTGTCAATGCTACTGTTGTTATTTAGTTGGGTGTTGTATCGCCTATCAATACCCATCTTGATCGAACGGTGAGGAGTGGGGCTGGATGTCAGATGGGGTGATGATTCGGGTAGACGGGGTTTCTAAGAAATACTGCCGCGATTTGAAGCGATCGCTCCGTTACGGACTCTACGACCTGGCAGACGAACTGCTGCTCAAGCGCAAAACAGAAGTCAAACTCCGCCATCAGGAATTTTGGGCCCTCCGCAACCTCAGCTTTGAGCTAAACCAGGGTGAATCTCTCGGCGTAATTGGTGTAAACGGCTCCGGCAAAACCACACTGCTAAAAATGCTGCAAGGGCTAATCAAACCCAGCAAAGGTTCCATTACAGTACGGGGTTATGTGGGGGCGCTAATCAGCTTGGGAGCGGGTTTTCAGCCGATCTTGAGCGGCCGTGAGAACATCTACATTAACGCTTCCATCCTGGGAATATCCAAGCGAACCGTCGAACATAAACTCAGCGACATCATTGACTTTGCCGACATTGGCGACTTTATCGACGCGCCCGTTAGAAGCTATAGCTCTGGAATGAAAATGCGGCTTGGCTTTTCCGTCGCCACTAACTTAGTTGAGCCTGACGTGCTGCTAATCGATGAAGTACTCGCCGCTGGAGATATGGCCTTCAAATACAAATGTATGCAGCGCATGAAAGAAATCATGGACTCCGGCACAACTGTTGTATTTGTCTCGCACTCCATTCGTCAGGTGGAGCAACTTTGTCAAACAACTCTACTTCTAAACAAAGGCACTGTGGAAGACTTAGGCCCTACCCAAAGGGTTTGTCAGAAATATTATGAACTAGTGAATCAAAAGACTTTAACTAAAGAGATAACTGACTTAAGTAAAAAGCCTTTCAAAGGCTTAGAAGGTCAACACGCCAATCCAAACGTTTTTGAGATTTCCAAAATAGAATTGCTCAACACATTGAGAGAACCTCAGGAACAATTTTATGTCTTTGAAACAGTTATTATTCGGCTTCATTTCGTAGCCCACCAGCTAATTAGAAAACTGATAGCAGGCTTTCAAATTACAACTGTAGATGGGGTGTGTATCTCTGCCTTCTCCTCTGAAAGTCAAGACATTCATCCTGACTGTCTTGGTTCAGGTTACGTTGACTGTGTGATTTCAAAACCGCCGATGCGAGAGGGAGCTTATTTGATTGGCTGTGCAATCTGGGATGACGGCGGTGGCAAACTCTTCACGTCAACCAGACTCGCCGAACTGTCAGTTATTCCTGACCAAACTAGCAGACAAGAAGCGGGTTCTGGCACTGGACTTGTTTATATTCCCGTGTCATGGCACTTCAGTCCTGTACAAAACCTACAGTAATTTCTTCATGCACAGCAGCAACACTATTCTGCAAAATCTTGAAATCTATCGAAATGCAGCCAAAAGATTTGTAAAAGAACAGGGTTACAGCATTAGTATCTGGGATTTAATTCGCTTCTTCCCGTCCTGGTTACACAGTCAAAACAAAGAAGTCAGCCCACTAATGGATCAGGTGCCCTGGCTAACGTTTGCGGCAATCCAATTTTTAGAAAAGCACCTGACTCAAAATATGCGGGTTTACGAGTATGGGGCAGGTGGTTCCACACTATTTTTTGCAGCGAGAGTGAGTGAAGTTGTCTCTGTTGAGCATGACCCAGTTTGGACCTCTAAAGTGAATACTTTAGTCGATTCATATCAGTACAAAAACGTTAAGATTTGCCTGGTCAAGCCAACCCCTCAAGCCAACCGAGCTGATCCAAAAAGCTCTGACCCCAATGCCTACTGTTCTGCGCTTAAGAAATATACTGAATATTCTTTTCAAGACTACGCCTCTAGCATAGATGATTACCCTGACGAATATTTCGATTTAGTTTTTATAGACGGTCGAGCTAGACCGTCCTGTTGCAAGCATAGTCTTTCAAAAGTTAAGCAGAATGGCTTCATTTTATTAGATAATTCAGAACGAATTCACTACGCATACATTCACGAAACCCTCGATCGTAGAGGGTGGAAAAAGTTTTGCTTTGGCGGCCCCGGCCCTTACGGTTCAAAATTTTGGCAAACCTGCATCTGGCATAAAAACATCTAAATTCATGAACTCTATTCAGCAAGATAAAAGAAATAGACAGGAAGAAGTTAATACTTTGCTTAGATTGATTTATGAAATCAAGCCTGAGAAAATTTTGGATGTAGGCTGCGGACGAGGCAGATATTTAGTTCCTCTCTTAGAGCAAGGATATGATGTAATAGGGGTTGAAATCAACGGCGATCAAGTTAACTCTATTCCTGAGAAGTATAGAGATCAAGTTATTTCTCCCGATCAGGCGATACAGCTTCAGGAGACTTTTGATCTGATTATTATGAGTCATGTAATTGAACACATCGAAATCAAGAATTTCATTGGTTTCATGGATTCCTATTTACGACTGTTAAGGTCTAATGGTTGGTTAATAATTGCGACCCCGCTTATGTATGAAGGATTTTATGATGATTACGATCATGTTAGACCCTATACTCCTAAAGCTATAGCAACACTCTATTCTAATAACACTCAGTTTCAAAAAAAGCCCAAATATCGGTTAAACCTAACTTACGTGTGGTTCAGAATCTGGCCTTTAAAGCTCTCCCACTATCCGGGCGAATCTGCCTGGAGGGTTCAACTTAAGCAAGTCGCAAACAAATTTTTAGAAACCTTGTATTACTTATCTGGCAGAATTATTTCCAGGCGAACAGGTTGGATCGGTGCTTTTCAAAAAGCCGAATAAATTTCTGCCTGGCAAATCTTTTGGTATGGGTGAGTGAAATATAAATGGCTTTAAGAGTTTTGTTAGGCAACTAGGATATGAGTCTTATAGAAAAAATTACAAATAAGTCGGCGAGAATTGGTGTAATCGGGCTGGGCTATGTGGGACTGCCTCTGGCGATCGAATTTGGCAAAGCTGGCTTCAAGGTGAAGGGATTTGATATTGATTTTAGTAAAATTGAACAGTTGAAACGAGGCCAAAGCTATATTCAACATATTTCCTCAGAAAAAATTCAAGATTTACTGAAAAGCGATCGCCTCCACGCCACCGCAAATTTTGACGAACTGATGGAGATTGACTGCATTATTATCTGTCTGCCGACTCCACTCAATAAGAATCGGGAACCAGATTTATCCTATGTTTTGAATGCAACAAAAGTAGTTGCAGAATATTTACGTCCTGGTCAATTAATTGTGCTAGAATCAACAACCTATCCGGGCACAACCGATGAAGATATGCGGCATATTCTAGAAGAAACAGGGTTTGAGGCGGGTAAAGATTTTTATCTGGCTTATTCGCCGGAACGGGAAGATCCAAACAATCAAAAGTTTTCGGTTACGACGATTCCGAAGGTAGTGGGAGGGTATACGCCGCAGTGTTTAGAGGTGGCGATCGCCCTCTACAACAGCATCGTCTCAAATACCGTTCCAGTCTCTTCTACAAGAGTAGCAGAAGCCGCCAAACTGCTAGAAAATATTTACCGATCGGTAAACATTGCCCTGGTCAACGAGCTAAAAATGCTGTTTGACAAAATGGACATTGACATTTGGGAAGTGATTGAAACTGCTAAAACAAAACCGTTTGGCTTTCAGGCATTCTATCCAGGGCCAGGTTTAGGCGGACACTGTATTCCTATTGATCCGTTTTATCTCACCTGGAAAGCTAGAGAATATGACTTTCATACTCGCTTTATTGAACTGGCGGGAGAAGTCAATACCTATATGCCCTATTATGTCTTGCAAAAGACAATCGATGCCTTAAATGAACGAGGCATTGCGATGAAAAATGCTCAAATTTTGGTGTTAGGAGTTGCCTACAAGAAGGATGTTGCAGATATTCGAGAGTCAGCTTCACTCAAGCTAATTGAGCTATTTCTCAGTAAAGGGGCGAAGCGAGTAGACTATAGCGATCCACACGTACCCATGCTGAACGAACATCGCAAATATAGTTTTCAGATGCAGTCTGTAGCGCTTACCGCAGCCAGTTTAGCGACTTATGATTGCGTTGTGATTTCAACGAATCACTCAGTTTATGATTACAAATTCATCTTAAGAAATAGCCGACTCATTGTCGATACGCGAAATGCGATCGCTCCTTTTGATCCTGAAAAGGTGGTAAAAGCGTAATTGCCTAATCAATTTCCAATTCCATGCGTATCGGCACCAATCCCAGCAAGCAAAAGCCTGCTTCCGCCTACCGTCCGGCTAGAGTCACGATCGCCATTCTGGTTTACATTCCAGAGCTAACGGGCTATTTTCACCATCGCCTCGACATCTTTAAACTTTGCCTGGAAAGCCTGATCAGGCATACCCAGGAACCCTACGATCTGCTGGTATTCGACAATGGCAGTTGTGCAGAAGTGGTGGACTATTTGCGATCGCGTCGAGACGATGGCACGATTCACTACCTGATTCTTTCTGCTTACAACATCGGCAAAATCGGCGCATTTCAGGTGATTTTTCGGGCAGCGCTGGGCGAAATTATTGCCTACTGTGACGATGACGTATTCTTCTATCCGGGCTGGCTTCCGGCGCACCTGAAGATTTTGCAGACGTTCCCAAAAGTCGGTATGGTCAGCGGTTGGGCGATTCGGCATACCTTTGGATATGGCAATAAAAGCGGCTGGGCGATCGCCGACACTGATTCCCGCATCACTCTGGAGCGCACCCGCTGCATTCCTGACCAGTGGGAAGTAGACTTTGCCATCAGCACCGGACGCAACCCAGAGAAATATCTGGCAGATACCGCCGAAATGCAGGATATTTTGCTGCACTGTAATGGAGTGTCTGCCTTTGCCACTGCCGATCACTTCCAGTTCGTTTCGCCCAAATCCGTTGTCTTAGAAGGCTTGCCTGATACCTGGAGCGGTAAGCTGATGGGGCAAATGCTTGACCTGGACGAAGCGATCGACGGGGCGGGCTATTTGCGTTTGTCTACGTGCGATCGCTACGTGCGCCACATGGGAAACGTGATCACCGAAGACCTACAGGTTGAGGCTGAAAAATTGGGGTTGCGAACCGCCGCCTCAGAAGTTAATCAACCGCGACATTGGCAAAACCTGGCGAAAAAGCCCTGGATCAAGCATCGCCTTAAAGCACTCTATGACCACTTACACTGGCTTTTGTACGTCGAGCCAAAGATGAAATGATTTCCGTCCAAAGCTGCATTTTGTGTGGCAGTGAGAACCTGAAACTGTTTGACCAGAGAGAGTTTAAGGGATACAAAGTGACCAATTGGCTGTGTCAGCGCTGTGGTTTAGTAACACTCTCGCCTCGGTTTAGTGATGAGGAACTTGCAGAATTTTACTCCGCTGAATATCGCCAAATCTACCAGGGATCGCAGGAGCCTACCGCTAAAGATCTGGAAGTGCAGCGAGGACGAGCAAAACATTTGGCAGGGTTAGCCCGTGAAGCATTGCCTCAGTGCGCCACTCATTTAGACATTGGCTGCTCGGCCGGCTTGCTGATACAGGCGATCGCCCAAATCTACTCCTGCACGAACACTGGCGTTGAACCGGGAGATGCTTACCGCAACTACTGCATTCGTCAAGGGCTGACTGTTTACCCCAATTTGGAAACCCTTAAAGTCAAGCATCGTGATAAATTTGACCTGATCACGATGTCTCACATCCTGGAACATATCAGCGATCCCGTTGGCTATCTGATTATGCTGCGAACTGAGTTGCTGAATTCCAACGGCATTCTGTTAATTGAAGTGCCCAATCTTTATGGTCATAACTGCTTTGAAATTGCTCACAACTATTCTTTTTCTCCCTGTACATTAAAGCAGACATTACAGAAAGCAGGCTTTGCTGTCGAGCAAATGAAACAGCACTGTTTGCCTCGAAAAACGCCCAGATTGTTGTATTTGACGGCGATCGCCCGCCCCCTTTCCAATCCTTCCACTGCCTACTGCGTTCGGCGTAATTACCCCTGGCTCGTCCATCTACAACGAGAAGCCGGATTAAAAGGAATCAGCGTGCGTGAGTTACTGCAAAAGCGTACTCAAAAGAGCATTGAGCGCTTATTCAACGGAGGCTCAAACTGAATTGGTATAAGAAGCTTCAACTTGAAGGATTAGCGCCATACAGCTTCTGCCTTTTCAAGCGCAATTTCGCAATTTGAACTAACCGCCAGTAGATATGATCTACATAATCAGGGAGTACTTTCAACAAACTACGATAGCGAAAAGGTTGGGTCACACACTCATATCCCAACCGAGTTAGGTTGTCCTGATTCAAGCTTTCTAGAGCTTCTAGTTCCATTAGGTTTAGCTCATTTTGCCAACTGTCCACGTGCCCTTTAGTAATAGGTTGAAACGTTTTAGCATTCCAGCCTTTTTCACCCGTCGGCACTAATTTTTCCTTTGCGTTTTTCTCGTAATAGTGCAGCATTGATTCGTCAAACTCTACACTAAGCCATGAACAAATCGCTCTCAGTTCATGCTCAGGATTCTCTACCAACCGTTCGTATAGCACTGTGTGAAAGTCTGGATCATGCTTATAACGTTCAGCTAAATCGACTACATAGCGCCATTGCTTTGTGACCGAGAGAACGTTGGCTTGACAAGATCCCTGCCAGCCCTTGAAATTTTTCTCTGTTCGTTTGAGTGAACCATAGGTTCCTCGAACATCTCGAATAATCAGCAGCAGTTTTGCATTGGGGAAGTACTTCCGAATTTGCTCAACCTGATAGACGTGAACTGGATTTTTGTCTCCCCAAAAGCAAGCATTTGAGCCAGTTTGCTGAAGATAAGTACGGTAAACGACGGTAACGGCTGTTGCATAGTCTAACGGAGAATACTTGCTCAAATTCTGGCGCAGCAGATCTGCATTAAGTTTCCAATCTGTGAACAATTCAATTTTGTAAAGGTCAGCTAGAAACGGATCAAGGCGATCGCTTATATCTTCTAAATGTCCGTACTTTGGCTCTAGTCTAACGAAAAACAGACACTCAGACGGAATACAAAATTGAGGATGAGCAGTCAACATCAAGCGCAGAAGCGTTGTTCCAGAACGCCCCATTCCAAAGATGAAAACAGGACTTTCTTTCAAGAGTTCTACCTGCATATGCTATTTTTCATAAAATGAATGGCTGCGTTCAGAATGATGTAGTCCTTTGTTTAACGCCACTTCCTTTAGATAGAAACTTTTCTTTATACTAATTCGGGTTTGTTCAAATTTTGTGTGAATGCGGGCAAGATGTTTGCATTCACGCAAAAATCGAATTAGTCTCCTAATTCTCCTTCAGGTTTTATCCTTTTAAGCTTTATATCGAGACGATATTAACCGTATTAAAAGGTAGACCCAACTTCCACTCTAAAAATTTGAATAAATCCGACCGCCAGTTGAATGAGCGGCCAACCAACCAGGCAAATTAACGTTGCGCTACGAGTTTTCAGGTTTAGTCCTTCGCGCACGGCAATAATGACGGCTAACAGACTCCAAACCGCCAGAATCAGTTCAATTGGCCGTCCCAATAGGGGAATCAGCGTCAGAAAGTTTAAGACCTGCGGCGCGTAAGCAAAGCCAATCGGACTCAACAACTCGCGATAGCCCGGTGTGTTGCGGTAAAACCAACGCCCCAACTTCCAGATTGTGAATGTCCAGAAATAGTAACCCACCACGATCGCCACACCCTGAAGTAATAGAACCAGCCCCAATAGTGGCAGTGTGGTGCGATTGATTAGCAGAATGACTAAACTGCCTAGAAGTTGAGATAGTGCAGCAAGCAACACAATGGTAAGAGCTAGGCGTTTAGCGTGAGGAATATGGTGGGCGTTGTCGTAGAACCCAGCTCTCAGCGTTAAGGCTTGCCAAAGCGTTTTGCCTAACCCTCCTGGGGAAGTCTTGTTACTCACGATCTGTTCTTGTAGCGTGGGATAGATGTCACTGGATATTAAGACTGTAAATATTAAGACTGTAATTAGATGATTAATTATCGTTTCTACAGGAAGCTGCATAGCTTGAATCGGGTCTCGTCCCAAACTATGTAGCCTTAAAGAAAATTGGTACAAGGCTTGCAGAACTACGGTAAGATGGGCGATCGCCATTCATTTCTGTATTTCATTAAAGGCTGAAAAGGCTAAATATGGTTAAGCTAGTTGGGCAACTCTTGCTCTGGCTGCGGGGTGGCAGTCTAAAACTATTAGTCATTGCTGGCTTAATCCTACTGGCGTGGGGAGTATTCGCCCCCGTTGGCACACTAGTCTGGTGGGTGCAACAGGGAGCCAAGTTTACAGGACTTAGAAAAGAAGCACCTGCTTTGCCACAGGGCGATCGCTCCACCGCTAATCCTACCGAAGACTCAATCAATTGCTACATCGTTTTTCTCACAGGGGTAGGAGACTTTTCAGCAAATCAGCTTACTCCAGGTGAGGAGCGATTTCTAGATCGGCTCGTTCAGTTTCATCCTAACTGCGTTGCGGTAAGAGACGTTTTTCCCTACTCAGCCGCTAACGAAAGTCTAGGCGGCAGGCGATTTCTTGCACCTCTCTGGAGGTTTGCCCAGGAAGCAGAGGGCTGGCTAGAAGGGCTGGACATTCTGATTAAGATTCGCAATCTCTGGCGCTTTGCCATTTCTGTAGACGATCGCTACGGTACAGTCTACAACCAGGGAATTGCCTCAGCGATCGTAGAGCGGATGTCGGCCGAAAGCCCAATTCCTGCATCGTCAGAGCCAATCACCATTATCCTAATTGGCACCAGCGGGGGCGCACAGGTCGCTCTAGGAGCATCGCAATATTTGGATCAATGGCTGAATGCAGAAATCCCAATGGTTTCAATTGGGGGCGTTTTTTCCGGTACAGATGGCTTCAACTCAATCGACCAAATGTATCACCTGTACGGTCGGCGCGACTGGATTGAAGATTTGGGCGCAATCCTCTTTGCATCTCGCTGGCCCTCAACGGTCGGCTCCCCATTTAACCAGGCAAAACGACAGGGAGACTACACCGCTCAAGTTATTGGTTCCCAGGCTCACGATGGCAACGAGGGTTACTTTGGACCGGCACCTCAACCCGGCGGTACGACTCCTCTTGATGCAACCGTGCAGGCTGTGAATCAATTGCCGATTTGGCCCTAGCGTCGCGTCCGAGGAGAACGGCGTTTGCGTCCAAACAGACGCGGACGGAAGCCGCTTTGACGCTGATCTTGATTTTGCGGGTTGCCAACACCCAGGCGAAATTGACTGAACCGATCTCTGAGCAACCGGGCAGAAACGCTTTCCTGCCCTGGGGTTTGTTCACCCGTTTGGCCTTCTGGCGTATCTTTAGACTGAAAACTCCATGCAATGACCCCTGCGGCTAACCCCGCCAACGCTCCAAAGAAAATGCTAAGCACCACCGAGTAACCCAGCAAAGCGAAGGTCAGCAAAAACAGCATCCAGACTTTCAGCCCAGTTGAGAAACCGTCATTGGTCGTCGTTTTTGACATTGCCTGTTTCCTCTTGCCCTATCAATATAGCGGTTCTCGTGGGAGTGGAGTACAAAGCATGACCCACAAGACAGGACACCTTTTTGTGAAAAAGCCCCTGCTGCTGCGGGTTTTTCCACAAAAACGTTTGGATTAAGGTGGGTAGCGCCACATCTTCAGGGCTGGAAGTTGATGCTGAAGTAAAATCCGTAATCTTGTGCGTTTTCGCCGCGATCGCTCAAATCAACCAACGGCAGAGCAGCATCTAGCCGAATCGTGAAATCAGGTAAGGGTTCCCAGATTAACCCCAAGCCGACTCCTGCCAAAAAAGTCTGGTCGGGAAGCTGGTTTGGGTTGTCGTCAGAATTCCAAACTGACCCAATTTCTGCAAAGGGAGCAAGTTGAAGGGTTGGGATACCCGCCTCATCTCGCTGGAGCGCAGTGCGATTTTCGACGGAAACCCGGAAGCCGTTGTCGCCAGAGCGGGCATTTTGGCGATAGCCTCGGATAGACTGTCCGCCGCCAATCACAAAAATCTGGGAGGGCAGCAAGCTGTCGGGGGTCAACTGCACGTCTGCCTGCACAATCAACAGATTATCAGGGTTTAACACCTGCACCCGCTGTGCCTGACCGAGCCAGCTAAAGAACCGCCCATCTGGAACTGGTTCAGGATTAATGGTGGCATCGAACAGGTCAATACCCAAGTTGAACTGCGATCGCAATGCCCAGGCTCCCCGTACATCACGCCGCACATAGTCCTGCCCAAATCGGATGACGCTGGTGCTGCTTCTGCCCTGGTCGTCGGGGCCAAATTGGAAGGGGGTGGGAATGTCGGAAATAAAGGTTTGTCCGTCCTGGTGGGTAAAACCGAGGGAGAGGGCAAATTCTTCACGGGGCGATCGCACCAGCGGTTGACGGAAGCTAATTTCGTACAGGTCAGAATTTCCTTCAATGTCTAGAAACTCAAATTCTGGATCAGTAACGCGATAGTCCGTTGGGGAATAGCGAAGCTGGAGCGTCCCGTTCATTGGGTTAAGCGGCACCCGGTAGCTAAAGTCCAGAATGTTGGAGCCGCCTGTCGTTGAACGGTAGTAGGCAACCGCCAATTCATCACCCAGTCCCGTTGGGCTGCGATAGCGCAGGTCAATGCCAATTCGTTCGGAGCCAATGCCAGGAGGGGAATAGTTGTCAATGCTGAAATTGCTGACAAACGGATCTGCCTCGGTCACTCTCACAGTAAGAATGCTTTGCCCCAATCCACTGCCAGCTTGGAGACTGGCTTCTACGTTGTCAAACAGTGGGTCTAGCCGCAGCAGCCGCAGTTGGTCTTCCAAATCTGCCTGATTGAGTGGGGTGCTGGCTCCTAGCTCAACGCGATCGCGTACATAAGACAGGTTAACCCGCTCAGTTCCCTCCACTTCAATGCTTTCCAGGGAACCTTCCACCACGACAATTTGCACAATTCCATCAGTGATGGTCTGGTCTGCTACAACTGCTCTAGAGGTGATGTAGCCTCGGTCGAGGTAGAGCTGAGTAATGGCATCCGCGACGGTAATCAGTTCTTCACGGGTGAGCGATCGCCCCTCAAACGGCTCCAGCACAGGCGCAAGGTCATTCTCATCAAACACCGTGCTGCCGACTACTTCAATTTGACGCACCTCAATTTGAATCGAGGAATCGTCCGGTACAGGTGGGATTGATTCTGGTGCTGGTTCCGGTGCTGGCTCTTCGACAGGCGCAACCGGAGTTTCTTCCTCCGGGGTGACTGGAACTGGGGTGGGAGCAGGCTGTAAGAAGCGATCGTCTGGGTCAGGTAAATTCTCTGGATCAGCAGGGGCCTGACCCAATTGCAGCCATTCTGAATCGTCAATTTGAGGAGTTTCAGCCTGAGGAATTTCAGCCCGAGAACTGTCGGAATTGCGAGTTGTCTCAATTGAATTTGGCACAGCCGCCGAGCTAGGAGCAATGCAAGCCGCTATCCCTGGAATTGAAACCCCACACCAAAATGCCAAAAGCCTGAAATGCCAGCGCATAAACGCCTGCGTCTCCCATTTCTCGGAAAGGTCATGCAAAGACTACCAGAGTTATTAAACTCCATTCCGGAAGATCCTCCAATTTTCTGCTTATTTACAGAATATGGGTGATACAGAATGTGAGTAATCAACGGCGGCGGACTTTGCTCACCATCTTGCGCGAAAAACGCAGGTTTAGCTGCGCCGCTTCTGCCCAGTCTTGCAAAATTCGGAAAAACACTTGGCGGTCTTCGGCTTGCAGTACGGCGGTTTGGTCAGCCGTTTCTATCACGTAAGGGTAGCCACTGCCGATGATTACCTCGCCGCGCACCCAGTCCATCACCCGATCTAGCAGGCCTGCCTCATACATCCATAGAGGCATCTCAACGCGGGTGGGATAGCCCTCTCGTGTGGTTTTGAGGTAGGTGAAGGCAATTTTGTCACGCTGCTCCTGATAGTCTGAGAGAATACCAAACCGCTGACAGAGGAATAGAGGGGTGCGATCGCCCCATTCCATAAACGGGTTAATCAGTTGGGCATCATGAATCGAAGCAACTTCGGGTAGCTTAAAGAGCTTTTGCAGCATCACCGTCAGGTCACGGGCATAGGTCGTATCAACATAGCCCACCAGCGGTACGCGACACCTCTCGCTGGCGCGGAGCAGATTTAGGAAACAGTCGAGATATTTTTGGCGCAAATCTCGGTCAAAGGCATCGGCGAACGTACCCACCAGGGAACCGTCAAAAAACACCAGGCAGTCATCGGAGTTGGGATGTTCCTGAATGTATTGGATCAGCCGCTCTGTCTCCATCTGAAAGCGACGCAAATTTACCTGGCGATCAGCGGGTTCACCGCTGCTGCCGACCTGCAACTCTCCAGGTGTCATGACATCCAGGGCAATGTCTTTGTTGTAGCTGCCGCTGGGCAAATGTGGGTTTTCAAACCAGCCAATCTGCACCAGCGCGACTGGAATCGACAGATCTTTGCCAGGATAGATTTGAGAGCCATCGACCGCAAATGTGGAAATTCCGATGAGGCGATCGCGCACCCAGTTCAAGCTCTGCTCTCGGCTTTGCCAAACCAAATTGCACGGTAGAACGCCATTAGATGCACCATCAAAAGGTTCTAGCGATCGCGCTCCCACCTCGAACGGAAAATCATCCAGCATCGTTTCGAGCTTGACTGGCGGCAGTTTCATCAACTCTGCCAGCGCCGCTTGATACTGCTGCAAAAACTGCCAGGTTTGACGATCAAACGCATTGAACTGCTCACGCTTGGCATCGAGGATGTCGCGGATTTGGGAAGGTTTGAGAGGCATAGGCGGAATGGAATTGAAAGGGGGCTAGGGGCTAGGGGCTAGGGATTTTGAACTCGTTGCCAAGCTCCAGCTTGGCAATGCCGTTGGGGAAGCTCCCAGCTTCCTTTAATGGAGTGACACGTCCCACTTGCTGCAATCGGCAGGTTTACTGCCCGTACAGGAAGCTGGAGCTTCCAGGACACTGTTACCAAGCGGGACACTGTTACCAAGCTGGAGCTTGGTAACGAGGGAAAGTTCTCCCCAACCCCAAGCCCCTAGTCC
>Ga0224723_1000294_pt1 | contig 35099 bp, 26 predicted proteins | sample Balambano_FR2_Me_FD_161647 | JGI IMG/M metagenome (GOLD analysis project Ga0224723, IMG submission 161647) | Freshwater sediment microbial communities from Lake Towuti, South Sulawesi, Indonesia - Balambano_FR2_MetaG | ecosystem: Environmental > Aquatic > Freshwater > Lake > Sediment | place... | reverse complement strand
ACCCTGTCCCCTGCCTCCTCACCCGCAATTGCACCCACTCCCACCAATTCCATCTCTGGCTTACCCCAGCCGACGGGATACCGCTATGTGTTGTTTGATCAGGGGGTTGTCAGAATCACGCAGCGATCGCTAGAGCTAGCCATCCGCGTGGGCACCTTGATTTTTACCTTGCTCTACAGCACCAACTTGTATCTTTTGACGACGGCTCCAGAAGAAATCACGGCAGGTTTGGAAGATCTGATGCAGCCCCTCCGCTGGTTTAAACTGCCAGTGACAGAAGTTGTGTTAACGCTGACATTGTCTCTGCGATTCATTCCGTTGGTGTTGGAAGAAATTCAAAATTTGGTGCGATCGATCAGCACTAGAGCAATTAACTGGAAAAAGTTAGGCTTCCGCAACGGTGTTCAAGTCTGGCTGATGATAGCAGAACGTCTGATTGACAATTTACTCGTGCGTGCAGAACAAATTGCTAGCGCTATGCGCGTGCGCGGCTTTACCTCGCCGAATCAACACCAAGTGCAGTGGCATGAGCTTCAGATGAAAATGTTGGATTGGTTGATTGTATTGGCCGCCTTATTTTTTTGGACTGCTCGCTTGATTTGGGGTGGGAACTAATCCTTGTGAATTTTTGTCTGTGAGGTTCATCTGTGAAATTTGGAATTTGTATTTGTCGTAAACAGAGACTTAACCTACTTTTAACGCGAGTTCGACGAGCGGTTTTTCTTGGGGATGGGCTGCGCCCATCCCCAAGAAAAACTGCCGTTTTGAGGGTGTGGCGCGTCGCGCTACACCCTCAAAACGGCGATTATCGAACTCATGTACTCTTAGCAGAACTGGGAAGCGCTTGTATTACTGGACAAATGATTAAGAAAAGGGAAAGTTTTAAAAGATCCTCGATTTTGTAGCACTATGGCACAATTTACAATAGAGTAATGGAAGACACAGCATCGGGGATTTGCCTCAAGCATCTGTCTTGAGACTTAGCTTCTTGATGGTGTAGTCCGGGGTGGTCAAGCCTACTTCTTATCAATAAATACTTTAACCTCTTCTTAAGCCTCTTTCTAACCTTGACAGAAACTTTGCTAACGCTGAGTCTCTTAACAGGCAAATAGGAGACCGATGAATGTCTAGCAAGTTGTTGGTAAAAGTCTTTTGCCGTACAACCTCGTCCTCAAGATTGAGCGCCCATTCAAGATTAGAGGAACCTCAGTTGAGAGATAGCTTTAGTACCTTGCTCACAGGTCAGTATTTCTGACTGATCTGAGGCGTATAGATGTAGAAGTCATCTTTAGCCTTCTAGGTCGCCATAACTGGTAATCCTCACAGCACCTTCAGGTCTCTAAAATATCTACCCAGCGATGATTTGAACTGATTTCAAAGTTCTTCTGGTTTTGTACTTGCAAATTCAATAATCTACTACGCTAACTAACTCGCCGATATACGCTGAATCAAACTACTCCATCGTTCATTAATCATCACCGTAGTTCAGGATTGAAGTCATTATGTACCTTTCGCGTCCGATACAGCCGACTAATTCAGCCCAGTCTAAGTCCATGAACAGTGAAACCTATTTGAATCATCCGACCTTTGGCTTGCTGTATCGGGTTTGCCTGATCGAAGGGACGCGAGAACTATTTGCCACGCTTTATGCTCAGCGCCTCTTTTTCCTGGTAACCGTCGAACATGGCAGCATTCGATTCGATCCAATCGGCCGCACGGATGCCCGATTGTTAGTGGAAAATCGACTACGGCTGATTCGGCGAAATGGACAAGCTCAGGACTATGAACAATTGCAGGCAACCTACAAAATTACCTTCCACTAGCGGTTTACTAAACTAAGTTTGTCGGGACAATTCATTTTGGATTTTAGATTTTGGATTTTGGATTCAATCTAACGTGAGTTCGATAATCGCCGTTTTGAGGTGTGGGCGCAGCCCACCCCACGAAAAACCGCTCGTCGAACTCATGTCAATCTAAAATCTTGTCGCTATTGGGCAAAATTGGGCAAAATTGGGCAAAGTTGCCTTGGTGAACTATTGGTTCGGCTCTAAACCCTTTGACGATTTGGTGGACTCTGCTTATAATGTCCCTACATGTAGAGTTGAGAGCATGACATGGACTCAATATATAGCGTGGTAGTTTGGATGGTCACTATCAAAGACACAGTTCTTTAGAAGGCAAGATCGCTCACCATTTGATATCCTCTTCTATCAAGGAAGCTTTAGAGTACAGACCCTCAAAACTTCCTAAAAAATCATTTTGATTTACGGAATATCCTGCAAATCAGAGTTGATGGTCTACTGTCTGCTGTGGGCAAATTGATTGTGGCAAAAGTGGAGCGAAATTGATATAAAGTCAAGAGTTCTCACCTTAGAGCAGATGTCTAATTTTTAGAATGGCAGATTCTTTTCAGAGGGAAGCGATCGCCCAGCAAATTCGTCAAGTTTGTCAAACGATTCCTGATTCAGTTCGCTTAATTGCTGTGACAAAGCAAGTTCCTGTTGAAGTGATGAAGATCGCTTATGACTTGGGAATTCGTGATTTCGGTGAAAGCCGCATTCAGGAGACAGCCATTAAGCAGGGTCAGTTACAAGATTTGACAGATATTACCTGGCATATGATTGGACATTTACAAACCAATAAAGCCAGCAAGGCGATTGAGCAGTTTCAGTGGATTCATTCCGTCGATAGCTTAAAGCTAGCGCAGCGGCTTGATCAACTGGCAGCGGCAGCTTCTGCAAAGCCAAACGTTTGTCTTCAGGTAAAAATAGTGCCTGACCCTGATAAGTTTGGCTGGACAGTTTCTGAACTCTGGCATGATTTGTTCATGCTAAATCAACTCAAACAACTAGATATTGTTGGGTTGATGACCATTCCTCCCTATGGTTTGGAATCTGAAGAAATTCTAAATATTTTCACTCTCACCCGCAAATTTGCTGACAGAATTAATCTGCAACCTGAGCTTAACTTTAAGGTACAGCATCTTTCGATGGGGATGTCAGATGACTATCTGCTTGCCATTCAATCAGGGGCAACGATGGTTCGCTTGGGTCGCATTCTATTCGGTGAGCGTTCAAGCTAAATGTCATTCCACCAGGTTTTTATCGACCCTGGCTACCTGAAGCTACTGCTCAAGTAGATCCAGAGTGTAACGATGACATCATCGGCTCGCGACCGCAGACACCATACCCTTTGGATTTTCTAAAAAGGAGTGTGGTTGATTTTAAGGATGATTTTGCACAAGGGGACTGCATCTTGAATGTTCAAAACATTCCTTAAAATTAAACGACTCTAAAAATTCGCCAGGTTAGTCTTGTTCATTAACAAATTCATTAACAAACAAGTGACTTGTGCTGTCGTCTAAAGCGGTTTCTAGCTACTGCATTTTAATGGTTCATCCCTATTCTTTTACTCTCTAGGGTTGTTTAGGGTCGCTAATGAACCTGGGAAATTTCCATTTGAAAACGGCTTGATCGTTGTTTCCACTATCTGTGTCACCTGGCTGCTTGATTTGTTTATGAAGGGGTAGCAATTTGAAAGATTTGAGGTATACTGTTGACTCACTGGTAGAAAAACTTGGCGGCATGTTTTCCATGCTGGAATTGAGTCTGATGAGCTAAAAGGTGGAAGGTTTTTGAATTCTTTCCCATCAGCGAGTCGCCAGGGAAGTAAGTTTACTACTATTACATCAGCAATTACCGATCGCCAGGGCGACAATGGATGTTCAAGAACTTTTCAGAATTGCACTTTAGTTGAGATGGAGCGTGAACAGTGAACAATATCTTCTCTAAATTAAAGGACTTTGTTGGACTCAACGAACCAGCAGAGTATGAATACGAATACGATGATATGGACGGGCAAGAATATCAAAACCTTTATCAGGAAGAACATGCACAACCTCCTCAAGAAGAGGAACCTCGCCGTCGTCGTGCAAGAGAGCGTGTCGTTTTGTCTAATGAGTCTGGAACAACAAACATGAGTAATGTCATTGGTATGCCTGGTGCAGTAAATGGAGTGTCTGAAGTGGTTGTGATGGAACCCCGCTCCTTTGAAGAGATGCCTCAAGCAATTCGTGCTCTACGCGAGCGTAAATCAGTCGTTCTGAACCTTACCATCATGGACCCTGATCAAGCGCAGCGGGCTGTTGATTTCGTAGCTGGTGGAACTTACGCAATTGATGGTCACCAGGAGCGCATTGGTGACAGTATCTTCTTGTTTACACCCAATTGTGTGCAGGTCAGTACCCAGGTTGGTTCCACTGGGGATATTCCTTTGTCAGCTCGATCTGGTGCCCGCTCTACCACACCAACTCCCGCTTGGACAGCCGAACAAGCCAGAATGGCTTAAGGTCTTGTCCTGGTAGGGTTTAGGTTTTGCTTAATTCCTACGTTGTTCTTTGATGCAATTGCCATCACTGAGATCAGAGGTTAGTCACAAAATTGTCTATTAAGCTTGGAATTATCGGCGGCGGGGTGATGGGGGAAGCTCTGTTATCCCGTCTTGTCATGCGTCAGGTTTATGCTCCAACCGAGATTCTGGTCAGCGAACCGCAGACGCAGCGTCGGGATTTTTTGGTCGAGAAATACGGTGTGCAGGTTACAGGGAAAAATCAATCTGTAGCTTCTGAAGCCGCCGTGTTATTGCTGGCAATTAAGCCCCAAGTGTTTGAAGCGGTGGTTGAAGAAATTGGAGAGGTGGCTCCAGAACAGGTTGTCATCTCTATCCTGGCTGGTATTCCATTAAAGCGCTTAGAACTGTCCTTCCCGCAACAGCCTGTGATTCGGGCCATGCCCAACACACCAGCAACAATAGGGGCAGGCATGACAGCGATCGCCCTGGGTCAATACGTCCAACCCAAACATGCAGAAATTGCTCACACCCTGTTCGCTGCGGTCGGCGAAGTGGTTGAAGTTCTGGAACATTTACTAGATGCTGTGACGGCCCTCTCTGGCTCCGGACCAGGATACATAGCCGTCATGCTAGAAGCACTAATTGATGGTGGTGTCGCTGTGGGCTTACCTAGAGCGATCGCGACACAACTGGCCCAACAAACTCTGCGAGGCACGGCGGAACTGGTGCAAACCACTGGCATCCATCCGGCTGAGTTGAAAGATCGGGTGACGAGTCCCGGAGGCACAACGATCGCTGGCATTGCTCGACTGGAGCAAGCTGCCTTCCGCTCAGCGGTGATAGAGGCCGTCAAAGCGGCTTACCAGAGAGCGATCGAATTGGGACAGTGAAACTCCTCACTCCCATCCCCTCGCTCCCATTCCCTCGCTCCCATCCCCTCACTCCCATCCCCTCGCTCCCAAGCTCCAGCTTGGGAGCGCACAACCCCAAGCTCCAGCTTGGCTAGCAGATGCAGAGGCACACTTGCCAAGGTTCAAACTCCTTGGGCACAGCACGGGAAGCGGGAGCTTCCCGAAATGCGTTACCAAGCTGGAGCTTGGTAACGAGGAGAGGCGGGAGCTTGGGAACGAGGGAAACTCTACCGATGGGTAGATGCTGATCAGCACTCTTTACCCACTCTTTACAGTTTTGCCTAATCTCCTCAACCATTTTCCCTCACTTGGCTTCCTAGAATAGGATTATTCTCTCGTTCTAGCGTCGGAGGGTGGGATGGAATTGTCTCATCTATTGGTTCAGATTTTGGTGGCGATCGGTTGTGCAACGGTTGCCAGCATCTTGATTCCCAAGCGGGTTCCTGGCAAGTTTGCTGGATTAGTGGTGATAGGTATGGCTGGTGTTTGGTTGGGCGAATGGACGTATGAGCTATTTCGCCGTCAGTATGGGATCAATTATTCTTTTCTGGATTGGCAAATCCATGAGGTGCGTTTGGTGCCAACAATAGTGGGATCTGCCATTATTCTCTACGTCGTCACAACCGTAATAAAATGGGGGCGTTATGGAACTTGATTTATGCCCCACTCATCATCTTTAGTTGCTTTGGCTCGTTGGTTGGCGGGCGAATTTGAGAATCGATCGCAGGCAGCGGCTCAACCCGTTTGGTTTGTCCATTTGCGCCTCTGGCATCGTCCGTTACCGTTTCTGATTCAGGAACATCTTGGTTTGTTTGCCGAGCAAGCGAATGTGTTGTATCTAGATCAACCTTATCGACAGAGGGTGCTGCTTTTAGAAGAATCGAACAATCAATTAACTGCCCAATATCTTGCTTTCAAGCAGCCGACGCAAATTTGCGGAGCCGGAGCCGATCCTGCTCGTCTCCAATCTCTCACTCTGGAAGACCTGGATTGGTTGCCCGGTTGTGTTTTGCAGATTAATCAGCAGGAAAATCGCTTTGTGGCGCAGCCAGAACCGGATACCAAATGTTTCTTTGAGTATGATGGCAAGTCCAGACAGGTAATTTTGGGATTTGAAGTGAGCCAGGAGCGGTTTCTGAGTTACGATCGCGGTGTTGATCCAGATACCGGACAGGGACTATGGGGAGCATTGATGGGCCCCTACGAATTCCAGCGGCAACAGGATTTTTCCAGTGATTGGGGGAACAAAACGTGACGGTGAAGCCAGAGTGGTTAAGAGTAAAAGCGCCGCAATGGGAGCGGGTTGGTAATGTTAAAGGAATTTTGCGCGATTTGGGGTTGAATACGGTTTGTGAAGAAGCCTCCTGTCCCAATATTGGCGAGTGTTTCAATGCTGGCACTGCCACCTTTCTGATCATGGGACCGGCCTGCACGCGGGCCTGTCCCTATTGCGACATTGACTTTGAGAAAAAGCCGCAATCTTTAGACCCCACTGAACCCGATCGCCTGGCCGAAGCCGTCAGACGGCTCAACTTAAATCATGTCGTGATTACCTCGGTGAATCGAGATGACTTGCCAGATGGGGGAGCGAGTCAGTTTATCCGCTGTATTGCAGCAGTGCATCAACTTTCTCCTCAAACCACAATTGAAGTGTTAATTCCAGATCTTTGTGGCAACTGGACGGCTTTGTCCGAAATCCTCTTGGCTCAGCCAGAAGTGCTCAATCACAATATTGAGACGGTGGCTCGACTCTACAGGCAAGTCCGACCACAGGGTGACTATCAGCGATCGCTCGACTTATTGCAGCGATCGCGCCAACTGGCTGCCAAACTCTACACTAAATCTGGCATTATGGTCGGATTGGGTGAAACCGATGCCGAAGTGCGGCAAGTAATGCAGGACTTGCGATCGGTGGATTGCGACATTCTGACCATCGGTCAATATTTGCAGCCCAGCCCCAAACACCTCCCCGTGCAAACCTTTGTGACTCCAGACCAATTTGAACAATGGCGATCGTTTGGTCTGTCCGTGGGATTCTTACAAGTTGTGGCTTCTCCACTGACCCGCAGTTCTTATCATGCTGAGCAAGTGCGGCAACTGATGCAAGATGCTCCTCGTAACTCAGCGACGTAGTAAGCCCAACTGCATGGGAGTTGTGATGAAGGGTTTCTGAGTGGCGACCCAGTAAATTCCCATCTTTCCCCTAAACTGCCAAAAAATGAGTGTCCTAGCTCATAACCAACTCCTCTCAAGCGGGCTGGAAAGGGGTTTTAGCCATATTCATGTTACTGAGGTATCTGAATTTCGCTACCGACCACCCGGTTTCGTCCACTTGTCTTAGCTTTGAGTAAATTCTGATCGGCTCGTTGCAGCAGGCTGATGCCTTTGGCATCATCTTCGGGTTGTAGAGATGCATAACCTGCACTTACCGTTAACTTTAAGTCTAGAGAATCATCTACAGTAAAGGGCTGGCTGCCAACCAATCGACACAGACGATGTGCGATCAAATGTGCTTCATGACCACTGGTGTCGCTGAGAATAATGACAAACTCTTCACCTCCATAGCGGAAGGGAGTGTCATAAAAGCGGAGGTTGTGTCGCAACCGTGCAGAGAGTAGTTGCAAAGCGCGATCGCCCACAAGATGCCCATAGGTATCGTTGACGCGCTTGAAAAAATCCACATCCAGCATAATCAAGCTAATGGGCATGTCACGAGCGCGGGCATTCTGAATGCGTCGAGGCAGTTCCCATTCAAAAGCGCGGCGGTTGTTCAATTCAGTCAGAGGATCAGAGAGAGCGATCGCCGAGAGCAAATCATTCGTGCGGATCAACTCTCTATGGCTATTAACACAGCGTAACCCTGCTTGCACTTGAGCGCTGATCAAGCGTCTCTGTAAATCAGCAGTTTCTATTTTGTGATGGCGCTCCAGCAGCGTTTTGAGCAAAATCCATAAATAAGCATCGGCTCCAGCGCTCAAGGCTTTGATTCGGCCTTCAACCTGACGCTGATGGGTCAAATTCAAAACTTCATCAGACTCAGCATCGTAAGCTTCCAGGAGGATGCAATATATCCAGGCCAAATGACTGCGAGATTTGATTTGCCAGCACAATTCCAGTGCTCCCGTCTGGTTTGCTTGCAGTATCAACAAATCGGGTTGCTGAGCCTGAATCAAAAGCATCGCTTCATGTGGATTGGGCGCGACTTCAATGATCGAGGCAGATAGGGTAAATATAGCTTCCTGCAAAGTGGTCAGGAAATCGTCACATCCAACAATCAGAATAGAAGCATCCATTTATTTTTTTTAGGGCCCGTTGAAAATCAAAGTTTAAGCCCAATCCAAGCCCAATAGTCAACATCTGCTTGGTTATTTTCAAAGAATTGTCAATACATTAAGCGTGACCCAATAAATCTGCAAGCCAAGAAAACCTTATGGGTTATCCTCTGCTTCCTAAGCTAGGCTATTAGAACATAATTATTTATTGTCTTCCAACGCCGGTTGCGGTCGCCAAGTTCCATGTTCAAACCTCTCAGTGGCAGCCAGATTCGAGAAACATTTCTTAACTTTTACCAGGAAAGAGAGCATCAAGTGCTCCCTAGCGCTTCGCTTGTCCCTGAAGATCCAACTGTGCTACTAACGATCGCCGGAATGCTACCCTTTAAGCCCATTTTCCTGGGACAGAGGGTGGCCGACTTCCCCAGAGCCACCACCTCCCAGAAATGTATCCGGACAAACGACATTGAGAACGTGGGGCGCACAGCGCGGCATCATACTTTTTTTGAGATGCTGGGCAACTTTAGCTTTGGGGACTATTTTAAGGAGCAGGCGATCGCTTGGGCGTGGGAACTCTCCACTGAAGTGTTTGGTTTCCCTGCCGAACGGTTGATTGTCAGCGTCTTCCGAGAAGATGACGAAGCCTTTGCCATTTGGCGCGATCAAATCGGCATCCCACCGCACCGCATTCAACGCATGGGTGAAGACGACAATTTTTGGGTGTCGGGACCAACTGGACCCTGTGGCCCCTGTTCGGAAATCTACTACGATTTTTATCCTGAACAGGGCGATGAGCAGATTGATCTGGAAGATGGCACCCGGTTTCTAGAGTTCTATAACCTCGTCTTCATGCAATATAACCGGGATATTGAGGGCAATCTCACCCCATTAAAGGCTCAGAATATCGACACAGGGTTGGGATTGGAACGCATGGCCCAAATTCTTCAGGGCGTGCCCAACAACTACGAAACCGATTTGATTTTTCCCATCGTTCAAACCGCAGCGGCGATCGCTGGTGTGGACTATAAACAAGCTGACGAAACCACCAAAATCTCGCTCAAAGTCATCGGGGATCACGTCCGCGCAGTAGTTCATATGATTGCCGATGGCATTACTGCCTCGAACGAAGGACGGGGATATGTGTTGCGTCGCTTAATTCGTCGTGTTGTACGGCACGGGCGCTTACTGGGGATCGATCGCCCCTTCATTGAAAAAGTGGCGGAAACCGCCATCAGTCTCAGTGAGACAGCCTATCCTCACTTGCGGCAACAGGCAAAATCAATCCAGGCAGAGTTGCAGTTAGAAGAGTCCCGCTTCTTAAAGACCCTAACTCGCGGTGAAAAACTGCTGGCAGAAGTGATTGAACGTGCTACAGGTGAAATTTCTGGACAAGATGCCTTTGTCCTTTATGACACCTATGGATTTCCGCTGGAGTTGACGCAAGAGGTGGCTGCTGAGAAAGGCTTGACTGTCGATGTTGCAGGCTACGAAGTAGCGATGGAAGAACAGCGGCGACGGGCACAAGAGGCCCATGAAACCATCGACCTGACGGTTCAAGAAACACTGGATCAGATTGCGGATGGGTTGCATGAAACAGAATTTTTGGGCTATACCCAACCCAGCAGTTTGGCTGAAGTCAAGTTACTTCTCGTGGAAGGCAAAGCAGTCGAGTCAGCGATCGCTGGCACTTCTGTCCAGATTGTTTTAAATCAAACCCCGTTCTATGCTGAATCGGGTGGACAGGTGGCCGATCGCGGCTATCTGCTCAATCCGCCCTTCACCAATAGTGAATCGGATCTGGTGATCCAGATTACCAATGTCCAAAAGGACGGGGCTATTTTTGTCCATTTTGGCGAAGTCCAGCAGGGCACAGTGCAGGTAGGCGATCGCGTCTATGCTCAAATTGACATTATCTATCGGCGCAGGGCCCAGGCTAACCATACAGCAACCCATCTCCTGCAAGCGGCTCTGCGGAAGTTGGTCGATGCCAACGTTTCTCAGGCGGGTTCGCTAGTGGATGGCGATCGCCTGCGGTTTGACTTCACTTTGCCTCGACCTGTGACACCTGAAGAACTCAAGCACATCGAAGACCAGATTAATCAATGGATCTCAGAAGCTCATGTGGCTCAGGTTGCCATTATGCCGATTGGGGCAGCCAAGGAAAAAGGAGCGATCGCTATGTTTGGCGAAAAATATGGCGACGAGGTGCGCGTTATTGACTTTCCCAATGTTTCTATCGAGTTATGTGGCGGCACGCATGTTAGCAACACGGCTGAGATTGGCTTGTTCAAAATCATCTCCGAATCGGGCATTCAAGCAGGTGTGCGGCGGATTGAAGCCGTTGCCGGGCCAGCGGTGTTGGATTACTTGAATGTGCGCGATCAGGTCGTGCGCGAGTTGAGCGATCGCTTTAAGGCCAAACCGGAAGAATTGTCCGATCGCATTACAGCACTCCAAAGCGAACTGAAAGCCACTCAGAAACAACTGGAGGCGACTAAAGCAGAATTGGCTGTCGTCAAGTCAGATCAGCTTGTGGGAGAGGCGCAAACCATCGGCGCGTTCAAACTATTGGTCATGGAACTGCCCAACGTCGATGCCGATTCCCTCAAAACCGCAGCAGAACGGCTGTTGCAAAAGCTGGGTGAAGGCGCGGTCGTCCTTGGTTCGGCTCCTGAAGCCGATAAAGTTAGCTTAGTGGCTGCTTTCAGCAAAGGGGTGAACGCTAAGGGATTGCAAGCAGGCAAATTCATCGGCGCGATCGCCAAAATCTGCGGCGGTGGCGGCGGTGGTCGCCCCAATTTAGCTCAAGCGGGGGGCAAAGATGCCAGTAAGTTGGCTGAGGCGATCGCAACGGCTCGGCAAGACCTGGAAACCGCTCTAGCAAGCTGCTGAGACTTCCTCGTTACCAAGCTCCCGCTTGGTAACGCCACCCCGGAAGCTCCAGCTTCCCTACCACAATGGCATTGCAACAACTGCTCCTACAAGTGCCTGACTTGTCAATGCCTGACTATCAGCGGATATCCTTGCATAACGCGAGTTCGACGAGCAATTTTTGGCGTTGCTTAATAAAACGTGAGTTCGACGAGCGTTTTTTCGTTGGGACGGACTAAGTCCGTCCCAACGAAAAAACGCTATTTGAGGGCTGTGGTGCGCCGTGCCACAGCCCTCAAATAGCGATTATCAGAACTGCTTTGACAGAACACCAGTTTAATGGATAAAAAGTTATGCAACATATCCAGCAAACTCCGCTGGCACTTCGGCACGCATAAGCATTGCTCATAGCAACCATTGATATCACTTTTTGATCATCAAAACGTTAGTTAGTAACTTGAAGGATAACAATTTGAGATAACTGGGATGGAAGTTTTACAGTCACCAAAGCCTTGGCGAATTGGATTAGTTTTGATAATCGGGATGTTGGGGATTTCAACTGCGGCAGTTTTTGCGCGATTAGCATTAACAACAGCAGGAATTCAGGATGTTGGATTTAGTCTCTTAATCGCAGCAGCTCGTTTGACTATTTCTGCTATCTTGCTGTTACCGGCTTGGTATAATTTTCGTGCATCTTCACCCAGCTCTAAATCCATAAAATATGCTCTAGCAGCAGGGCTTTGCCTATCGCTACACTTTGCGGCTTGGATCACTTCGCTTTCATTGACTTCAATTGCAGCCTCCTCGACTTTAGTCAGCACGACACCCATTTGGATTGCGCTATTTTCGTGGCTATGGTTTCGAGAAAGACTGACAGTTGCCAGTTTACTAGGGATTAGTATTGCTTTTACAGGCGGTCTTTTAATTGCATCAGGAGATTTTGAAGTCGATGCTGTTGGATCTCACGCTTTACTAGGGAATGCACTCGCGCTCTTTGGGGCATGGATGTACAGTTTGTACTTACTTTTGGGGCGTAAAGCTCAACAAGAAGGATTAGGGTTAGGGATTTATGTAGCGATCGCTTACGGCACGGGAGCCTTAATCTTACTGCCGTTACCAGGGATTTTGGGAACAGCCTATACAGGGCATCCAGCAATAGTCTATGTTTACATGCTTTTAATCGCCGTTCTATCTCAAACGATTGGGCACACTAGCGTTAACTGGGCAATACGCTGGCTGTCTCCGACGATTGTCACGCTTGCTACTTTGTTTGAACCCATTGGTTCCAGTTTTTTAGGGTATGTTTTACTTGGAGAGAGACTAGAGATGTTAACCATGATCGGTGCAGCCATTTTACTGATTGGAGTAGCCTGTGTAATCGTTGGAGAAGCTGAAAAATCAAGCTAGTTCAAGGTCTCTTGTAGGTATGCTTTTTTAGAGAGAGAGATTAAGGATACAAAAATATCGCAGCTTAAGTCTATGGGAAAGATAGCATATGTCACCTTTTCCATTGATTGATGAGCACCGAAAGCACTTCCAGATTTTTCTAGAAAATTAATGGAGGTCGTTCAACAGTATGGGTGTATCAAATCCAAATGACAAACCCAAAATCAAGCTCTTCCAACTCCGAGCATTGGTCTCGGTCGCTGAGCATGGAAACTTTAGTGAAGCAGCCTTACATCTAGACTTAACTCAATCTGCCATCAGTCATGCCATTGCAGCTTTAGAAGAAGAATTGGGGGTTATCCTTATTTGCCGTGGCAGGCATGGCGCTACTTTTACCCCAATTGGGCAGCAGTTGCTCAACTACGCCCGTCAGATTGATCAACTGGTAGCAGTGATGATAAAAGAGGCGAACTTTGCGAAAGGATTGGATGGTGGAACATTAAGACTGGCATCTTTGAGAAGCATAGCAACACATTTACTTCCTAGAGCAATCGCCAATTTTAGCAATCATTTTCCTAATATTAAAATTAGTATTGTTCAATATTTTCATGATGCCGATGTTCTTAAATCCCTACGCGAGGGGTCTGCGGATATTGGTTTTGTTGAACTGCCGTTGTCCGACGACTACAAAACCTATGCGATGGCACAAGATGAATATGTAGTTTTACTGCCACCTGATGCGGAGATTAAGAGTGACTGTCTGACCTGGAAGGAGCTAGAGCGCTATCCTTTAATCCTACCTTCGACCAATTATTCTGGATATGCAGCTCTTCATCAGCACTTGAGCAACTCAGGGATTCCGCTCAAGGTCGCTTACGAAATTAATGAGGACTCGATCATTGTCGGCATGGTCGCTCAAGGGTTGGGAGCAGCCATTCTTCCTCGATTAGCTGCTCTTCCAATTCCGAGGGAAGTGCAAACCCATGAATTACCTGTTCCATTTAGGCGGGTATTGGGATCTGCTATTTTAGCGAATGCCCTTCATCCTCCATCGGTATTTGCGTTTATCGAACAAGGACTTGCTCTAAATGACGCTCACCTAGAAAAAACTTTTTCGTCTCAATAGCCTTGTTGATCAAATGCTTATTGTACGATTTTTGGGCAATCTCGATGAGCCAATCGTACATAGCAGCAGCATGTACATGTTTAATAAAGTGAACTTTGGCTAACAGTCCCACAACATCGTTGAAATTTTCAGGACTAATAATATAGCCGAGGTCGCGGAGAGCCTTTTCGTATTCTTCGCTTATACAATCTCTTTTAACTCTATATGGAACAATAAAAGGGTTGCTCTTCTGAGCATCAATAAAAAGCTTTTCAAAAGGAATGCCGTACTCAAAATCAATACATAGAGAAACTCGTGTTGTGTGTGAAAGACTACATGCTGAATGCACTTGTGTACCATCGATAAACCACACTTCTCCTTTACGCATGTGGTAAACGGCATTGCCTTCAGAGTGTAGGCAAGTTGAATCAGTCTGAAGAGGAATATGTACTCTTGTAAATCCCTTCTTCATTTCAAGATAATCTTTATGCGGAATAATCAATCCTTGCTTGACCAAGAATATTCTTATCCATCTAATATATTTAAAATTGAATGTGTCACAAACAATGGAATTAAGATACCCAAGCTGCTCACCTAGTTCTGTGGGCTCAGCCCGACCGTGGTACTCTCTTGCAATACTATCGTGTTGAGATCCTGTTGCATTCCATAAAACACAATTTTCCCATTTTCCCACAGCAAACTCTGAGTAGCTAGAATTGAAGTCAAATCTGACAATTTTTCTCAGCTCCTCAGCAAGTAATTCGTCGTCAAAAGAAACTGAACTCAGAATTTTAGCCTTCATCATTTTAACTCCCGCAGAGCTATTGATTCTTGATTGTTTTTGTTTCTTCTTATTTATATTGATAGGCAAGACTTGGATCAAATGATGGTGTTAATGCTCTTAATGAACAATCTTAATAGATAAGCATTTGTCGTCTAACAATGGGTGCATCCCACTTTTGCAATTTTCTAAACCCAGTTTTGCGAGTGGCGCGGGCTACGCCCGCGCCACTCGCAAAACTGGGATGCTCTCTCTAACAATTGACTATGGTGATTAAGATACTGACTTCTTAACTGATTTGTTAAAGGAGCTATTTTGTTCTCTGTATTGAAGGTAGGCGGGGAAGTTTAGAACAAAAGTATAAGGTGTACCCCATTGTCTAGACAGTTAACGTAAAACTTTAAGATAGAATCCCATTTAGGTTCATTTGTTCTTGTTTTGTTTGTTCTAATACATGTTGTTTACCTCACTTATTGAGATAAACTGCGGCGGGTACTTGATAATTCAACGCCTAATGCAACCGCTGATGATTGTAAAACTCAAAGTAATTGCCCAATCCCTCGATCGCCACTGCGACCGTTGAATAATCTTTGAGATACACCTTCTCGTATTTGACACTGCGCCAGAGCCGCTCGACAAAGATGTTGTTAAACGCTCGTCCTTTACCATCCTCAGTAGATCGCAAATTCATCAGGGAACAGGTAAGTAGATAGCTGTGAATAGATAGCTGTGAGGGATTGGACAAACAATGTCTCAGCACTCGGATTGCCACCGCAGAGCGATTGGTCATAGAAGTGGCAGTATGGCAACAGCGCAGAAATCAGCAACCCAAAACGATTGACTGGACATTTACACGAGAAAAAGCGGATAAAAAACTGGCAAAGCACTATGTTGCATAATTATTTACCTGCTGTACCAGGACGTGTTTTAGTTCCACCTTTAAAGCAGACCCTAGTAGGCATCAAAAATAATGTCAGAAAAAAGTGCGCTTAGCGGGTTGCCAGTATCCGGAGTTTTTCTCCTTCGTTAAGAAGAACGATCCAGAAGCGATAAAGCAAAACTGAAGTGATATCACTGAAGGTAAGGATTTTTTGTTGAATCGGAACTGGACAAACCCAGGAGGGGAAGAAGATGACGAAACAAGACCCCAGGGCACAATGGTGTCAGCGGACAGGCGCAAGAACTGATGCGGGAGGGAGCCGCCTCGTCTGGCGCTCTTACTGCCAACCGCGTTGGTTGCTCAGGTGCTTGCTCGCACTGCTAACCCTCCTCTGTGTTGTGAGTCTCCCGCACTGGACGACTGCTTCTCAAACCGCAGCCAGTGCATCGATCGCCCCTCCAATTGCTACTTCTCAATCAACCAGCCCATCATCGCTGGCTCAATCAACAGGGACTCCAACTCTAGATCAAGGGCGGTCCCTCTACGAAGCCGGACAGTATACAGCGGCAGCAGATGTTTTAGAGCAGGCGATCGCTCAATACCGCAATCAGGGCGATCGTTTAGCAGAAGCAGTGGCTTTGAGTAACTTGTCACTGGTCTATCAGCGGATGGGGCAGTGGCAGAGCGCTGAAACAGCGATTCAAACAGGCTTAGATATTTTGCAAACCGATCATCTACCCAACTCAGCAAGCGTTCTGGCTCAAGCCTATGACATTCAGGGACGGCTTGATTTATCTCAAGGACAGGCAGAGCAAGCTTTAACCAGTTGGGAACAGGCAGAGGACATTTATCAAGCCCTGGCCGATCAACCTGGTCTCGTTCGCAACGGGATCAATCAGGCAGAAGCTCTGCAAACCCTGGGCTTGTATCGTCGGGCGACCGACACTCTGACTAAATTAACCCAATCCCTTCAAGGTCAGCCTGATTCCCTGGAACATTTAGTGGCTCTGAGAAGCCTGGGTGATGCTCTGCGGGTGACCGGAGAGTTGCGCTCTTCGCAAGAAATTTTGCAAGCTACTGTCGCCATGGGGGAGCGATTGCAAGCCAGCAGCGATGATCGACGACTGCCAGAGGCGATCGCTACAACTCAATTTAGTTTGGGCAATACCCTATATGCTTTGGGACAAACTGAATCGGCACTAGCAGCTTATACAGCCGCGATCGCCACGGGCACAGACACGATTCAAGTGCAAGCGCAATTGAACCAATTTCGCGTCTATCTGGAGTCCAATCAACTCTCCACAGCGCAACGGTTAATTCCCTTGATTGCCGTCCAACTTGACCGCCTGCCCCCCAGTCGGTCTGCCATCTTTGCTCAAATCAACTTTGCCAAAAGTTTGATGCAATTGCCAACAGGCACCCCGCATCCACAGGTTGCCCAACTTTTAGCAGTCGCTCGACAACATGCAAAACAGCTACAGGATGGACGATCAGAAGCGTTTGCCCTGGGCAATTTAGGCGAGTTGTATGAGCAAACCAATCAGCTAGCTGAAGCGCAGCAGCTAACGGAAGAAGCATTGCTGCTGTCACAACAAATTCATGCCACTGACATGATTTATCTGTGGCAGTGGCAAAACGGCAGAATTTTTGCGGGCAAGGGCGATCGCAATCAGGCGATTGCTTCCTATAAAGATGCAGTTACTTCTCTGCAATCCATCCGCACCGATTTGGTGGCCATCAGTCCCGAAGTGCAGTTCTCCTTCCGGGATAGCGTTGAACCAATTCACCGAGAATTGGTATCGCTCCTGCTGCAACCTAATATTGAACCAACTCAAGTGGAATTGGAAGAAGCCCGCAAGACGATCGAGTCCCTGCAATTAGCAGAGTTAGACAACTTCTTCCGGGAAGCTTGCCTCAACGCTCGTGAGATTCAAATCGATGAGGTCGATCGTTTAGCTGCTGTCTTCTATCCAATTATTCTGGACGATCGCCTCGAAGTCATCTTCAGTCTGCCCCAAGCATCCGGGGCGAATCCGCTAAAGCGGCATACGACTCCCTTACAGCGGGAACAAGTGGAACAAACCGCCAGCAATTTACTCAGCTTCCTCCGCCAGGTTTCGGCTAACCAGCGGGCGCTTCCTTTGGCTCAACAACTCTACACCTGGCTAATTGAACCGTTCACAGAAGAGTTGCAAACCAGTAACGTCAAAACGCTGGTGTTTGTTCTGGATGGTGTGCTTCGCAATATCCCAATGGCAGTGCTCTACGACGGAGAACAGTATCTCGTCGAGAAGTATAGTATTGCCCTCACGCCCAGCCTTCAGTTGTTAGAATCCCAGCCCTTACAACCGCAGCAATTGAGCGTCCTTTTAGGGGGAGTGAGCGAAGCTCGGCAGGAGTTCCCTGCTTTACCAGGTGTGGTGAAAGAATTTGAAGAAATTCGAGCAACGGTAACAAGTAACGAAATCCTACTGAACCAGGAATTCAGTGGCACCAGTTTGCAGGAGGCAATTAACGCTGTTTCTTCCCCAGTAGTGCATTTAGCCACCCACGGACAATTTAGTTCGCGCTTAGAAGACACATTCATCTTGACCTGGGACGATCGCATCAATATCAACCAACTGAGTAGTTTGTTACAAACCAGTGATATCAGCCGCCGCCGGCCGATCGAATTGCTAGTGCTCAGTGCTTGCACGACGGCTACAGGGGATGATCGCGCCGCTTTGGGACTGGCAGGGGTGGCTGTGCGAGCAGGGGCCCGCAGCACTGTCGCCACCCTCTGGCAGTTGAATGATGAGGCGGCTCCCTTACTTATGCAACGGTTCTATCAGGAATTAACCAGCACTAAGGTGACAAAAGCGGAGGCTTTGCGGCAAGCCCAATTAACTCTGCTAGAAAATCCTCAGTTTCGCCGCCCTTATTTCTGGAGTCCCATGGTACTCGTAGGGAACTGGCTTTAATTGGATGTTGTCAGGGCAGCAGGGATTGCATAATTCTCTTTGGAGTAAGGAGTGATGCACTGAAAAATGGATGATGTTTCAGTAAATTCTCAGATAGTTCTGCAAAGATTCCATGAAACTCCATCATCCAGTGAATGTAGCAATTTACTGTTGCCAACTGTGACACCGATCGCCAGTAAGCATCTTATACTCGATTGCTGAGTGAATCGAAATCTAACCAGACTTACGCAGTTAGAGGATTTGTGGGGCGCGAAGCGCCCCACAAATCCTCTAACTTTCTTGGGTTTTCGCACAAAGTGCGTAAGTTCTATCTAAAAAAGATAAAAAAGCACCTTGAAAGGGTTGATCTCTCGAATGCTTTTCAGCATCAGTACAACTACGCTTTAAAATGACACAAATTCTACAGAAAGCCGATCGCTCTCCCTGATTTACTGATGTCAATGGAGGGTTTGACCCCTCAGTTATTTAATGCCAACATCATTCATTATTGATCACAGGGAAAGATCGGTTTTAGTCTGGTCATCATGCAGCATCTACCAGTCTGCTGCGAATAAAGCAACTTTGAGAATTTATTCTGCTGTCTAATTCAGCAAGGTGGACTATTTGAGGTTCATGGTGAAAACCGTAGTGTAGCCTTCTAGCCTGAAAGGGCTAGGGCCAGTCTACAGAAGCACTAAATGTTCTGATCACCATGATTTTGGCAGCACTACACTATGGCTTGAAAATTCAGGACAATTCCAGATTTACAAGTCATAACCAGTTCACAATCTGCCCACTTTAGAAGGATTCAGATTGTTTTGTCATCCTAGACTAAGCTCAAGGCAACAATAAGCAGGATTAATTGACTAGATTTTTCTGAGAAAACTTGCAGTCCCCCATTCGTTTTGGGTTCAGGATGCATGTCGGGGCGATTGACTTAGAACTAGTCATCTTGGCTGTGAATCAGGGAAATGAACTCAGACCTCTTATCTTACCAGGATCTTGTATCCTTGCAAATTTTGAGCGGGCGATTGCTAGCTGCAAAACTCTGCTGGGGTGCAGAAGTAGGATCTTTATGGTCAAGTTCATCAACAGCACTCTAGGCATAGCTAAGACGTGATTATGTAAGGTTATGGGGGTGTCATAACGGTGACTCAGGAATTTCAGATTTCAGTAACGCCTGTAGGTGAAGATCGGTATCTTGTCCGTACAGAGAATCCCCTACGCGGGGTTCCCATTGTTCAAGAACAAGTCATTTGGCCGGTTGAAGAGTGGTTAGCTCAAACACGCTTACTAATGGGTGATCCTCTGCTTGGGGTCTTACAGGGATTGGGCAGCGATCGCGTTGGTCACTTTAAGTTCCCTGCTCATCCCAATCGTCTTCCTGGCAACAATTCGGCTCAATCCTCTATAAGTTTGGTGGAGTTAGGTCAACAACTCTATGCCGGACTATTTCAACGTTCGTTGCGGGATAGTTGGGTAACGGCTCAAGGCATTGCTCAACATCGAGGAGAAATTCTGCGGTTGCGTTTAGGGTTGAAGGGTTGGCGCTTGCCGCGCTTGCCCTGGGAAGTCATGCAGGAAACCGAGTTATTTCCTGAAAGCCTATCTCATGCCGATGGACTGGGCCCTGCCCTCCGACCGATCGCCACTCGTCCTGATATTATTTTCTCGCGTTACCAACTCAACACCAGTATGGTGTCTGCTGGATTACCGATCGCAGCGGCTAATCAACCCCTCCGCATTTTGATGGTGATTGCGGCTCCTACAGATCAGGAACGGTTAAATCTGAGACAGGAAGTTTTGCATTTGCAGCAAGAACTGTGCTCTCCTCTGAGCATTGCCACCGAATCTACCCCCAATATTCAAGTTACTGTTCTAGAGCAACCTGGGAGAGAACAGTTAACCCAAGCTCTGGATCACGGTCAATATCACATCTTGCACTATGCAGGTCATAGCAATCAAGGAGTCTATGGCGGCAATTTGTGTTTAGTGAATAATCGCACGGGACTCACAGAAATTCTCAGCGGCGATGATTTGGCAGGCTTGCTAGTCAATAACAGCATTTGCATGGTGGTCTTTAATTCCTGTCAGGGTGCCCACACCGCAGCGGCAGGTTTAGAAGAACGCAACTTAGCTGAAGCGCTGGTGAGTCGTGGTATCCCAGCCGTGCTAGCGATGGCTGAACGCATCCCCGACGATGTGGCCCTCAATCTAACGCGCTTGTTCTATCGCAAACTGAAGCAAGGTTATCCTGTTGATCTAAGCCTAAATTTGGCACGGCAAGCTTTAATTACGTCCTATGGATCGCACCAGTTCTACTGGGCGTTGCCCGTACTCTACATGCATCCAGACTTTGATGGTTATTTGATGGCGGATCGCCCCAGCGTAACGCATCATCTCTACTCTACACAGAGCGATCGCGATGCTCTCGAACTGTTTTCAGAGGAGGCAGTAATTGTTGCAGCAATGGATGCACCCAGTGAAATCGGTTCTTCCATTCTGGTTGAAGACGACTTGGCAGACCTGATGGATCTTGAACCTGCTCCTCATGCAGCAGCAGGGAGCAGGTCCGAGGATGAGACGATTGTATCGAACCTGATACAGCAACTCTCCCTACAACCGCTGATGCCTCCCACACCATCTCTATCTCCTACTTCTCGTGGAGTAGTAGGCACGACCTCTGCTGCTCATCTATCAGCAACTCCCTCTGCTCGGCGCAGCCCCTCCCAACCGACAGTAACCGGTTCAGCAGAGTCAAAGTCTACTGGCGGCACAAGTAGCGGAGTCAGTTCTACAAACTCATCCCCTGATGTTTATTCAGCATTGGTTGCCCATCTCTCAGAGCGCCTGCATCCTCAAGCAGTATTGGCTTCTCAACCCGTCCGACCTATGACCAGTCTTGCCATTCAACGATTACAGTTGAATGAACAGTTGTTGCAAGCGGCTGAACCGATTATCACTACTTTACGTAAAACCACTGGCTTTCCTCGCCCCCATCGGTCGCGGGCAGAAAAGGTCATGCAATTCCAACCTGGACTATCTGGAGAGGCTGCGATCGACTTGCATCAATCCACAGCAACACACACACCTCGCCAATGGGGATTGGCACTGCTGAGTACCAGTGCGATCGCCGTTGCACTTCTGCTCCTGTGGATGCCCGACTTTCGCTTCTGGACAAGCGTTGAGGAGCGGTTATCGCCTGTGGAATACGTTGAGGCTTCCTCCGCTGAGGCTGGACTCAACGCTGAAACGGCAACCGAGGAGCAAAATTCCCAGTCAGTGGCTGTGAGTTTGAGAGATCAGGCGATCGCTGCTTTATCGCAAAACGATTTGCGGTTGGCTCAGGAGAAAATTAATCTCCTGATTGATCAAGACAACCTTCCCGCAGCCGCAGCGGTACTCAGTTCTGCTTCAGCAGAACAACAACAACAGCCGGAATTGCGGTTTCTAACTGGCAAAATCGCGTGGATAGGCAGCAATCAGCAAATCACTGACACTGAACCTGCTAAGTTGACCAATATTCGCAGTCAATGGGCCAGCGCAGTTGAACTAGATTCAACCAATCCGCTCTACCATAACGCCCTTGGATTTGCTCTCTATGCTGAAGGCAACTGGCAAGCAGCGATCGCCAGTTGGTGTACTGCGATCGCCCTGTTGGAAGCGCAGAATCCTAATGCTGTTCCAGAAGTTCTGAATTTAGGGGACATCACGGTAGAGTGTCTTCTTCCGACAAACCCCTCAACCAACCCAGAACTCGTGACAGCCTATGCTGGAGTCAGTCTTGTTTTGGCCAAAGTTGCAGGGAATGCGGTCGGTGAAACCCAGGCAGAACTATATGATCAGGCGAGATGGATACAGGAGTATGTGCTATACCCGGATCGCGCCGCAGCATTAGAAGCGAATCGCTGGTTGTGGCTCGAACCGACGCAGCAGGAATGGCAATCCTTAGCTCAACAGTAACCCCAGGATGACTGTGAGGGCGATCGCCTCCAGGTATCAGGGTATCAACAAATGTTGCTGTTTCTTGGAGAATAGCGTGGCTGAGAATTCAGTTCGGTTATGATGAGACCGCCCCACTGGAATCCTCCAGCATTGCCTTAGGAGTCAAGATGGTTAGTTCACCTCCTGCTGTTCCTCAGAATCAACCTGTCGCTGAAGATGTCATCCTCCGTTCTGAAGCCCGTAAGCCTGAAATGAACCCGACTTTGGGCATTCCAGTGACGGTGAACCGTAGTGGCACCCCTCGCCACCGCTTGGTGGCGATCGGTGACTCCCTGACTCAGGGGTTCCAAAGCGGAGCCATCTTTAATACCAGCCTGTCTCATCCAGCCATGATTGCCAAGGAGTTAGGGTGGAGTTCGTCCTTTCGGTTTCCCACCTATGGTGGGCCAGGGGATGGGTTGCCGCTGAATTTGGAGAAGTTAGCCCGCCAACTGGAACAAGAATTTGGTAGCACCATCGATCTCTGGGAGATGGGCCCGATGTTAATTTTTCTGCGGCAATATCTGGATGAGATTGAAGATTACTGGGAACGAGGAGAAGGGACTCGACTTCCTACAGGTAGAACGATTAACCATAACCTGTCTGTGTATGGTTGGGATTTGAGGAATACCCTATCCCACAATGCCGATCGCTGCTTACAAACCCTCAAACAAAATCCGGCTCAAGACGATTTTCTCCGTCAAATTGTGGAATATCACAATGAACGGGCAGCCTTACATGTCTTAAACACAGCCAGAAATTCTGCTGGACAAGCCCTGACTCCACTGCAAGCTGCCGCTGCGTTGGGTATTGAAGGAACCCAGGAAACTGGAGCTGGTGATGGAATTGAAACATTGTTGATTCTGATTGGTTCTAATAATGCTTTAGGTAGCATTTTAACGTTCAAAATTAGATGGTCAGATAAAGGCTATGATGATATCAACCTGAATGACCAGTACACGGTTTGGAGACCAATTCATTTTCAGGCTGAATTCAATCAAATCGTCACATTAGCGAAGCAAATTCGTGCGCGTCACATTATCTGGGCAACTGTACCCCATGTGACGATCGCTCCCTATGCCCGTGGCACGGGTGGCAAAGTTCAACCTGGTTCCCGTTACTTTCCCTATTACACTCTGCCCTGGATTAAAGACAGCGATTTCAATCCCAAACGCCATCCTCACCTGACGGGGTTTGATGCTCTGGTTATCGACAGCGCAATCGACCAATACAACGATGCCATCACCGCCGCCGTCCGACAAGCTCGCCAAGAGGGGCGAGATTGGTATTTGTTTGACATGGCAGGTTTGCTCGATCGCCTCGCTGCTAGACGCTACATTAATGATCCGACTGCCCGTCCCAGTTGGTGGGATGCGGTTGGTGGAGCTTATCCCCTGCCTCCGGTACTGCAAGCCCTTTCACCCGTGCCCGATTCTCGCTTTTATATCTCGGGACCAAAAGGCAGAATTCAGGGTGGATTGTTCTCGCTGGATGGCATTCATCCCACAACCATTGGCTACGGCATCCTGGCCCAAGAGGTGATTAAGGTGATGCAACAGGCAGGCGTGAAATTCTACGAAAGTGATGGCAAAACAGAACGAAAGGGCGAGATTCAAATTAGCTTTCCTCGTTTAGTCGCAATTGACACATTGATCTCGAACCCACCGCGATCGGTGGTCAGCATCATTGATAAAATTGGCTGGATTGATCAGAATTTCAATATTGTCAGTGGCTTGGTGCGATCGAATTTGTAGCTGTGTCGAGGGATTGCCGTAAGAGTTCAATGCTTCTATCCCTTTGGATTGATTTTGTAGGATAAAAATGAAGATAACCTGCAATCAGAATCTCTTAAAATCTAGAAAGAAGCCAAATCGAACCAATACACCTCTTAAATCTTTATTAAATACTCTGTCAAATAGTTAAATTGCCTACATACTTCTTTAAGTGTTACATTGTCTTAGTAATCGTCTAGTATCGCCCTCATACTGTTGTCATTGCGCTCCTCCAAAGACCTGTGTTGAATAATCTCCCACCGCTCAACGAGCACAATCTTCCTTATCCTGATACCATTCACCCAATCGTAGTGCATTTCGTGATTGCGATGGTATTGTTTGCAGCGTTTTGTGATCTTCTCGGATATTTCACCAAAAATCCCAGGCTGTACGAGGTCGGCTGGTGGAACCTTACTTTTGCGACGGTTTCAATCTTCATCGCAATTATTTTTGGGCAGGTTGAGGCTGGACTGGCAGAACCCTATGCCGCATCTGTTTCCACACTTAATATCCATACCGTTTTAGGCTGGTCGCTGTCGGGCATTCTGGCGATCGTGACGGCATGGCGCTACGTGATTCGACTCCAAGAGAAACCAGAGTTACCTATCCCTTATTTGGCAGTCAGCGTCCTTCTTGTTGGGTTGGTTCTCGTTCAGTCTTATCTGGGGAGTATGCTTGTGTGGGTCTATGGCTTACATACAGTTCCCGTCGTAGACGCAATTAAAGGAGGTCTGTCATGAACCCAGATCTGCTGAATCAGTGGGATAGTTTGGGAGTGAATGGGTTGCCCTATGAGATTCCAATTCATCCTAATCTAGTGCATTTAACCCTGGGCTTGTTTATTGTGGCGATCGCCTTCGATATTGTGGGAGCACTGTTCCCTGTGGAAAAAGCGATTTTTAAGTTCTTGGCGATTCCGGCGACGCGATCGGCTTTATTTGATGTCGGTTGGTATAACCTGCTGGCCTCAGCCATTATTACCTTCTTTACCGTTATGGCCGGTTTCTTCGAGGCGGCTCTGGCGGTTCCCGTGACAGATGCCACCAGTGCATGGGGATTGCACGCCTTAGAGACGATCATTCTACACGGCGTGGCGGGAGTGCTGATTCTCGGTTTGATTGTGGGCATGACGGTATGGCGCGGTTTTCAGCGCTTTCACTGGCGCAAAGATATGGCTAGACAGGTGCAGTGGAGCTACCTGGCTGCTGGTTTGCTGGTCTTTGCGCTCATGTTTGTACAAGGAACACTCGGAGCACATTTAGGTGCGGAATTTGGGGTTCACGTTACAGCAGACCAGATGCTCCAGCTAGGTGAAAGCCCTAATCAATTGTAATAGGGCAGGGAGAGAGTAGAAGTATTAGGGTTAAGTGTTGATTTTTCGCCCTTGCTCTTCTCCTTTTTGGGTTTTCCTTCTTCGCCTTCCCATTGTCGAAGTTACGGTTAGTTGTCCTACATCGTGCGATCGCTGTCATGGTAAAACTTCGTGCAATTTTGGTAATGACGGTCTATGCCATTCTGGTAGCATTTGCTAGCTTTTGGATGGCAAAGCAATCCTATTCCTGGTTCCCACCAGAAGCGGCAGCAGAGGCAAAGTTATTAGATGATCTATTTAGTCTCTTCACTGGATTAGGCACATTTGTCTACTTGGGGGTAATTGGCCCCTTTCTTTACTCGCTGACCTTTCACAGAGCCAGTAAGTATGACATGAGCGATGGCCCTCATATTGAGGGGAATACCTGGTTGGAGGTCATCTGGACAGCAGTGCCGCTGATTTTGGTCTTGACACTTTCCTTTGTCAGCTATCGCACCTATGACAAGATGGCTGTTCGAGGGCCAATGGAGTTAGTGCATTTGCATATGCCCCAAATGATGCCGTCTGCTTATGCCGAACCCTTTGACAGCACCCCTCAGCAAGAGATCCAAAGCGCTGTAGAAACGGCCCCGATTGAGCAGATTGAGGTAATTGCCAGGCAGTGGGCGTGGATTTTTCACTATCCTAAACAGGATGTTACCAGTACTGAGTTACACTTGCCTGTCGATCGCCGCATCCAGTTCACGTTGCATTCAGAAGATGTGTTGCATGGCTTCTACATTCCAGCCTTTCGCCTGAAGCAAGATGTTGTGCCTAACCATGATATCAATTTTGAACTGACTCCGGTTAAAACCGGAACTTATCGACTGCGCGATTCCATGTTTAGTGGCACTTATTTTGCAGCGAATCAGGCAGATGTTGTTGTCCAGCCATTTGGCGAATATCAGCAATGGTTAGCTGCTGCCGCCGCTCAAACGCCTACTCCAGCTTTCAATCAGGCTGCTTTTGAATATAGTCAGGCTGGCGATCGCGAGGGTACAACAAAAGATAGAGTCGCCGTTCGCGGTTGGGAGACGATTCCACCCGCAGCACCACCTGTGGTGAACTACGCTCCTCAGCATGAGCCAGATAGTCCACCTGCGTAGTTGGGGCAGAGGGTAGAAGCTCAAAATCTCGCGATGTTTCTGTGATCCTGCACTCAGGACTTAATCTTTTTAACTGATTGATGCTTCTCCTGACTCTTCATTTTCCTATTCCTTAATTCACTTTTGTCTTCTATACCCCTGCCTCAAATGACTAACATTTCTCTTGAATCAATTGAAGTCGTTCGTGGCCAGCCCCGTCCTGGTGCGCCAGATAACTGGCGGCGATTCTTCACTTTTAGCACTGATCATAAAGTCATTGGTATTCAATACATCGTCACTTCCTTTGCCTTTTTTCTGATTGGTGGCACATTTTCTATGATTATGCGGGGTGAACTGATTACCCCTGATGCCGATCTGGTCGATCGCACTGTTTATAATGCCTTGTTCACGATGCATGGCTCGATCATGCTGTTCATGTGGACATTTCCCGTTCTGGTGGGACTGGGGAATTACCTGGTGCCGCTGATGATCGGGGCACGCGATATGGCATTCCCCCGCTTGAATGCGGCTTCTTTTTGGATGATCCCCGTGGTGGGAATCCTCATGCTGGCTAGTTTTCTGGTGCCTGGTGGGCCTTCCCAATCGGGCTGGTGGGCATATCCACCCGTAAGTTTGCAAAATCCTACAGGCAACCTGCTCAACGGACAGGTGCTCTGGATTCTAGCAGTAGCGATTTCTGGTGTATCGTCCATTATGGGCGCGGTAAATTTTGTCACTACCATCTTCCGGATGAGAGCACCAGGTATGACCTGGTTCAGAACGCCTGCCTTTGTTTGGGCAGTGCTGGGGGCGCAGTTGATTCAGTTGTATGGGCTACCTGCTTTAACAGGTGGAGCAGTGATGTTGTTGCTGGATATTACGATCGGTACTAGCTTTTTTGCTCCAGACCGAGGCGGTAATCCCATCCTATATCAGCATTTCTTCTGGTTCTACTCTCACCCAGCAGTCTACGTGATGATTCTGCCTGTGTTTGGCATGTATTCGGAAATTTTGCCTGTTCATGCTCGTAAACCCCTCTTTGGTTATCGGGTGATTGCAGCATCTTCTATCCTTATCACTGTGATTAGCGGCTTCGTCTGGGTACATCATATGTTCGCCAGCGCTACTCCAGGGTGGATGCGAATGTTCTTTATGGTGACAACGATGCTGGTTGCTGTTCCCTCTGGCATTAAAGTGTTTGGCTGGGTGGCAACCATCTGGGGCGGTAAGATTCGCTTCACGACACCCATGTTATTTGCCTTGGGCGGTATTAGCAATTGGGTGTTTGCTGGCATTACGGGAATCTTTCTGGGATCGGTGCCGATCGACATTCATGTCAACAATACTTACTTTGTCGTCGGACATTTTCATTACGTGCTTTATGGCGCGATCGTCATGGGTATCTACGCAGGTATCTACCATTGGTTTCCCAAAATGACGGGGCGCATGTATTACGAGGGATTAGGTAAACTACACTTCATCTTGACTTATGTCGGAACCGCACTCACCTTCATCCCGATGCATCCTTTGGGATTGATGGGAATGCCGCGTCGCGTCGCCTCCTATGATCTGGAGTTTGCCTATTGGAATGTAATCGCCAGTATTGGCGGGTTCCTATTAGGTATGTCTACGCTTCCCTTTATTCTTAATATGGTGAGTTCCTGGATTCGAGGAGAGAAAGTGGGTAATAATCCCTGGCGGGCGTATGGATTAGAATGGTTGACCTCTTCGCCGCCCACAGTCGAGAATTTTGAAGAAACCCCGATTGTGATTTCTGGTCCTTATAGCTATGGGCGCAACCAACCGTTAGTTGAAAATACTCCCAATCCAGGTTTAACTGATTTTCCTGAATCCCTCACACAGCAGCAACCATCATGACAGCAGAAAGAGCGATCGCACAAGACATCGAAGCTAGTGTTCGAGAACACCAGGAACACGACGAAGCAGGCAATAGCAAATTCGGCTTTATCGTGTTTCTTTTATCGGAAAGTGTTATCTTCCTTAGCTTTTTTGCAGGCTACATTGTCTACAAAACGACAACCCCCAATTGGTATCCAGCAGGAGTCACTGGACTGGAGACCAGAGAACCATTGATTAATACAATCGTCCTCGTTTCCAGTAGTTTTGTCATCTACGTGGCTGAACGATATTTACACGATAAAAAATTGTGGGGGTTTCGCCTCTTCCTGCTGGCTACGATTGCAATGGGTAGCTACTTCCTCTGGGGACAAGCAGTAGAATGGCGCGGTTTACCCTTTACCTACCAATCTGGCTTATTTGGTGGCACCTTTTTCTTATTAACTGGGTTTCATGGCTTGCATGTGCTCACAGGCATTTTGTTGCAAGCTTTGATGCTAGGGCGATCGTTCATTCCAGGCAACTACGACAACGGTTTCTTTGGGGTTGAAGCTACGTCTTTGTTCTGGCACTTTGTTGATGTCATTTGGATTGTGCTGTACACGCTGATTTATGTCTGGCAGTAGGAGCTTTATATGATAATCGACGACCAGTATTATGATGTGATTATTATCGGCATGGGCGCGGGTGGTGGAACACTAGCGCAAAAGCTAGCAACTACGGGTAAAAAAGTCCTACTGCTCGATCGGGGAGAATTGGTCTATCGAGAAAGCTCCGAGTTAGTCGATACAGAAGTTTTTAAGAAAGAGAAATTTCACGCGCCTGAGTCCTGGTACGACAACACAGGGGAGCCGTTTAATCCACAAACCTATTATGCGATTGGTGGCAACACCAAACTTTGGAATGGTGTTTTGCAACGAATGCGCGAACAGGATTTTGGGCAGGTGGCGCATCAAAGCGGCGTTTCTCCTGCCTGGCCGTTAACATACAAAGACTTTGAACCGTATTATACAGAAGCAGAAAAGCTGTATCAGGTACATGGCAAAGCTGGAGAAGATCCAACAGAACCACCCCACAGTGCAACCTATGATTTTCCAGAAGTTGCTCATGAGCCGATGGTGCAACAAGTTTATGAAGCGCTCTCTAAGCAGGGGTTTCATCCTGCTCATCTGCCCTTAGGTTTAGGGGATTACGGTAGAACGGATGCGGAAGACACTGGCGTGACTCCGGCCCTGAAACATGAGAATGTAACGCTCAAAACTGGTGCTCAAGTCGTCGCTTTGCACACCAACCCATCCGGCTCAGAAATTAAAGCAGTGGAAGCAAAAATTGGTGACCAGTCCTATTTATTCTTAAGTCATATTGTGGTGCTGGCTTGTGGTGCGGTAAATTCGGCAGCATTGTTATTGCGATCGGCAAACGAGAAACATCCCAACGGCATCGCCAACGGTTCTGGTCAACTCGGTCGCAATTTAATGAAACAACTGCTGTCAGTTGTGGTGCAGTTGACGACTCCTGCCATTTCTGGGTCGTTTTCCCGCACTTTAGGACTTAATGATTTTTATTGGGGAGATAAGGATTTTCCCTACCCAATGGGGCATGTGCAAAATTCAGGCGGTATTTTTCAAGATGTCATCTTTGCGGAAGCTCCACCTATCTTTTCGGCGTTATCCAGATTGATGCCCAACTTCGGCTTGCGGCAACTAGCAACCCACTCAATCGGTTGGTGGCTACAAACGGAAGACCTACCCCATGCTGACAACCGCATCCATTATGTGGGAGACAAGTTGAGATTTGACTACACCCCTAATAACGTAGAAGCACACGATCGCCTCGTCTATCGTTGGATTGATGTCTTAAAGAGCGTTGAGCAAACTCAGCCTAATGTCTTCAACCGCAGTACCTATCCTCGTAGTGACATGCCTGTGCAGATCGTCGCCCATCAGTGTGGCACCTGTCGATTTGGCGAAGACCCAACAACATCTGTGTTAGATTTGAATTGCCGCAGCCATGAAGTGCATAATCTTTATGTCGTAGATAGCAGTTTCTTTCCGTCTCACGCTAGCGTCAGTCCAGGTTTGACCGTCATTGCCAATGCTTTACGAGTGGGCGATCGCTTGATTGAATACCTCAAGTAAGGCAGTTATCAACAAACCCTCTATCGTTCGCTCCGACTCTTACTGGGGATGTGGAGCCGATCGCCAGGGAAAAAATCGCCTGGGATATATCTTGATGGAGGTCAGGAAAGAGTTACGCGACGAATATAATTCCAGAGGAGTTCGATAGTTGCCATTAAGGGCTGTGGTGCAACGATTACGCTATAGATCTAAAAACCTGAGAAGTTATGCTGCCCACAACTCTGGGAGCAACGATAAAGGATATCCAGAATGGCAGTTGGCGATCGCTCTACAAACAAAGCAGTTTCAGATCGAACTCAATTTAGCCTCAATAGACGAGAGAGCTACCGGCTGTCTCGCAGAGTAGCGTCGGGATGAAAGTCGTGGCAATACACTTAGACAACGATTGAGTAAACAAAGGCACACTGTGAATTTGCTCTAATTCAACAGAAACGGGAAGACCGTGCGAATGGTGCGACGAATTTGCAGCAAAAAGATTATTTGTCGCACTTGGGGGGAGACTTGGGGTGCGCGATCGGGATTTTGTAATTGTTCTTGCAACTCAGCGTACTCTGCCGCTGTCAGAGGTTCTCCATCAATGGGCGATCGCGCTTCCACAATGATTTCAGTTCTTAATACTTCTTCCGGGGTGTCCTCAGGGGGGGGAAGGGCGATCGCAGATCCTGTTCCACTCGTAGCCACTAATCCAACAAAACAGAACTTCGTCAGGGTTCGACCCAGCAATAGGACAAGGTTAGAGAATTGAAGTTGCGCGCCTGTGCAGCAATTCATAGAGCAAATTTAGAATGTTGAGCTAATAACCTTGCTTTGATGTAAGTTCGGAGTGTAAAGATACAATTCTTAAATTTAATCGCAATTATAGCCATTCCAGCACAGATAGAAAAGCTCATCGCCCATTCTGAGATTAAGATCTCCAGTTTTTTACTGATTTTTCACCGAAGATCGATTAACTTTACGGTATTTTCAAAAATCAGAATCTAGTTATAGCTGTAGCCACTTTTCTGAGGACGTTTTTGTGGGGGCGCGACGCGCCCCCACAAAAACGTCCTTGTCCTAACCGCCGTGGCTACGGCTATAACGTGAATTCGACGAGCGGTTTTTCGTTGGGGCGGACTACGCCCGCCCCAACGAAAAACCTTGTTTGAGGGGTGTGGCGCATCGCGCCACACCCCTCAAACGGCGATTATCGAACTCACGTCTAATTAGCTAGGGGTCTGTCAATTTTGATTTGCGGGATACCCTGCAAATCAAAATTAAATTCAAGGAAGTTTTGAGGGGCCACAGACCCCTCAAAACTTCCTTGACAGAACACTAGTTAAACCGGGTGGCAAAGGTTCTTGACAGAGGTGGTGAATTTCAGTAATGCGCTCAAACAACCAGGGATAACTCTGTCGGTAGTTAGGAATTAAGGCCAGGGGACTGAGGAGAGCCGCCGCTGTCATGTCAGCCACGGTGAAGCGATCGCCAACTAAATATTGTCCAGTTTGCCAATGATGAGACAGAAAAGCGATCGCTGTTTGCAGACGTTCTCGAGCAAGCTCAACTCGGGCAGGAGTCATTCCGTACTGTTGCCGAACAATCCGAATCAAAATTTGACTGGCAAGGGAGGAATCAATTTGTTTGCCCTCGTTAGCCCGAAAGGTGTAATAGATAAAGCGCGTTGCCACACCAATACTTTCATCTAACCAGTCTTCTAACATCCACACAGTTTGGCTAAGATGCGGTTCTGCTGGGATCAGGGGTGGATCAGGATGGTAGGTTTCAAGAAACTTGATAATTTCAGTGGAATCTCCAACAACAGTAGGTTGGTCTGCAACTTGAGGTAACAGGACAGGAACAGTCGTGTTTCCTGTCATTGGTTTGAGCTTAAAGGCATGAACTCCGGGCGTTAGATTCTCAACAATGTAAGAAATTTGCTTATAGCCCAATGCCAAGCGAGCTTTGCGACAGTAGTGAGAAGTACTAAATTGCAACAACAGCATAAATACATCAAATCACAAAAATTGGCAACCTACAGCAGGCACCTCGTTGGCTAGTCATTGAAGCTACCAATCAAAGGGTGAACCTGAATCTGCAAGTTGCCGCAAGAGAAAATAGGTCAATTGGGAAAAAGCAGCATTGAGCAATACCAAATTTGAGAAAACTGCTGCTTTAAGCCGAGAACTTAAGGAGAAGGAGAGGTCGCAGGAGATTCAGGAGCAGCAGCAGGAGAATCAGCCGGAGCAGTGCCACCGCCACCACAAGCGCCGAGGAGCGCCATCATACCAACAGATAGAAGCAATGCAACTAGCTTTTTGTTCATACACTTCCCTTTGCGATTGCGTAAATAAGGAACAGCTTGACCAGATATGGGTCTCATCTATATTGACATAACACAGGCAGGTTGCATCAATAATGTCAACCTCAATGTCAACCTCCAACACTCTTTCGAGAAATTGAGACAAAAAGACTGCCTGAACTCTCCAAAGAGTAATTGCACCATGAGAGCAAAAGCAAAACCGATATGCGACATTGAAACACAAAACTCAATAGTTCGTACAATATTACAAATTTTTGAGTTTTGTGAAATGATACTAATCAGTTATACCCTAAACATTAATAGCAGATTTGCCCTACATTACTACAACCCTAAGTAAGAACATTTTTTCGGCAAACCAGTCCTACTAAAGACGGAGAGGGTTACCTATCTGCTATCACGCTACAGGCACAGCCGCCAAATTCTTTTGAATTATCTCTCGATACTGGCTTTTTTGCTTCACCCCTTTCATCTCTCCAATCATTGCCTTCTGTTTGAAGAACTGAATGGTTGGTGTACCTGTTACTCCAGCCGATTCTGCGATCTCTGGATCTTGTTCAATGTCAATTTCGACATAGTGGATTTGACCATCAAACTCATCTACAACTTTGTTGAGGATGGGTTTAAGGGTATGGCAGGGGCCACAAGTAGGGGAAGCATACTTGACCATGATCAAGCGATCGCTCTCGTGATACAGCTTCCGCAGAGCAAATCCTCCCTCATGGCGAGTCCGCAAAATATTAAACTCTGCTGCCTGTTCAGATTCTGTTTTGTGAGCAACTTCCTCATGCGGTTTCTCGGCGGCGGTTTGATGGAATTCCTGAGCCAACCCGTTCACAGACAACCAGCGTTCAGCTAGCATGGCAGCCATACAACCCGTGCCAGCAGCAGTGATGGCTTGACGAAATTCATGATCCTGCACATCCCCGCAGGCAAAGACTCCTTCGACACTGGTTTCGACAGAACCCAGACGAGTAACAACATATCCAACTTCGTCTAACTCCAGTTGACCCGTAAACAGATTGGTGTTGGGCGTGTGACCGATCGCATAAAACAATCCCCGGACATGCAGTTCGCTGGTTTCGCCAGTCTTGCGATCGACTAGCTTCACACCTTTCATGCCGTCTGCATCACCAAAGACATCCTGAACTTCAGTATGCCAATGCACCGTGATTTTGGGATTTGCCAGTACCCGGTCTTGCATGGCTTTGCTCGCCCGCATCTTTTCACTACGAACCAGGAGATGCACATGGGAACCATACTTGGTCAAATAAACGGCTTCTTCGGCAGCAGAATCGCCACCGCCAATCACAGCCAGCTCTGCACTGCGAAAGATGGGGGTGGCTCCATCACAAATGGCACAGGCAGAGATCCCCCGGCTCCAAAATTCATGTTCACAGGGTAAGCCTAACCGCTTCGCTGTTGCTCCTGTGGCAATAATCACGCTGTGCGCCCGCACTTCTCGTTCATCAGAGCGAATCAGAAACGGACGTTGGCTGAAATCAACAGATATGACATCTTCTGTAACCAATTCGGCTCCCCAGCGAACGGCTTGAGCTTTCATGCGCTCCATTAGCTGCGGGCCAGTGATGCCCTCTGGAAATCCAGGAAAATTTTCCACTTCGGTGGTGGTCATGAGTTGTCCACCTGGCAACCCCCCTGCCTGGAAGCCTTCAAATACAAAGGGTTTCAGGTTAGCTCGAGCAGCATAAATGGCAGCCGTAAAACCAGCTGGACCAGAGCCAATGATGACAAGATTCTCAACTGCTGGACTTGACATAAGGTGAGCGAACTCATAACGACTACATCTTAATAATACTACAAAAATTCCCTCGCTCTCAAAGCAAGGGAGCAAAAATTATTAGAAGTTCCCCGCAACGCCGTCTTACCTCAGCTTTTGACCTGGAAGATCCAGGTGAGAAACTCGGTTACCAGTTTAAAGTTTCCGGGTACATGCCCGGTCTACTGCCACTGGAACAACTCGTCTCTCTGATAAGCGAAGTTGTAGATCATAAAACATTATTGGCAGTCACCAACGCCGCAGTAGAACCTTTACTTATCTTAGCGGGTGGAGTGGGGAATGTCACTTGTTGGGGGCAGAGGGATGGGGAAGTGGAGGAA
>Ga0224723_1000293_pt1 | contig 35169 bp, 38 predicted proteins | sample Balambano_FR2_Me_FD_161647 | JGI IMG/M metagenome (GOLD analysis project Ga0224723, IMG submission 161647) | Freshwater sediment microbial communities from Lake Towuti, South Sulawesi, Indonesia - Balambano_FR2_MetaG | ecosystem: Environmental > Aquatic > Freshwater > Lake > Sediment | place... | reverse complement strand
ATTGCTTGGTTGACAACTGTCCCAATTCGGGTAACACAGCCAGTAACGTCGTTGCCACCACCCGTCCCACCCCAGGTACGCTCGTTAACCATTCATACTGCTGTTGCCAGCGTTGATTGTCTTGACGCAACTGGTCAATCTCGCTATCCAATCCTTTGATGCGTTGGTTGAGCCACTCAATGTGGGTTTCAATATCCGCTTTGGCAGCACGATGGCGAACACTATGCAACCGTCGCCGTTCGCTGTTGAGCATCTCGACCACTTGGGCACGGCGATGGATTAAATCAGATCAAGCCTCCTGTGCTTCCGATGCTAGCGGTTTGGGCACTGGACTCATCGTTTCGGCAAAATGGGCTAACACACCCGCATCAATCCGGTCAGTTTTGGCCAGCCGACCGGAGGCCTTGGCAAAGTCTCGTGCCCGTTTGGGATGAATCACAGCGACAGGCAATTCTTGCCGCTGCAACAGTTGGACAACCCAGCGTTCCATCCCGCCAGTAGACTCTAGGACAATTAACTTCACCTCCATGCCTTGCAACTGACTGACTAATTCTGCCCAGCCGCTCGCTTGATGACTCAAACGCCAATAACTTCCAGCCGGACGCAGCACAATATCCAACCAAGCTTGGCTGACATCAATCCCGACCCATTGAGGTTCTGTGACCAACATGACCATCCTGGTAGTGATTCGGAAGTAGTGATCAGGTTCAATGCATTGCTAGCTGGAGGTTGTAGTCGTGGATGAAGTACCAAATTGCACCTACATGATTATCCAGCTTTTTGGAGAACGATAAGCTACTTCTGACGAGTCTAGAAATGCGTTGTCTGAAGGTATGATTCAATCGTTCAATGTGATTGGTTTGCCCGGTTTCTTTGCCCACGGCTCGATGTCGTTTACTGGGAATTACTGTTTGATAAGACTGCCAGAAATCGGTGTAGACAACCGCACATTGTCGATAGATTCCAGGCAAATTTTCCCATAACTGACGAGCCGATTTGCGAGTTCGATCCCCCACATAACACCCAACAATTTCACGTGTATCTCGGTCGATTGCCAGCCAGATATAGAATTTGTTTTCCTGAGAATCAACAAACGACCACATCTCATCACATGCAATGGTCAATCGACCCTTCGATTTGGCTGAAATCTTTGCTTTACGCGGAATACGCCCTAACTTCTGATTGACACAATTCTGCAACCAAGACCAGCTTACTCCGCTCACTCTGGCAATTCCACGCAAAGAAATTCGCTCTAGCAACAGCTGATCAATCAATTGCTTTGTTTCAGCCGAAACAGTAATGTTCGTAGGATTTTCAATAAATTGATAGCCACAGTCTTTACATGTATATTTTTTCTTTCCATGATGAATAGAGCCATTCTTTATCGTGTGGGAAGAACCACATTTTGGACAAATTGGTTGAGGGGGAGCTTCATTTTGATCAGTGCTGAGAAAAAGCAGTTCTGGTTGATGCTCTCGCTTCAACAAAAAGTTGACCAGTGACAAAAGCAGATGCACGAGAATATCTTTCATAGAACGGGTTAGCTTGACTTCATCATGTAGTTTATATGAGCAAATATTGGATAGAATGCTTTTGGAGTAAGTACCCTGAATCATCACTACTTGCGTATCACTACCGATCTTGATACCGTCCGCTCCACTGTGTTGTTAGACCGCGCCTCACCGACCATTACTGATTTACCAAGCCTTGCAGTTCACTGATGTTGATATCGATTCCTTGACGCTTCAGATATTGACTTAGATTGATCTGGATGAACAAATCTTTGAGTTCTTCTGCAATCTCTGAGGGCGGATTGCCAGATAATGCCGTTGCAATCAGACGTTCTGCGGTTCGTAGTTCACCGCATTCGATCGCCAGAGAGGCAGCACTCCGGTGAAGGACAGATCGTGTGGGTTCAGCATCAAGAACATCCGCAATTAGATTGGCAGCTTGAGCTTCTTGTTCAAAGGCTTGGCGGGTTAATTGTTCAGCCTGCTCGATCGCACTTCTTAACCGGGCGACTGCTGCTGCTTCGGCTAAATCCATTGCTTGTTGGTGGAGCGTTTGAATCTGGCTCATTGAAGTAAGGCTCCTTCAAGGTTCTGTTTTGCACTAACGACAGAAATCGGGCGACTGAACTCTACCACAATGATATAGGCTGGCAGCCCTTCTGCGTCAGACGCACCAGTTTGCTCAGTTTTCTGCTTGACTCTGGCATTGATCTGACTCCGATTCCCTTTGCGAATCCCAGAGACTTCCAATCGAGCCATGCGCTGGAACGGCAACAATGTGTTTGAATCTTGGCTCCCCAGCCAGTAGTCGAATCCAGTTCCCTTCCGAGAACGTTCAATTACCGTGAGATCGGTTAATTGCAGAATTAACAGGAATGCAATGCCATACGCCGCTTGCTCGGTCGTGTATTCCTCATCATTCCAGCATTGCCTTGCTTGTTCCGTAACGGGTTGCCAATCCAACTGGAATCGAGTGGAAAATTCTCCTTCGACTTCGAGGACTACTCCTGGCGCGTGGGCTTCATCCGTTAGACAAATTGCCCCCGCTTCTGCGATCGCGGCTCCAAAAGCGGGGGTAATTGCGGGAAGTCCTTGGTGAAGGCTCTGTAAGTTTAAGATTGAAATATCGAGTCTGAGAGTTGGTTCACTGCAAAGTCCTGAGCATGAATCTGCGGTGGCTCTGGATCACTCGGCAACGACATCAGTTCATAATCGCGCGTGTATGTTGCTCCGGATCGACCGAACTCCATAAAATCAGGAGCAAGTAACTGTGCCAAGCGCTCTCGATCCCGTCGGCATTCAGGTTGATGAAGTTCGCACTCTAACTCGCGGATGATGGCAAGTAGTGATAGGTTTTCCATCGGATGGCTCCATGATTTTATATCAACAATATTCAAGTACTGGTATCCCTCGTACATTTACAACTCATCCACTTCATGGGTATTCCCCATATCCCATTCTTGAAGAAGCGATCGCCGATTGGCACAAATCCTACTTTTTGATAAAAACCGACTGCCGCCTCAGCCGCGTTAACAGTGACTTTATCGAGATCATGAACGCATTGAGCAAAGAGTTCCCGACCGATTTCTTGCCCAGAAAACTCTTTTCGGACAAACAACAGTGACAAGTGATTCCCTCTCTTAAATGCAATAAACCCCACAACAATTTCATTCCAGGTTGCAACTCTCGTTTTCTCACCACTCAAGATTCTGGCTCTTAATTCTTCTGGATCACAAATTTGTAGCCATTCAGTCACACCTTCTGGTGTGCCATCCGTGAGTTCCCACAGATCCGCAGCCGCCCACATACAACCACTGATTTGGGTTTCGTCTCCAAGCTGCGGTGGTCTACAAGTAACTTTACTCATCATTGTGGGCATAGGCTAACCAGCATTTCACCAAACCATTTTGAACATCAACGGGTGAGCTTCGACCTGATTCCTATGACGAAATGAAGCGGTCTAACGGTGAAGTTGTGCGGCGGTAGATAACCTTGAATACTCACAGATAACCTCCGTTCCGTCCGCACCAACGCAGTGTTAGCTGGCGACCGCTACGAAGAGGTTGGTGATTCTGGTTTTAAAAGTGGTTTCGGATCATCCAATTCTGCAAGGGCTACCTTGATACATGCGCGAATCCCTTGCCAGTCACGCTCTGATAAATGACCAATCTTAACCAAGTTGGCAGAGGGAGGCAAAGTTACAATGAAACTTCGGAAGATAGATACAACTCGCAAACCTGCTGCTTGCCAATCCTGAATCTCGTAGTCGGTTACACCCAATTCACTCATTTGGGTTGTGATCAATCCAACTATTACATCAGGACGATTTACATGGTAGGTCGCTGAGGACAAAACAACAGAAGGACGACGCTTAACACCTGTAACACCAGGAAAATCAACTGTGACAATATCGCCAGGGTTGAAGGTCACTCAGGAATCTCCTCACTTTCTGGAAAAAGCTTCACAGCGTACTGCAAGGAAAAAGCGGCTAGGTCAAGTTGATCTTGCTCCGTCCATACATCACCCTGGTCAATTACAGAAACGTTTTGTTGAACTAGATCATTGAGGATAAGGTTTGCTAAACGTAGTCTCTCCGTCAGTGATAGAGTACGAACAACTTGGACATAGATTTCCTGAGCAGTAGTTAGCATAATGTTAATTCCTCCTGCTCCTAATTTTAACTCTTCTAAACTGCAAACGTAATTGAGGAGCTAGTTTTGAGGGAATGCCAATGCCTCAAGTGCCATAACCGTTTCTACCAATTCATTGCTGGCTTGATGATGTACCGTGCCACCTCCCAGTAAGGACATCCCCAAGCCCCAACTATATTGAATTAGCACTTGTGTCGCTTCACTTCCGATAGGGTTTAGTTCGTATTCCCATTTCCAACCGCCCGCTGATCCTAGAATTAGATCTCGTCCAGCTACCTGAAAAACAAGCTTTCTATTCGGCTCAGAACTCAAGCATTGCACTTCTGGAACATATCCTTTTGTTGCCATTGATGCTGCACGATACTGTTGTCCCTGATAGCGACCTTGAAGGTGACGATATATTGTTTCACAAGATTTTGTTATGACAATTGTCGCACTGACCAATGGCATATGCTACCCCTCTTGATACGCTAACAGCAACAAATAACCCTTAACTGTCTTTCACCCAAGGGCAAAGCAAGCTAACGACCAAGCTCACCGGACGCAGATAGCCTTGAATACTCAACCGACCAGCTCGCGGCGTTCCGGTGCAGCGACTTGTTAGCTTGCGTTGCTACAGATACAAGATTGTTCGTAGTCCATCATCTACCTCCTCCTGCAAGTCGTTTGGTAGGGAACCAATACATTCAACCAGGAATGTTTTATCGACTGTGAGAATTTGAGATACATTGGCGACTGAATCCCTAGACAAGCCTGTTACTACTTTCGGTAACAATACATTGCCTGGGGCTTCTGCCAACTGAATATTTGACGTGATAATGACAACGATGACTGTATTGATACGGCTTTGAGTAAAGGTATCATCTTGAACAACTAAAACGGGGCGACGATATCCAGGCTCTGAACCTACTGGATCAGGTAAATTTGCCCACCAAATTTCTCCCCGATACATTACCAATCCTCACGAGGGAGAGACATAAACTGCATCTTTGCCATCGAAGGATCTAGTTCAGAAGACTCTTGTGAGTAAACTTGGTTCAGCTTGTGCAAGATTTGATTGCGACTGTGCTTTTTCAAATACGCTTGCAATGCTTTCGTATAAAGCTCGCTGCGTGACAAGCCCAACTGCTGAGCTAGTGCTTCCGCCTCGTCAAAAACTGAATCTGGAAGGGAAATCGCAGTTTTCATAGTGAACTCGACTGTAAATTCCTACCCTTCAGTTATACTTTGGTCATACTAAGACAGCAAGAACCAGCGCAGGCAGATACCGGCAGGTAGCTTTTCTGTACGCCCCAACCCAAGTAGAACCGCATAACGTTCCCAATCACCCGCCGCAGACCACCTCGAACACTCACCGACAGCCTCTCGTCGGTCGTGTGCACGGCTGGTACTCTCGTCCAGCCTATGCTGTTGTCCAGTCTTCTGTTTGTAGCTCTACGATCTGTCCAAAATCTGAGACGTTACGGGTGAGTAAAATTGCATGGTTGGTTAGAGCAACCGCAGCAATCTTCAGATCCATATTTCCTATACGAGGATAGGCTTTTCGTAATCGTTGATGCTCTACAGCCGCTGCATGACTGAAAGAAACAATTACAATCGATTGGTAATCTACAGTAAGCTGCTGTAGTCCTTGATACCCCAAGATTTGTTCATCTAGTGTCTTTGCCCTTGATAGAACATTGAGCCGACCTCTAACTTGCTCCTCATAAGTGATGACTGTCACTACCACTTCAGATTCTTCAATGACTGCTAGCTTTGCCAGAATTCGCTTTCCCTCTTGTCCGTTACGTTGGATAAGGCTGAGGTGATCGGTATCAAGAATGTACATTATGAATTTTACCGACCTACTCAGCAGACCTACGCCATTCTTGTCCGAAACGAACCGCTTCATCAAAGGTCAGATCGTCTTCAAAGCTACCCGCAACTTTTAACCACCAAGGAACTTTTTTTTCAAGAACCCCAGACAACATCTGCTTTAGTTGTGCTAATTCTGTCTCCAAGATTGCAACTCGTGCTTCAAGTTGTTGGGAGCGTTCTTCAAGCTGTTGGGAAGTCATAGGGTCTCCAGCAGGTTAACCTTCTAGAAGCATTATAGCGATATCTACTCTAATCGGCTAAGAGATGGACTTTTGTAAATGACTGAAACTTCCAACTCATTAGGCTTTTCAGTTTGTCATACTTGTCGGTATGGGCAGTTTCAATACAGGTCGAGATGGCTTGCTTGAAGCTAGAGAAATCAGCACAATACTTGGAGTATAAACATTCGCGCCGCACAAAGCGCCAGAGGCGTTCGATTAAATTCAAATGGGGAGAGTAAGCCGGCAAGTAGAGCAATTGAATGCCGAGTCGTTCCGCGCATTCAAACACCACAGCACACTTTTGATAGCGGGCATTGTCCCAAACGACGGTAATCGGAATGCCCAAGGCTAAATCGGATAGTTTCTGTAACAGTTGACAAACACTCTCGGCATTATCCGAATCATCTAGCTCTCCTCCATGCTCTAGCTCATGAACAGACTCTTATTGTATCGTTGATGGAGAAGAATGCCCTAAAAGTCCATTTTTTAGTCGTAGTGAGTATCAATGGGGATTGCAGGAGGAACCTCTTCAATTTGATCTGTTTGACAGAGGTTAGAAGCTAGTTCTAACGCATGGGTTTCGTCTTCTCCATACCTGGACGAACTGGAAATAATTTCTTCCCGCGCATTCATGACATTCCTTGTATAAACTTGTATAAAACTTAATTGCTACTTAGTGAGTAAGAGGAATTTGGATTGAGTGTATTCCGAAAGGGACACCATTCTTTTTTAACAGAAAAAATCAATTCTCCTTATCTATCAAGAGTTTAGTTTATTTGTTCACTGTTCTACTTCCTGAGGAACGGGAATCAATGCAACCGGGCTTTTGTGCGGCTGGTGCAATTCCTACACCGCTGGCTTGATGAGTAAGATTCAATACCATGAGGCATTAGATGAGTGCATCCCGATTTTGCTGATTTGATGAATGGTTTTGAACGTGAAACCTTTGGTTTCACGTTCAAAACCATCCCTTTATTAAGCAGCGCCCAAAAGATGCACTCCATTAAGTTTTGTGGCTCAACCTAAGAGAGTGCTTAGACTAGAGATAGGAGTAGTGGGTTAATTGGAGTTCAACCAAGGAGGTGCTCCCAATGGAAGTTTTATTTAGTCCAGTGCTGGGCATTTTGATTATTATTGCTGCTGCTGGGCTTAAGCTCGATCGCGAATATCAACGGGGTGTAATCTATCGCTTAGGTCGCTTAAAAGGGGTGATGGGCCCTGGAATGTATTGGGTCATTCCCTTTGTTGATCAGAAAGTTCAGATTGATGTGCGCGTTAGAACGGTAGATATTCAAGCGCAAGAAACGGTGACTGCGGACAGCGTGACTATTAAGGTAAATGCTGTGTTGTATTATCGCATCATTGATCCGGTAAAAGCAATTAACCGAGTCGAGAATTATCAGATGGCGGTTTATCAAATTGCCTTAACTACATTACGTAACGTAGTTGGGCAGAATCATTTAGATGATGTGTTGCAAAATCGCGACAAGATTAACACGAAGGTACAAGATATTGTCGATGAAATTACAGAACCCTGGGGGATTGTCATTGAACGAGTTGAAATGAAGGATGTTGAAATTCCTACCAGTATGCAACGGGCCATGGCTAAAGAAGCAGAAGCATTGCGAGAAAAGCGGGCGCGTTTGATTAAAGCCAGCGCTGAGCAAGAAGCCTCAATTAAGCTCTCCGAAGCCTCTCAAAAAATTATGGATAATCCGGCTGCCTTAGAATTGCGTCGTTTGCAAATGTTGACGGAAATTGGTGCCGAAAATAATACGACTACAATTATGATGATGCCTTCCGATTTCATTTTGCTAGCTAAGAACTGGTCTGAGGTCATCCACAAAGGACAGCAACAAAACTCTCCACCTGTTTCATCTTCTGTTGAACAGTTGGATGGGGAGGCGATCGCTCCCCCATCCGACCCACCTGAACTCTCGCTACCCCAAAGTGAAAAATGGAAGCATGAGTCTGAGCCAAATCTATAAGCTATAGGATGTTTCCTCCAGAAGTCAATATCCCCGATTTCTTGCTTGATTTGACGTGAGTCTCCAATCAGGAGGTGGGGGTGTGCCACACCCCCACCTCATCAGGAAGCAGAAAAGAAAACTGCGTTTTCTTAGGAGTTCGATCATCGCTCGTCGAACTCACATTGATTTGAGCCGATCGCTGAATTGCTGACCAGAAATCAAGGATTTGGGGAGATTAACCTCTAACCTTCTGTGACCACACGCGAGTGGGTAATCCCCACACATAGATGAAGCCTTCTGCGGCTTTGTGATCAAATTGATCATCCGCACCGTAAGTGGCTAGATCTGGGGTGTAGAGTGAGTTTTCGGATTGGCGACCAACAATGGTGGCGTTGCCTTTAAAGAACTTAAGGCGCACGGCTCCAGAAACTCGCTCTTGCGTTTTCTGAACAAAGGCATCTAAAGCAGCTTTGAGCGGACTGTACCAAAGACCGTTGTAAATCATTTGAGAATACGTCTCTTCGATATTGCGCTTATAGTGAGAAACATCGGCGGTCAAAGTCAAACTTTCTAAATCCCGGTGAGCCAGAATCAAGGTCAGTAAAGCTGGTGCTTCGTAAATTTCCCGTGACTTGATGCCAACTAATCGATTTTCCACCATGTCAATTCGACCAAATCCGTGAGTTCCGGCAATGTTGTTCAGCTTACCAATCAGGTCGGTTGCAGGCAGGCTTACGCCATTCAAGGCGACTGGGATGCCCTGCTCAAAATAGATTTCAACGTACTCAGGCTCATTGGGGGTTTCCTCGATCGCCTTTGTCAACAAATAAATTTCTTCTAGCGGCTCCGTCCAGGGATCTTCCAGCGGGCCCGCCTCAATGCTGCGTCCTAACAAATTGCGATCGATGCTGTAGGGCGAGGATTTTTTAACTGGGGCTGGAATGCCAAACTGCTCCCCATAGGCGATCGTCTGCTCCCGACTCATGCCCCATTCCCGCGCTGGAGCCAGCACTTTCAGGTCAGGGTTAAGGGCAGCGATCGCGACATCAAAGCGCACCTGGTCGTTTCCCTTGCCCGTACAGCCATGCGCCACAGCATCTGCTCCGTATTCTGCGGCAGCATCAACCAGAAGCTTTGCAATTAACGGACGCGCCAGAGCAGTAGACAGGGGGTAGCGATTCTCGTATAACGCATTCGCCTGGATTGCAGGGAATGCATAATCCTTAACAAAGCTCTCCTTGACATCGGCAACCAATGACTGTTTTGCACCCGATTTCAATGCTTTCTCCCGAATGGGTTCCAGTTCGTCTCCTTGCCCTAAATCAGCAGCCAGGGTAATCACTTCTTCCACCCCCCACTCTTCTTTGAGATAAGGAATGCAAACAGAGGTATCAACCCCACCGGAATAAGCTAAAACAACTTTCTTGGCGCGACCCATAATATCTGACCCCGCTAAACAACAAAAGCTTATATTATGGGGTCAAAATTCGCAAATTCTGTTCGGGAAGCACATGCTTTCTAAATCCTTTTCGACTGATGGGTTCTAGTCGTCCAATCGCAGGAGCTTGCGATAAAATCCTTGAGAAAAATCAACAATGCGTGATCCCCGAAATGTAAAGATGACATCAATCAAGTAATCGACAAACTCAAAGTTGGCCATCATGACCTCATAGCTGAGTTCGGCATTCCCATCGAATTGCATCCGACAGCGGGTCAGATCCGCAGGGAGGGGGGAAACATTCCAACTGACAACAAAAGGAACACTTTCGCCGCCTTCAATTTTGCGTGATCCTTCCAGGTTACCTCGTTGGTATAGGCTAATCGCATAAGGTAAGGCGTTGCGCTTGCGTCCTTGATAGTAAGGAGCATAAACATTGACATCACGAGGGTTAGCGGGTTGCAGGTTCTCAATGCCCATCTCAAATCCTTAAGAATGAATACAAAATTAGGATATGGCAACTAGTATGCCCCTTAAATGATTCCTACTAACATTTTTTGTAGTTCTACAGGAGTCCCGTTTAATTTTTCAAAAAGCTTTGAGGCAGAAGTTGCAGGGGTTTGGGTTTTGCCCTCAGCATACCGGGAAGAAATCAAATCGGATTGCTAGGTCACTACCACACTTTTACTGAATCTTACTGAATTTTAATCAAGAGGAACACATTGTTATCACTTGCTGAAATTGCAGATTTTACCTGGAATCGCCCCATTGGGCTAGGGTGGCAGCATCCTTACACAGTTCGCTATGCCAGTAATTTAGATGATGGCCCCTGGCACGGGATGCCCCTGGGAGGCTTGGGAGCAGGGTGTATAGGGCGATCGCACCAGGGTGATTTCAACCTCTGGCATATTGATGGCGGGGAGCACATCTTTCAAACCCTCCCCGCTTGCCAATTCAGCCTATTTGAACAAGCTCAAGATCAGCAGGGGCGAGCTTATGCCCTTTGTTCTCAATCCCCTCAAGATGGCAGGTTACGCGCCTGGCAGTGGTATCCAAAGACACCAGTGAAGAACAATGTTAGTAGCATTGATGAACAGCAGTACTCCTCACAAGGCACTGGAACCTACTATGCCCTGTATCCTCGCAGCGAATTTGTCTACCGCAATGTGTTTCAAGCCGACCTCAATTGCCAACAATTCTCACCGATTTGGGCTGAAAATTATCGAGAAACAAGTTATCCGATTGCAGTGTTTTTCTGGAGTGTCCACAATCCGACGGATCACCCACTGACTTTGAGCATTTTATTATCCTGGCATAACTCAGTAGGCTGGTTCACCAACGCGCTAAAATCACCGCAAGTCAAGCTCCGAGAAGATGGTAGTCCGGTTTACGACTATCAGCCCCAGTGGGGCAATAGTCAAGGCAATTTCAATCAATGGCGAACCCAGCAGCCCTTTGCAGGCTGCGTTCTGCGGCGACAGCGATCGCCGCTTTCCCAGTTTGAAACAGCTTTACCAGCGCCAGCCGAGGGAGACGGAGAATGGGCGATCGCCACTAGGTTAGACCACCCTGGTGATCAAATTTTCTATCACACCCACTGGAATCCAGTAGGAGATGGGGCAGATTTATGGCACTCGTTTGCCCAGGATGGCACGCTGCCCAATATCAACGATGAAACTCCAGCAGCAGTAGGGGAGCAAAGTGGAGCAGCGATCGCCCTCCGCTTCATTCTGCGACCGGGAGAAACCCGGCAGATTCCCTTTGTGGTTGCCTGGGATTTTCCAGTTACCGAATTTGCCGAAGGCGTGGTCTATTTTCGGCGCTACACCGATTTCTTTGGGCGCTCTGGCAACAACGCTTGGGCGATCGCGCAGACCGCACTTCAGCATTACCGCGAGTGGCAGCAGCAGATCCACCAGTGGCAACAGCCGATGTTGCAACAGGAGTTGCCTTCTTGGTTCAAGATGGCGCTGTTTAATGAACTGTATGTGCTGACCGATGGCGGGACGTTATGGAGTGCAGCCAGCGATCGCGATCCCATCGGTCAGTTTGCTGTGCTGGAATGCCTGGATTACCGCTGGTATGAAAGCCTGGATGTGCGGCTATATGGCTCCTTTGCGCTCCTCATCTTGTTTCCAGAACTAGACAAAGCCGTGTTGAGAGCCTTTGCTAGAGCCATTCCGACCGCAGATGCCACCCCAAGAGTCATCGGTTACTACTATACGCAAGGAGTTCCCAGTCCAACTGCTGTGCGTAAAGTTGCCAATGCTACGCCCCACGATTTGGGCGCACCCAACGAACATCCCTGGGAGAAAACCAACTACACCAGCTATCAGGATTGCAATCTCTGGAAGGATCTGGGCAGTGATTTTGTCTTGCAAGTCTATCGGGATTTTGTGTTGACCGGACGCACGGATGTCACCTTTTTGCAAGCGTGCTGGCCGGCGATCGTTGCTACCCTGACCTACCTCAAAACCTTTGACCAGGATGGAGACGGCATTCCCGAAAATTCCGGTGCTCCCGATCAAACATTTGATGATTGGCGACTTCAGGGCATCAGTGCCTACTGTGGTGGCTTGTGGTTAGCGGCATTAGAAGCGGCGATCGCAATTGGACAGGCGATCGAGGAGTCCATCTCTTTTGCTGATGTCAGTCTGAAGGAGTGGAAGAGCGATGTAGCGATATTCCAGAATTGGTTAGAAGCTGCAAAACCGCTCTATCACAATAAATTGTGGAATGGTCAGTACTACCGATTGGACACTGGCAGCGGCTCAGATGTTGTGATGGCTGACCAACTCTGTGGTCAGTTTTATGCTCGGTTATTGGGATTAGCAGACATTGTGCCTTTAGAGAAGGCGCGATCGGCACTCAAAACCATTTATGATGCGTGTTTTCTCAAATTTCATGCAGGTCAATTTGGTGCGGCTAACGGAGTGCGTCCTGATGGCTCACCCGTCAATCCAACAGATACCCATCCACTGGAAGTGTGGACAGGTATTAACTTTGGGCTAGCAGCCTTCATGATCCAAATGGGCATGAAGGATGAAGCCTTCTGCTTAATAGAAGCCGTCGTCCACCAGATTTATGAAAATGGCTTACAATTTCGGACTCCAGAGGCGATTACAGCACAGGGGACGTTTCGGGCAAGCCATTACCTCAGAGCTATGGCGATTTGGGCTATCTATCATGTGAGTTTGTAAACCACGGGTCCATGGCTCGATGTGCTTGGGATATTGGCTGACTCGTCGAACTCCTGAGAAAATGCAGTTTTCTTTCCTGCTTCCTGAGGAGGTGGGGTGTGGCACACCCCCACCTCATTAGAGACTCATGTCTTAAGACTTATACCATTTTGGGTGATATGTGCATGATTTCAATTGCCAGAACGGTTAGCTGGTCAAGCATTCTGCAATCCAAAATCGGAAATCTAAAATCCAAAATGGTATTACGCAATTGGAGATTTGTGGGGCGCGAAGTGCTCCACAAATCTCCAATTTTATAAATTCTGTAAAGTTGTTGCACTGGCGGAGCAGCCAAATACATATTTCCTATATTTTCCCAGTAGAGTTTAATTGACTTTACTGGCAGTTAAATTATGCTTTTACCCCCTCAAGCGCGTTCCGTCCAAATGTTGTGCCTGAAGAAGCGTTTTATTGTCCTAGCTCAAGGGCTACTGGTTAGTCTGGGGGCTGGGTTTTGCTTTGGTGCTCCAGCGATCGCCGCAGACACCATCACTTTGACGCTTTCAGACAGTCAGGTAACAGTTCCATTGAGTGCTCTCCAGTCCTTTGCCGAAACTGGAGTTCCAGAAAATGAAGAATTACAAGCATTTGTGCAGCGAAACCCGACTGTGACTGGATTGGTGCAAACGGTTTTAGCAGGTGAGGTTTCTATCAATCCGGCGATTGCCGAGCGATTGAGAGGTCGCCTACGGGAATCTTCGACTGTGGAGTTTTTGGTGCTGCAATTGAGTAGATTTATTACAGTTCCCAGTCGTCCAACCGATTCCAGTGCCATCAGAACCGCTCTACGGGCAGCTTATGAAGATGATAATCGGTTTTCCTTGCTAGAAATTGCTGAAAACTATCCAGAACCCAACATTACGATTAACCTGACTGGCTTAGAAGTCGTTTATAACGATGTTAAGGGATTCGTTGAGCGAGTGTTGCCAGCCTTGGAAGTGGCCAAACAATACTTGCAAGATCTTGTATGCGACTGCGAAACGGTTCCAATGGATTCGGAAACTGCCCCTGTGGAAACCACTCCGCCAACAACCGGGACTCCTCAATCTGCTCTGCCCGCTGCAAATCCGTCTGAGCTATCTGCTCAGGTGCAATCCTGTATTCAAGCTGAAGCTGCTCAACCTGTTCTAGACCATGCTTCACGCTAAATTTAAGCAGCAAGAGCGACAATTTTGCAATCGATCGCTCTCCTGCTTTTCTTTCTAATTTGTGTATCTATTCCATTTTCTAGTGTCCTACCGTTACCAAGGTATTCACAACGTCTATGCCTTACATCACCTGGATGAGAAATGCGTTGCTGGCAGGGGTCAGTGCGATCGTGCTGCACGCCGTTCCTGCTGCCGCCGCAGAACAGTTAGTTTTCACCTTTGGCCCACTCAGGCCTGCTTTTTCCATTGACGAATTAGAAGCCTTTGCCGCAGGGGGTCGAGTTCCCAGTTCAATGCGGTTTTACTTGAATGTCTCTAACACTGATCCTGATGTCGTTCGAGCGATTCTTAGTGAAGAATTCGATCTATCGTTGCAATTTGTAGATCAAAAATTCAACACATTATTGGGAGAGTTTGTTTTGTTTCAAATGGGAAAAATTATTCACACCCCCTCTCGTCAAGCCAACATTCAAGCTTTGCGATCGGCTCTAGTCCTATCCGTCAGCGATGACAATAAGATTTCACTGATAGAGTTTATGAGGAATTATCCGACTCAGGAACTTCATATTGATGGCATCAAGTTGTCGCAGGTGGCCCGAAATTTACGCCAAGTGAGCAACGATATTAGAGAAGTGAGAAGCCGGATACAACTCTGGGTGGCAGTCGGCAAGGATTTCCTATCTGATCTGGCAGATTGTAATTGTCAGTGAACTGGGGCGTTACACAATCAGTGCGTTAAGCGCTAGCCATAACGCACCCATGATTGTCAAGGAGCGATCGCCTCTAGAATAAATCCAAATCGGTAACGGCTCCGACGCTGCTGGAGGAAACGAGCTTGGCGTATTTTGCCAAAATCCCTCTGGTGTATTGCGGGGCAGGGGGATGCCAGCGAGCATGGCGTTGCGCCAACTCCGTATCAGATACATGCAGATGGAGAGAACGGGCATTGGCATCAATGGTGATTTGATCTCCTTCTTCGACAAGGGCGATCGCACCTCCCACAAAGGCTTCTGGGGCGACATGTCCAACAACCAATCCATAAGTGCCGCCAGAGAAGCGACCATCGGTAATCAGCCCAACGGAGTCGCCCAGTCCAGCCCCAATGATGGCTGAGGTCGGAGCCAGCATTTCTCGCATACCAGGGCCTCCTTTGGGGCCTTCGTAGCGCACCACAATAACATCGCCTGCATGGATTTTGCCTGCCAGGATCGCCTCCAAGCAGGTTTCTTCAGATTCAAACACTCTGGCTGGCCCAGTAATTTGGGGGCGTTTCACGCCTGTCAGTTTAGCGACTGCTCCTTCTGTGGCTAAGTTTCCTCGCAAAATCCCTAAGTGTCCTTGATGGTAAAGAGGATTCCCCCAGGCACGAATCACCTGTTGATCCGCACGAGGCTCAGCAGGAATATTTTGTAACAGATCCCCGATTGTCTGTCCGGTAATCGTGAGGCAATCGCCATGTAATAGATTATGCACCAGCAGCATTTTCATCACTTGGGGAATGCCACCCGCTTGATGTAAATCCGTCGCAACATAGCGACCCGACGGTTTCAGGTCACAAAGAACAGGGACACGGGCCCGAATCGTTTCAAAGTCATCCAGCGTTAAGGGGACTTGCGCTGCATGGGCGATCGCCAAAAAATGTAATACGGCATTGGTCGATCCACCGACGGCCATGATCACCGAGAGGGCATTTTCGATGGACTGGCGAGTCATGATGTGATGCGGCAAAATCTGTTTACGAATGGCTTCCACCAACACATAGGCTGATTTTTCAGTGCTCTCGGCTTTTTCCTCATCCTCAGCCGCCATTGTAGAGGAATACATTAAACTCATGCCCATTGCTTCAAAGGCAGAAGACATGGTGTTGGCGGTGAACATGCCACCGCAGGAACCCGCACCAGGACAGGCTCGACGTTCCACTTCTAAAAGTTCTTCGTGGCTGATCTTGCCTGCACTGTATTGACCAACCGCTTCAAAGGAACTGACGACCGTTAAATCCTGCTCGTTATAGTGACCGGGCTTAATCGTGCCGCCATAGACAAAGATGGCAGGGATATTCATGCGGGCGATCGCGATCATAGCTCCGGGCATGTTCTTATCGCAACCACCGATCGCCAATACACCATCCATACTCTGTCCGTTGCAGGCGGTTTCAATGGCATCGGCGATTACCTCTCGCGAGACCAGGGAATACTTCATGCCCTCAGTCCCCATCGAAATGCCATCGCTGATGGTAATCGTGCCAAACAGTTGGGGCATGGCTCCTGATTGCCGCGTAGCGGATTCGGCCCGTTTAGCCAGGTCATTAATCCCCATGTTGCAAGGGGTAATCGTGCTGTAGCCGTTGGCAATTCCTACGATAGGCTTTGTAAAATCCTGATCACCAAACCCAACTGCCCGTAACATGGCACGGTTTGGGCTGCGCTGCACCCCTTGAGTGACAACCTGACTTCTAAGGTTATCCGGCATTTTATCCTCCTAATCTGTTAGCGTAGTAGCGATTATGGGCGCGTTTACAAAGCTACATTTGGTTGGTTAACATTCTATCTTCTCAGAATTTGTAGCAGAAATCTATTCCTGACATAGTAGTTTTAAGGAACGTGATTTCAGTAACCAAAAAGTGATCCTCCCAAAATTATGGTGATACATTGCAGATTGCTATATTGACGGATGAATTTTGACGCATCTACTTTGTCGCATGTCACCGATGCCACAAGAGCGCATTTTCCAGTCCATTATGAGACCTTTCACCATGCAAGTTGAAGAACTGCTGAAGCAGTATGCAGCAGGATTAAGGGATTTTCGACAAATCAACCTGGCTGGATTAAATCTGAGTGGACAAAACTTGAGCTATGCAAATTTTCGCGGAGCCGATCTGACTCAAGTCGATTTTTGCGGAGCCGATTTGAGAGCCACCAATCTTAGAGAAGCTAGGTTGCTGGGAGCCAATTTGAGTCAAGCCAATCTAGCGGAAGCCAATTTGATTAGCGCCGAACTTGGATTAGCAAATTTAATTGAAGCCAATTTGGTCGAAGCAGGATTACGAGGTGCTAAGTTAATCGCAGCCAATCTCAGTCGGGCCAATTTGACCGCAGCAAATTTAGCAGAGGCCAGTTTTAATCGCGCCACTCTTACCGAGAGTACTTTAAGCCATAGTAATTTGAGTCGCGCCAAATTGGTGACTGCTGATCTCATACAAGCGAATTTAGAAGGAGCGAATCTGACTGGTGCAATGTTAAGTGAAGCCAATTTAGAACGGGCAAATTTGGCAAATGCTGATCTTTCCGGTGCGACTTTAGAAGAGGCTAGCTTGATTGAGACAGATTTAAGTCGGTCTCGCTTAATCAATGCCAGCTTAATGAATGCCAACCTGACGCAGGCTAATTTGCGGAATGCTAACCTGAGTTGGGCTTCGTTGCGAGGTGCCATTTTATGTAAAGCGACTCTCTATCGGGCTAAGTTAAATTGGGCAAACTTGAGTGAAGCTGATCTGGTTGAAGCAGTTTTGATCAATGCGAATTTGAATCAGACCAATTTGCAGAATGCCGATTTGCGTGGCGCGATAATGCCCGATGGCACGATCCACGACTAGCCCGCACATTGCTCAAGGTTTGCATCAACTCAGTGGCAGTAAATGGTTTGAATAGGAAATCTTGAAAGCCAATCTGTTTTGCCTGGTCTACAATCTCTTTGGCTGCCAGTCCGCTCATCGCAATCACATAAACTTGAGGGTTAAGCCGCTTGAGCGCTGCGATGGTTGAACAGCAACCATCGCAGGCATCCTCATATCGATTAAAATACCGCTAATTTCATTGTGGTATTGCGTGTAGAGATCGATCGCCTCAATGCCATTATGAGCCGTTAAAGCCCGGTAATTGTGAATTTCTAGTCGCAGCAATTCATTGGCATTGGCTAAATCGGCGGTGCGTTGTTCAACTCGCACTTCTAGAACTTCATTGACTTCTCGTAACACTTCTTCGACCTGTTTACGCTCGATCGCATAGCGTCAGGAGCGAGCCAATAACTCACCATTGACGAGCCGTTTCACCAGATAATCTTAAGCACCTTGTCGCACTGCTTCTTCCATGACTATCGGGCAATGTTAAATCCAGTAAAATGACGTGAAAGGTATGTTCCTCAAGTTTGAGGAAAGCGTCCTGCAATCGTGTGACATGAACTAAGCAACAGTGACCCAACAGAGTTCCTTTGAGAATTTCCTGCAAAAATCTGGCTTCTGCTAAACTGTCCTCGACTAGCAGAATGTGTAATGATTGTCCGGACATGATGTTGAACCGACTTCGCCTCCTGAATTGGTGTTTGAAGATTCTTCTCGTCTCATACCATTTTGGGTGATATGTGCATGATTTCAATTGCCAGAACGGTTAGCTGGTCAAGCATTCTGCAATCCAAAATCGGAAATCTAAAATCCAAAATGGTATCACTCCCTCGTAACGAAGCTGTCCCTCGTGACTAAGCTCCAGCTTAGTCACGCCTGTGGGGAAACTGGAGCTTCCGGGGTGGGGTTCCCAAGCGGGAGCTTGGGAACCAGGGGATAAGCGAAGCTTATCAACAAAAGTTACTGATTTTCGCTCAGCGGCTCAAGGCTTGCTTCTGGCTCCGTTTTGACAGCCGCACCGTGGTTGGCAGAATCCCCACCAATTGAGCGATTTGTTCATCTGCGATCGCCTCCATCGTTTGATGCGGCTGATGCGGCAACCATTTGCATAGTTGCTCGATAATTAAACTCCCTCGACGTAACGGCACCTGTAACGACGCAATTTTTCCTAACCGTTCTGCATAGGCTGCTCGGATTTGTATTGCCTGCAACCGTTTCTGACGAGATTCCAGCGATCGCACTTGAATTGTACCGACAGCATAAAGCGCGACACAGGCAGCGTCAAATTGTCCACCGATCGCGGCTCCAGGTCCAGCAAAGTCGCTGTAGAACTGTTTTTCAATAATTAACCCACCCTGACAATCCGGCGCGAGTTGAAAAATCTGCCCAGATTGCAGTTGAGCCAGCAGCGATGCTGCTTGAGGAGATGGGGTGGCGGAGGTCGATGGGTAATGCAAGGGAACAGCAGAGAGAATTACCATAACACGCCTTCAGTAGATGGTTGAACCACAGTTTTCTACCTCCCGCTACTCACACCCTATGCAATATTTCTTTTCCCTGTGCCCTCAGTGCCTCTATGGTTCTAATTTTTGCCACCCTCTGGTTCCCAAGCTCCAGCTTGGGAACCGCTTTGGGGGAAGCTCCAGCTTCTAGATGGCTGGGGAAGCTCCAGCTTCTAGATGGCTGGGGAAGCTGGAGCTTCCGGAGCAGCATTACCAAGCTGGAGCTTGGTAACGAGTGAAGGAGGGATCGCCAGAGTATCATCTATGCTAGAACTCAAAGTGATTGGATATGATTTAAAGCATACAAATGCAGGCAAACCCATCTGATGCTGATAGGTGTGGCTGATTGTCCATCAGGAAATAGCAGTGAGGGGCAAGAATGCGAATTTTATTAGTAGAAGACGACGAAATTCTGGTAGCAGCCTTACAGCAGGCTTTGTCTAGCCTCCGTTATGTGATCGATGTCGTTGTCGATGGACAACTTGCCTGGGAGTACGCTCAACAAACGATGTATGATCTCATTCTTCTAGACGTGCAACTGCCAAAACTGGATGGCATTACCCTATGTCAACGGTTACGATCGCAGGGTTATTCCACTCCCATTCTCCTGATGACCGCAAGAGAGGCAAGTGGCGATCGCATTCGGGGTCTGGATGCCGGAGCTGATGATTATTTGATCAAGCCACTGGATTTTGACGAATTGCAAGCGAGAATCCGTGCTCTGTTGCGACGAGGGAAAGTCAGTCGTCATCCTATCCTGCAAGTAGGCGAACTCCAACTCGATCCGAGTCGTTGTCAAGTCACCTATGCCGCCACTCCATTGAACTTGACCCCAAAGGAATACAATCTACTGGAATTATTTCTTCGCAATCCCGCACGAGTGTTCAGTCGAGGGCAAATTATCGAACATTTGTGGAGCTATGATGATCCGCCTCAGGAAGAGAGTGTTAAAGCTCATATTAAGGGGTTAAGACAAAAATTAAAAACTGTCGGAATCACAGATTGGATTGAGAATGTCTATGGTTTAGGCTATCGTCTAAAACCAGGTATCGAGACAAATGGTGATGTAGCCAATCCATCTGATAAAACCCCAATAGCACAACCGGGTACTGAATCTCATATTCAGAACACCATTTCTGAAGGAACTCAGCGACACCTTCAGTTTAATCAAGCAATGGCTGAGCTATGGTTACAGCACAGAGGATTAATGACGCAACGAATTGCAGTGTTAGAACAAATTGCCAGTGCAGAGGCGTATTCTGACCAGTTGCGACAGGCAGGAGAACAGGCGGCTCATAAGTTGGCTGGCGTGTTGGGCATGTTTGGCTGGGATGAAGGCACAACCATCGCACGGACGATTGAAAAAGCATTAGAGCAACAGCAACCCAGCGAGAATAGAGAGAAGGTGCGATCGCTGATCCAAGCCCTGATTCATCTGCTCAATTCACCCATGCCAGAACTCACTACAGTCGCATCATCCCCTGCTACTGAACCCACGCTTCAGTCTGCCGCTGTTAGTCTGTCATCAACTGAATTATCTATAACAGAACAAGCGATCGCTTCACCACAATTCAATCAACGGACAATGGATGCTCAATCCACGACTGATATCATGGTGGTAGATGATGATCCCGTATTTCTGGCAACGTTGCGTCTCGTGCTGGAACCGTGGGGCATTGCAATGACCGAACTGAGCGATCCTTCCCAGTTTTGGCAGGTTTTGCCAACCGCAAATCCTGATTTATTAATCCTGGATGTGAATATGCCGCAAATCAGCGGCATTGAATTGTGCCAATCTGTTCGTTCAAATGAAGCATGGCAATCGTTGCCAATTCTATTTCTGACCGTGCATCGCGAAGTTGAAAAAATTCAGCAAATGTTTGCAGCCGGAGCCGATGACTACGTCACCAAACCAATCGTCGGACCCGAATTGCTGACGCGGATTACCCAACGCTTAGAACGCCTTCGCCTGTTACAAACCCTATCCCGCAAAGATCCGATTACCGGATTGGTCAATCAACAACAATCCTACCAGGAACTAACGGCTTTACTGCAACAAGCCGATCGCGATCGCCTGCCGTTTAGTTTGGTGCTCTTAAAAGCCAGTCAACTTCACGCGATTAATGTGCAATATGGTCACGCGATTGGTCATCAACTGTTACGACAATGGGGAACCGTGTTACGTAGCGCCTTGGGGACATCTGAAGGCATGGGATATTGGGGGGATGGAGAGTTTGTCATAGGCAGGATCGGGGCGACCAAAGCAAAGATAGATCAACAGATTGCTTCGGTTCTCTTGCGGTTGCAGCAATCCGTGACAACAACAGAGGGAATAAGGTTGCGAATGGTGTGTGAAACAGCGATCGCTGAATACCCCACAGAGGGATTGACGCTACAATCCCTCTATCAACATGCCAGCACCAATTGTGTCTGACGGTATCACACAATGTCGTAGCCAAATAAATTAGGATTGACTTCGTTAAGCTGCAAATCTGTCAGTCCATATTCCGCCCAGCGCCGACTGACCAGTGTTGCCACATCCGGGTCAGATTCTAGAGCCGCACCCCACGGGTGATCGGTTTCTGGCGGAATTTTAGTCGTGGCATCAATACCCATGCGCCCACCTAATCCGATCTTCTCGCTAGCAAAATCCAGCGTATCAAAGGGAGTTTCGGGCAGGATAAAGACATCGCGCACGGGGTCTACTTTAGATGTTATTGCCCAGACTACTTGGCGCGGATCACGAATGTTGATGGATTTATCAACGACAATGACAAACTTGGTGTACGTAAATTGGGGTAATGCACTCCAAAACGCTAACGCGGCACGGCGGGCTTGTCCGGGATAGGCTTTATCAATGGAAATGATTGCAGCTTTGTAACTCAAGGCTTCCATTGGCAAAAAGAAATCGACGATTTCTGAAACTTGTTGCCGCAGGATAGGGGTGTAGATCCGATTGAGGGCGATCGCCATCATTGCTTCTTCTTTGGGAGGGCGACCGCTGAAGGTGGTGAGGTAAATCGGATTTTTGCGATGGGTCATGCAGTGGAAGCGGATCAGCGGTGAATCCTCAACTCCCCCATAGTACCCCATGTGGTCGCCAAATGGGCCATCGGGAAGCACTTCACCAGGCGCAATCGTGCCTTCCAAAACAAACTCAGAATCGGCAGGCACCTCTAAATCTACCGTCTTGCACTTGGCTAGATTCACTCCCGAACCGCCATATAGTCCAGCAAACAACCACTCGGACAAATCCACTGGAATTGGTGTAGCCGCCGCCATGATGATCAGGGGATCAACTCCGAGAGCGATCGCCACCTCTAGCTTCTGTCCCCGTTCTGCCGCCTTACGCAGATGTCTGGCTCCGCCCCGCACCGACAACCAATGCACCGTCATGGTTTGTTTGGATTGTAGTTGCAATCGGTAGACTCCGACATTGGGCGTACCTGTTTCACAATCCTTAGTAATCACCAATCCCAATGTAATAATCTTGCCTGCATCACCGGGGTAGGGACGAATCATTGGGATTTGACGCAGATCAACCTCGTCTCCCTGAATCACCACTTGCTGACAGGGCGGCAAAAAATTGCGATTGGGTTTGGCTTTCACCACATCGAACAAGACTTTACCAAACTCGATCGCCTGCGAGATTTTCTTGGGCGGTTTGGGTTGCTGCAACATGCCCAACTTCTTGCCTAGGGCTTCTAATTCCTGGGGATGCTCCATATTCATGGCCCAACAGATCCGCTCCACTGTCCCCATGACATTGATGGCAACGGAGTAAGGTGAACCTTTGACCTGCTCAAACAACAGGGCTGGTCCGCCCTGTTGCAACATGCGATTACTAATCTCTGCAATTTCCAGGTCTGGATCAACTAGGGCAGCAATGCGGTGTAGTTGTCCTCGCTGTTCAAGTGTGTTGAGAAATCCCCGTAAGTCTCTGGCCATGATGAAGTAATGTTAAGCTCTAGTTCTTATTATCTGGTAAATCTCGGCGCAAAACCATCTCCAAAGCATTTCCCCTCGTCTCCCACGTCCCCTCGTCCCCTCGTTACCAAGCTCCAGCTTGGTAATGCTGCCCCGGAAGCTCCAGATCTGCGTAGGATGGGCAAAGCAAAGCGTGCCCATCCACAACCCATCTCCATCCACACCTAATCGATTTGCCCATCCTATTGAAATTTTGGTAATTCTCCTGGGTACTCTTAAATTTATGGACTACCGACGCTACTATCAACTAGGGGGAACCTACTTCTTCACAGTTGTCACCGAACAACGACAACCACTGCTCGTTGAAAATATCGATCACTTACGATCTGCATTTCGACATGGCATGAAGCGATATCCATTCACCATTGAAGGTATTGTTATTCTGCCTGATCATCTCCATACCCTATGGCGTTTACCCGAAGGGGATGACAACTTTTCAGTTCGTTGGATGGTGATTAAGCGCAAATTCTCTGCCGGACTTGATACAGGGGTAGTAAATTCATCAAAACAAGCGAAACGTGAGAAGGGAATATGGCAGCGGCGTTTTTGGGAGCATTGCATTCGTGATACAGACGATTGGCAACGGCACATGGATTATATTCACTATAACCCAGTCAAACATGGGTACTGTTCATCTCCAGCAGAGTGGCGTTATAGTTCCTTCGATCGTTTGATAAAACAAGGCTTATACACAGCAGATTGGGGAGCCAGTGAGCCTCCATCGATTATCAATCATATGGATTTAGAATAGAGTGTAGGATGGGCACGCTTCGCTTTGCCCATCCTACGGGAAGTTAGACGCGATCGCCCCAAAACCTTAGCCTGCTTTTCGTTGCTGTAAAAATTCAGCAAAGTTTCTCACTTGGCAATCAAGTTTTCAGGTAGAAAATTCAAAATCGCTAGAACTTGCTCTCGCATGGTTTCTTGTTCAAGTTGAATGTTCGATCGCTCCAACGTCAAAAGCGCAAGGGTTTCACCTACGTCAATAATTCACTTGGATGATCACTTCTACTCCGTAACACTTGTTCTCCACAAAATTGCATAGCTGATTCGCATCTGTAAATACATCAGGCAAAAGCCACTGTTCTTAAGATCTCCCATTTCTTCGAGAGCTAAAGTTCTCCTTACATCCAGAATGCCCCTTTATCACCCCTGTTTCTCCTTATGAAGCTGTTATCTTACTGATCTCTGCCAGTGTGGATGGCAGTCAAAGCAAGGCATTTGGCAATAACTACACCGCCAAGTTGATAGTTCTGAAGAGCAGAAGGTGGGTCAGTCCTCGACAACAAATCCTGAAACAACAAAATGTATTTTGAGTTACACTTCTTTTTTGCTTTGAGTTGTATACAGTATTCAGAACAAAATCTTCAATTGGTTGCTGGTCACGAGGAACCCACGAGTGGTGAGATTTTGATTGGCGATCGCGCTGTCACCCATCTGCCAGCGGCTCAGCGCAACACTTCCATGATATTTCAAAGCTATGCCCTGTTTCCTCACAAAACCATCTGGCAAAACGTAGAATTTGGTTTGAAGATGCGTGGCTTTAGTTTCTATTGGTTAGGGCAGGTATTCCAGGAGCAACGGGTGGGTAATTTCGTTGAGGGATTTCAGCGATCGTTCATTTTAGGTATTACCGTCGCACTGGTTTCGATTATCGTCAGCGTGCTGGCAGGGATGGCCTTCCGCAGTCGATTCCCAGGTTCAACCGCAGTCTTTTACCTGACGATCGCCAGTTTCATTGTGCCCAGTGTGTTGATCTCGCTGGGCATTGGTATTTCCTTTCAAGTGCTCGGATTATCCACCAATTGGTTCTCTTCTGGCTTTGGTGCTCACTTGACTTGGACTGTTCCCTTTGCTTTCCTGATTATGTTAGGAGTGTTTAATCGCTTTAATCCTTCCTATGAAGAGGCAGCTAGAGATTTGGGAGCGGGGGATGTCAAAACCTTCTGGGAAATTGTGTTTCCCCTAATTCTGCCAAGCCTGATCGGTGTTGGCTTATTAGGGTTTACACTGTCCTACGATGAGTTCACGCGCACGTCTCTGATATCAGGACAGGACAATACGCTACCGTTGGAAATCTTTGGAATGACCACCAACGTCACGTCACCAGCGCTTTATGCGCTAGGAACGCTGACTACGCTATTCTCGCTAGGCATGATTGCGATCGCCTTTGCCACTTTCCAATTCTTCTCCAGACGGCAACAGCAATAACTTACATCTTTGCTTCTACACCAGTGTTGGTTTATAAAATCTTTACATCCAACCTCGGAAAGACTATATAAACTAAATAATGTTTATTTTGTAGCTTAGAATACAATAGCTTGGGATTCCCAGGATTTAGCATCTGCATAATCATCGGTTGTTGCTGTTCAACGCTTATCTTTAGTGTCGCCCTCGCTTCGTTGGTGTTTATTGGAGTTTTGAGTCAATGACGAATCTATTTGGTCGTCGAAAGTTTCTAGTTTACGGTTCTGCTGCGTTAGGAACTAGCATTTTACTGAAAGCTTGTGTTGGGGGAGAAACAACCAGTACGACTGCTGGTACATCTGCTGAATCCCCTGCTACGACAGAAGGTTCTCCCGCAGCCGCTGCGGGAGATACGATTAAGGTCGGTATTTTGCACTCGCTCAGTGGCACGATGGCGATTAGTGAAAAGAGTGTGGTGGATTCCACTCAACTTGCCATTAAGCAGATCAATGATGCGGGTGGTGTGTTAGGCAAGCAAATTGAATCGATCGTCGAGGATGGTGCCTCGGATTGGCCAACCTTTGCAGAAAAGGCTAAGAAGTTAATCGAAGAAGATCAGGTGGTTGTGATCTTCGGCTGCTGGACTTCTGCCAGCCGCAAAGCCGTTCTCCCAGTGTTTGAATCTCTCAATCACATGTTGTACTATCCTGTGCAATATGAAGGACAAGAGTGTTCTAAGAATGTGTTTTACACGGGAGCCGCTCCGAATCAACAAATTGAACCTTCTGTCGATTGGTTGTTAGAGAACAAAGGGCAGAATTTCTATCTGGTTGGCTCAGACTACGTGTTCCCTCGAACCGCAAACACGATCATTAAGGCTCAAGTTGCCGCTAAAGGGGGACAAGTGGTTGGAGAAGACTATCTGCCACTAGGGAATACGGAAGTTGCTCCCATTATTGCTAAAATTCGCTCTGCTTTGCCCGATGGTGGGGTCATCTACAACACGCTAAACGGAGATAGTAACGTTGCCTTCTTCAAGCAACTGCAAGGAGCTGGGTTAACTCCAGATAGATATCCGACAATGTCAGTCAGCATTGCGGAGGAAGAGGTACAGGCGATCGGTAAGGAATATCTGCTGGGACATCACGCTGCCTGGAATTACTTTATGACGGTAGACACACCCGCAAATCAGGCGTTTGTGGAAGCTTTCAGAGCCGAATTCGGTGATAGCCGAGTCACGAATGACCCAATGGAAGCTGCCTACATCTCTGTCAACGTTTGGAAGCAGGCAGTTGAGCAAGCGGGCAGTGCTGGTACTCCTCAAGATTTGGAAGCAGTGAGAACAGCCGCCTATGAGCAAGAATTTGATGCTCCTGAAGGTCCAATCAAAATGAACGCCAACCACCATATCTCCAAGACGGTAAGAATTGGGGAAGTTCGAGATGATGGTTTGTTTGAAATCGTGTTTGAAACAGACGGTCCGGTTGATCCTGTGCCCTGGAACCAATTTGTTGCTGAAACCCAGGGCTTTAGCTGCGATTGGAGTAAGACGGATGTAGACAACCCAGGCCAGTTCAGAATCTAATTCCTTGTTTCGATCCGTTGATGGGGGGCATAGAACTCTATGCCCCTTCATTTAATTAGACTCTATCGAAATTTATTGGCACGGCTCAGCCCTGCTAAAGACAATCTCCAATCTGGATAATTTATTTCCGATTCAGTCTACACGTAAACCTGCATAGGTTGGAGGATCTCTTGTTCATTAGCTTTTTAGATGGCTTGTTCAATGGGTTGAGCATTGGTTCAATCTTGCTGCTAGCTGCCTTAGGATTGGCGATCGTGTTTGGTCTCATGGGGGTGATCAACATGGCCCATGGTGAACTGATGATGTTGGGCGCTTACACCACCTTTGTTGTGCAAAATGCGTTTCGGCAGATGGGCGACGGGATGTTTGAAATCTACATCTTCTTTGCCCTGATTGCGGCCTTCATCGTAGCGGCTCTGGTTGGATTGATATTGGAACGGGGAGTAATTCGTCACCTCTATGGTCGTCCCTTAGAAACCTTATTGGCTACCTGGGGTGTGAGTCTCATCCTGCAACAGTTCGTCCGTAGTGTGAACTGGGTGTTTGTCGTCAGTTTAGCCCTGTTTTGTTTGCTGTACTTCGGTGGCCTGTGGTTTGTGCGAAAACGCCCAGATTTTGCAGATATTCGGAAGTGGGCGATCGCTATTCTCCTTTCCCTTTCCACAGCCATTGCTTTAGTGGCTGGACGCTTGATGGCGAATCTTGGTGGTCTGGCAGTCACCCAACCGTGGTTCGGTGCTCAGAATAAGGATGTAACTGCTCCCAGTTGGCTGCGCGGTGGATTACCGATCGGTAATTACCAGTTATCTTACACCCGCATCTTTATCATGGTGCTGACGATCGCCTGTGTGGTGGCAATTTATCTGTTCTTGCAACGATCCCCTTGGGGCTTGCGGATTCGCTCTGTCACCCAAAACCGGAACATGAGTGCCTGCTTGGGAATTCCCACGGCTAAAGTTGATGCCCTGACATTTGCGCTGGGTTCTGGTCTGGCTGGAATTGCGGGATGCGCCCTGAGTTTACTCGGATCAGTTGGACCCAATACGGGACAGAACTACATCGTTAGCACCTTTATGGTGGTCGTCGTTGGTGGTGTAGGCAAACTGCTGGGCGCGATTATTGGCGCACTCGGCATTGGCATTACCCAGTACATCATCGGTGCTGGCATTCTGGCTAACCTTACCACCTTCAAACCGTGGGTTGATTTTTTCACCTTCTTTGCGACAACCAGCATGGCCAACGTCATGGTCTTTGCCTTAATCGTCCTCTTTTTACAATTCCGACCCGGTGGACTCTTTCCCCAAAAGGGACGCACCGCCGATGCTTAGTCACTGCTCCAACGCAGGATAATCAACCAAACCCATAACGCTAATATTGCCAGCAGATGGGTGGGTCATGCCCATCGACTTCTCGTAGTTCAAAACGTTTGTAAATAGTGGGCAGCACCCACTCTATTTCATTAAACCTCGGTAGCAACCTCTATCCGGACAATCGTCCAGAAACGAAAAATCGCTATGACTGCACAAGCGACCTCCAGACAACAGGGAATCAATTGGACAAAATACCGATCGCTTTTCATTGAAGCAGGAATTGTGGCAGCGATCGCTTTAATTTTCATTCTGATTGTCCCTCTGCTCCTCTCAGGTTTCCGACTTAACCTCATGGGTCGATTTTTAGCTCTGTCGATCGTGGCTCTCGGCATTGATCTGATTTGGGGCTACACCGGACTGCTCAGTTTGGGACACGGTGTCTTATTCGCGCTGGGTGGCTATGCCTTGGCGATGCATCTCAAGTTGCAGATCCCGCCTACCTCCAGTCTTAAGTTACCTGACTTTATGACTCTCTATGGCGTAACGGAATTGCCGTGGTTCTGGGAACCGTTTCACTCCTTTGGCTTTTCTGTGATTGCCGTTGCCTTGATTCCCGCGATTCTGGCTGCCATTTTGGGATTCCTAGTTTTCCGCAATCGCATCCGAGGCGTATATTTCTCCATCTTGACGCAAGCCATGACCATTATTTTCTTCAACCTGTTTAATGGTCAACAAAGATTTATCAACGGCACCAATGGCTTGACGGATTTCAATACGATTTTGGGCGCACCAATCAACGAACCAGCGACACAACGAGCGATTTACGTGTTTACAATACTTGCACTGGTAGCCGCCTATGCGCTCTGCCGCTGGCTGACGAGTGGTCGATTCGGCAAATTGCTGATTGCGATTCGGGATGATGAAAACCGGGTGCGATTCTCTGGCTATGATCCCACAGGCTTCAAAGTTCTCGTATTTGCCATCTCTGGGGCCCTGGCAGGAATTGCTGGAGCCTTATTCACGCTGCAAACCGGGATCATTTCTCCCAAGGCGATGGATATTGCCTTCTCTATTGAAATGGTCATTTGGGTGGCAGTGGGTGGCAGAGCAACCCTGGTTGGGGCAATTCTGGGCACCTTACTGGTTAACTTTGCTAAGAGTTTATTGAGCGAAAAGTTTCCCGATTTCTGGCTATTTTTCCAGGGCGGTTTGTTCCTGTTAGTCGTACTTGCCTTGCCCAACGGTATTGTGGGACTGCTGAAATCCCAGTTTCCCGATTTATTTTCTAGCAAAAAACGCTTATCTACCTACCCCAGTTTGGCAGAGGATGCCGAGGTGCAATATGAACGCAAAAATCTTGGAGATTGAGAACGTTACCGTTAGCTTCGATGGCTTCAAAGCCTTGAGAAATTTAACCTTTAGTCTAGATGAAGGGGAATTACGAGTCGTTATTGGTCCAAACGGTGCGGGTAAAACAACCTTTTTGGATGTGATTACAGGTAAAACCAAGCCAACGGAGGGACAAGTTCTATTCAAGGGGCGGAATGTGCGATCGCTCCCAGAACACCAGATTGCTCGTCTGGGCGTGGGCAGAAAATTTCAGACCCCCCGTGTTTATCTCAACCTCACCCCGCGTGAAAATCTAGAACTTTCCTGTAATCGTTCTAAAAATGTGTTCTCTACCCTATTCAAACGCCCACCCACCACTGAGCGCCGCACGGTAGCAGGATTATTAGAAACCATCGGTCTGACTCACAAAGCCGATATCAAAGCTGCTCTCCTCTCCCACGGCGAAAAACAATGGCTAGAAATCGGCATGTTAGTGGCTCAATCCCCCGATCTGTTGCTTGTGGATGAACCCGTTGCAGGATTGACCGACGAAGAAACAGAGCGCACTGGAGACCTCCTGCTGGCCTTAGCACAAAGCCACTCCATTATCGTGATTGAACACGATATGGAATTTGTTCGCCAAATTGCTCGCAAAGTCACCGTTTTGCACGAAGGTTCAGTTCTTTGTGAAGGCAGTATTGACGAAGTACAAAGCCATCCGCGTGTGATCGAAGTCTATTTGGGGCAAGAACTGCACAGCGACCATCTCGTCAGTTTGGAGCAGACTGACCTGCTAGAAATGGTAGACATGAACTAGTAGTCTGTCAAGGAAGTTTTGAGGGGTCTGTGACCCCTCAAAACTTCCTTGAATTTAATTTTGATTTGCGGGATACCCCGCAAATCAAAATTGACAGACCACTAGTAGGCTAGGGCGTAAGTTCATCCACCCTTGAACGAGGGGCTTAAGCCCCTTGCCTGACTCTTAGGCGGAGAAACCATATGTCTATGCCTTAGCCTACTAGTCTTGCTTTGAGGCACCAGTAGAAGGGTGGGCAGTGCCCACCACTTCTCTAACTACAAATAGCAGAGGTTTTGTGGGCACTGCCCACCCTACAGTGTTTCTTCTTCAATTACTACTATGACTCAAATTAGCTCTGTTCTCGCTCCAGACTCTAGCGATGCCGCTTCTCATCTGATGCTGCAAGTGTCAGGACTCAATGTTTACTACGGTGAAAGTCATATCCTACGCAATGTTGATTTAAGCGTTCCTCAAGGGCAAATGGTGTGCTTAATTGGCCGCAACGGCGTAGGCAAAACAACTTTGCTCAAAACGGTAATGGGTTTACTCAAACCGCGCAGCGGCACTGTTACCTTTGCAGGCAAACCAATTACCCATCTCACCCCCGACCAACGCGCTCGTTTGGGCATTGGCTACGTCCCTCAAGGACGAGAGGTCATTCCTCGCCTCACAGTCAAAGAAAACCTGCTTCTAGGCATGGAAGCCCTGGGCGATCGCGCCCAACCCAGTAAAACTATTCCAGACGAAATCTTTGAGCTATTCCCAGTGTTACAAACCATGCTGACCCGCATGGGCGGTGACCTCAGTGGTGGACAGCAACAACAGTTAGCGATCGCTCGGGCCCTTATGGGACAACCCAAACTACTGGTTCTGGATGAACCCACCGAAGGCATTCAACCCTCCATTATTCTGGATATTGAATCAGCCGTGCGCCGCATTGTTGCCACAACAGGCATCTCTGTGTTGCTCGTCGAGCAGCACCTACACTTTGTCCGGCAAGCCGATCGCTACTACGCGATGCAAAAAGGCGGCATCGTCGCCTCCGGCCCCACTAGCGAACTTAGCAACGCCGTTATCCAGCGCTTTCTTGCTGTGTAAGCCTACTTCAGGAATGCTGACCTAACCAAGGGGTGAACCAACGTTCACCTTGCCTTCTGCTGAGAAGGCAAATCGCACACTTCTAAAAATGTAGCAATTAAAGCAGCTTCTTTTAATAAAAATTTGTTATCACTGATGACAAACTTGAACACTGGGTGAATGGCTTATGAATACTGTGGTTAGTGCTAGAGGAGAGCTAAGACAAAAAATTTGGGCAATGTCTCCCGAAGCAACAGATGAGTTCCTTCAAAAAACGTTTGTTGTTCGAGTTGGAACTGTTGACAGTGACGGATTTCCCTATGTTCTACCACAGTTGTTTATCTATGAGAATGGCAAAGTTTGGCTGCATCAAACTTCAGCCAAGGGACATTTCCGCCGCAGTATTGAATTCAATTCAAAAGTCTGCCTGGAATTTGATGAACACGGTGAATTTTTTCCTTATGGGGCAACCCAATGCGATACTGTTGTTGCTTATAAGAGTGTGATTGCTTTTGGCTCAATTCGAGTTGTAGAGAGTGACGCAGAAAAGCTCATCTTTTTTGACAAGTTCATGATCAAGTACGCAGGAGCCTCTTGGGGTAGAGAAGAGCATACCTATCCGCGGATAGATCCAACGGCTGTTTATGAGGTGCAGCTTGAAAAAGTGACTGGCAAACATCAGGAGGCTGATGTCACATTGAAACGCTGGGATGGTGCTCAAGATCAAGTAGGTGGACCTGGAACCTATGGCTGTCCATTTCATATGGCAGCAACCGCAGCAGCAGCGCAAGCATCTGAAACGGCATGATGTTCGATAATCCCTGTTTGGGGCTACACCTGTGCCAGCGAAAAACCCCTCGTCTGACTCACATTTTGCCAAACCTTACCAAATCAAATTGAAGTTAACATTTATTTCTTGCTTGCACCTTACTCTATAAGGATGCACCGAACTAAATTGGCAAGACAATCACTGAATGGCGTGATTCGTTTTAAGCAGGCAAAAGATTCTCTAGATTGACAAAAGTTAAAGCTGTAAAGGGCGATCGCTTTCCTGTGCAAAGCGATCGCCAAACAATGGATCACTGCATGGCAGAATTCTTAAAAATTGTTAAGAATGAGAACCACCCTCGTATTTTTAGCAGGGTTTTATGACCAAAATTACCAAGGTAAGGCATTTCTGAGGGGTTAATATTACGAAATATTGCTGGTAAACTCAGAATGTGAACGCAATGCTGCAAAATATTTGCGGAAGGTAACTTAGGCCTTATTCCCCAGGTATTTCAGGTCGCACGCAAGCACCGTTGAGATACTTGCTTTGGGTGATGCAGGCTCTCGTTTAAGCTAGCAGTTAGATTCATGGACATTGAACTGAAATCTGCGGAAATCTGTAGTTACTGTTTCAGACATGGCTCTAAATGCGGTTTTTATATCCCCGTCATCAATCTTTTCTATTTGGGAGGACTTCATTAATGAGTATCGTCACGAAATCCATCGTGAATGCAGATGCTGAAGCTCGCTATCTTAGCCCTGGCGAACTCGATCGCATCAAGACCTTCGTCACTTCTGGTGAGCGCCGTTTGCGGATTGCTCAGGTTCTCACTGACTCTCGTGAGCGGATTGTGAAGCAAGCAGGTGAGCAGTTATTCCAAAAGCGCCCCGATGTTGTCTCTCCTGGTGGCAACGCCTACGGTGAAGAGATGACAGCAACCTGCCTCCGTGACCTTGACTACTACCTACGTCTGGTCACCTACGGCGTGGTCGCTGGCGATGTCACCCCGATTGAAGAAATCGGTATCGTCGGTGTGCGTGAAATGTACAACTCTTTGGGCACTCCAATCCCTGCTGTGGCTGAAGGCATTCGGGCAATGAAGAACGTTGCAACTGGCTTGATGTCAGCCGAGGATGCTTCTGAAGCTGGTGCTTACTTCGACTACATCATTGGTGCAATGCAGTAGAGCGTGCAAAGCCAGTAAAGGTTTAGTCCAAATCTGAAAGCTCAATACTGACGCTCGAACCTTCGCTCTTTTTGAATACTTCTCGGCTTAGTAGACGATAACTGGATTTAAGGAAGCAAAATCATGCAAGACGCAATTACTGCTGTTATCAATTCTTCTGATGTCCAGGGCAAATACCTGGATTCAACTGCTTTGGACAAGCTCAAGGGCTACTTCCAGACGGGTGAGTTGCGCGTTCGTGCTGCTACCACCATCAGCGCTAATGCGGCTGCTATTGTCAAGGAAGCGGTAGCTAAATCTCTGCTTTACTCTGACATCACTCGTCCCGGTGGCAACATGTACACCACTCGTCGCTATGCTGCTTGCATTCGCGACCTCGACTACTATCTCCGCTATGCCACCTATGCCATGTTGGCCGGCGACCCCTCCATTTTGGATGAGCGCGTGTTGAATGGTTTGAAAGAAACCTACAACTCCCTGGGCGTACCCATCGCTGCTACTGTGCAGGCTATCCAGGCAATGAAAGAAGTCACCGCTAGCCTGGTAGGTGCAGATGCTGGTAAGGAAATGGGTGTTTACTTCGACTACATCTGCTCTGGTTTGAGCTAATGCTAGATCATGAGTGCTGAGCGATCGCCTTCTCAGAACTCGTGGACTAACAGGATTTGGGGTCTGGGCAATCTTGGGTGAGTTTTAGATGGTCAAGGGCTGGTTTCCGGCTGTGGCGATTTAAGATTGACTCATGATTCCCAGCTTCACACTATTCTCTCAAGGATTTAAGCATATTCAAGTTTTAAGCGCAGCAGGAGAAATTACCCATGCGGATGTTCAAGGTCACGGCTTGTGTGCCAAGCCAGACTCGAATTCGGACTCAGCGGGAATTGCAAAATACCTTTTTCACCAAGCTGGTTCCTTATGACAATTGGTTTAAAGAACAGCAGCGAATTATGAAAATGGGCGGCAAAATCATCAAGGTCGAATTGGCTACGGGCAGACCTGGCACCAATACAGGCTTACTTTAAGTCAGTGCGATCGCACTATTGCCATTTCAAATCTAATATTCATGAGCCAGAAGCTTAAAGCTATGCTAGCCAGCGGTTAGTTTAGATTAGGTTTCTGGCTATGTTTTTGCCCTCGCTTCCAAGCTCCAGCTTGCCCTCGCTCCCACGCTCCAGCTTGGGAGTGCATCTCCCCAAGCTCTAGCTTGGCAACGCTATAGCTAGGGAAGCTGGAGCTTCCAGAGCGACATTACCAAGCTGGAGCTTGGTAACGAGGGAAACAAGGGGCTTAAGCCCCTTGCCCTGACTACGCTGAAGAAAGCAATCAATTCTCCCCAGGCACTAGCTTGCCCTCGCTCCCACGCTCCAGCTTGGGAGTGCATCTCCCCAAGCTCTAGCTTGGCAACGCTATAGCTAGGGAAGCTGGAGCTTCCAGAGCGGCATTACCAAGCTGGAGCTTGGTAACGAGGGAAACAAGGGGCTTAAGCCCCTTGCCCTGACTACGCTGAAGAAAGCGATCAGTTTACAGCCAGCTTTCTCGCAGATTGTCGCATTTGAATTTGCTCTAAACTGCCCACCGGAATAGCTGAAATCAATTGTCGAGTGTAAGGTTGCTGGGGATTCTGATAAATCTGCTCAGATGGGCCCATTTCTTCAATCTTGCCACGGTTCATGACGATGATGCGATCGCTCATAAACTTAACCACGCTTAAATCATGGGAAATAAAAATGTAGGTTAATTTGAATTCGTCTTGTAGTTCTTTGAGCAGATTTAGAACTTGCGCTTGC